>Ga0208514_100071_pt1 | contig 108823 bp, 92 predicted proteins | sample LakWasMet70_HOW9_2_FD_183900 | JGI IMG/M metagenome (GOLD analysis project Ga0208514, IMG submission 183900) | Freshwater sediment methanotrophic microbial communities from Lake Washington under simulated oxygen tension - Sediment Metagenome... | ecosystem: Environmental > Aquatic > Freshwater >...
CGCGCGCGCGCCGCAGCGCCTGTCCGCGCGCTTCGGCCAGGGCGTGTCGGCCATCAAGCCGGAGGGCTCGGGCGTGGAGATCGACGCCGGCGATGCCCATCTGGCCGAGCGCTTCGACCTCGCCGTGGTGGCCGAGGGCGGCGTGTTTGCCGAGCAGGCCCGCAAGGCGGTGGCGCGCGACTATGCGCAGAACGCCTGGGTCGGCACGGTGGAGCTGGACCCGGCAGCGCCGCCGGGCGTGGCCTACGAGCGCTTCACCCGCAACGGCCCGCTGGCCCTGCTGCCCCTGCCCGAGCGCGCCGGCCAGCGCCGCGCGGCCCTGGTCTGGTGCCTGCCGCAGGCCGAGGACGAGATCGGCACGCTCAGCGACGCGCAGCGCCTGGCGGTGCTCAACACCCTGCTGCCGCCGGGCCTGCCGCCGCTGCGCGGCATCGGCGCGCTGAAGTGCTTCCCGCTCGGCCTGAACGCCGAGCGCACCCTGGTGGAGGGCCGCGTGATCCGCATCGGCAATGCCGCCCAGACCCTGCACCCGGTGGCCGGCCAGGGGCTCAACCTGGGCCTGCGCGACGCCTATGCGCTGGTGCAGGCGCTGCGCACGGAGGGCACGATCGACAGCGCGCTGCGCCGCGTGGAATGGCAGCGCGCGCCCGACCGCTGGAGCATGATCGCCGCCACCGATTTCCTGGCGCGCAGCTTTGCCTGGCGCTGGCCCGGCCTGCCGGGCGCACGCGGCCTGGCGCTGGCCGCGCTGCAGGCCGCCCCGCCGCTGAAGCGCGCGCTGGCGCGGCAGATGATGTTCGGAAGGCGCTAGCAAGACTTGGCCCCGAAAAGACGAAGGCCGCGCGTCTTGCGACTTCGCGGCCTTCCATTTGGTGCATCTTTCAGCTTGTTAGCGTCCAGAGCGCATATCCCAGTGATTGAACGCCTGCATCCTAACGCAGCCAGGTGGCAGCTGCCTGCGTAGAAACCTGCATCTTCCCCAGGCGGCTTCTGGCTTCAAATGCCAGGCACACACAGACGACTCCAGGGAGGAGCCGCAGCCATGAAGTACAGACTCGCGCTCGATATGGGCTCGACCTCGCTGGGTTGGGCCATGGTGCAGCTCAACGGTCAAGGCGCACCCTGCGCCGTGATACGTGCCGGGGTGCGCATCTTTTCGGATGGCCGCAACCCCAAGGACGGCAGTTCACTGGCGGTGACCCGCCGCGAGGCGCGAGCCATGCGCCGCCGCCGCGATCGACTGCTCAAGCGCAAGGCACGCATGATGCAGTCGCTGCAATCGCTCGGCTTCTTTCCGGGCGACGAGGCCGCACGCAAGGCGTTAGAGCTGCTCAACCCTTACGCCCTGCGCGCCAAGGGCCTCGACCAAGCACTCACGCCAGCGGAATTCGCACGTGCGCTCTTTCACATCAACCAGCGCCGCGGCTTCATGAGCAACCGCAAGACCGACAAGTCGGACAGCGACAGTGGCGCGCTGAAGACCGCCATCAGCAGCCTGCGCACCGCGATCGACCCCAGCGGTGCGCAAGGTAAGGCGCGCACGGTGGGAGAGTTGCTGTATCGGCGCATGACGGACCTGAGCAAGCGTCAGGAAGAACGCACCGTGCGGGCGCGCTACCGTCAGGAACGCGTGACGCGGGACGACGGCAAGACCCGCATCGACAAGAGCTACGACTTGTACATCGACCGGGCCATGATCCTGTCCGAGTTCGAAACCCTGTGGGCCAAGCAGGCGGAACTCAACCCTAGCGTGTTCAACCCAGCAGCCCGGCAGGAGCTGCATTCGCGCCTGACACACCAGCGGCCACTAAAACCCGTGCGCCCCGGCCGCTGCACATTAATCCCCGACGAGGAACGGGCACCGCTTGCCCTGCCTAGCCAGCAGCGCTTTCGCATCTATCAGGAAGTCGGCAATCTGCGCATTCTCGGCGAGCATCTGAATGATTTCGAACTGACCAAGGAGCAACGCGACTCGCTGGTAGCAGCCCTGGAGCGCGGCAACAAATCCTTCAAGACAGCCATTCCAAAATTGCTGGGACTGCCAGGTACCGTGCGCTTCAATTTGGCTGATACCAAGCGCACCGAGTTGAAAGGCAACACCAGCAGCCAGATCCTGGGCAGGAAAGATCTGTTCGGCGAGGCCTGGCATGGCTTTGACGAAGCCAAACAAGACGCGATCGTCATGCGCTTGGTTCAGGAAGAAAGCGAGGCGGCCCTGGTGGCTTGGCTGCAGGCCGAGACGGGTGTGGACGAGCCGCGCGCGGAGCGCGTCGCCAATGCGAGCCTGCCCGAAGGCTACGGTAGCCTCAGCGCAAAAGCACTTGGCCTTATCCTGCCCGAGTTGCGCAAGGCAGTCGTCTCCTATGCCGATGCTGCCAAAGCCGCCGGCTTTCACCACAGTCGCCTGAGCGACAACACGGAGGTGTCAGGGCGTACCTTCAAGCTGGAGCAAATCGACCCAAGCACCGGCGAGATCAAGCTCTTTCATGTATTCCATGAACTGCCCTACTACGGTGAGTTCCTGCAGCGGCACGTTGGCTTCGCTGACCCCAAGGCGAGCCCAGAGGATCTAGCGGAAAAGCGGTTCGGTCGGATTGCCAATCCGACGGTGCACATCGGACTGAACCAGGTGCGCAAGGTCGTCAATGCGCTGATACAGCGCTATGGCCATCCCAGCGAGGTAGTTGTGGAAGTGGCGCGCGAACTCAAGCAGAACCAGGACGAGCGCAAAGAGCAGAGCGAACACCAGGCCAAGAATCAGCGCCGCAACGAGCGCCTGCGGGCACAGGCGGCAGGCTTGCTGCAATGCGCGCCGGAACGCGTGCGGCACGCTGACGTAGAGCGCCTGATCCTCTGGGAGGAGTTGAGCGACGATGTGGCGGACCGCCGCTGTCCATACAGCGGAGTGCAGATCAGCGCTGAAATGGTGCTGCGCGAGCAGGTGGAGGTCGAGCACATCCTGCCGTTCTCCCGCACGCTGGACGACAGCAAAAACAACAAGACCCTGGCCATGCGTTGGGCCAATCGCATCAAGGGCGATCGAACACCGTGGGAGGCCCGCGCCGATTTCGCAGCCCAGGGCTGGGACTACGCCGGCATCCAGCGACGCGCCGAACAGATGCCGAACAAGGGCAAGCGCTATCGCTTTGGCGAAGCGGGCTACCAGCAATGGCTGAAGGGCGCGGACCAGGACGGCAAGGGATTCCTGGCGCGCGCCCTGAACGACACACGCTACATGAGCCGAGTGGCTCGAGAGTATTTGTCACTGATCTGTCCGCAAGGTACCCGTGTGATCCCGGGACAGATGACTGCCATGCTGCGCAAGAACTTCGGGCTCAACGGCATCCTCGGCCTGGATGGCGAGAAGAACCGCAACGACCACCGTCATCACGCAGTCGATGCCTGCGTGATCGGTGTCACCGACCAGGGCTTACTGAAGCGCTTCGCCAGCGCCAGCGCAGATGCGCGCAAGCAGCAGTTGGACCGTCTAGTCGAGAACATGCCCGACCCGTGGCCAAGCTACCGCGAGCAGGTGCGGCGCGCCATCGGTGACCAGCAGACGATCCCCGTGCATGTGAGCCACAAGCCCGACCATGGCCATGAGGGCGCGATGCACAACGACACGGCCTACGCGCTGTTGGGCGCTGGTCGCGTCGCGGTTCGCAAGGTCGTGGACGGCGTCCGAACGCGTGAGGAGACGGCCCTCAAGGTCATCGAATTCTCCAGCGCCAAGGCGCTGCACCGGCATGGCCAACTGCCCGACGGTAGCCCCAGGCCGTATAAGGGCTACAAGGGTGATAGCAACTACTGCATCGAGATCGTTCGCGGCGACAGCGATAAGGGCAAATGGGCCTGGGAAATTATCTCCACCTTCGACGCCTATCAAGCTGCTCGCAAACATGGGGTAAAGCGGCTGCACGATGCTCGCCTGAGCTTGAGCGGCAAGCCGCTGGTGATGCGGCTCATCATCGGCGACTATCTCCGGGCCCAATTCAAGGACACGACACGTCTGCTGGTTGTCAAGAAGATCAAGTCCAACGGAGGCATCTTCGTAGCGCAGGCCAACGAGAGTAATGTGCGACAACGAGAGGATGAGAAGGACCCAACCCTGATCTACGGGTCCTTCACGGCAGGAACCCTGCAGAAGGCACGCGGCCGCCGAGTCACCGTCTCGCCTATCGGCGAACTCCGCGACCCCGGCTTCAAGGAGTAGCCCGCATGATCGGCCGCATCGTCGAGGTGGCCGATGATCGGCGCCACCTGTCCATGAACCGTGGCTTCATGGTCGTGCAAGACAGCGCGGGCGAGCGCAAGGAACTCGGCCAGGTGCCGCTGGACGACATCGCGGCGGTGATCGCCAATGCCCACGGACTGAGCTACACCAACAACCTGCTGGTAGCACTGGCCGAGCGTGGCGCGCCTTTCGTACTCTGCGGCGCAAGCCACAACGCCGTGGGCATGCTGATACCCGTCGAGGGCAACTTCGAGCAGGCCAAACGCATCGAGGCGCAGATAGCCGCCAGCCTACCCACCCACAAGCGCATGTGGGCCGCGGTCGTACGGTCTAAGCTGGAACAACAGGCCGCCGCGCTGGAGGCGGCCGGAGCTCCCTCGGCGCCGTTGGCTGCGCTGGCGGGCAAGGTCAGGAGTGGTGACCCGGACAACCTCGAAGCACAGGGCGCGCGCCGCTACTGGAGCCTCCTGTTTGGCCCGGACTTCCGGCGCGACCAGAACGGCGACGGCCTCAACGGCCTGCTCAACTACGGCTACACCGTGCTGCGCGCCACCACCGCGCGAGCCGTGATCGCCGCCGGCCTACACCCCAGCATTGGTCTGCACCACAGCCACGACAACAACGCCATGCGCCTTGTTGACGACTTGATGGAGCCATTCCGCCCGATGATCGATCTCAAGGTCTGGCAATTGCAGCGCAATGATGAAACTCATGTCACGCCAGAAACCAAGCGAGCCCTGGTGCGCACCCTTTATGACGACATGCAGACCGCTGCCGGCGCCACGCCGGTGATGGTCTGCACGCAGAAGTTGGCCGTTTCGCTGGCGCAGGTCTATCTGGGCGAACGCGAAAAGCTGGAACTGCCACTGCCCGGCCTTCCGCTGTCTCTGGCATCGGCGCTGGCCGACGAGTAGCTAACGATGCAGGCACGTGCACCATGCTCACGGGATACCGGCTGATGTGGATGGTGGTGATGTTCGACCTTCCGGTCGTAGAAAAGACCGAGCGCCGCGCCGCCACTGAGTTCCGCAAGGCTCTGCTGGACCTCGGCTTCGAGATGAGTCAGTTCAGCGTCTACATGCGCATGTGCACCAGCGACACACAAGTGCAGACCTACTGCAAACGCGTGGAAACTGCCTTGCCCACGGGCGGCAAGGTGAATATCCTGCAGTTCACCGACAAGCAGTACGAACGCATCATCAGTTTCCACGGGCAAGCCAAGCAGCCCGCCAAGAAAACGCCCGATCAGTTCGACCTGTTCTGACCATGCGCCACTTTTTCTCGACCTCAGAAGGCAAAAACCCCTTGACGAATCAAGGGGTTGCTGCCGACCTAGTCTAGATCACTGGGATATGCGCTCTGACCGGAACGACCGCCCGCAAACACCGTCGTGTCCAGCGAGTCTAGATCACTGGGATATGCGCTCTGACCGGAACCACAGGGCACAACGCCATGACCGACAAATGAGTCTAGATCACTGGGATATGCGCTCTGACCGGAACCGCCGCCATCACGCCTCGCCAGGCCGTAAAAGTCTAGATCACTGGGATATGCGCTCTGACCGGAACCTCAAGCGCCGCGTCCTGCTGATGCGAGAGAGTCTAGATCACTGGGATATGCGCTCTGACCGGAACGGCGCGAAGCGCCGGTCGCGCAAAAAAATGAGTCTAGATCACTGGGATATGCGCTCTGACCGGAACGAAGGCCAGGTTTGCATAGAGCGGCGCGAAAGTCTAGATCACTGGGATATGCGCTCTGACCGGAACTCCTCCTCGCGCTCTCGACGGGCTTGGCCAGTCTAGATCACTGGGATATGCGCTCTGACCGGAACTGCATCGCGGTGCGCACGCGGTGCGTGCCGAGTCTAGATCACTGGGATATGCGCTCTGACCGGAACATCAACGCATGGCTCGCCTGGCATCGCGACAGTCTAGATCACTGGGATATGCGCTCTGACCGGAACTGGGCGAAGCGATTCGAGGACGAGGCTGACAGTCTAGATCACTGGGATATGCGCTCTGACCGGAACATAGGCACTTTGCCTAGTGATTGCGCCGAGAGTCTAGATCACTGGGATATGCGCTCTGACCGGAACTGCATCCTCGCCCAGGATGATGAAGGGGTAAGTCTAGACCACTGGGATATGCGCTCTGACCGGAACGCGCGCCGGTACCGGCAAAGCCGGCGGTAGAGTCTAGATCACTGGGATATGCGCTCTGACCGGAACTGCGACGGGTGCCGATCAATCCACGGCAGCAGTCTAGATCACTGGGATATGCGCTCTGACCGGAACCCTAGGACCAATACGGCAGTTGCCACCAGCAGTCTAGATCACTGGGATATGCGCTCTGACCGGAACTGCGGCATCGGCTGGGGCTTCAACATCATCAGTCTAGATCACTGGGATATGCGCTCTGACCGGAACAATCGGCCTCGGCGCACAGCTAGCCAATCAAGTCTAGATCACTGGGATATGCGCTCTGACCGGAACTCAACTGCGGGCCGGCACTTGCCTTCCCAGAGTCTAGATCACTGGGATATGCGCTCTGACCGGAACCCAGGGCGCACGCACCCGCACCGGCCGCGTAGTCTAGATCACTGGGATATGCGCTCTGACCGGAACAGAACGCCGGCTACGGGCGCGCCGGCAAGCAGTCTAGATCACTGGGATATGCGCTCTGACCGGAACGGCGACTACCAGTTGCACGCGTCGAGCCTCAGTCTAGATCACTGGGATATGCGCTCTGACCGGAACTTCATTTCCTTGACCGTCGTCTGTGCGATAAGTCTAGATCACTGGGATATGCGCTCTGACCGGAACTCGCGCCGCATGGCGAGCGCTTCCGCGCCCGGCGCTCGAAAACCGCGGGTTAACCCTTGCATCAAGTATAGTCACCGACTTCACCGCAAGACCGAGGTCGCTTGTCGACCGTCTTGCCGGCCACGAGCCCGAGCGACGTCGGGAGAGTCCGCGTGCCACCCGCGCGGCGCCGAAGGAGCAACCGCCCCGGAAACTCTCAGGCAAACGGACCGATGTCGCGGATGAACTCTGCAGAGTTGCCGGCTGCCTGACGTCCGCCGGTACGCCGAAGGAGCAAGTCTGGCCCCCGGGGGCCGCACGAATCTCTCAGGTGTCAGCAACAGAGGGGGCGACGACCACCGCGGTCCGGTGGCGTCACTTGACCCACCGACGTCGACAAAAGAGATTTCATGAAACCTACCCCATCACGCCTCGGCGGCATCGCCCTGGCCTGCCTCGCCATGTCCGCGCACGCAGCGGAGCCCCTCGTGGTCAAGATTGGCCATGTCGCCGCACTCAGCGGCCCCGCCTCACACCTCGGGCGTGACAACGAAAGCGGTGTCCGCATGGCGATCGAGGAATTGAACGCCAAGGGTCTGCAGATCGGCGGCCGCCCGGCCCGCTTCGTGCTCCTGGCCGAGGACGACGCCGGCGACCCCAAGCAAGGCACTGCCGCGGCGCAGAAGCTCGTGGACAACAAAGTCAACGGCGTCGTCGGCCACCTGAATTCGGGCACCGCAATCCCTGCCGCGCGCATCTACGCCGACGCCGGCATCCCGCAGATTGCGCCGTCGGTGACGAACCCGCGCTACACCCGCCAGGGCTTCAAGACGACCTTCCGGATGGTCGCCGACGACGCCCAGCTCGGCGGCACGCTGGGCCGCTACGCTGCACAGACGCTGAAGGCGAAGACCGTTGCGGTCATCGACGACCGCACCGCCTATGGCCAGGGCGTTGCCAGCGAGTTCGAGAAGGCCGCGAAGGCCGCCGGCGCGACGATCGCCAAACGTGAGTTCACCAACGACAAGGCGACCGACTTCACGGGCATCCTCACCGGCATCAAGGCGGCCAAGCCCGACGTGATCTTCTACGGCGGCATGGACGCGGTGGCCGGCCCGATGCTGCGGCAGATGAAGCAGCTGGGCATCCAGTCGAAGTTCATGGGCGGCGACGGCATCTGCACCGCCGAGTTGCCCAAGCTGGCTTCGGGCCAGGTGCCCGACGGCCAAGTGGTCTGCGCGATCGCTGGTGGCGTTGACGCGGCACAGCGGCCGACGCTCGACAAGTTCAAGGCCGACTTCAAGAAGAAGTTCGGCGTCGAGGTCCAGATCTACTCGCCCTACACCTACGACGCCACGAAGGTGATGGCCGAGGCGATGGTCAAGGCGGGATCGGCCGAACCGGCCAAGTACCTGCCGGTGCTACAGAAGATCAGCTACCCCGGCGTCACCGGCAGCGTCGCTTTCGACGAGAAGGGCGATATCAAGAACGGTGCACTGACGCTCTACACCTTCAACCGCGGACAGCGCGAGGAGCTCGGCGTCGTGCGCTGAGCAGATGCGGGCGGCACGGTGGCCAGACCGTGCCGGGCGAGCGCCTGACCCCCGGCTCAGGCGCCCCGCCCTGCACGGCCTTCAACGGCCTGTCATCAAGCGCCCCGACACTGGGGCCATGAACAATATTCAGGCCCAAACCCTCCGTCAACTCCTGCAGACCACGCGGCAAGCCTGGCTGGGCCAGCCGCAGCCGGCGCAGGCGCGTCTCAGTAACGCAGTTCCAGCAGCTCCCGCAGCGCGGCATTGATGTTCTTGCGCAGCGCGCCCTCGTTGGCCAGGCGCAGGCGCTCGTTCTGGTCCAGCATGGCGTCGCCGAACTCGGCCACATGCACGCTGCGCAGCTCGCGCTGGTAGAGCTTGTTGCCGCTGGCCTTGTCCAGCAGTTCATAGGCCATCGTCAGCGCCACGCGGGCGTCGCCCACCGCCACCGCGGGCTGCTCCAGCGCCAGCAGCGCGGCGCGCAGCTCGTAGCGGCCGCCCTGGGGCTGCGGCGCCAGCATGCCGGCGGCCTTGAGCGATTCCTGCAGCGCCACGCGCAGCGCCTCGTCGCCGATCTTGGAACCCCAGAGGCGGCCGGTCGGCTGGCCGCCCAGCACCTGGCCCAGCTGCACCTGCTGCTTGAGCGCCTCGGGCACCCAGCCGCGCAGCTGCAGGCCGTCGGCCACGCTCAGGCGCATGCCCTCGGGGTCGGCGGGCGTGCCGCAGCCGGCGAGCGCAAGACCTGCCCCCAGCAGGGCCAAGAGTGATGTGCGGCGTTGCATGGCGTGCTCCTCGATCAAAGTCGGCGGTGTTGCAGGGCCGGCAGCTGGGCGCGCAGGGCGGCCATGCGCGGCGCGTCCAGCTCGGCGATGGCCAGGCCCTCACCCTCAGGCAGGCAGGCGAGCACCTCGCCCCAGGGGTCGACGATCATGCTGTGGCCCCAGGTGCGGCGGCCGTTGGGATGCGTGCCGCCCTGGGCCGGCGCGATCACATAGGCGAGGTTCTCCACCGCGCGGGCACGCAAGAGCAGCTCCCAATGCTTCTGGCCGGTGGTGTAGGTGAAGGCGGCCGGCACGGCCAGCAGGTCGCAGGGGCCGCCCATGCCCATGGCACGGTAAAGCTCGGGAAAGCGCAGGTCGTAGCAGACCGAGAGCCCCAGCTTCAGCGGCCCGGCCTGCAGCGTCACCGGCGCGTCGCCGGGCTCGAGCACGCGGCCCTCGTCATAGCGCTCGCGGCCATTGTCGAAACAGAACAGGTGCAGCTTGTCGTAGCGCGCCGCGCGGCGGCCGTCCGGGGCATAGACGCAGCAGGCATTGCGCACCTTGTCGGCCTGCGCGGTCCTGATCGGCAGGGTGCCGCCGATCACCCACAGGCCCAGCTCGCGCGCCGCCTGGCTCAGCATGGCCTGGATCGGGCCCTCGCCATCGGCCTCGGCGATGGCCAACTTGTCGGCGTCGGCCGTGCCCATCAGGCAGAAATACTCGGGCAGGGCCACCAGCTCGGCGCCCTGGGCGCGGGCGGCCTCCATCCAATGGCGCGCACGCGCCAGATTGGCCGCCACCTCGGGGCCCGAGACCATCTGTATCGCTGCCAGCTTCATGGTGCTGCTCCTGATGCCGCCTCCTCGGGCGGCTTGCGCTCGGACTTCTCGATGCGATCGACCTTGGGCGCATCCCACATGCCGGTGACATGGAATTCCTCCGTGCCGGCCGCCGCCATGGGCTTGCGCAACAGCCATTGGGCCAGGAAGGTGCCCAGGCCGATCGCCGGATTAATGGCCGCATAAGCCAGCGAAGCGCCGCCCACGTTGAGCTCGGGCACCACCAGCACACGCAGATCCTGGGTCTCGGCGGCCAGATCGGCCTGGCCCTCCATCAGCACCGCCGCCTGCAGGCCCACCATGCGCAGATTGCTGGTATGGGCCACGCCCTTCTCGATGCGCAGGTCGCCGGTGAAGCTGTCGAAGGCAAAGCCCTGCGAGAACACATCGCGGAAGTCCAGCAGCAGGCGGCGCGGCAGCGATTGCAGGCTCAGCACGCCCAGCAGCCGGCCCACGCCGGGCTCGGCCTGCAGGAACTGGCCGGCATCCAGCGCCACATGCAGCTGGCCGCCCATGCTGGGGTAGTCGGGGCTCAGCGGCGAGCCCTGCCAGCCGAGCTGGCCGTTCAGGCGGCCCTTGCCGCCGCGCAGGATCTGCCCCTGGCCCAGCGCCTGCAGGAGCTTGCCGCCGTCGCTGACGTCCAGCTGCCAGTCCAGCAGGGTGCGGCGCTGACCGGAGACTGGGTTCGAGCCGGGCTCGGCCACCCATTGCCCGGTGGCGTTGAGCAGCGCGTCGGGGTGCTTGATCTGCAGCCGGGCGAGCTTCCATTCGCGCGTCGGCCCCACCAGCTGGGCATCGATCTCCAGGCGCCCCAGCTTCTTGCCGCGCAGCTCGAAATCCTCCACCACGATGTCCAGCGCCGGCACGCTGCTGGGCTGCTTCTCCAGCAGCTGCAGCACCGAATCGGCCTCGCTCTTGGGCAGGGCCAGGCGGCCCAGGCGGGCGTAGACGCGGCCGGGCTGACCGGCGCGCGCCTGGCGCAGCTCCAGATAGCCGCTCAGCTGTTCGGCATCGATGGTGGCGCGCCAGCCGTTCTGCTCGGGCGCGCGGCTCAGGCCCGCCACCAGGCGCGAGACTTGGCGGCCCGCGGCCTTGAAGCTCTGCGCGCGCAGCGCCAGCTGGCTGGGCGCGTAGCCGCTGTCCATGTTCTCCAGGCTCACCGGGCCGAGCAGGCGCTGCGCGGTGGCGAGCCAGGCGTCGGCATCGAAGCTGGCCAGATTGGCCTGCAGCTGCACGCCGCTGGGCGGCAGCGGCGGCAGGTTGTCCTGCACGCTCAGCGCGCCGCGCAGCACCTGCGCGCTCTCGCCGCCGAGCTCGCGCTGGTAATGGGCTTGCAGCTGGTTGCCCAGCTCCAGGCGCAGCTCGTCGCGCGTGGCGCTTTCATTCCCATTCACCGGCAAGAGCCGCGATTGCAGGCGCAGGTTGAGCGTGCTGTCGGCCTCCTTGCGCAGCGGCGCCGGCAGGTCCAGCGCCAGGCCCTGCAGCGAGCTGCCGAGGTTGAACTCGGTCTGCCCCTTGACGAAGCCCAGCTCCAGCTTGTAGCCGGTCGAGCCGCTCATGAACTGGGCCAGGCGGCTGGGCAGGCCCAGCTCGCTGGCGCGCCGCAGCGCCTCGGCGCTCAGCTGCCCCTGGGCACTGAAGCGCAGGCTGCCATCGGCCTGGCTGCCGCCCTCGAACAGGGCCTCGCCGCCCAGCACGCGTGCGCCGGCGGCCTGCAGCTGCACGCCCTTGCGGTCGAAATCGATGCGCGCGCGCGTGTTGGAAAACAGCGGCACGTCGGGCCGCAGGCGCAGTTCGTTGCCGGCTAGCAAGACCTGACCCTTGACGCTGGACTTGCTGGCATCCAGCAGCGGGATCTTCAGGCCCAGCTTGAGGCTGGCGTTGCCGCTGGCGCTGGCGGCGTCCAGGCCATGCGAGGTCCATTCCGAGAGCGGCGAGCTGCGCATGAAGCGCAGCAGCTCGGCCATGGGGCCACGGCCCTGGCCGTCCATCTCCAGCTGGGCCTGGTGCGCCAGATCCGGGATGCCGCCGTTCACGTTGAAGAGTTCGTAGCCCAGCACCTTGGCGCGGCCCTTGCGGATCTGCATGCTGCCGCGCTCGAAGATCAGCTCGGCGTTGAGCTGCTCCATCACCGGCCAAGGCGAGTTGTAGGCGGGGCTGGTCTCGGTGGCGGCGTGGCTGGGCACATAGGCCAGCTCCACGTCCTTCACCTGGCTGCTGATGCGGAAGATGCCTGCGCCAGCATGGGGGCCGTCGAAGGGGAAATCGGCCAGGTCGCCGCGCAAGCGCGCCTGCACCTGGTGCGCCTCGCCGCCGCGGATGGCATCGCGCACATAGCCGCGCGCGGTCTCGCCCACCACCAGCGGCAGGTAGCGCACCACGCGCCGCGCGGGCGCCTGATCGATGCGGCCGCTGAGGTCCAGGCTGCCGGGCAGGCGCGCGCCGCGGCCGCTGCCGGGCTTGGCGCCGGTGCGCCAGGTGGCCTCGAATTCGGCCTTCACATCCTCGTTCTGCAGGCGCAGCTCGCTGACGCGCAGCTCCACCTGGGGCGGGCCGCCGTCCTTGCGCGCCTCGATGCGCCAGTCCAGCCCGGCGCTGAGCGTCTGCAGGGGGATGCGCGGCTCCTCGAACACGCCGGGAAAGTCCAGCATGCCGTCGCGTATCGCCAGCCGCGCCGTGCCGCCCTTATCGGTGGCATCGAACTGCAGCTGCGCCCCGGCCAGGCCCGGGCGGGCCGCGCCGTGCGCGTCGGCCGGCACACCGGCGGCCAGGCTCAGCTGGTCCAGCGCACCCTTGATGCGGTAGCTCTGCGGCGCCTCGGGCGAGCCCTCCCAGCGCGCGCTGAAGGCGCTGACGCGGCCGCTGGGCGCCATCTCCTGCGCCAGCTGGTGCGCGGCCGCCGGCACCGGCAGGCGCGCCATGATGCGCGCGGCCAGGCCCAGATCCATCTGCTGGGCCGTCAGCTCGCCGCCCAGCAGCTCGCCCAGCTCGGCGCCCAGCACCTGGGAGGCCTGGCGCGTGCGCAGCGAGAGCGACCAATCGGAGCGCGGCCACACCAGGCCCTCGCCATCCTCGAAGCCGAGCTGGCGCGCGGTAAAGCTGAGGCCTTGCGCATTGCGCTGCATCGAGAGCCGGCCGGCGATCTGGGCCAGCTCCAGCGCCTCGATGCGCTTGCCCAGCTTGAGCTTGACGGCGCGCAGCCCCAGATCGAGGGTGGCGGCCTGGCTCTGGCCCTGCTTGATCTCCAGCCAGGCGCGCAGCGCGCCATCGCCCTCGCTGAGCTCGAAGGGCAGGTCCAGGTAGCGGCGCAGCTCGCGCACGTCGGCGCGCGGCAGGTCGGCGAACAGCGAGCCGCTCCAATGCTGCAGATCGCCGGGGCGCTTGAGCAGCGACTGGGTGAACTGGCCGCGCAGCGAGAGCCGCTCGCCCCAGGCGGGCGGGGGCGTGGCGTCGAGGCGCAGCTCGTGGCGGCGCAGGCCGTTGCGCAGCACCAGGTCCACGCGCGAGAGCTCCAGCGGCGGCGCCTGGCGCGCCTCGTCGATCCAGCGCACGCGGCCGTTCAGGATCACGAACTCATGCTGGACGAAGAACCAGTCGGCCAGATCGCCGCCGGCCTCGGCGCGCTCGGCCTCGTCCACGCTCAGGCCGGCCACGAAGATGCGGCCCTGGGCGTCGCGCCGCACCACCATCTCGGGGGCGTCGATCAGCAGCTGCTCGAAGCGCAGCTCCAGCGCCAGCAGCGAGCGCGCCGAGAGCGCCGCCGCCACCCGCGGCAGGCGCAGGGCCTCGCGGCCATGCTGGTCGATGAGGCGCACATCGCGCATTTCCAGCGCCGGTATCCAGCCCCCCGAGCGCACCTCGATCTGGCCGATCTGCAGATTCAACCCCAGCGATTTGGAGGCTTGTCGCGCCAGCGCAGGGCGCCATTCATCGATGTGCGGCAGAATCGCCCAGTGCAAAACCAGCCAGGCCAGCAGCATCAGGCTCCATGCCAGCAGCACCAGGGCCACGGCCCATCTGGCGCAGCGGCGGGCCCAGCGGGCGGGGCGGTTGGCGGCGGCGAAGACGGTGGCTAGCAAGGACATGTAGAAGGCACGCGCTCTCGGGCGCGGCACACAGGATGAGAAACGATGACACTCGCAAAGCCTTGGGGGGCGCCCCATCGCTCTCAGGATCGCAGCGAATCTAGCACAGGCCACCCTGCCCCATGAGCGTCGACGAGCATTCTTTACCCTCTGCAACCAAGGCGGCGCTGGCCGCGCACAGCCGCTTCGTGCAGCGCATCCGGCGCCGCTACGACCAGGAGCTGCCCCTGCTGGCCGCCGGCCTGCCCGACCGGGCCGCCATGCAGACGCTGATCGCGCAGCTGCAGGCCGAAGGCCGCAACCTCGCCAGCGCGCTGCGCGTGACCCGCCATCTGGTGCTGGAGCGCCTGGCGGTGCACGACGTCGAGCTGGCCGCGCCGATGAAGGCCATCACCGAGGCGATGACCACGCTGGCCGAGGTGACGCTGTGCGCAGCGCTGACGCAGGCACGCATCGAGCAGGACGCCATCCACGGCCAGCCGCGCAACAGCGCCGGCGAGGTGATCGAGTTCTGGGTCGTGGGCATGGGCAAGCTGGGCGGGCGCGAGCTCAATGTCAGCTCCGACATCGACCTGATCTATGTCTACGACGACGAGGGCGAGACCGATGGCGCCAAGCCGGTCTCGGCGCACGAATACTTCACCCAGGTGGCCAAGAAGCTCTATGCGCTGATCGGCGACGTCACCGAGGACGGCCAGGTGTTCCGCGTCGACCTGGCGCTGCGCCCCAACGGCAACTCGGGCCCGCCGGTGGTGAGCCTGTCGATGCTGGAGGAGTACTTCCTCGTGCAGGGGCGCGAATGGGAGCGCTTCGCCTGGCTGAAGAGCCGGGTGGTAGCGCCGCGCCAGCCCGAGGCCGGCGCAGCGCCCTCGCGTGCGGTGGCGCTGCGCTCGCTGGTCACGCCCTTCGTCTACCGCCGCTACCTGGACTACGGCGTGTTCGAGGGCCTGCGGCAGCTGCACCGCAAGATCCGCGACGAGGCGCAGAAGCGCGCCGCCGGCCGGCCCGAACGCTCCAACGACGTGAAGCTCTCGCGCGGTGGCATCCGCGAGATCGAGTTCACCGTGCAGCTGCTGCAGGTGGTGCGCGGCGGCCAGTTCCCCGAGATCCGCACCCGCTCCACCGTCAAGGCGCTCTCCCGGCTGGCGGCGCGTGGGCTGATGAAGCCGGCCACCGCCGCCAAGCTGGCCGAGGCCTACGATTTCCTGCGCCGCGTCGAGCACCGCATCCAGTTCCTCGACGACCAGCAGACTCATTGCCTGCCCGGCAGCGATGAGGACCTGGGCTGGATCGCGCGCTCCATGGGCATGGTCTGCAGCGCCGAAGCCTGCCAGCTGCTGGACCGCCTGTGCGAGGTGCGTGAGCTGGTGGCCACCGAATTCGACGCCTTGCTGCACGACGGCCAGGCGCCCAAGCCCGGCGCCTGCAAGAACGGCCAATGCGGCGGCCCGGCCCTGCCGGTGGATGCCGACGAGTTCCTCGAGAAGCTGCCGCCCGAGCTGGCCGCCGCGGTGCGCCGCTGGGCCCAGCAGCCGCGCGTGCAGAACCTGCGCGAGGAATCGCGCCTGCGCCTGGCCAAGCTGGTGGGCCGTGCCGCCATCGGCGTGAAGGAGGGCGCATGCTCGCTGGACGCCGCGCTGCGCTTCGTCGACTGGGTCGAGCCGCTGCTGCGCCGCGAGAGCTATCTGGCCCTGCTGGTGGAGCGCCCCGCGGTGCAGACGCGGCTGTTGCGCCTGCTGGGCCTGGCGCGCTGGCCGATGCGCTATCTGATGCAGCATCCCGGCGTGATCGACGAACTGGCCGACAGCCGGCTGATGCACGAACGCTTCGACGGCGCCACCTTCATCGCCGACCTGCAGGCCCGCCACGATGCCTGGGCCCAGCATGGCGAGGCCGATGAGGAGGCCTTGCTGGACAGCGTGCGCCGCGCCCACCATGCCGAGGTGTTCCGTACCCTGGTGCGCGACGTCGAGGGCCATATCACGGTGGAGCAGGTGGCCGACGATCTCTCGGCCCTGGCCGACGCCACCCTGCAATGCGTGATCAGCTGGTCCTGGGCGCGCCTCAAGCAGGCGCACCGCCCGGCCCCGAGCTTTGCGGTGATCGCCTACGGCAAGCTGGGCGGCAAGGAGCTGGGCTACGGCGGCGACCTGGACGTGGTGTTCCTGTTCGACGACGCGGATGAGAACTCGCCCGAGATCTATGGCGCCTTCGTGCGCAAGCTGATCACCTGGCTGACCCTGCGCACCGCCGCTGGCGAGCTGTTCGACATCGACACCGCGCTGCGCCCCAACGGCAACTCCGGCCTGCTGGTGACCTCGCTGGCCAGTTTCGAGCACTACCAGACCGGCCGCGGCAGCAACACCGCCTGGACCTGGGAGCACCAGGCCATCACGCGCGCGCGCTTCTGCGCCGGCGCACCCGAGTTGGCCGCGCGCTTCGAGGGCGTGCGCCGCGCCGTGCTGACGGCCGAGCGCGACATCCAGGCGCTGCGCCAGGAGGTGCAGGCGATGCGCGAGAAGGTGCGCCAGGCCCGCCCCGTGCGCGCCGGCCTGTTCGATGTGAAGCACAGCCCGGGCGGCATGATGGACGCGGAGTTCGCGCTGCAGTTCCTGATCCTGGCGCATGCGCGCCAGCATGCCGAGCTGCTGGACAACGCCGGCAATATCGCCCTGCTGCAGCGCGCCGAGGCCGCCGGCCTGCTGCCCGCCGGCGTGGGCAAGGCCGCCGCCGATGCCTACCGCGAGCTGCGCCGCGTGCAACACCGGGCACGCCTGGACGAACAGTCCACCGCGCTGGACGAGGCGGCGCAGGCGGCGCAGGGCATCGCCACGCACCGCGACGCGGTGCTGGCGCTCTGGCGGGCCGTGTTCGGCTGATGTCCTGGGCGGCCCTCAGCGCCGGCCTGGCCACGCTGGCCGGCCTGGCCTGGTGGCTGCCGCGCGCGTGGCTGGACTGGCAGCCCGCCCTGTGGGCCCATGAACCCTGGCGCGCCCTCAGTGCCGCCCTGGTGCATTGGAGCGCCCAGCATCTGCTCGCCAATCTGGCCGGCTGTGCCGTGCTGGCCCTGCTGGGCCGCGCCGGCCGGCTGCGCGCCACCCCCGCCTGGCTGGCCGCCTGGCCGCTCACCCAGCTGGGCCTGCTGCTGCAACCCGCGCTGCTGCATTACGGCGGGCTCTCGGGCCTGCTGCACGCGGGCGTGGCGGTGGCGGTGGTCGAGCTGCTGGCACGGCGCGGGCGGGATCGGCTGGTGGGGGCGGCCATCGCGGCCGGCCTGCTGGCCAAGCTGTGGCTGGAACAGCCGTTGGGTCCCGCGCTGCGCACCCTGCCCGGCTGGGACATCGCGATCGCGCCCTTTGCCCATCTCAGCGGCACGCTGGCCGGTGCGCTCAGCGCCCTGGCGTGGCTGGCCTGGCGGCGGCTGCGGGCATCATCGCGCCATGCTGAAGTCTGATCGCAAGCCCCATCTCGACGCCTTTGCCGTCGCCTCCGTGCTGTTCTGCTGCGCCCTCTGGGGCCTGGGCCAGGTGGCCATCAAGGCGGCGCTGAGCGAGATCACCCCGTTCTGGCAGGCGGGGCTGCGCTCGCTGGTTGCCGGCGCGCTGGTGTGGCTCTGGGCGCGGGCGCGCGGCATCGCGCTGTTCGAGCGCGACGGCAGCCTGGGCGGCGGCCTGCTGGCCGGTGGCCTGTTCGCGGCCGAGTTCGCGGCCATCTTCTGGGGCATGCAGTACACCAGCGCCTCGCGCATGGTGGTGTTCATCTACCTCGCGCCCTTTGTGGTGGCACTGGGCATGCCCTTCATCTCGCGGCACGAGAAGCTCACGCCGCGCCAGGGCCTGGGCCTGCTGCTGGCCTTCGGCGCGGTGGCGTTCGCCTTTGCCGAAGGCTTCGGCGCGGGCGGGCAGCCGCAGCAATGGCTGGGCGATGCGCTGGGCCTGCTGGCCGCGCTGCTATGGGGCGGCACCACGCTGGCGATACGCGGCAGCCGGCTCGCCAGCGCCAGCGCCGAGAAGACGCTGTTCTACCAGCTGGCGGTCTCGGGCCTGGCGCTGAGCCTGGCGGCCCTGGCCCTGCACGAGCCGCTGCCGCTGGCCTGGTCGGCCCGGCTGCTGGGCTGGTTCGGCTTCCAGGCGGTGATCGTCTCCTTTGCCAGCTACCTGCTGTGGTTCTGGCTGGTGCGCCATTACCCGGCCACGCGCCTGGCCAGCTTCACGCTCAGCACGCCGCTGTTCGGCCTGCTGGCCGGGGTGCTGGTGCTGGGCGAGGCGATCACGCTGCGCCTGGTCATCGCCCTGGTCGGGCTGGCGCTGGGCATCCTGCTGGTGAACAAATAGCGGCATGTCTCCTGGGTGGCAAAGGCGCGCCCCGCCTCGGCATAGACTGCGCCCACCCCACAAGGAGACACTCACCATGACGATCACACTCTGCGGCTTCTCGCTCTCGAACTACTACAACAAGGTCAAGCTGGCCCTGCTGGAAAAAGGCATCCCCTTCCAGGAGGAGGTGGTGATGACCCATTCCAAGGACGAAGCCGTGCTGGCCGCCTCGCCGTTGGGCAAGGTGCCCTTCATCCGCACCGAGCAGGGCACGCTGTGCGAGAGCCAGGTGATCCTGGACTATCTGGAATCCGCCTACCCGGCCCACCCGCTGCTGCCGGCCGAGCCCTTCGCCCAGGCCAAGGTGCATGAGCTGATCACCTTTGTGGAGCTGCATCTGGAGCTGGTGGCGCGCGAGCTCTACGGCCAGGCGTTCTTCGGCGGCACGTGCAGCGACGCCAACAAGGAGCGCGTGAAGAAGCTGCTGGACAAGAACATCCCGGCCTTCAAGCGCCTCGCCAAGTTCGGCCCCTACCTGGCCGGCGACAGCTTCACCCAGGCCGATTGCGCCGGCTGGGTCAGCCTGCCCCTGGTGGCGATGGCCACCAAGTCGGTGCTGGGCGAGGACCTGCTGGCCGCCCATGGCGTCGAGTGGAAGTCCTATGCCAAGCTGATCGGCGAGCGCCCCGCCGCCCAGAAGGTGGCCGCCGACCGCAAGGCCGACCAGGACCGCTTCGCGGCCAAGTAGGCGCGACAAATGGCGCGATAGCGGCGGGGCTCGACGCTTCATCCGCCGTTTTCTGCAGACTGTCGCTGCGGCCTGGGTCCCCCAGGCCGCTCTTGTTATGGTGTGCTACATCAGCAACACACCGCGGGGTCCCGCCCCGACAAGGACATGCAAAGCTGGAACGACAACGCGCCGATCTACCAGCAGCTGGCCGACCAATTGGCCGCGCAGCTGCTGGACGGCACCCCTCCCGAGGGCGAAGTCCTGCCCTCGGTCCGCAGCCTCGCAAGCCGCTACCTGATCAATCCGCTCACCGTCAGTCGGGCCCTGCAGGCCCTGGTGGACAACGGCCTGGTCGAGAGCCGCCGCGGCGTGGGCATGTATGTGCGCCAGGGGGCGCGCGAGCGCCTGCTGCAAAGCGAGCGCCAGCAGTTCCTGCAAAAGGAATGGCCGCAGCTGCGCGCCAAGCTGCAACGCCTGGGCCTGTCGGCCTCGGATCTGAACTGGGGACAACAATGAACAACACGGACCACTCCAACCTCGTCGAAGCCAGCGGCTTCAGCCTGCGCTACGGCCGCAAGACCGCCGTCGACGACATCAGCTTCAAGATCCCCAAGGGTCGCGTGGTGGGCCTGCTGGGTCACAACGGCGCCGGCAAGACCTCGCTGATGAAGGCCATGGTGGGCCTGATCGGTGGCTCGGGCCAACTCAGCGTGCTGGGCCTGGACCCGCGCGCCCAGCGCAACGAGCTGCTGACCTCGCTCTCCTACATCCCCGACGTGGCGGTGCTGCCGCGCTGGGCCAAGGTGGAAGAGCTGCTGACCCTGATGAGCGGGCTGCAGCCGCGCTTCTCGGCCGAACGCGCCCGCACCCTGCTCAAGCGCACCAGCGTGGCCAGCGGCGACAAGGTGAAGAACCTCTCCAAGGGCATGGTGACGCAGCTGCACCTGGCGCTGATCGCCGCCATCGACACGCGGCTGATGATCCTGGACGAGCCCACCCTGGGCCTGGATGTGATGTCGCGCAAGAGCTTCTACGAGATGCTGATCGACGAATGGTGCGATGGCGAGCGCACCGTCATCATCTCCACCCACCAGGTGGAGGAGATCGAGACCCTCCTGTCCGACGTGATGATGCTGGACGAGGGCAAGCTGGTGCTCAACATCAGCCTGGAGGAGATGGACTCGCGCTTCGTGGCCCTCTCGCACGATGCCGCCGCCGCCGATGCGGTGGCCTCGGCTCATCCGCTGCTGCGCTACCGCCTGCAGGGCAAGCCCGCGGCGCTGTTCGACGGCGAGCCGCCGGTGCACTTGCAGGCCCTGGGCCAGCGCTTCCGCCCCAGCCTGGTGGACCTGTTCATGGCCCTGACCCGCAAGCCCGAAATGCAAAGCCGCCAGGCCTGAGCAGAACAAACGAGGAGAAAACCATGTCCACACGTTTCATGACCCTGCTGCAGCGCGAATGGATGCAGCACCACCGCGGCTGGCTGATGCTGATCCTGATCCCGCCGCTGCTGGTGCTGCTGGCCATGCCCTTCGGCCGCGTCGAAACCGATGCCAGCAGCGCCCCCACCATGGCGGTGGCCGCGGTGGCCCTGGGCGCCACCGCGCTGGGCGGCTTCGGCATCAGCTGGCTGGTGTCGATGTTCCAGATTCCGGGCCTGGCGCGCCGCGACCAGCAGGATCGCTCGATCGAGTTCTGGCTCTCGCTGCCCGGCACGCACACCGAGAGCATCGCCGCCACCGTGCTGATGCATGTGGTGTTCGTGCCCCTGCTGGCCCTGGCGATCAGCGCCGGGCTGGGCCTGGTGATGGCCGCGGCGGTGGTGATCAAGGTCAGCGGCCTGGCGGCCCTCACCGAGGTGTCCTGGCTGGGCCTGCTGATCGCCGGCGTGGTGGGCGTGCTGCGCCTGGGCTTCGGCGTGCTGCTGATGAGCTTGTGGCTGGCGCCCATCTACCTGGGCCTGATGGCCGCCTCGGCCTGGCTGAAGCGTTGGGGCGCACCGCTGCTGATCGTGGCCACGCTGATCGCCGGCAATGTGCTGAACAAGGTCTACGACAACCCGATCGTCTGGAAGCTGCTGCAAGCCCAGGCGGACGGCGCCGGCCGCGCCCTGATGGATGCCAAGAAGGAGCTGGAGCGCACCGTGGACGGCCCGGCCAGCCTGCCGCAGTTCATCGGCGAGATCTCCAGCTGGGCGCTGCACGACGCGCTGGCCGCCCTGGGTCAGCTGGCTTCGCCGCACCTGATCGGCGGGCTCGCCATCGCCGCCGCCTGCTTCGGCCTGCTGATCCTGCATCGCCGCAACGCCCACTGAGCACGGCACCAGGCCGAATGCCAAGAGCCCGCGTCAGCGGGCTCTTTTCATTGGAGGCAGGGGCCGGCGCTTCAGCTTGATGCAAGCGGCACCACCACCCCGGTGGCCGCGGCGACGCGTGCGGCCATCTCCTTGCGGAAGCGGTTCAGCTCCTGCACGCTCGCGAAGCTGCGATCCATCAGCAGGCTCATGTTGTGGAGGATGCGCTCCACCACCTTGTTCTCCCACACCGCGTCGAACTGGATCTGCGTGTCCAGCCACTTCTCCAGCCACTCGGGGTCGGGCAGGCGGCTCTGGATGGTGTCGCGCGGGAACAGCTTGGCGTTCACATGCAGATTGGTGGGATGCAGGGCCTGGGCGGTGCGGCGCGCGCTGGCCATCAGCACCCCCACCTTGGCAAAGGCCGCCTTGGCCTCGTCGCCGAACTTCTGCATGGCGCGCTTCATGTAGCGCAGATAGGCGCCGCCATGGCGCGCCTCATCGCGCGCCAGGGTCTCGTAGATCGCCTTGATGACGGGTTCGGTATGCCATTCCGACGCGCGCCGATACCAGTGGTTCAGGCGGATCTCGCCGCAGAAATGCAGCATCAGCGTTTCCAGCGCCGGCGCGGGATCGAAGTCGAAGCGCACCTCGTGCAGCTCCTGTTCGGTGGGCACGAGGTCGGGGCGGAAGCGGCGCAGGTATTCCATCAGCACCAGCGAATGCTTCTGCTCCTCGAAGAACCACACGCTCATGAAGGCCGAGAAGTCGCTGTCGTCGCGGTTGTCGCGCAGAAACATCTCGGTGGCCGGCAGCGCCGACCACTCGGTGATGGCGTTCATCTTGATGGTGCGGGCCTGGTCCTCGGTGAGCCGGCTGGCATCGAACTTGTCCCAGGGGATGTCCGTGTCCATGTTCCAGCGCACGGCTTCGAGTTGCTTGAAGAGTTCGGGGTAAAGCATGACGAGTCCTCGCTAAGGCAGCAAATTCTATGCGTCTGCCGTGACAACGCACGCGTGGCCGGACGGCCGGCAGGGCCTCGCTCAGGCGGGGTCGGCGCGCCAGCGCTGCACCGCGGCGGCCACCTCGCCCAGCTGCGCGACGCGCTGCACGCCGCCGACCGCGCTGCGCTGCAGGGCGCTGCCGCTGCCGCCGGCCCATAGTGCCACTGCGGGCGGCAGCAGGGCGCGCAACTGCTGCAGGCCCTCGTGCACCGCGCCAGCGGGCAGCACATTGCTGAAGCTCAGCGCCACGATGTCGGCGGCATGGGCACGCGCCGCCAGCGGGATGTCGGCCAGCGGCGTCTGCACGCCCAGCGAGAGGCATTGGCAGCCCTCGATCGTCAGCATCGCCTCGGCCATCAACAGGCCCAGGCCATGGGCCTCGCCGGGCAGGGTGCTGAGCAGCACGCGCGGCCGCTCGCTCAAAGCCTGGCGCGGCACCGCATGGATGGCCTGGCGCAGCACCTGTTGCAGGCATTCCGAGTAGATGTGCTCTTCGAACACCGCCAATTCGCCCTGCATCCAGAGCTCGCCCACCTGCGTCGTCAAGGGGGCGATCAACTCCAGCACGGCCGCGCCCAGGCCCATGCGCACGATGGCCTGGGCCAGCAGGCGGCGCAAGTCTTCCACCCGATGCGACTGCAGCAAGTCCAGATAAGGCGCGAGCGTCTCGGCAGGCAGCTGGCCCTGCTTGGCCTGCAAGCTGCTGCGCCGCTGCATCGCCTCCGCCAGCAAGGCCTGCAACACCTCCCGATCGGCGGACACGACGCGCCCGGGCCGATGGCCGGCATCCAGCAGGCGCTTCAGCAGGCGCAGCTTCTCGACCTGCTCGGGTGGATAGATGCGCTCGTCCTGCGCATCGCGCAGCGGCGCCGGAAAGCCATAGCGGCGCTCCCAGATGCGCAAGGTGTCCTTGCTGAGCCCGGTCTCGCGCTCGACGGCGGCAATGCCCGGCATCCCGGCGGACGCGGATTCAGCCACGGCGCGTTCCGTCCACCAGCCATTTATTTGCAATTTTGTCCTGGACAAACATATGACATTCCGTTTGATATGCCCTAATATAGCGACGCGACATCGATTTGACTAGGACAAACAATGTTCAAAGCCGGCCCAATACCAGCGCACCCATGCCGACTCACCAGGCGGCAAGCCGCGTCAGCCAGGCGTTAACTTCATGACCCATACTGTTGCTCATCTGCTGACCATTGTCCCCGCTAGCTGGGACAAATCCGACCCGGCCAGCGCCAAGCGTGGGCGGACGCAGTACACAGTGGTCAAGCCCTTGAGTGCGGCTGCCGATACCGTGGCAGACGTCTCGGCTTTGAGCACAAGCCCGCAACAAACAGGTAAAGTTTCCACCAACTTTCAGTCGCAAGATCTCCCCGTCAATGGGGCTGTAATCCCGGAGCCTTTCTCCTCCTCCTCCCTCCCTCCCTCGTTAGCTCCGGGGCGTCTTGCGGCTACTTTTATGTCCAGGGCTTCCGCCTCGTGCGGAAGCCCTTTGCTTTTGCGTCAGGCCTCGGGCGCCGCCGATCATGCACGCGGGCTGAGCGAGTTCCTGGCCGGCCTGCATGCGCTCCCCCCCGGTGGTGGCGCCGGCCCTGGCGGCCCGCGCGTGGCGGTGGTCGGTTCCGGCATTGCGGGTCTTTCGGCCGCCTGGGCGCTCAGCCGCCACGCCGATGTCACGCTGTTCGAGGCCGGGGACTATTTCGGTGGCCACACGCACACCGTCGACATCACGCTGCAGGGTCAGCGGCACGGCGTCGACACCGGCTTCCTGGTCTTCAACGAGCGCACCTACCCGCTGCTGATCCAGTTGTTCGCGCAGCTGGAGGTGGAGGTCGCGGCCAGCGACATGTCCTTCTCGGTCCAGCTGCCCGAGCTGGCCCTCGAATGGAGCGGCTCCAACCTCAACAGCGTATTCGCCCAGCGTCGCAATCTGCTGCGCCCCGCGTTCTGGGGCATGTTGCAGGACTTGCTGCGCTTCAACCGCCTCTGCACCGCACTGGCCGAGCGCGGCAGCGAAGCCGCACTGTCGCAATCGATCGGCGACTTCCTCGGCGAGCAGCGCTTTGGCGAGGCCTTCCGGCGCTGGTATCTGATGCCCATGGTGGCCTGCATCTGGTCATGCCCGACCGCGCAGATGCTGCAGTTCCCGATCCGCACGCTGATCCGCTTCTGCCACAACCATGGGCTGCTGCAGGTGACGCAGCGGCCGCAGTGGTTCACGGTGCGCGGCGGCGCACGCCACTATGTGGACAAGCTGCTGCCGCAGATCCGACACAAGCGCCTGAACTGCGCCGTCCATGCGGTGGAGCGTTGCGGCACGCAGCTCAGGGTGCACAGCGGCGCCGGCACCGAGCTGTTCGATGAGGTGGTGCTGGCCGGCCACAGCGACCAGTCGCTGGCCCTGCTCGGCAACGCCAGCCTGCAGGAGCGCCAGATCCTCGGCAGCATCGGCTACCACCGCAACCGCGCCGTGCTGCATACCGACGCGGGCCTGCTGCCGCAGCGCCGGCGCGCCTGGGCGGCCTGGAACTACGAACATGGCGGCAGCGCCGGCCAGCTCCGGCGCGGGCGCGAAGACCAGGCGGTCTGCCTGCATTACCTGCTCAACCGGCTGCAGCCTCTGCCCTGGCAGCGGCCGGTGCTGGTGTCGCTGAACCCAGTGCGCGAGCCGGATGCCGCGCAGGTGCTGGGCGAGTTCGACTACGCGCATCCGGTGTTCGACCTGCCCGCCGTGCGCGCGCAGGAGCGCCTGCACGAGATCCAGGGCCGCGATCATCTCTGGTACTGCGGCGCCTGGACCCGCTATGGCTTTCACGAGGATGGCCTGCTGTCGGGCCTGGGCGTGGCCAAGCGCATGCTGGAACATTGGGCCGCGCGTGCCCCGGCCGGAGCCACGCCGTGAGCAGCAGCGCCTGGCCGCAGCAGGCGCTGCTGGGCATGGGCCGGGTGCGCCACACGCGCCTGCGCCCGGCCCGGCACCATTTCAGCTATGCCAGCTACTTCCTGATGCTGCCGCTGCGGCGCCTGCGCGAACAGCCCTGCGCGGCCCTGCATCGCAACGGCTTCGGCTGGCTGAGCTTTCACGACACCGACCATGGCGACGGCGGGCCCGACTGCCTGCACTGGCTGGATGCGCTGCTGGCGCGCGAGGGCATCGACGACGCCACCGGCGAGGTCTGGCTGCACTGCCTGCCGCGCGTGCTGGGCTATGCCTTCAAGCCGGTGAGCTTCTGGTACTGCGAGCGCGCCGACGGCGCGCTCGCCGCCATCGTGGTGGAGGTCAACAACACCTTCGGTGAACGCCACTGCTATCTGCTGCAGGGCGCGCAGCTGGGGCGCGAGCTGCGTGCCCACAAGGTCTTCCATGTCTCGCCCTTCTGCCGCGTCGGCGGGCATTACCGCTTCCGCTTCATGCATGCCTGGCAGGCCGGGCGCGCGCGCACCGTGGCGCGCATCGATCACCACGACGAGGCCGGCGCGCTGCTGGAGACCAGCGTCAGCGGTGAGCTGCAGCCGCTCAGCGAGCGCAGCGCCCGCGCCGCCTTTCTTGCCATGCCCTGGCTGAGCGCCGCCGTGATGGCGCGCATTCACTGGCAGGCGCTCAGGCTCTGGCTCAAGCGTGTGCCCTTCTTCCGCAAGCCGGCCGAGCCGCCCCGATTCCTGACCCGCTGACGGCCTCGCCAGAAACCGCCACCACGATGAACTCGACCACCTGCACCAACCGCTTCGGCCTGCCGGAGAGCGCCCCCGGCGCCGCGCGCCGGGTATTCCGCCTGCTCAGCCTGCTCCAGCATGGCAGCCTGGACGTGCAGCTGCCCGACGGCAGCCAGCTGCATTTCGGCCGGCATGAGGGGCCGCGGGCGGCGCTGCGCATCAAGTCCTGGGAGGTCTGCGCCGCCGCCCTGCGCGCCGGCGACATCGGCTTTGCGGAAAGCTATGTGGCGGGCGACTGGAGCACGCCCGACCTCTGCGCGCTGCTGGAGCTGCTGGTGCGCAACCGCGAGGCGCTGGAGCGCGTGGTCTACGGCCGCTGGTGGGGCGCGCTGGCCTACCGCATCAGGCATTGGCTCAACCGCAACAGCCGCGAGGGCAGCCGCAAGAACATCCACGCGCACTACGACCTCGGCAACAACTTCTACAAGCTCTGGCTGGACCCGAGCATGAACTACTCGAGCGCCTGGTTCGACGGCGACCGTCGCCAGCCCCTGGCGCAGGCGCAACAGGCCAAGATGCGGCGCGCCCTGCGCGAATGCGGGCTGCAGCCGGGCCAGCGCGTGCTCGAGATCGGCTGCGGCTGGGGCGCCGTGGCCGAGACCGCCACGCGCGACTTCGGCGCGCAGCTCACCGGGGTGACGCTGTCGAGCGAGCAACTTGCCTGGGCGCAGCAGCGCCTGCAGTCCGCCGGCCTGGCCGAGCGCGCCGAGCTGCGCTTCCAGGACTACCGCGACATCGCTGACGCCCCCTTCGACGCCATCGTCTCGATCGAGATGTTCGAGGCGGTGGGCCGGCAGTACTGGGATGGCTACTTCCAGACCCTGCGCGACAAGCTCAAGCCCGGCGGTCGCGCCTGCATCCAAAGTATCACCATCCGCGACGATCTGTTCGAGCGCTACACGCGCTCCAGCGACTTCATCCAGCAATACATCTTCCCCGGCGGCATGCTGCCCAGCCCCAGCCAGTTCCGCGCCCATGCGGCCAGGGCCGGCCTGCGCGTGGTCAACGAGCTGGCCTTCGGGCTCGACTATGCCGAGACGCTGAAGCGCTGGCGCGAGGCCTTCCTGGCCCAGGAGGCGACGGTGCGCGAGCAGGGCTTCGACACCCGCTTCATGCGACTGTGGGAGTTCTACCTGGCCTATTGCGAGGCCGCCTTCGCGGCCGGCAATACCGATGTCATGCAGTTCACGCTGCGGCGGGATTGAGGCCGCGATGCCGCGGCGCCGCGTCCTGCTGAGCCTGGCCGCCGCGCTGTGCTGGCCGGCCGCCCGCGCACGCCCCGCTCCGCCGGAGCTGGCGGGCCTGCAGTTGCAGGGTCAGGCGCGCATGCGCTTTTTCGGCCTGGCCATCTACGACATCCGGCTGTGGGTCAGGGAGCGCGTCGATGCGCGCAACTGGCCCGAGCAGCCGCTGGCGCTGGAGCTGGAATACGCGCGCAGCCTGCGCGGCGCCGAGATTGCCAAGCGCTCGCTGCAGGAGATGCGCCGCCAGGCCGAGATCGCCGAGGCCGCGGCGCAACGCTGGCTGGCCGAGATGCAGCAGAGTTTTCCGGATGTGCAGGCGGGCGACCGCCTCAGCGGGCAGCTGCTGCCGGCGCAGGGAGCCCAGTTCTTCGTCAACGGCCGGCGCGGCCGACTGATCGCCGAGCCCGAGTTCGCGCGGCTGTTCTTCGGCATCTGGCTGTCGGAGCGCAGCTCCGAGCCCGGCCTGCGCAACACCCTGCTGGAGGGCCGGCATGATGGCGGCTGAACTCGGCGCGCTGGCCGGCCTGCGCTATGGCGCGCTGGGCTTTCCGCTCGCCTTCGTGGCGCTGCCGCTGTATGTGAACCTGCCGGCGCACTATGCCCAGCAGTACGGTGTGCCGCTGGCGACGCTGGGGCTGCTGCTGCTGGTGTCGCGCGCGCTCGATGCCCTGGCCGACCCCTTCATCGGCCTGGCCTGCGATCGCTGGCTGCGGCGCGGCCCGCGCCCGCTGTTTGCGCTGCTGAGCCTGGCCGCGCTGCTGCTGGCCGCGGCCTTTGCCGCCCTGTTCCACCCGCCCGCCTGGGGCCCGACGGGCCTGCTGGCCTGGTGCGCGCTGATGCTGATGGCGGCCTACCTGGCCTACAGCCTGCTCAGCGTGATGCACCAGGCCTGGGGCGCCAGCCTGGGCGGCAGCGCCGTGCAGCAGACGCGCATCGCGGCCTGGCGCGAAGGGCTGGCCCTGGCCGGTGTGATCTGCGCCTCGGTGCTGCCCGGCCTGGCCGGCATCGGCGCCACCAGCCTGATGCTGCCCCTGGCGCTGGCCCTGGCGCTGCTGGGTCTGTGGGGCGCGCCACGGGCGCGGCCCGGGCCGGCCGCCGCGCCGCGCCCGGACCCCTGGCTGGCCTGGCGCGTGCCGGGTTTTCGGCGCCTGCTGCCGGTGTTCCTGCTGAACGGCGTGGCCGCCGCCATCCCGGCCACGCTGCTGCTGTTCTTCGTGCGCGACCGCCTGCAGACGCCGCAGGCCGAGGGCCTCTACCTGGGCAGCTATTTCGCAGCCGCGGCGCTGTCGATGCCGCTCTGGCTGCGCGCCGTGGCGCGCTTCGGCCAGGCGCGCAGCTGGCTGATGGCGATGCTGCTGGCGCTGGCCTGCTTTGCCTGGGCGGCCAGCCTGCCGAGCGGCGCGGTGGCGGGTTTCACGCTGGTCTGCCTGGGGTCAGGTCTTGCCTTGGGCGCCGACCTGAGCATCCCCGCCGCCATGCTCGCGCGCGTGCTGCAGGCGGCCGGGCTGAGCGGCCGGGCCGAGGGTGTCTTCTTCGGCTGGTGGAACCTCTGCAACAAGCTCAATCTGGCGCTGGCCGCCGGGCTGGCGCTGCCGCTGCTGGGCGCGCTGGGCTATGCGCCGGGGCAGCGCGAGCCCCAGGCATTGCAAGCCCTGACCCTGGCCTATGGCGCCCTGCCCTGCCTGCTCAAGGCCGCTGCCGCGGCCTTGCTCTATCTGCTGTGGATACGCCGCGAGCCAGGTGCGCTGCGGCTGAAGGAAGCCCGATGACAGCTCTCACCCGCCGCACCCTGCTGCTGAGCACCCTGGCCCTGGCGGGCTGTGCCACTGCCCCCGAGCCGGCCGACTACGCGCGCGAGGCGCCGGCGCTGGACCTGCGCAGCTATTTCAACGGCCCCTTGATCGCGCATGGCATCTTCACCGACCGTGCCGGCAAGGTGCAGCGCCGTTTCATCGTCCGGCTGCTGGGGCGCTGGCAAGGCGACGAGGGCGTGCTGGAAGAGGACTTCGAGTACAGCGATGGCGCCAGGGAGCGTCGCGTCTGGCAGCTCAAGCGCCTGGGTGACGGCCGCTGGAGCGGCCGTGCCGCCGACGTGCTGGGCGAGGCGCAGGGCATGTCGGCGGGCAATGCGCTGCGCTGGAGCTACACGCTGAAGCTGCCGGTGGACGGCAAGGTCTTCGAGGTGGACTTCGACGACTGGATGTACCTGCTGGACGACAAGGTCATGCTCAACAAGGCGCAGATGAGCAAGTTCGGCATCCGGCTGGGCGAGGTCACACTGTCGTTCCGGAAGCTCTGAACATGGCGCTCAACCCCAAGCTGCAGGACTGGGAGGGCAAGGTGGTCTGGCTGGTCGGCGCGTCCAGCGGCATCGGCCAGGCGCTCGCCACCGCGCTGCATGCGCGCGGCGCGCGCGTCTGCGTGTCGGCGCGCCAGGCGGCGCGCCTGCAGGACTTCGCGCGCGCGCATCCCGGCAGCCTGGCCCTGCCGCTGGACGTGCTGGACCCCGGCGCCCTGCCGCAGGCGCTGCGCCAGATCCTGCGCCAGCACGGGCGCATCGACCTGTGCGTCTACTGCGCCGGCCATTACCAGGCCATGGGCGCGGCGCAGTTCTCACTGGCCGAGGCCCAGCGCCACCTCGACATCAACTACGTCGGCGCGCTGAATCTGCTGGCGGTGCTGCTGCCGCAGCTGGCCCTGCAATCGCACCAGGGCCGGGGCGGGCACCTGAGCCTGGTGTCGAGCGTAGCCGGCTACCGCGGCCTGCCGAGGTCGATGGCTTACGGGCCCAGCAAGGCCGCGCTGACCCATCTGGCCGAGGTGCTCTACCTGGATCTGCAGCCGCTGCGGCTGGGGGTGTCGGTGGTGCATCCAGGCTTCGTGGCCACGCCGCTGACGGCGCGCAACGACTTCCACATGCCGGCACTGCTCAGCCCCGAGCAGGCCGCCCAGGCGATGCTGCGCGGCTGGGCGCGCGGCGCCTTCGAGATCCATTTCCCCAAGCGTTTCACGCTCTGGCTCAAGCTCATGCGCATGCTGCCCTATGGCCTGTACTTCCGGCTCGTGCGGCGCGCGACCTCGCCTTCTCAGTCATGACCACAGCCCCACGACACCCCGACAAGCGCATGGCGGCTTTGATCGCCTATTTCGAGCAGCTCTGCACGGCCGATCTGGCGCGCCTGGGCGAGCGCTATACGGAGCAGGCCTTCTTCAAGGATCCGTTCAACGAGGTGCAGGGCCTGGCCGGCATCGAGCGCGTATTCGCCCATATGTTCGAAACCCTGGCCTCGCCCCGCTTCGTGGTGCTGGATGCGATCACGCAGGGCTCCCAGGGCTTCATCAGCTGGGACTTCCTGTTCCGGCTCAAGGGCGAGACCCAGGAGCGCCGCATCCATGGCAGCAGCCATCTGCGCTTCGCTCCCGACGGCCGCGTGGCCTACCACCGCGATTACTGGGACGCCGCCGAGCAGCTCTACGAGCAGGTGCCGCTGCTGGGCACGCTGCTGCGCCTGATCAAGCGCCGGCTGCGCGCCTGATCAGCGCAGCCAGCCCTTGCGGCGGAAGTACACAAAGGGCGCGGCCACCGTCGCGACCATCAGCAACAGCGCGAAGGGATAGCCCCACTCCCAATCCAGCTCGGGCATGTGCTTGAAGTTCATGCCGTAGATGCTGGCGATCAGCGTCGGCGGCAGCAGCGCCACGCTGGCCACCGAGAAGATCTTGATGATCTTGTTCTGGTTGATGTTGATGAAACCGACGGTCGCATCCATCAGGAAGTTGATCTTGTCGAACAGGAAGGCGGTGTGCGAGTCCAGCGAGTCGATGTCGCGCAGGATCTGGCGCGACTCCTCAAACTGCTCGGCATTGAGCATGCGGCTGCGCATCATGAAGCTGACCGCGCGGCGCGTGTCCATCACATTGCGGCGGATGCGGCCGTTCAAGTCTTCCTCGCGCGCGATCGCCGCCAGCACCTCGCCGGCCTCGGTGTCGTTGACGTCCTTCTTCAGCACGCGCGCACTGACCTTCTCGAGGTTGTCGTAGATGCCTTCCAGCACATCGGCCGAGTACTCGGCGTCGGCGTCGTAGAGCTTGAGCAGCACATCCTTGGCATCCTCGATCAGGGCCGGGATGCGGCGCGCCCGCAGGCGCAGCAGGCGGAACACCGGCAGGTCCTCGTTGTGCACCGAGAACAGCACGTTGTTGTAGAGGATGAAGGCCACGCGCACATTGCGCGCCGACTCGTCGTCGTCGATCAGGAAGTCGGAACGGATGTGCAGCTCGCCGTTGTCTTCCTCGTAGAAGCGCGCCGACTCCTCCAGGTCTTCGTCGACGATGTCCTCGGGGATGGTGAGCCCGAAGCGATCGCGTATCCAACCCTTTTCTTCCTGGGTCGGGCTTTCCAGGTCGACCCAGATCGGCCGGCTCAGGGCCAGGTCTTCGGCAGTTTCGATTTCTTCCTGGAACAGCCCGCCCTTGAGGCGGCCGTTGTCCAGCGTGAACACGTTCAGCATGCAGTCTCCAGCGTATGGCGCTGATGGCGCCTGGCGCAGGGGGACGGGCCTGGTGTTGATGCGGGCGCAGGCCGCCCGAGGCTCGTCCGGATGAGGGTCAAAAGTTCGGAACCCGTCTCACTCCGGACAAGCGGCGCGGCCCGCATTCAGATGCGCAGGCCGCTGCGTTTGGCACTGGAGTGGACGGTCACCGAGGGTGGTCGCTGTCCAAGTAAGGCTCCAGAGATGGGAAGCGCGCATTATCACATCGCGGCAGGGGCCTCCAAGCAAAAACGCCGCAGGGCTTGAAACCCGCATCAACAGGCGCATCTGAGGCCTGTGCGCATTTCGTCACAAGTCGGGGAAGGCGCGGAATTGGACTTTCAAATGACCACAAACCCTGGTTTAAAACGCTTGTCACGATCAGGCTTCAGGAGCACACTGAATTCGACAAGTTCCCCACTCCCTCCTTATCCGCTACCCGACATCCTCCCCCCTATCCCCTGCTCTTTGATTGATCCGCTTTCCCGTCTTTCCGACCAAGCCCTTGTGAAAGGAGGCTTTATGAACCTGACTATCAGCGGCCACCATCTTGAAGTGACACCAGCTTTGCGTGAGTACGTGCTCACCAAGCTAGACCGGGTGACCCGCCACTTTGACCAGGTTGTTGACATCAACGTCCTGCTCACCGTGGAGAAGCAAAAGGAAAAGGAACGCAGACAGAAGGCCGAAGTCACCGTCCATGTGAAGGGACGCGACATCTTTGTCGAACAGGCCAACGAGGATCTCTACGCCGCGATTGATCAGTTGATGGACAAGCTAGACCGTCAGGTCGGACGCTACAAGGAAAAGGTTCAGGACCACCACCACGCCTCCGCCAAGCGGCTGGACGTACCGGCCCCTTGAGCCCTGGAGCAAGCAGCGAAGGCGACCGTATCGGTCGCCTTTTTGTTTACAAGGCACAATTCGCCCTGCGTACCCGGATGTTGCTGCAGTGCCGCAAGTTCCGTGAATACTGCACCCCCGGCGATTGCAGGGCCCCACCAGGCCCGGGCAATTTCTATAATCCGCAGCCTAGCTACCGAACAAGCGTCCCGCCCAAGGCCTATCCAGCCGTAATCGGCGCTGTGACCTGATGAACCGTCTCGCAGCCATCCTCCCTGCCGGCAATGTGCTGGTGAATGTGGACGCATCCAGCAAGAAACGCGTGTTCGAGCACGCCGGCCTGCTGTTCGAGAACAACCATTCGATTTCCCGCGCCTCGGTGACGGACAACCTGTTCGCCCGTGAGCGCCTGGGCTCCACAGGCCTGGGTCATGGCGTGGCCATCCCGCACGGCCGCATCAAGGGCCTGAAGAACCCGCTCGCCGCGGTGCTGCGCGTGCAGCAGGCGATCGGCTTCGATGCCCCCGACGACGAGCCCGTCAGCCTGCTGATCTTCCTGCTGGTGCCCGAGGCGGCCACCCAGCGCCATCTGGAGATCCTCTCCGAGATCGCCGAAATGCTGTCGGACCGCGACCTGCGCGAAAAGCTCAAAACCGAGCCGGACGCCGCCGCCGTGCACCGGCTGATCGCCGACTGGGAACCACTCAAGTCCGTGGCCTGAACCCGCGCTAGAGTCCAGGCTTAGTGAAACCCACCTCGATCAGTGCCGACCGGCTCTTTGAAGAGCACCGCGAAACCCTGCGCTGGGAGTGGATCGCCGGCCACGCGCATCCGGAGCGCCGCTTCGATGACACCGCGGTGCGCGACGCGCAGTCCGCCGCCGATCTGGTCGGCTACCTCAACTACATCCACCCCTACCGGGTGCAGATCGTCGGCCGCCGCGAGGTGGCTTATCTGAGTCAGGCCTCGGGCGAGGTGCTGGATCGCCGCATCTCGCGCATCGTCACGCTGGAGCCGCCGGTGATCATCGTGGCCGATGGCGAAAGCCCGCCGGACCGCCTGGTGGCGATGTGCGACCGCGCCGACATCCCGCTCTTCGTCACGCAGGAATCGGCCGGCCACGCGATCGACGTGGTGCGCACCTATCTGGCCCAGATCTGCGCCAACCGCACCACGCGCCACGGTGTCTTCATGGACATCCTGGGCCTGGGCGTGCTGCTCACCGGCGAATCCGGCCTGGGCAAGAGCGAGCTGGGCCTGGAGCTGATCTCGCGCGGTCACGGCCTGGTGGCCGATGACGCGGTGGACTTCTACCGCATCGCCCAGACCGCCATCGAGGGCCGCTGCCCCGAGCTGCTGCTGAACCTGCTGGAGGTGCGCGGCATCGGCCTGCTGGACATCAAGGCCATCTTTGGCGAGACCGCGGTGCGCCGCAAGATGCGGCTCAAGCTGATCGTGCACCTGGTGCGCAAGGAGACCATGGAGCGCGACTTCGAGCGCCTGCCCTATGAGCCCCTGTACGAAGAGGTGCTGGGCATGCCGGTGCGCAAGGTCATCATCGCGGTGGATGCCGGCCGCAACCTGGCGGTGCTGGTAGAGGCCGCGGTGCGCAACACCATCCTGCAGCTGCGCGGCATCGATACCTACCGCGAGTTCGTCGAGCGCCACCAGCGCGCGATTGAAAAGGGTCTCAGCGACGATAGCTGAGGGCCTTTCGGGTCTGTACCCGAGCGCTGACTAGCGCTCCTTGTGCGGGCAGTCCTTCTTCACGCAGGCCGCATACAGGGCCAGCGAATGCTCCTGCAGCTCGAAGCCCCGCTCCTTGGCGATGGCGTGCTGGCGGGCCTCGATCTGCTCGTCGTAGAACTCTTCCACGCGACCGCAGGTCATGCAGACCAGATGGTCGTGATGGTGGCCCTGGTTGAGCTCGAACACCGCCTTGCCGGTCTCGAAATGGTTGCGCGACACCAGGCCGGCCTGCTCGAACTGGGTCAGCACGCGATAGACCGTCGCCAGCCCGATGTCGGCATCTTCCACCAGCAGGGCCTTGTAGACGTCCTCGGCCGTCATATGGCGCTGCGAAGTCTTCTGGAAGATCTCCAGAATCTTGATGCGCGGCAGCGTTGCCTTGAGGCCGCTGTTCTTGATCTCGTCGGTGCGGTTCATGTCAGACTTGGGCCGGCAAACCCTCCATGGGCCTGCCGCTAGAATGCGCCGATCATAGCCAGCTCAGCCCCCGGCCGAGCCCCAAGCCCCTAAAGGCATCCCCCGAGAGCCCTGAAGACATGCCACTGTTGACTCGTTTTGCAGGTGCGGCCCGCGCACCGCTCGCTGTGCTGGCCCTGCTGCCGGTGTTGGGTGCCTGCTCCTACCTGCCCACCCTGCCGAGCTCCGAGACCTTCTCGGTCAGCGGCGACAAGGTGCTGGGCCTGATGCGCCCCTATCGCGTCGAGATCGTGCAGGGCAATGTGCTGACCAAGGAACAGCTGGAACGCGTCAAGCCGGGCATGAGCCGCGCCCAGGTGCGCGACCTGCTGGGCTCGCCCCTGCTGACCGACCTCTTCCATGGCGAGCGCTGGGACTATGTATTCACCATCCGCCGCCAGGGCGTGGTGTCGCAGAGCCGCCAGGTGGTGGCCCTGTTTGACGGCGACAAGCTCAAGTCCATCGCGGCGCCGGACGACCTGCCCACCGAGCAGGAATTCATCGCCTCGATCAACACCTTCAAGCCCAGCGGCCCCGCGCCCAAGCTGGAGCTGAGCGAGGCCGAGCGCCAGGCCCTGCCCAAGCCGGTGCGCCCCGAGGCCGCCGCCGTCGAACCCATGGGTGCCGTGCGCGCCTACCCGCCGCTGGAGCCGCGCTCGTGAGCGAGCCGCTGCGCATTGCGGTGGCCGGCGCCTCCGGCCGCATGGGGCGCATGCTGATCGAAACGGTCGTCAACGCCCCCGACTGCCAGCTGGCCGGCGCGCTGGATCTGCCCGGCAGCCCGGCGCTGGGCCAGGACCCCGCCGCCTTTCTGGGCCGCACGAGCGGCATCAGCATCAGCGCCGATCTGCGTGAGGGCCTCAAGAATGCCCAGGTGCTGATCGACTTCACCCGCCCCGAGGGCACGCTGGCCCATCTGGCCGTGTGCCGCGAGCTGGGCGTGAAGGCCGTGATCGGCACTACCGGCTTCGATGCCGCGCAGAAGGCCCAGATCGGCGCCCATGCCCAGCACATCGGCATCATGATGGCGCCCAATATGAGCGTGGGCGTGAACGTGGTGATGAAACTGCTGGACATGGCGGCGCGCGCCCTCAACGAGGGCTACGACATCGAGATCATCGAGGCCCACCACCGCCACAAGGTCGACGCCCCGAGCGGCACCGCGCTGAAGATGGGCGAGGTGGTGGCCGCGGCCCTGGGCCGCGATCTGAAGGATTGCGCCGTCTACGGCCGCGAAGGCGTGACGGGCGAGCGCGACCCCTCCACCATCGGCTTTGCCACCGTGCGCGGCGGCGACATCGTGGGCGACCACACCGTGCTGTTCGCCGGCACCGGCGAGCGCATCGAGATCACGCACAAGTCCTCCAGCCGCGTCACCTATGCCCAGGGCAGCCTGCGCGCCGCGCGCTTCCTGGCCAGCCATGGCGCCGGCCTGTTTGGCATGGACGAAGTGCTCGGCCTGGGCTGATGAGCGGCATCGGCAGCTACACCGAGTTCTGGGCCCAGGGTGACGCGGTCACGCGCGCCGTGGCCCTCTTGCTGCTGCTGATGTCGATCAGCGCCTGGATGCTGATCCTCTGGAAGAGCTGGGTGCTGGGCCGCGCTCGCCGCGACCTGGCGCGCGCCGTGCCGGCCTTCTGGGCCGCCGCCGATCTGGAGGCCGGCCGCATCGCCCTGCGGGCCATGGACCGCGAGTTGCTGCTGCTGCCCATGCTGGACGCGGCCACGGCCACCGCCCAGGGCCAGAGCCTGGAGGCCGCCGGCCGGCGCGAATCGCAGCTCACGCGCCGCCTGCGCGATGCCCTGCACCAGGCCCTGCGCAGCCTGCAATGGGGCCAGGTCTTGCTGGCCTCGATCGGCAGCACAGCGCCCTTCGTGGGCCTGTTCGGCACCGTCTGGGGCATCTACCACGCACTGGTGAGCATCTCGGCGGCCGGCAATATCAGCATCGAAAAAGTTGCCGGCCCGGTGGGCGAGGCCCTCATCATGACCGCCGCCGGCCTGGCCGTGGCGATCCCCGCGGTGCTGGCCTACAACGTCTTCGGCAAGCTGGTGGCGGCAAGCGAGGCCGAGCTGGAAGGCTTTGCGCACGACCTGCGCGAGCTGCTGGACCACTAGCATGGCCTTCGGTCGCCTGGAGCGCCGCGATCAGCCCAAGCCCATGGGCGAGATCAATATGACGCCCCTGATCGACGTGATGCTGGTGCTGCTGGTGATCTTCATGATCGCCGCGCCGCTGATGTCCTCCTCGCTGCGCCTGGACCTGCCGAAGAGCGAGGCCGCCAGCCCTTCGGAGGCGCCGCAGTTCATCGCCGTCGCGATCACGCCGGACGGTGCGCTACACCTGGGCGACGAGCAGCTCGACGCCAAGGCCTTCAAGGCCCGCATCGCCGAGCTGGCCAAGGCACGGCCCGAGGCCGAGATCCAGCTGCGCGCCGACCGCCTGGTGCCCTATGGCCAGGTGGCCGAGCTGATCGGCTGGGTGCAGGGCGTGGGCCTGAACCGCATCGCCTTCGTGGCCGAGGCCGCAGCGTCGGCGCCTTGAGGGGCTGCGGTGGGCGGGGCGGCGTGACCCGCCACGTACAATTTGCCGCATGAACGACAAGTACGCCCCCTCCGAGATCGAAGCCGCCGCGCGCCAGTACTGGAACTCCCGTGACGCCTACCGCGTCGGCGAAGACCAGAGCAAGCCCAAGTTCTACGCTTGCTCCATGCTGCCCTACCCCAGCGGCAAGCTGCATATGGGCCATGTGCGCAACTACACGATCAACGACATGCTCACGCGCCAGCTGCGCATGAAGGGCTACAACGTCCTGATGCCGATGGGCTGGGACGCCTTCGGCCTGCCGGCCGAGAACGCCGCGATGAAGAACAAGGTGCCGCCCGCCAAGTGGACCTACGAGAACATCGCCTACATGAAGAGCCAGATGCAGGCCATGGGGCTGGCGATCGACTGGTCTCGAGAAATAGCCACCTGCACGCCCGAGTACTACAAGTGGAACCAGTGGCTGTTCCTGAAGATGCTGGAGGCCGGCATCGCCGAGCGCCGCACCCAGGTCGTCAACTGGGACCCGGTGGACCAGACCGTGCTGGCCAATGAGCAGGTGGTGGACGGCAAGGGCTGGCGCTCCGGCGCGGTGGTCGAGAAGCGCGAGATCCCCGGCTACTACCTCAACATCACCAAGTACGCCGACGAGCTGCTCTCGGCCGTGGCAAATCCCGAGGACAAGAGCTATCTGAGCGGCTGGCCCGAGCGCGTGCGCCTGATGCAGGAGAACTGGATCGGCAAGAGCGAGGGCGTGCGCTTCGCCTTCCCGCATGCGATCAAGGGCGCCGACGGCGCGCTGATCCAGGACGGCAAGCTCTATGTCTTCACCACCCGCGCCGACACCATCATGGGCGTGACCTTCTGCGCCGTGGCCCCCGAGCATCCGCTCGCCAGCCACGCCGCGGCGTCGCAACCCGAGCTGGCCGCCTTCATCGAGGAATGCAAGCGCGGTGGCACCACCGAGGCCGAGCTGGCCACGCAGGAAAAGAAGGGCCAGCGCACCGGTCTGTTCGTCACCCATCCGCTCACCGGTGCGCAGGTCGAGGTCTGGGTCGGCAACTATGTGCTGATGAGCTATGGCGACGGCGCGGTGATGGGCGTGCCCGCCCATGACGAGCGCGATTTCGCCTTTGCCAAGAAGTACGGCATCGAGATCAAGCAGGTCATCGCCGTCGACGGCGCGACGTTCAGCCTGGACGCCTGGGCCGAGTGGTATGGCGACAAGCTCAAGGCCGTCTGCGTCAACTCCGGCGAACTCGATGGCCTGGGCCACAAGGCCGCCGTGTCCAAGGTGGCCGAACTGGTCGGCGCCAAGGGTCTGGGCGAGAAGAAGACCACCTGGCGCCTGCGCGACTGGGGCATCAGCCGCCAGCGCTACTGGGGCACGCCCATCCCCATCATCCACTGCGATGACTGCGGCTCGGTGCCCGTGCCCGCCAAGGACCTGCCGGTGGTGCTGCCCGAGGACTGCATCCCCGATGGCAGCGGCAATCCGCTCAACAAGCATGCCGGCTTCCTGAACGTCGGCTGCCCCACCTGCGGCAAGCCGGCCAAGCGCGAAACCGACACCATGGACACCTTCGTGGATTCGTCCTGGTACTTCATGCGCTACTGCGATGCGCAGAACGGCGCGGCCATGGTTGGCGAGGGCTCGCAGTACTGGATGCCGATGGACCAGTACATCGGCGGCATCGAGCACGCCATCCTGCACCTGCTGTACGCGCGCTTCTGGACCAAGGTGATGCGCGATCTCAAGCTCATCAGCTTCGATGAACCCTTCAAGAACCTGCTCACCCAGGGCATGGTCTTGAAGGGCGCCTTCTCGCACAAGCCGGCCGACGCGGGCAAGAACTACTACTGGGAGCACGAGGTCAACGTGCAGACCAACGAGCATGGCCAGGTCATCGGCGGCACGCTCAAGACCGACGGCACGCCGCTCGAGTACGAGATGACGACGATGTCCAAGTCCAAGAACAACGGCGTCGACCCGCAGGAGCTGATCAACCAGTACGGTGCCGACACCGCGCGCCTGTTCGTGATGTTCGCCTCGCCGCCCGAACAGACGCTGGAGTGGAACGATGCCGGCGTGGAAGGCGCGCACCGCTTCCTCAAGCGCGTGTGGGGCTTCGGCGCCAAGCACGCGGCCGCCATCCAGGCCGCCGGCACTGACTTTGCTGCGCTGAGCGGCGAGGGCAAGGCGCTGCGCCGCGAGGTGCACATGGTGCTCAAGCAGGTCTCGTACGACTACGAGCGCATGCAGTACAACACCGTGGTCTCGGGTGGCATGAAGCTGCTGAACGCGCTGGAAGGCTTCAAGGCCGCCGGCCAGGATGCCGCCGACCATGCCGTGATTCGCGAGGGCTTCTCGGTGCTGCTGCGCGTGCTCTACCCGGCCTGCCCCCACATCGCCCACAGCCTGTGGCAGGAGCTCGGCTTTGCCGCCGAGCTCGGCGACCTGCTGGACGCGCCCTGGCCCGCGGTGGACGAGGCCGCCCTGGTGCAGGACGAGATCGAGCTGATGCTGCAAGTGAACGGCAAGCTGCGCGGTGCCATCAAGGTGCCGGCCGCCGCCGACAAGGCCGCCATCGAGGCCGCGGCCCTGGCCAGCGAAGACTTCGCGAAGTTCAGCGAAGGCAAGGCGCCCAAGAAGGTCATCATCGTGCCCGGTCGCCTCGTCAACCTGGTGGTCTGATGCACAGGCGCCTGCTGCTGGCATCCGCGCTCGGCGCGGCCCTCGCGGGCTGCGGCTTCGAGCTGCGCCGCGAGCCCGAGCTGCAGTTCCGCAGCCTGGCCCTGCAGGGCTTCAAGCCCGGCTCGCCCTTCGCGGCCGAGCTGAGGCGCCAGCTGGCGCGCACCCAGGTGCAGTTGCTGGAAGACCCCAACAAGGCCGAGCTGGTGCTGGAAGCCAAGCGCGACGAGCGCAGCAAGAACGCGGTGGTGTCCACCAGCGCCGGCCAGGTGCGCGAGTGGCAGCTCAAGCTGAACGTCGATTTCCTGATCCGCACGCCGGGCATGGACATCCTCTTGCCACGCACCGAGCTGCGCATCCTGCGCGACATGAACTACACCGAGAGCCAGGCCCTCGCCAAGGAGCAGGAAGAGGCCTCGCTGTACCGCGCCATGCAGTCCGAGGCGGTGGCGCTGCTGATGCGCCGCCTGGCCGCAATACGCCTGCCGGTGAACTAATGCAGATCCGCGCCGAGGCCCTCGCCGCCCAACTCGCCAAGGGGCTCAAGCCCATCTACACCGTGCATGGCGACGAGCCCCTGCTGGCGCAGGAGGCGGCCGACACCATCCGCGCCGCAGCGCGCGCGCAGGGCTATGGCGAGCGCAAGGTCTTCATCGTCTCGGGCGCGTACTTCGACTGGGGCCCGGTGCTGGGCGCGGCCCAGGCCATGAGCCTGTTCGCCGAACGGCAGTTCATCGAGATCCGCATCCCCTCGGGCAAGCCCGGCAAGGACGGTTCGGAGGCCTTGCAGCGCTATTGCGAACGCCTGCCCGAGGACGTGGTCACGCTCGTGACCCTGCCGCGCCTGGACAAGACCCAGCTCAGCAGCGCCTGGTTCAGCGCGCTGGACGGCGCCGGCGTCACCCTCAAGGTGGAGCCGGTGGAGCGCCGCGCCCTGCCGCAGTGGATCGCCCAGCGTCTGGCCGCCCAGGGCCAGCGCGTCAGCGAGGGCGAGGAAGGACAGCGCGCCCTGGCCTTTTTTGCCGACCGCGTGGAGGGCAATCTGCTCGCCGCCCACCAGGAGCTGCAGAAGCTCGCCCTGCTCTATCCGCAGGGCGAGATCGCGCTGGCGCAGATCGAGTCGGCGGTGCTGAACGTGGCGCGCTACGACGTCTTCAAGCTCAGCGAGGCGGTGCTGGCCGGCCAGGTGCCGCGCGTGCTGCGCATGCTGGAGGGCCTGGAGGCCGAGGGCGAGGCCGCGGTGCTGGTGCACTGGACCCTGGCCGAGGACGTGCGCGCGCTCAAGAAGGTGCGCGATGCGCTGGACGCCGGCAAGCCCCTGCCGATGGCGCTGCGCGAAGCGCGCGTATGGGGCAACAAGGAGCGGCTTTTCGAGCGCATCGCGCCAGGGCTGAACGATCAAAATCTGGCCAGCCTGGTGGCGGCGGCACAGATCTGCGACGGCATCGTCAAGGGCCTGCGCCACCCCGAATGGCCGCTGGACGCCTGGGGCGCGCTGCGCCGCCTGGCCCTGATGCTGGTCGAGGCGACCCAGGCGCGCGGCGGCATCAAGCTGGCTCTGCAGGCCTGAGGCGCGGCCCGGCCCGCATGCCGCGGGGCCGAATTCGCGTTATGGTCAAGGCTGCAAAGCCAGGGAGATTGCTCATCATGACTGTGCTGCCGCGACATCGGTGGACCGCCGGCCTGGCGCTGGCATCGGCCATGGGCGCGGCCCAGGCCGTGCCCTGGACCATCGAGCTGCGCAACAGCGCCGGCCAGCCGCTCGCCAACGCCGCCGTGGCGGTGGAACTGAAGGGCCAGCCCAGCAAGGCCGGCCCCGGCGCCAAGGCCGAGATGGCGCAGCGCGAGCGCCAGTTCCAGCCCGCGCTGCTGGTGGTGCAGACCGGCACGCCGGTGAGCTTCCCGAACTTCGACACCGTGCGCCACCATGTCTATTCCTTCTCGGCCGCCAAGAAGTTCGACCTCAAGCTCTACTCCGGCACGCCGGCCGAGCCGGTGCTGTTCGACAAGCCCGGCGTGGCCGCGCTGGGCTGCAATATCCACGACCGCATGAGCGCCCACATCGTGGTGGTGGACACGCCGCTGTTCGGCAAGAGCGATGCCCAGGGCCAGCTGAAGCTGGACCTGCCGGCCGGCGAGCACCGCCTGCTGGTCTGGCATGCCAGCATGCCCACGCCGCAGCTGCAGGCCCAGACCCTGCAGGTCGGCAACAGCGCCGGCCACACCACGCTCAGCCTGCCCGCGGGGCCATGAACCGGCCATGCGTCTGCCGGACTTCCTCAACCTGAAGCGCCTGGAGGGCCGCATCGTCGGTCTCTTCCTGGGGCTGCTGCTGGTGGTGCAGCTGGCCAGCCTGGCCCTCATCACCAGGAGCATCGACAGCAACGCGAGCGCCTCCATCAGCCAGGAGCTGGCCACCGGTGCGCGCGTGCTGCAGCGCCTGCTGGTGCAGGACGCCCAGCAGCGCCTGGACGCGGCGCGCCTGCTGGAGGCCGACTATGGCTTCAGCCAGGTGCTGGGCGACGGCCTGAACACCGAGGAAGACCGCGAAACCCTGAAGAGCGCGCTCGTCAGCCATGGCGAACGCATCAAGGCCAGCCTGGTGGCTTATGCGGACCCGGCCTTCCGGCTCGTCACCGCCACCACCGAGCAGGCCGCGCCCTTCATCAAGCTGCTGCCCAGGCTGGCCGGCGCGAAGGGCGGCGCCAGCGCCAAGTCGCCCAATCTGGCCCTCGTCGACGGCAAGGCCTACCAGGTGGTAACCGTGCCGGTGCGCGCCGCCGGGCTGGGCGGCTGGGTGCTGATGGCCTTCGAGCTCGACCAGACCGAGCTGCTGGAGCTGCAAAGCCTCTCCAAGCTGCAGGCCGTGCTGCTGCTGCGCCGGCCCGACAGCAGCTGGCAAGCCCTCGCCTCGGTGCTGGACGAGGCCGCCACCCGCACCGTGGCCGGCCAGGTGCCGCAGGGCGAGCGCGAGTTCCCGCTCGCGCTCGGTGCGGAACGCTGGCGCGGCCTCTACCTGAAGCTGGGCGAGGAAGAAGCAGGCCAGCAGCTCGGCGCCGTGCTGCTGCGCTCCTTCGACGAGGCGGTGGCGCCCTACCGCCGGCTGCAGCTGACCCTGCTGGGCCTGACCGCGCTGGGCGTGCTGGTGTTCGCGGGCGGCAGCATCCTCACCGCCAGGCGCATCAGCGGGCCGGTGAAGGCACTCTCCGAATCGGCCGAGCGGCTCGGCCATGGCGACTACACCACGCCGGTGGCGCGCACCTCCACCGACGAGATCGGCGACCTGGCCCAGGCCTTCGAGGGCATGCGCATGGGCATCCGCGAGCGCGAGGCGCAGGTGCACCGCCTGGCCTTCTGGGACACCCTCACCGGCCTGCCCAACCGCGAGCAGTTCAGCCAGCAGCTGCAGGCGCGGCTGAGCCAGGGCGAGGCCCCCTGCGCGGTGCTGATGCTGGACCTGGACCGCTTCAAGCATGTCAACGACGTGCTGGGCCACCGCTTCGGCGACGAGCTGCTGCGCGGCCTGGCCGAGCGTCTGCGCCTGCTGCTGAAGGACCAGGCGCATCTGCTGGCGCGCCTGGGCGGCGACGAATTCGTGCTGATGCTGGAAGGCGCAGGCGAGGAGGAAGCGCTTGAGGCGGCGCGCCGCATCCACCGCGATTTCGAGCGCCCGCTGCACATCGAGGACCAGACCGTGGACCTCAGCGCCGGCATCGGCATCGCGCTCTACCCCAAGCAGGGGCGCGAGGTGAGCCAGCTGCTGGCGCGTGCCGAACTGGCCATGTACGCGGCCAAGCGCAAGCAGGCCGGCAGCCAGATCTATGTGCCCGAGCTCGACGCCGGCAGCCAGGAATCGCTCTCGCTGCTGGGCGAGTTGCGCCGTGCCGTGGAGGGCAACGAGCTGCGCCTGTTCCTGCAGCCCAAGGTGGACCTGCGCAGCGGCCTGGTGATCAGCGCCGAGGCGCTGGTGCGCTGGGAGCATCCGCAGCGCGGCCTGGTGCCGCCGATGCAGTTCATCCCCTTTGCCGAGCAGACCGGCTTCATCCGCAGCCTCACCAGCTGGGTGCTGGAGGCCTCGGTGCAGGCCTGGGCGCGCGCCGAGGCGCGGGGTCAGGCCTTGCGCATCAGCGTCAACCTCAGCACCCGCGACCTGCTCGACCAGGACCTGCCGCTGAAGATCGCCGCGGTGCTGCAGCAGCACCGCGCGCCGGCCCAGGCGCTGTGCCTGGAGATCACCGAGAGCGCCATCATGGACGACCCGACGCGCGCCATGATGACGCTGGAACAGCTCAGCGCGATGGGCTTCAAGCTCTCGATCGACGACTTCGGCACCGGCTACTCCTCGCTCGCCTATCTGAAGCGCCTGCCGGTGGACGAGCTGAAGATCGACAAGAGCTTTGTGATGGCGATGGAGCGCGACCTCGACGATGCCAAGATCGTGCGCTCCACCATCGAGCTGGCGCACAACCTCGGGCTCTCGGTGGTGGCCGAGGGCCTGGAGACGGCCAAGACCTGGAAGCTGCTGGCCACCCTGGGCTGCGACGAGGGCCAGGGCTATTACGTCAGCCGCCCCATGCCCGAGGCCGAGTTCGCGGGCTGGCTGGAACAATGGCAGCCGCCCGATCTGGGCGAGGATTCGCCGGACACCGTGCTGGCCGGGCTGCTCTGAGGCCGGGGCGTCAGGGCGCGCGCAGCGGCAGTTCCACGGTGAAGCGGCTGCCCTGGCCGGGCGCGCTGCTGACGCTCAGATGCCCGCCCAGCAGGCTCTCGACGATGTTGTGCGCGATGCTCAGGCCCAGGCCGCTGCCGCCCTGGCCGAAGCGCGTGGTGAAGAAGGGCTCGAAGACGCGGCGCCGCACCGCCTCGCTCATGCCCACGCCGTCGTCGGCCACGCTCAGGCTGATGCGTTCGCCGGCCAGCGCATGCAGCTCCAGCGTCAGCGTGCCGCCGCTGCGGCCGGCAAAGGCATGGGTGAGCGCATTGCTCATCAGTATCACCAGCACCTGGCCCAGCGCGCCCGGGTAGGCGTCCAGCTGCGGCGCCGTCTCCAGCTGCAGTTGCAGGCCGACGCCGGCCTGGCGCAGCGCCACGCCCAGGGTCTGCGCGCATTGCTCGCAGACCTCGGCAACGCGGAAGCGGCGGCGCTGCTCGGCGCTGCGGTCCACCGCCACCTGCTTGAAGCTGCTCACCAGGGCGCCGGCGCCCTGCATGCTGCGCTCGATCACCGCCAGGCCCTCGCCGGCCTGCTGCAGATAGGCCTGCAGCTCGGCGCGCCGCATCGGCTGGGGCTGCTCCACGCGCTCGGCGAGCGCATGCGTGGCGGCCAGCACGGTGGAGGCCACCAGCAGGCTGTTGCCGATCGGCGTGTTGAGCTCATGCGCCACCCCCGCCACCATCGCACCCAGCGCCGCCAGCTTCTCCTGCGCCATCAGCTGCTGCTGCAGCGCGCCCAGGCGCTGATAGGCGCGCGCGTTCTCCAGTGCGATGGCGCCATAGGAGCACAGCATGCGCAGGATCAGCTGCTCGCGCTCGCCATAGGCGGCGGCGCGCACCGACTGCACCGTCATCACGCCCAGCATGCGCTCGCTCAGGCGCAGCGGCACGAACATCATGCTCAGCATCGCGCGCGTGCCCGGCACCTCGCTGTGCGGATCGGCCAGCTCGCCGGCGCCCAGCACGAATTCGCGGCGCTCGCGCAGCGCCCGCGCGCAATAGCTGTTGGGGCTGTCCAGCGCGATCGGCGGGTCGACGAAGGCCTGGCCGGACTCCATGCCGAAGCTGCAGACCAGCTGGCCGCCCGCCTCGTCCAGCGTGTAGATGGCCACGCTCTGCGCGTCCAGCATGGTGTGCACCAGGCGCTCCAGCGCCTCGAAGATGCGTTCGGCCTGCAGCTCGGTGGTGATCTCCTGGCTGATGCTGCTGAGGTGCAGCAGCAGCTCGTGGTTGCGGCGCAGATGCTCGTGCTCGACGCGCGCGCGCTCCATCTGGTGCTGGGCGCGCAGGCCGGTCATGCGGCGCGTCGCCTCCTCGCTGAAATGGCGCTGGCGGTTCGCGCTGGCCTCATGCGCCAGCGCATAGGCGCGCTCGAACCTGCCCTGGGCGGCCTGCGCCGCCGAGGCCGCCTCCAGCAGGGCCGCCTGCGGCCGGTAGGCGGGCAAGCTGGCGGCCTGGGCCAGCGCTTGCTCGTACCAGCCCAGCGCCGCCGGCCCATGCGGGTCCAGCGCCAGCGCGATATCGGCCTGGGCCCACAGGGCCTCGATCTCGTAGTTGCGATTGAACTGGGCGCGCGCCCGGCTGAGGGTCTGCTGGATGCCGGTGGCGGCCTCGGCCACGCGCCCCAGGCCCAGCAGCGCGCGCGCCCGGCCGATGCCGGCGATCACGCGCAGATCGGCGGCCGCGGCGCTGGGCAGCGCCGCCATCTCCTCGTAGGCCGCCAGCGCCTCGGCATAGCGGCCCGACTCCAGCTCGATGCGCGCCAGCACGTTCAGGCGCACCGCCTGGTTGCGGCCATGCGGCAACGGGCGCAGCACCTGTTGCGCTTCCTGCAGGGCCTCGCGCGCCGCATCCAGCTGGCCCAGGTGGCGCAGCACCTCGCCCACATGCATCAGGCAGCCGCCCACCAGCGAGGGCCAGCCGGCCGCGCGCGCCAGCTCCAGCCCGCGCTGCAGCCAGCTCAGCGCGGTCTCGTAATCGGCCATATTGCCGTAGTTGAAACCGAGGTTGCTGGCCAGCGCGATGGCGCGGCGCAGCTGGCCCGATTCGAGCGCCGCCTCGAAGGCCGCGCCGAAGCTGGCGATGCAGGCCTCGTAGTCGGCGCGCAGCGCCGCCAGCACGCCGCGGAAATCGGCCACGGCGGCGCGCGCCGCCGGCGGCAGGCCGGCCAGCTCGGCGGGCAGCAGCGGGCCCCAGTCCTGCTCGGCCTTGAGGTTGTCCTGGAAGGCGGCGCTGCGGCCCAGCTCGGCGCGGAAGATCAGCAGGCGCAGCGCATCGCCGGCCTGCTCGGCGGCGGCCGCCGCGGCCAGCAGCTCGCGCTGCTCGCCGGCAAAGTCGCCGCGCAGCGCGGCCAGGCCCTGGGCCAGCCAGGCCGCGTCCGCCTGCGCGCCGAGGTCGCCCAGCGCCAGCGCCTCGGCCCGGATCGCGGCCAGCAGGGGCTCGAGCTGCTCCAGCTGCGCATACAGCAGCGCCGCCTCGGCGCGCAGCAGCTGCAGGCGCAGCCGCAGGCCGCGGCGCTCGGGCTCGGCCAGCGTGGCCGCATGGGCCTCCAGCGCCTCGGCCAGCGCCAGGGCGCGCGGCATGTCGCGCTGACGCAGCGCCCAGGCCATGAAGAGCTGCAGCTGGGGATCCTGCGGCGTGGCGCGCAGGCGCTGCTCGCCCGCCTCGAGCGCGGCTTGGCTGGGGAACAATTCCAGGGCCGCACGGAACGGCATGCGGATGCTCTTGTGGGGGCCAACGACAGCGCCAGACTACTGCAGCGGGCGCCGCCTGCCTACCGCGCCTGGCCCACGGCGCCCACACGGGCGCGAGCAAATCACGCTATGCGCACAAACGCGGCGCTCAGGGGGCTTGCAGCGGCAGTTCGAGGGTGAAGCGGCTGCCCTGGCCCGGCTCGCTGCTGACGCGGATGCGCCCGCCCAGCAGGGTCTCGACGATGTTGTGGCAGATCGAGAGCCCCAGGCCGCTGCCGCCCTGGCCGAACTTGGTGGTGAAGAAGGGCTCGAAGATGCGCTCCTGCAGGGCTGCGCTCATGCCCTGGCCGTTGTCGGCCACCCATAGCGCCAGGCGGTCGGGGCTCAGGGCCTGGGCGCCGAGTTCGATCTGCCCGTTCTCGCGGCCCTCGAAGGCATGGGCCATGGCGTTGTTGATGAGTATCAGCAGCACCTGCCCCACCTCGCCGGGATAGCCATCCATGCGCAGCTCGGCAGGCACCTGCAGCGACAGCCGCAGGCCGGCGCGGCGCAGCGCCAGGCCCATGGTCTGGGCGCATTGCTCGCACACCTGGGCCAGCGCGAACGCGCGCCTTTGCTCGGCGCTGCGGTCCACCGCCACCTGCTTGAAGCTGCGTACCAGCGCGGCGGCGGCGTCCATGCTGCGCTCGATCACCTCCAGGCCCTGCACATGCTGGTCGGCAAAGCGCTGCCAGTCCGAGCGCCGCAGCGCGCCCTGGGTCAGCCGGGCGTTGAACTCGCGCGCGCCGCCCAGCAGGGTGCTGGCGAGCAGCAGGCTGTTGCCGATCGGCGTGTTCAGCTCATGCGCCACGCCGGCCACCATCGAGCCCAGCGCGGCGAGCTTTTCCTGCGCCATCACATGGCGCTGCAGATCGGACAGGCGCCGATAGGCGCGCGCGTTGTCGAGCGCGATCGCCGCATAGGCGCTCAGGCTGCGGAAGGCCAGGGTCTCGCGTTCGCCATAGGCCGGCAGATGCAGGGATTGCACCGTGATCACGCCGATCACGCGCTCGCCCACGCGCAGCGGGGCGAACATCATGGCCTGCATCGCGCTGGTGCCGGGCACCTGGTAATGCTCGCGCGGCAGCTCCGACATGCGCAGGATGAGTTCGCGCCCCTCGCGCACGCAGCGTGCCGAGTAGCTGCGCGCGTCGTCCAGCGCGATCGGCGGATCGACAAAGGTCTGGCCATCCTCCATGCCGAAGGCGCAGTAGAGCTGGGTGCCGCCCTCGTCGAGCAGGTAGACCGCCATGCTGTCCACCTCGATGAGCGCATGCACATGGCGCTCCAGCACGGCCAGCACGCGGTCGGTCTCGAGCTCGGCGGTGAGCTCGCGCCCGACCTCGCTGAGATGCAGCAGCACCTCGTGCGTGCCACGCAGGGCCTGGAAGCGCGCCGCCTCGGATTCGGCCAGCTGGCGCAGGTGCTCGCTTTCGGCGCGCGCACGTTCGATCTGGTGATGGGTGTGCAGGGCCAGCGAGCGCTGGCCCGCCTCCTCGCTGAAACGGCGCTGGCGCAAGGCGCCGGCGCGCTGCGACAGTTCGTAGGCCTTGGGGAAGTCACCCGCCTGGGCATGCGCATGCGCTGCCGCCTCCAGCAGCTGCGGTGGCGGCACGAAGCCCTCCGCGTCGGCGGCCCGCGACAGCGCCTGCTCATAGCATTGCAGGGCCTGCTGGGGCGATCCGGTCTCGGCCAACGTCACCTCGCCGAGGATCCACAGCAGGTCCACCGTGGTCTCGAGCTGGCCGTGCGCCAGCTGCAGCGCGGCCTCGGCGGCGCTGCGCGCCTCGGCATGGCGGCCCAGCGCCAGCAGCGCACGCGCGCGCCCCAGCTGGGCATCGATCTTCAGATCGTTGGCATCGGCATGCACGGCGCGCTGCATCAGGGCATCGAAGGCCTGCAGCGCCGGCTCGGTGCGGCCATCGTCCTGCTCGGTATGGGCGAGGTATTTGAGCGCCAGCGCCGCGGTGCGCGAGGCCGGCTGCGCGCCCAGCATGCGCAGGCAATCCTGCAGCTGCGCGCGCGCCTCGTCGCGGCGCCCCAGCCGCCGGAGCGTCTCGCCCGCCTGCGCCATGCACAGCGCCATCGAGGCCGGCCAGCCGGCCTCGCGCGCCAGCGTCAGGCCGCGCGTCAGCCATTCCATCGCGGCCTGGAACTCGCTCATGCCCCAGTAGGCGCGGCCGAGGTTGCTGGCCAGCGCGATGGCGCGGCGCAGCTGGCCGGTCTGCAGCGAGAGCTCGAAGGCCCGCGTCATGGCCGCGATGGCGGGGGAGAACTCGGTGGCCATGCCGGCCACCAGGCCGCGCAGGTCGGCCACGGCGGCGGCCACCACCGGGCTCAGGCCCTCGATGTCCAGACCCAGCAGCACGGCCCAGGTCTGCCGCGCGGTAGAGAGGTCGCGAAAGGCATCAGCCCGGCCCAGCTGCGCCTGCAGAAACAGCAGGCGCTCGCCATCGCCGGCGCGCCGGGCGCAGGCAATGGCCAGGCCCAGCTGATCGTGCACCCGCTGCACCTCGCCCAGGTCGGCCGCCAGCGAGGCGGCGAGGTGGTGGGCATCGGCGCAGCCGATCTCGTCCTGCTGCGCCTGCAAGCCGCCCAGCGCCTCGTCCAGCAGCGTGCGCGCCACCTCGAAATCCATCGCCTGCAGCGCCAGCTCGGCGCGCACCAGCCGCATGCGCGCGCGCCAGGCGGTCTGCGCAGGCAGCGGCCAGCCGGAGGCCGCCAAGCCTTGCTCGACCTGCTCGGCCAGCCCCTGCGCACGCGCGCCAGCAGATTGGCGCAAGGCCCAGGCCAGCTGCGCCTGCAGGGCCAGGCTCGGGCCCTGTTGCAGCGCCAGCTCCAGCCGGGCAAGTTCATCGGCCGGGAGAAAGACTGCGGGGGCGGCCGGAGCGCTCATCGTCATGCTCAGTAGCCGCGCGTGCGCGCCACCTGATGCTGCAGGGGCGCGCCGCGGCGCAGCGCCGCCAGGTTCTCGGCCACCACCAGCGCGGCGCTGCGGGCATCGGTCTGCGCCGCCGTGTGCGGCAGCACCGTCACGCACGGGTGGCTCCAGAAGCGATGCGTGGGCGGCAGCGGCTCGACCGCGAACACGTCCAGCAGCGCGTGGCCGATCTGGCCGCTGTCCAGCGCCGCCAGCAGGGCCGCTTCGTCGACATGCGCGCCGCGCGCCAGGTTCACCAGGCCGGCCCCGGGCTTGCACGCGGCCAGGCGCGGCGCGTCGAAGAAGCCCTGCGTCTGCGGCGTCAGCGGCAGCAGGTTGATCAGGGTGTCGGCGCCGGCCATCGCCTCGGCCAGCCCGGCCTCGCCATGCCAGCAATGCACGCCGTCCAGCCGGCGCGGGCTGCGGCTCCAGCCGGCCACCGCATAGCCCTGCCCCGCCAGCGCGCCGGCCACGCGCCCGCCCAGTTCGCCCAGGCCCAGCACCAGCACCGCCCATTCCTGCGCGCGCAGCTGCGGCAGCGGCCGCCACAAGGCCTCGCGCTGCTGCGCCTGCAGGCGGAAGAAGCCGCGGTGCAGGCCCAGCACCGCCCACAGCGCGGTGTGCACCATGGCCTCGTTCATGGCCGGGTCGACCATGCGCGCCAGCGGCACCTCGGCGGGCAGCGCCGGGTCGCCGAGCAGCTTGTCCACCCCCGCCCAGACCGACTGGATCAGGCGCAGATTCGGCAGGCCCTGCAGGCTGCCATGGGGCGGGTTGGCGACGATGGCGGCCTCCACGGCAGCGGCCTCGGCGGCGGTGCGCGGCGGCTCCAGCAGCCATTGCTCGCCCGGCATGGCGGCCTGCAGGGCCTGGAGCCAGGCCTGCTGCTCGCCCTCGGCCCAGCGCCCCAGCAAGAGCAGACTCATCAGCTGTCCCTGTCCTCCAGGGCCTCGCACAGGGCCGTCAAGCCGGCGCGCACGGTGGCCATGCGCACATCGCAACGATCGCCCGGGAACAGCTCCTTCCAGACCCGCACCGGCTTGCCGGCGTGCAGCAGCGCCAGCCACACCGTGCCCACCGGCTTGCCCTCGCTGCCGCCGGTGGGGCCGGCGATGCCGGTGACGGCCAGGGCCCAGTCGATCGGCGCATGCGCCATCAGGCCGCGCGCCATGTGCTGGGCCACCTCGCCGCTGACCGAGCCATGCAGATCGATGAGCGCGCCGGGCACGCCCAGCAACTCGGTCTTGGCCTGGTTGCTATAGCTCACCACGCCGCGCTCGAACCATTGGCTGGAGCCGGCCAGGCTGGTGCAGGCGGCGGCGATCAGGCCGCCGGTGCAGGACTCCGCCGTGCCCATGCGCTCGCGGCGCTGTATCAGGGCCAGGGCAATACGGTCGATCAGCTCGGACTCGTCGGGGAACAGCATGATGTTCAGCCTCCAGAAGAAACGGCGCGCCACAGCGCCAACACGACTAGGGTACAGCCAGCCGCGACGAAATCATCGAAGAGGATGCCGAATCCCTGGGCCCAGCTGACGGCCGCGCCACGCTCGCCCTTGAACAAGCGGTCGGCCCAGCCCACGGGGCCAGGTTTTGCCGCATCGAAGAAGCGGAACAGCGCGAAGGCCGCCAGCTGCATCCACAGGCCCGCCGGCATCACCAGCCACAGCACCAGCCAGAAGGCCAGCACCTCGTCCCAGACGATGGCGCCCGGGTCCGGGGTACGCAGATGGCGCGCGGTGACGGTGCAAGCCCACCAGCCGATCAGCGTGCCGATGCCGATCACCCAGGCCCACCCCTGCGGCGTGAGCCAGCGGTTCAGCACCAGAAAGGCCAGCCAGGCCCACAGCGTGCCGACGGTGCCGGGCGCCTTGGGCGAGAGCCCGCTGCCGAAGCCCAGCGCCATCCAGTGCGCCGGATGCTCCAGCATGAAGGCGGCGCTGGCGCGGCGCGGTGCCAGGTCGGCGGGTTCGCTCATGATTTGAAATGGTCGAAGGAGGACAGCGCCAGGGGCAAGACCTGGCCCTGGGCGTCGAACAGGCGCAAGCCCGGCTCGGCCTCGATGCGGCCGATGCGGGTGACGGGGGTGGCAGCCAGGGCGGCCGCCGCTGCCACCTCGGCGCGCCGCGCGGCCGGCGCGGTGAACACGAGTTCGTAGTCGTCGCCGCCACTGAGCGTGCACAGGCGCTGCAGGGCCAGGTCTTGCGCGGCCAGGGTCGCGCTGCGCGGCAGCGCATCCGCTTCCAGGCGGGCGCCGACGCCGGAGCGCGCCAGGATATGGCCCAGATCGCCGCACAGCCCGTCCGACACATCAATGGCGCTGCTGGCGAGGCCGCGCAGCGCCTGGCCCAGGGCCACGCGCGGCTGCGGCAATTCCATCGCGCGGCGCACGCTTTCGAACGCATCGCCCGCCAGCTGCACCGTGCCGCGGAACAGCTCCAGCGCCAGGCGCGCATCGCCCAGCGTGGTGCCGGAGACATAGATGTCATCGCCCACCAGCGCGCCGCTGCGCAGCAAGGCCTGGCCGCGCGGCACCTCGCCCATCACCGTGATGCAGATGTTCAGCGGCCCGGCCGTCGTGTCGCCACCCACCAGGGCAATGCCATGCGCCTGCGCCAGCGCGAACAGCCCGCGCGCAAAGCCGGCGAGAAACGCCTCGTCGGCGCGTGGCAGGCTCAAGGCCAGGGTGAAGGCCCGCGGCGTGGCGCCGCAGGCCGCCAGATCGCTCAGATTCACCGCCAGCGCCTTGTGCCCCAGGCGCTCCGGCGCCACCGTGGAGAGGAAATGCCGCCCCTCCACCAGCATGTCGCTGGACACCAGCCACTGCATGCCCGGCGTCGGATTGATGACCGCACAGTCATCGCCAATGCCCACCGGCACCTCATCACCCGCCGCCAGCCGGCCCTGGCCCTCAAGAAAGAAGCGCTGGATCAGATCGAATTCACCCATGGGGGGGATTGTGTCAGGGCGGGGGGCAGCGGCGGGACCGGGGGCAGCAATAGGCTGATCTGAGTCGCTCGCGGTCCAGTGCCTGAACTGCAGCAAGCGCCACCACAATCGGCAGAGTCACTCCATTGGCACAATGCCCCATCTGGCCGCATTGCGCCCCGTGCCGTTGCCAGCCCTTTCATGCTCCCAGCCGTCGCCCTTTTGAAAAAGCAGCTCTCGATGAATTCCCGCTTCCACTCCGCCTTTCCGCTTTCCGTCGTGCTTGCCAGCGCCTTCTTGGTCGCAGCGCACACGACGGCCCTCAGCGCCCCGCACGCCAAGCCGCGCGCCGCCGCGCACAAGCAAAAGGCCGCTGCCCCCGCTGAACCCGCGATGACCACCGACGCCAACGGGCAGTCGGTGCCGGTCCTCGCCAACAAGGCCTGGGTGCTGATGGACTTCAATACCGGGCAGCTGCTGGCCTCGTCGAACCCGGACGAGCCGCTGCCGCCGGCGTCCTTGACCAAGATGATGACCAGCTACCTGGTCGAGCAGGCGCTCAAGAGCGGCAAGGTCAAGCCCAACGATCCGGTCACCATGAGCCTCAGCGCCTGGTGCCGCGGCGGCAAGGAGGGTGACAGCTGCATGTTCGTACCGCTCAACGCGCAGGCATCCCTGATGGACATGCTGCGCGGCGTGGTCATCGCCAGCGGCAACGACGCCTCCAAGGCCTTGGCAGAGCACATCGGCGGCTCCGAGCCCGGCTTCGTGACGATGATGAACACCGAGGCGAAGAAGCTGGGCATGAGCAAGACCCAATTCGCAAATTCGGCCGGCCTGCCCGACCCCAACAACAAGGCATCGGCACGCGACCTGGCCGTGCTGGCCGCCGCCATCATCCGCAACAGCGCCGAGTACTACCCCATCTATGCCGAGCGGCAGTTCAGCTACAACGGCATCAAGCAAGGCAACCGCAATGCGCTGCTGTACACCGACCCCACCGTCGACGGACTCAAGACCGGGCACACCGACGAAGCGGGCTACTGCCTGACCGCATCGGCCAAGCGCAACGGCATGCGCCTGATCTCGGTCATCATGAATGCCGACAGCAAGCAGGCCCGTGCTGACCAGACGCGCGTGCTGTTCAACTGGGGCTACGCGAACTTCGAGGAAGCGTCCCCCGCACAGGCAGGCGCGACGCTGACCAGCGCGAAAGTCACCTACGGCGTGGCGCCCACCGTCAATGCAGGCCTTGCACAGCCCTGGACGCTGGTGCTGCCCAAGGGCCAGGCGGCCGCAGTCAAAACGGCCATCACGCTGAATCCTGCAGTCGAAGCGCCTGTCGCCAAGGGCGCCGTGATCGGCAAGATCGTCGCCACGGCCAACGGCAAGCAACTCGGCGAGGCCCCCGTCGTCGCGCTCGCTGACGTGGAGCGCGCAGGGTTCTTCGAGCGTTTGCGTCAGCGCGTTGTCGGCTGGTTCTCGAAGTAAGGCAGCTGGTGAGCGTCGACGTCGCGCTATCGCGGGCAAGCGCGACCGGCGCCAACAGGCTGGTCTGAGTCGTTCGCAGTTCAGTGCCTGAGCGACCGTTCCAGCCAAGACCAGCCATTCAGCGCCGCTGGCCTGACCGGCAGCTTGACCACTGGAACCAGCCCCTAGCCTGCTTGAATGACCGATTCTGCAGGGGTTGACAGGCTCAATTCGCCACCCGCAGGAGTCATCCGCTCACATTGAGGTGTGTGGCAGTTTCGTGCCCAAAGGCGCAATTCATCGAACTTCAGCGCCAGACTGACAGCAGTCACACATCCGTCCAGTGGGACCCATGCTCAGGCAAATATCAGAGCCAAAATCACTATCCATGCAAAGAAGCCCAGGAGAAGCGTGACGACGACAGTCTGGTGACGCGCCGGCCACTTCGAGTCTGGAAAGGTCCTCTTCAAGTCTTCGAGGTCTTGTCGACCAAGTTCTGCTCGAGACTCGCCGTTGTACCGCCTTCTAGGCGTGGCTCTGCTCACAGGCACCCACACTTCACCCAGGATGGCAAAGCACCCGAGCAGGTACACAAAGCAGGCCGCCAAGAATGAATCTTTCTTCATTCCATGGATGTAAAGCCAGATCGATCCAGCCATCAGCCCAACAGCTGCCAGCAAGCAAAAAACGCGCATTGACTTAGACATGGCCCAGAGTGTCGCCTGGGAGTCATGTGCGATCCGAGCCACCTCTGCATTCGGTGCGGGGAAGCCCCCAGAAGTATTGGCGGCGTGTGAGTTCGCGCCGCAGCCCAGGCCGGCAGGCATTCGGGCTGCAGCGGCCGCCCGCCCAGGGCTTTGCCGTCCGACCACCCCGGATAGAGGCGGCTTACCCGCACATCGGCGATGAACCCGAAATTGCCGGCCTCCAGGCCGCCGGTGATCTCGGCATCGACGCGGCCGAGTCAGGGCCTGGCGTGGCTCCAGGCGGCACGCCAGGCGCTTGCGCGACACTCAGCACCTCTCACCCTCCTCTCTTCCCCGCTGTTCACGGCCACGCCCTGCCACGTTTTGGATACACCCGCCACGTCCTCCACCCCGCCCGCCACCCTGGCCACCTTGGCCAATGGCCTGCGCACCGTCACCATCCCCATGCCCTGGCGCGAGACGCTGAGCCTGAGCGTCTTCATCCGCACCGGCAGCCTGCACGAGAGCGCGCGGCTGAACGGCATCAGCCATGTGGTGGAGCATATGGCCTTCAAGGGCACGGCCAAGCGCGACTGCCAGCGCATCAATCTCGATGCCGAGGCGCTGGGCGCCGAGGTCAATGCCCACACCGACAAGGACCACACCGCCTTTCATATCGAGGGCCTGCCGGGCGATCTGCCGGCCTTTGTGGAGTGGCTGGCCGATATCGTGCTGAACAGCAGCTTCCCCGCCGATGAGCTGGAGCGCGAGCGGCGCGTGATCGAGCAGGAGTTCAGCGAGTTCGAGGATGACCCTGGCAGCGTGGCCTTCCTGCTGCTGGACCGTGCCTGCTACGGGCCGGGCCATGCGGCGGGCCGGCCCATCATCGGCACGCGCGCCAATATCCAGCGTTTACGCCGCGCGGACTTGCTGGCCTATGCCCGTGCCCAGTACACCGCCTGCAACGTGGTGGTGGTGGCGGCCGGGCCGGTGGATGCCGAGGCCTTCACGCGCCTAGTGGAGCAGGCTTTTGGCGCCATGCCCGCCGGCCTACCCAATGAGCTGAGCGCGCCGCGCTGGCAAGGCGGCCTGAAGACCCGGCGTATGGCCGGCAGCGGCCAGTGCCAGGTCTTGCTGGGCTTCGAGGCGCCGAGTCTGGGCGATGAGGCCGAGAGCACCGCGCACCTGCCCCATGTGCTGGCCGCCGCGCTGCTGGGCGAGGGCATGAGCTCGCCGCTGCTGGACGAGATCCGCGAGCGCCGCGGCCTGGCCTACCACGTGGCCTGCTCGGCCGACATCCTGCCGCTCTACGGCCAGTTCCTGATCGAGGGGGCCACCGCGCCGGCCCAGGCCGAGGAGTACCTGCAGGCGGTGCATGCGCTGCTGCTGCGCCAGGCCCAGGGGCCGCTGGATGCGGTGGCGCTGGCGCGCGCACGCAAGCAGCTGCAGATGCGCGGCCTGCGCGCTCTGGAGCAGCCGGCGCGGCGCATGGAAGCGGCGGCGCAGGAGCTGTTCCACTTCGGCCGGCTGCGTGCGCCGCAGGAGCTGATGGCGCAGCTGCAGGAGGTCTCGGCGGCACAGGTGCAGGCGGTGTTCGAGCAGCTGCTGCTGGGGCCGCAGCAACAGCCCGGCCAGCCGCGCCCGGCCATCGCCCTGGCCGGCAGCGTGCCGCAACGCGTGCGGGACTGCGCGCAAGCGCTGGTCGGCTGAGCGGCTCAGCCGTCGCGCAGCATGTTGGAGAGTTCCACCGCGGACTTGACGTCCATCTTCTCGAACACGCGCGCCCGGTGCACCTCCACCGTGCGCACGCTGATGTTGAGCTGGTCGGCGATCAGCTTGTTGGGCAGGCCCTGTATCACCAGCTGCATGACTTCGCGCTCGCGCTCGGTCAGCTCGGCCATGCGGTGCGCCAGCGCGCCCTGGGCCGAGCGCGCGGCGATCGCCTTGGCGCTCTCGGCCAGCGCCAGCTCGACGCGGTCGACCAGGGCGTTGTCGGAGAACGGTTTCTCGAAGAAGTCGAAGGCGCCGCGCTTCACCGCGGCGACGGCCGTCGGCACGTCGCCATGGCCGGTCAGGAAGATCACCGGCAGCGACGCCGCCAGGCCGCGCTCGATCAGCCGCTCGAACAGGGCGATGCCGCTCAGGCCGGGCATGCGCACGTCCAGCAGCAGGCAGCTGGGCGCATCGGGCCAGCCCTCGCCGCGGCGTGGCAGCGCGTCCAGCATGGCCTCGAAGGCCTCGGCGCTGGCATAGCCCTCCGACAGCAGGCGGCGCGAGCGCAGCAGCCAGGCCAGGCCATCGCGCACCACCTCCTCGTCGTCTACCAGATAGACCATGGGCAAGGCGACTCGGTTCATGCTTGAATCCCTCCTTCATCGGTGGGCGATGCTAACGCGGCACGCTCAGCGCTTGGCAAGGTGAAGCGGAACTCGGTGCCGGTGGGCAGGCCGGCGGCGGCCTCGGTGCGGGTTTCGAAGTCCATCGCGCCGCCATGCTGCTCGATCACGGTGCGGCACAGGCTCAGCCCCAGGCCCATGCCCTCGCTGCGCGTGGTGAAGAAGGGCGTGAAGAGCTGCTTGGCGATGGCGGGCGCGATGCCGGGCCCGCGGTCGCTCACCGCGATGCTGACCCAGCGCTGCTGCAGCTGGCGCACGCGCAGGGTCAGCACGCGCTCGGCCGGCGGGGTGGGGCCGTCCATCGCCTGGATGCCGTTGCGGGTGAGGTTGAGCAGCACCTGCTCGACCATGGTGCGGTCGCAGCGCACGCGCGGCGCGGGATGCGGCAGGTCGAGCTCGATGCGGGTACCGCTCTTGCGCGCCTGCAGGCTCACCAGCGGCAGCACCGCGTCTATCAGCTCGTCCACCGCGATCGGCTCGCGCGCCTGCTCGCGGCGGCGCACGAAGTCGTGCACGCTCTTGATGACGCGGCCGGCGCGCGCCGCCTGTTCGGCGATGCGGGTGACGGCCTGGCGCACCATGTCGGGTGTCTGCGGATCTGCGGCCTCGTGGGTCAGCAGGTTGAGCGAGGCGGTGGCATAGCTGGAGATGGCGGAGAGCGGCTGGTTCAGCTCGTGGCTCAGCAGCGAGGCCATCTCGCCCACGGTGGCCAGGCGGGCGGTAGCCTGCAGGCGGTCCTGCTGCTGGCGCGAAAGCTCCTCGACGCGGCGCTGCGCGCTCACGTCCAGCACCGCGCTCATCCAGCCGGTCTGCTGGCCCTCGGCGTTCAGCAGCGGCGCCTCGAAGATCAGCACCGGGAAGCGCTCGCCGCTGCGGCGCATGAACACCGTCTCGAAGCCCTGGCGCGGGTCCAGGCCCGCCTCCATGCGGGCGCTGCGGTCGCGATGGCGGCGCTGGTATTCCTCGACGAATTCCGGCGGCCAGTAGGGCGGCACCGATTGCCCCAGCAATGCCTCGGCGGGGAAGCCGACGATGGCGCAGAAGGCCGGGTTCACGTAGGTGATGTTGCCGGCCATGTCGCGCGCGCGCAGGCCGGTGATGAGCGAGTTCTCCATCGCCTGGCGAAACGCCAGCGACTCGGCCAGCGCATGCTCGGCAAAGGCGCGCCGCCGCACATCGCGCGCCAGCAGCAGCACCACCGCGAACAGGGCCAGCGAGAGCCCCAGCACCAGGGCGGTGGCGAGGTTGGGGATCAGCTTGGGCTGGCCGGCGGCACTGTCCACGCGCAGCTGCAGGCTCAGGCCGGCGAGGTCGACCACGCGCTCGGCCTGGTAGTAGCCGGCACCGCGCGTGAGGCCGACGCGCGCCAGCCGCGTGCCATCGCCCTCCACGAAGCTGAGTTCATGGTGGCGCGCATGCTCGCTGGTGGTGGCCTCGTCGAGCAGCTGGCGCAGCCCCAGGGTGGCGACGACATAGGCCTGGGGCTGACCGGCGCGCAGCTGGGGCAGGCACAGGTCCACCACCTCCAGGCCCTCGCCGCCCGCCAGCGGCACAAAGTAGGAGCGCGAGAACAACGGCGTGCCCTGGCGCAGCGCGGCCGCGCAGGCCAGCTCGGTCTCGAGCTGCATCTGATCGCGCGAGAGCTGGGCAAACAGCGGCGTGACGAAGGGCGACTCGACCGCCGTCTGCACCTGGCGGCGCGCATCGCGGTACTCGATGCGCAGCACCGGCCGGTTGAAGCGCAGCAGCTCGGCAGCCTCGCTGTGCCAGCGCGCGTCATGCACCTCGGCCCACAAGAGGGCCTGCAGGCTCTGCAGCTCGCGCCCGGCCAGCTGCTTGGCGCGCGCCGCGACCTCGGCCGCCACCTGGTCCACCTGCTCCTGCGAGCGCGCCGCCTCGTAGCTGAGGGTGAGCGCCACCAGCAGCGATTGCGCCACCAGCAGCAGGCCCACCAGCGCCCCCCACAACAGGGCACGGCGCCAACGTCGCCTGAGCGCGGGGCTGGAAGAGTTGGCCGCGTCGGGCACGGGGTGAGGCGTCATGCGTGGGATCTGCGAGCTGCCGCACAGTATGCGAGCGGCATTGGCCGCGGGGATGCGCAGTTTCGCGTATGCCGGCGCGCGCGCCTGGCCCGACACTTGCAATGCACGATAGGCATGAGGGCGCAAGCTTCGCGCCAAGATGCACTCCTACAATCGTCGGCCAGTATCGAGACCACGCCATGTCCACCTCTGAACAGAAAGCAGCCCAGCTGCGCCAAGCCGCACTCGAATATCACGAGTTCCCGACGCCGGGCAAGATCGCGATCGCGGCGACCAAGCAGCTGGTCAACCAGCGCGATCTGGCGCTGGCCTATTCCCCGGGCGTGGCGGCGGCCTGCGAAGAGATCGTGGCCGACCCGGCGAATGCCTTCCGCTACACCTCGCGCGGCAATCTGGTGGCGGTGGTCACCAACGGCACGGCGGTGCTGGGCCTCGGGAACATCGGCCCGCTGGCCTCCAAGCCGGTGATGGAAGGCAAGGGCGTGCTGTTCAAGAAGTTCGCCGGCATCGATGTGTTCGACCTGGAGATCCAGGAGAACGATCTCGACAAGCTGGTGGACGTGATCGCGGCGCTGGAGCCCACCTTCGGCGGCATCAATCTCGAGGACATCAAGGCGCCCGACTGCTTCTACGTCGAGCGCAAGCTGCGCGAGCGCATGAAGATCCCGGTCTTCCACGACGACCAGCATGGCACGGCCATCGTGGTGGGCGCGGCCTTCCTGAACGGCCTCAAGGTGCTGGGCAAGGACATCAAGCAGGTCAAGCTGGTGACCTCGGGGGCGGGCGCCGCGGCGCTGGCCTGCCTGGGCCTGCTGATGAAGCTGGGCCTGCCGCGCGAGAACATCTGGGTCACCGACCTGGCCGGCCTGGTCTACGAGGGCCGCACCGAGCTGATGGACCCGGACAAGGCGGTGTTCGCCCAGCCCACCTCGCAACGCAGCCTGGGCGAGGCGATCGCCGGCGCGGACGTGTTCCTGGGCCTCTCAGCGGGCGGCGTGCTCAAGCCCGAGATGGTGGCCAAGATGGCGGCGCGGCCGCTGATCTTCGCGCTGGCCAATCCCACGCCCGAGATCCTGCCCGAGGAAGTGAAGCAGGTGCGCGACGATGCGGTGATGGCCACCGGCCGCACCGACTATCCGAACCAGGTCAACAACGTCCTGTGCTTCCCCTACATCTTCCGCGGCGCACTCGACTGCGGCGCCACCACCATCACCGATGAGATGGAAATCGCCGCGGTGCGCGCGATTGCCGAGCTGGCCCAGGCCGAGCAGAGCGAGGTGGTGGCCGCCGCCTATGCCGGCGCCAACCTGAGCTTCGGCCCCGAGTACCTGATTCCCAAGCCCTTCGACCCGCGCCTGATGATGAAGATCGCGCCGGCGGTGGCACAGGCGGCGCTGGACTCGGGCGTGGCCTCGCGCCCGGTCAAGGACATGGACGCCTACCGCGAGAAGCTGCAGAGCTTCGTCTACGCCTCGGGCACGACCATGAAGCCGATCTTCAACGTCGCCAAACGCGCCGTGAACAAGCGCGTGGCCTATGCCGAGGGCGAGGAAGAGCGCATCCTGCGCGCCGTGCAGGTGGTGGTGGACGAGGGCCTGGCCCGCCCCACCCTGGTGGGCCGCCCCGGCGTGATCGCCGAGCGCTGCGAGCGCTTCGGCCTGCGCCTGCAGGAGGGCCGCGACTACGACATCGTCAATGTCGAGAACGACCACCGCTACCGCGACTACTGGCAGACCTATCACCAGATGACCGAGCGCAAGGGCGTCACCCAGCAGCTCGCCAAGATCGAGATGCGGCGCCGCCTCACGCTCATCAGCTGCATGATGCTGCACAAGGGCGAGGTCGACGGCATGCTGTGCGGCACCTGGAGCAATACGGCGATGCACCTGCAGTACATCGACCAGGTGATCGGCCGCCGCCCCGGCGTGAAGACCTATGCCTGCATGAACGGCCTGATCCTGCCGGGCCGCCAGGTCTTCCTGGTCGACACCCATGTGAACTACGACCCCACCGCCGAGCAATTGGCCGAGATCACCATCATGGCCGCCGAGGAGCTGATGCGCTTCGGCATCCGCCCCAAGGCCGCCCTGCTCTCGCACTCCAATTTCGGTTCCAGCAACCAGCCCTCGGCGCTGAAGATGCGCGAGGCCCTGGGCCTGATCCAGCAAGCCGCGCCATGGCTGGAGGTGGATGGCGAGATGCATGGCGACACCGCGCTGGACGCCGCCTACCGCAACCAGCTGATGCCGCGCAGCACCCTCAGCGGCGAAGCCAATCTGCTGGTGCTGCCGAACATCGACGCCGCCAACATCTCCTACAACCTGCTCAAGACCACCGCCGGCGGCGGCATCGCGATCGGCCCGGTGCTGCTGGGTGCGGCCAAGCCGGTGCATGTGCTGACCCCCTCGGCGACGGTGCGCCGCATCGTCAACATGACCGCGCTGACGGTCGCCGACGCCAACGCCGCACGCTGAGTTCGGCGCCCTGTTTCGCCCGTTCGGCGGCCCTAAAGGCCGCGGGAGCGGGCGAAATCGCGTCCGTATGAGCCCTGAGAAACAAAAGTTTGTATGGGCTCACAAGGGCGTGACGGCGCCATTAATTCGGCGCCAGCCGTGAGCCTCCTAAGGTGCGTGCGCACACTAACTTAGCCAATTCCTGAAGGCCTGGCAAAGCCCCGGTCTTGAGCTTTCGGGCCTCATTCTGTACCATGTTGCCTTCAGGATTCAGGGTAAACCCGTGTTGTTGCTCTCCCGGTCACCGGCGTGGCCACTGTGGCACAAGCTAGGCTCAGCAGTCGCTCTGGTGGCGATGTTGGGGCTGGCAGGCCCAGCCAATGCCAGGGAATCGTTCAAGGATTCCACCGCAGCGCAAGACACGGTCGCTTTGACGGCCTTGCCGCCCGAAGCCCAAACCACGCACCGTCTGGTACTCGCCGGGGGACCTTTCCCGCAAGCCAAGGATGGCGTCGTGTTTGGCAATCGCGAACGCAGACTGCCGCCACGGGCGAGGGGCTACTACCACGAATATACCGTCAGAACGCCAGGCGCCCGGAACCGGGGCGCGCGACGTCTGGTATGTGGTGGCACGCCGCCCACGAAGCCTGAGGTTTGCTATTACACCGACGACCATTACGCGAGCTTTCGAAAGATCGCGCCGTGATCGGCGGCCACAAAGTTCTGTGACTATATAGGAGGATCGCGACCATGCTTTTGCAGACCGTCCGTCCCAATATCGTGCAGGCCATAAGGGCCTATCGCGTAGAGGACTTGATGCAAGCCGCACAGGATGCGGGCCAGCATTTCCTGTATGCCAACCTGACCGACGCCGAGTCGAAGCAGGACGTGCTCGAAGGGATTGCCCAGGCCTTCCTGTTTCCCGCCCACTTCGGCAAGAACCTGGACGCGCTGTACGACTGCATGACCGACCTCGTGCACAAGTCGGGCGCGCAGCCCGGCTTTGTGGTGGTGCTGGAGCAGATCCCCGACAGCATCAAGTTCGACCGCGAGGCGCGCGAGCAGTTGCTCGATGTGTTCCGAGACGCGGCCGACTACTGGGCCGATCGCAAGGTCCAGTTCCGGTGCTTCTATTCTTTTCAGTAGCCCGCTCCCAAGAAAACGGGTCATGGGAGCGGGCTACTGAGGTGGCCCCGAGCGTTACTGTGAAGCCTGCAGCCAAGAGCAGCAGCAACAAGCCCAACGCCAATCCAAACTTCGGCATGAATATGCCGATGATGAGCAGCGCCTTCGATACCGCGATGTGGTTGAGCGCCGCCTGAGCCCAGTCTCAGTACAGCAGCAAAGGGGCCCGCGGGCCCCTTTTGTTTTGCTCAGAGGCTTTGCGCCAGCGCGATGAATTCCTGCACCGGCACCTCCTCGGCGCGGCGCTGCAGGTCAAACTGGCCCGTAAACCCGCGCTGCGCCAGCCACACACCCAGGCTGTGGCGCAGCAGCTTGCGGCGCTGCGAGAACGCCGCCGCCACCATTTCGCCGAACAGCTGGCGATCCAGCTGCACCGGCTCGGCATAGGGAAGCATGCGCACGATCGCCGAATCCACCCGCGGCGGCGGGTCGAAGGACTCGGGCGGTACGTCCAGGATGGACTCGATCTGGTAGCGCCACTGCAGCATCACCGAGAGGCGCCCGTAATCCTTGCAGCCGGGCGCGGCGGCCATGCGATCGACCACTTCCTTTTGCAGCATGAAGTGCTGGTCCTGCACCTGCTCCACGAAGTCGAGCAGGTGGAACAGGATGGGGGTGGAGATGTTGTAGGGCAGATTGCCCACCACCCGCAGCTTCTGTCCGCGCTCGGCGGCCAGGGCGGCGAAGTCGACCTTCAGCACGTCGGACTCCACCACCACCAGGCCGTCGCGCTGGCGCAGACGGGCCGCCAAGTCGCGGTCCAGCTCGATCACGGTGAGCGGCTTGATGCGCGCCAGCAGCGGCAAGGTCATCGCACCCAGGCCGGGGCCGATCTCGACCATGGCCTCGCCGGGCTGCGGATCGATGGCGTCGACGATGGCCTCGATGATGACCCGGTCGGTCAGGAAGTGCTGACCGAAGCGCTTGCGCGCAATGTGCTGGGCCATCAGTCCAGCCACTCGCGCACTTCGACGAAGGCCTTGGCGCGCAGGTCCTTGACCCATTCACCATAGGCATCGTCGTACTTGCGCTCGCGCAGCGCGCCGCGCGCCTGCTCGCGCAGCTGCTTGGCTTCCACCGCCACGGTGCGGCGCTCCAGCACCTGGATCAGGTGCAGGCCGTAGCGCGACAGCACCGGGGCCGAGATGCCGCCCAGCGGCAGGGCGTTCATGGCGTCCTCGAATTCGGGCACGAAGCCGCCGGGCGAGGCCCAGCCGAGCTCGCCACCGTCGGCGGCGCTGCCGTCCTCGGAGTTCTCCTTCGCCACCTGCTCGAAGCTCGTCTTGCCGGCCTCGATATTGCGCTTGAACTCGTTCAGGCGGCGCGCCGCCAGTTCGGCGTTGAGCTGGGCCGAAGGCCGCAGCAGCACATGGCGCGCACGCGTCTGCGTGACCTGGTTGGCCACGCTGCCGTCCAGGCGATCGATCAGCTTGAGCAGGTGAAAACCGGCGCCCGAGCGCAGCAGCTGCGGCGCGACCTCACCGGCCTTGAGGCCGTTGACCGTCGCCACGAACAGATCGGGCAGGCGGTCGGACGCGCGCAGGCCGATTTCGCCGCCGCGCAGCTTGTTGCTGTCCTCGGAGATTTCCTTCGCCACCGCGCCGAAATCCTCGCCCGCCTTGATGCGTGCCAGCGCGCCTTCCGCGCGCACACGGCGCTCGGCCTCGACGCTGGCGCTGGCGCCCTCGGGCACCGTCACCAGGATCTGGGCAATATTGAGCTGGGCGTTCTTGGCGAAGGCGGCCTGGCGCTCGTCCAGGTACTTGTCGATCTCGCCATCGGTGATGCGGATGCGGCCCTGCACCTCGCGTTCGCGCACCCGCTCGGTGAGCATCTGGTCGCGCAGGTTCTCGCGGAAGGTGCGGTAGTCGATGCCCTCGGTCTTGAGGCGCTCGCGCAGCTGCTCCAGCGTCAGCTTGTTCTGCGCCGCCACATTGGCCACCACGCGGTCGAGTTCGGGCTCGTCCACCTTGGGGCCGTTCTCGCGCGCATAGGTCACCAGCACGCGGTCCTCGATGAGGGCCTCAAGCGCCTGCTTGCGCAGGGTCTCGGTCACCGGCATGGCCTCGCCGCGGCGCTTCGCATCGTCGCGCAGGCGCTCGGTACGCTGCAGGACCTCGCTGGCCGCCACCACATCGGAATTCACCACGGCGGCGATGTAGTCGCCCGGCCGCAGTTGGACATTGCTTGGGACGCTGGCGCCCACCTGGGCCTCGGCGGCCGCGATGCCGGCCACGCTCAGGGCGCAGGCAAGGGTCAGATTGCGTATCGACAATTCAGTCATAGGAAGCTTCAAGGCGTCCGAGCTTGTCCGAGCTCAGGGGTCGGTAACCGGGAATATTGTCTCTCAAGACCTTGAGCGCATTCGAGCCCAGCTGGGACAGGCCCACCAGCTCAATCTGCAGCATCAGCCGGGTGTTGGTTTCGGCAAAGCCGGTGGAAAGCCGCTCGACGCCGGCACGCAGGATCCAGCAGCCGGCGTCGTACTCGACGCCCACCACCGAATCGGTCAGGCGCTTGTCGCGCATGCTGTACTGCACCCGGCCGGCGCTGTACCAGGCGCCCTGGCAGGACGAGGCCGAGCGTGCACGCCCCGCGTCGGCGGTGCCCCACAAGGGCCATTGCCAGCCCAGCTCGATCTGCTCGCTCTGGCCCGACACCAGCCGGTAGGCCGCGCTGAGGGTGCGGAAAGGACCAGGGGAGTAGCGCGTGCGCAGCACCGAGCGTACCGCCCGGCCATTGTCGGCATTGAATTGCATGGCCGCATCCAGCCACCAGGCACGGCTCAGATGGGCCGAGCCCAGCAGCAGCACGTCGGAGAAGCGCTGGCCGGCCGGCTCGCCGCCATCGGCGGTGATGCGCTGGTCGCGGAACAGGAAGCGCTGCACCAGGCCAAGGCGCAGCAGCTCCTCGCCCTGGCCGGTGTCGACCCAGCGCGAGGTCGCGCCCAGCGTCAGCTGGCGCGCATCGGCAACCCGGTCCACACCCGAGAACGGGTTCTCGGCGTAGATCGAATCGAAATTGAAGTCCTTCGCCGCGGCGTCGAAATTGGGCACCGCCGTCTGGTCGCGGTAGGGCGTGTTGACGTAGAGCGCGCGCGGCTCCAGGGTCTGGGTCAGGCTGCGGCCGAACAGCTGGGTCGGACGCTCGAACACCCAGCCATGGTCGATGCTGAAGGTCGGGATGCTGCGCCCGATCGAGCGCGCGCCGTTGCTGAGCGGCTGGTCGACACGGTAGCTGGCGGCGTTCAGCGACAGCCTGGGGATCAGCCACCAGGCCGCGGTGCCCAGCGGCAGGCTCAGGTGCGCCAGCAGATGGGCGCGCTCGCCGGTCTGCTGCGACTGACTGCCCAGGGCCTGGGCCGGCAGGTCGAAGCGGTTGTACTCGAGCTCCAGCCCGCCCTCCAGGCGCGCACGCCGGCCCCAGGGCAGATAGCCGGCCAGCACCAGATCGTCGGCCTGGCTGTTGAGGCGCACGCCGATCTGGGGCGAGCGCTGGTAGGGCGCTTCAAAGCGCGTGAGCGTGTCCAGGCCCTGCAGCGGCTGCCAGCGCTGCACCCTTGCATAGGCCTGGCCCTCGCCCCAGCCATAGGCAAAGTCGCGCTGCAGTTGCAGATCGGTGGCGAGCAGGCGCTTGGTGAGGCTGTTGACGCGCCGCGGCAGATCCTTCCAGTACTCGTCGTCAGAGACCCGCTCGGAGCTCAGCCGGACCTGCAGCCCCGCGCCCAGCTGGCCCTCGCCCGCCAGGCGCAGATCCCAGCGCTGGCGCCCGGCTTCGCGGTCGTGCGGCAGCCAGGCGAAGTTGATGCTGCCGCCATGGCTGGGCTCCAGATAGCGGAACTCGCTGTCCACCCCGGGGCCGCGCCGCGTCATCACAAAGGGCAGGAAGGTGGCATCGCGCTGCGGCGCGATATTCCAGTAGTAAGGCAGGCCCAGCTCGAGGCCGCTGCGGTTGTCGAGGTTGATGTCGGGCGGCAGCCAGCCCGACTTGCGCTGGTCGCCCACCGGGAAGCTCAAGGCCGGCGCGGCCAGGATGGGCACGCCGTAGAAGCGCAGCACCGCGCCCTTGGCCAGGCCCTCGTTGTTCTCGAAGTCCATGCTGAGGCTGTCCATGCGCAGCTCCCAGGCTCGCGCCTGGCCGCTCTCGTCGGCCGGGCAGCTGCTGTAGGTGGCCGCCTCGGCGCGCACGCGCTGGGCGTCGAGGAACTGGATGCGCTTGGCATGGCCGCTGCCGCCGGTCTGCGAGAAGAAATAGCTGGGATCCAGCATCTCGCCCTCGAAGCGCTGCACGAACAGCTGCAGGCTGGGGCCGCGCACCAGCGAACCCTGGTGGCGCAGCTCCACCTGACCCTGCGCGCGGGCGAGATCCTGCACCTGGTCGTAGCTGATGCGGTCCGAACTCAGCAGCAGCTCGCCATAGCGCAGTTCGGCGGCGCCCTCGGCCACCGAGGTCTGCGAGATGTGGCTGCTCAGCTGGCGCGCGCTCAGCACCATGGCGGGCCGCGTGAGGCCGCGCGCCACCGGCAGCAGCTGGCGGATCGGCCGCAGGCTCAGGCCCTGTTCATCCAGGCCCTGTGCCTGCGTCAGCCCGGCCGCCAGCAGGCCGAGGCACATGAGGCTCAGGCGAGGCAGGGGCGAGGCAGATGGGCGGGCGGTTTGGGGGCGCAGCACGGGTGTGGGACGTCTTCAGGGGGCATCCTCGCGCCGGTGGCGGACGGGACGGTTTGTAGAATTCATTATCCATGAGCCCCGGCGTGAGCCGTGCTCGGCCCTTCATCGCCTCTTCAGCCTCTTTTCTTCATGCATCCCAAGTTCTGGCCCGACCCCGCCCGCCACGAGCGCTTCTGCCGCTGGCTGCAGCCCCTGGTCGAGGCCCATGGCCTGTTGCCGGACACGCTGGCCGAGGCCGGCAGCGATGCCAGCACGCGGCGCTATTTCCGCATCCGGCGCGCCGCCGGTGGCGAGTTGCTGGTGATGGACGCGCCGCCGCCCGGCAACGATGTGCGCCCCTATCTGGCGCTGGCCGCGCACATGGCCGAATGCGGCCTGCGCGTGCCCGAGGTGCTGGCGGCCGACGCGGCCGAGGGCTTTGCCCTCATCACCGACTTGGGGCCCCAGACCTATCTGCAAGCCCTGCAGGGCGCCAGCGCGGCCGAGGCCGACCGCCTGATGCGCGCCGCCATCGGTAGCCTGGTGCAATGGCAGCAGCGCGGCGATGCCGGCCGGCTGCCCGTCTATGACGAGGCCTTCGTGCGCCGCGAGCTGCAGATCTTCGTCGACTGGTGCGTGCAGGCCGAGTTCGGCAAGCAATGGTCGGCCACCCAGCTCAAGTGGTGGGACCATGTCAGCCAGCAGCTGGTGAACAACGCCCTGGCCCAGCCGCAGCTGGCCATGCACCGCGACTACATGGTGCGCAACCTGATGGTGGCGGAGGGCGCGCCGGGCATCCTGGACTTCCAGGACGCGGTGCGCGGCCCGATCGCCTACGACATGGCCTCGCTGCTGCGCGATGCCTTCATCTCCTGGGACGAAGAGCGCGAGCTCGATTGGGCGATCCGCTACTGGGAGCAGGCACGCAAGGCCGGGCTGCCGATCGACGCCGATTTCGGCGAGTTCTGGAAGGCGCTGGAATGGAGCGGCCTGCAGCGCCACCTGAAGATGATGGGCATCTTCTGCCGCCTCAAGCACCGCGACGGCAAGCCCGCCTATGCCGAGGATCTGCCGCGCCTGTTCGCCTATGCCACCAAGGTGTCGACGCGCTATATCGAGTTCTCGCCGCTGACCCATTTGCTGGAGGACCTGCGCGGCGGGCTCACGCAGACCGGCTTCAGCCTGCGCTAGGGTGAGGGGCAGCCCGCGGCCGCCAGCCAGGGGTCGCGGTCCTCACCGCCGAACACGCTGAGCAGGAAGTCGAGGAAGGCGCGCGTGCGCGCCGGCACGAACTTGCGCGTGGGCATGGCCGCCCAGATCGTGAAGCTGAACAGCCGCCATTCGGGCAGCACGCGCTCCAGCGCCCCTTCCAGCAGGGCGTCGGCAATCACGAAGGACGGCAGGCCGGCAATGCCCAGCCCATGCAGGGTGGCCGAATAGTTGGTGTCGATCGAGGCGGTGCTCAGCACCGGCCGGTTCGGCACCCCGGTGAAGGAGTCCTGCACCGTGTCGTCGTCATGGCCGCCACGCAGGAACACGATGCCGCGCTGCAGCTCCGACATCGGCGGCAGCATCGCGTCATGCCCTTTCAGATCGCGCGGATGCTGGGGCCGGCCGTGGCTCTCCAGGTACTCGGGTGCGGCGCACATGATGACCTCGGTGCGCGCCAGGCGGCGCGCCACATAGTCGCCCTCGAGCGGATGGCGCGAACTCAGGATGGTGATGTCGAAGGCCTCGTCCAGCGTGTCCACCGGGCCGGGCGAATGCAGCTCCAGCGTGATGTGCGGGTACTGCTGGTGAAAGCGCGCCAGGTGCTTGGCGAGCTGATGCACGGCGATCGCCGGCGGCACCAGCACGCGCAGATGGCCACGCGGCTCGTTGGTGGAGGCCGAGGCCAGGGCTTCGGCCTCTTCCACTTCGGCCAGGATGCGGCGGGCGCGCTCCAGATAGGCCTCGCCCACCTCGGTCAGCGCCAGCCGGCGGGTGGTGCGGTTGATCAGGCGTGCGCCCAGGTGCTCCTCCAGCTCGGCCACCAGGCGCGTCACCACCGCGGGCGCCAGATCGAGCGAACGTGCGGCGCCGGCAAAGCTGCCGTCGTCGATGACGCGCACGAACACGCGCAAGGCCTTGAGCTGATCCATGCTGGCTCCCCCGCCAAAAACAAAGCCCGGACAGAGCCGGGCTTGGAACGTCTGTGCCGTGCAGCTTATCAGGGGTGGGCAGCCATCACCTGGGCCACCGCGGCGGTCAGGCGCTTGCCATAGGGCACGTGCAGGAACTCGTTGGGGCCATGGGCATTGCTCTTGGGGCCCAGCACGCCGCAGACCATCATCTGCGCGCTCGGGAAGCCCTTCTGCAGCATGCTCATCAGCGGGATCGTGCCGCCCTGGCCGATATAGCCCACCGGCGCGCCGAAATGCGTCACGCTGGCCGCGTTGACCGCCTGCGACAGCCAGGGGCTCAGCTCGGGCGTGTTCCAGCCGGTGGCGCCATAGGCACCCGCGCGGCCATCGGGCACGAAGGTGACCTTGGCGTTGTAGGGCGCGTTGTCCTCCAGCAGGGCCTTCAGGCGCAGCGCCGCCTCGTTGCCATCCACCAGCGGCGGCAGGCGCAGCGAGAGCTTGAAGGCGGTGTAGGGGCGCAGCACATTGCCGGCGTTCTTGAGCTCGGGGAAGCCGTCCACCCCCACCACCGACAGGGTCGGCTTCCAGGTGCGGTTGAGCAGCACCTGCACCGGATCGGTGGTGACCGGCAGCACCGCGCCGCCATCGGCACCGCAGGCCCAGGGCAGGCGCTTGTAGACCTCTTCGCCCAGGATGGCGGCGGTGGCCTTGGCCTGCTCCAGGCGCACGCCCGGGATCTCGCAATGGAAGCTCTCGGGCAGCAGATTGCCGGTCTTGGAGTCTTCCAGGCGGTCCAGCACCTGGCGCAGGATGCGGAAGCTGGAAGGCACCACGCCCGAGCCGTCGCCGCTGTGGATACCTTCGGTCAGCACCTCCACCTTCAGCACGCCCGACACCATGCCGCGCAGCGAGGTGGTGAGCCAGAGCTGCTCGTAGTTGCCGGCGCCCGAATCCAGGCACACCACCAGCGAGACCTTGCCCAGGCGTTCCTTCAGCAGCTCGATATAGGCGGGCAGATCGTAGGAGCCGCTCTCCTCGCAGGTCTCGATGATGCCGACGCAGCGCGGGCGCGGGATGCCCTGCTTGTCCAGCGCCATGATGGCGGTGAGCGAGGCGTAGACCGCGTAGCCGTCGTCGGCGCCGCCGCGGCCATAAAGCTTGCCGTCCTCGTACTTGGGCGTCCAGGGGCCCAGGTCGGCGCGCCAGCCATTGAACTCGGGCTGCTTGTCGAGGTGGCCATAGAGCACGATGGTCTCGTCCGAGCCGGCCTTGGTGGCGGGCACCTCGAAGAAGATCACCGGCGTGCGACCGGGCAGGCGGATCACCTCGAGCGTGAGGCCGGCGACCTTCTTGCTCTCCACCCAGCTGGCGGCGTCGCGCAACACCTTCTCGATGTGGCCGTTGGCGGCCCAGTCGGCGTCGAACATCGGGCTCTTGGCCGGAATGGCGATGTACTGGGTCAGTGCCGGGACGATCTCCTCGTCCCACATGCGGGCGGCGTAGTCACCCAGGGCGCTGGCCTCATCGGCCTGCAGCGGCAGCAACGGATCACGTGCGTTCATCTCATGTCTCCTCGCGAGGGGTAACTCGCCTGAAGCAGAGATTCTAGGGTCTGTTGCCACTCGGATCACCCCTGCGTGGCACGCCGGAGAGGGCGCAATCTAGGCGCAAAGCGGAGCTGGGGTCGGGCCCCAGCGAGCATTTGCAACAACGAGTGCGCCCTCTCCGGCGAGCCACCCGAAGGGCCGAGACTGCAAGACACACGCCGCGTCGTTGCAGCCCTTGACCGGGGGGCACCCCGGCCGGCGGACTGCGCCTAGCGCCGCATGCCTTGCAGTCGCGGCGCAGGGGTGATCCGAGTGGCAGCAGACCCTAAAACTTGGACTCCAGCCAGGTCTGCAGGCGCTCGAACACCTGCTCCTTCTCGGGCTCGTTGAAGATCTCGTGGTAGAGGGCCGGGAAGACATGGCCCTGCACCACCGCCGGCGGTGCGGCGGTCACGAAATCGGCGCTGCCCTCGGGCGAGACGCAGCGATCGCTGCCGGCCCACAGCACCAGGGTCGGCAGGGTCCAGGCCTCGGCTTGGTCGCGCACCAGCTCGCCGCCATCGACGATGCTGCGCGCCAGCGTCGGCGTGATGTGCTTGTGCACCAGCGGGTCCTGCACATAGGCCTGCACCACCGCGGCATCGCGCGAGATCCAGCTGGGCTTGAGCCCGTTGCCGGCGGCCAGGTGCGGCAGCAGCGGCAGGGCCACCGTCAGCAGCAGCTTCTGGAACGCGGACATGCCGGGGTCCAGCGCCGGCGAGCTCAGCACCAGGGCGTCGAGCGGGCGGAACCAGGCCGGCAGGCTGCCGGCCGCGGTGCCCAGCAGGCCACCGGCGGCAAAGCGCGCCGCCACCATGCCGCCCATGCTGTGGCCCAGCATCACCAGCGGGCCGCGGCCCAGCACCTCGTCGCCACGGGTCTGGTCGATCACCAGGGCCAGATCGTGCATCAGGCTGAGCTCGTCGGGCACATCGCCGCGCGCGCCGCCCGAGGCGCCATGGCCGCGCTGGTCGTAGCCCACCACATGCCAGCCCCACTGATTCAGGCGTGCCGCCACCTGCTCGTAGCGGCCGATATGCTCACCCAGGCCGTGCACGATCAGCACCGTGCCGCGCGCGGGATCGATGCCGGGTTTGGTCCATTGGCGCCAATGCAGGGGCAGGCCGTCGTGGGTCGTCAGGGGTCGCATGGCTGGCAGTGTAGGGACGCCACCCCGGCCGCCACCCCGGGGCTTCCCCCAGGCGCGGGAAACCCTGTCCCGGATTGGATAGACAGCTCTAGACCGCAGGGCCTAGGCTGCGCTCCGGACAAGGAGACCCCATGAGCAACAACGAATTCTTCACCCTGAGCCAGCCCGAGCCGGGCCTGGCGCATCTGCAGTTCAACCAGCCCGAGCGCATGAACACCATGAGCCCGCGCTTCTTCCCGGCGCTGCGCGACGCGGTGCGCGCGCTCGACGACGCGGGCGAGACGCGCGTGCTGGTGATCTCATCCACCGGCAAGCATTTCAGCGCCGGCATGGCGCTGGACACCTTCGCCGGCCAGGGCGCGATGCTGGACACCGGCAGCGCGCGCACGCGCCTGAGCTTCCAGGCCTCGCTGCGCCGCCTGATGGCTTGCTTCAGCGTCCTCGACGAGGTGCGCTTCCCGGTGCTGTGCGCCGTGCAGGGCGGCTGCATCGGCGGCGCGCTCGACCTGGCCGCCGCCTGCGACATGCGTTATTGCACGGCCGACGCCTTCTTCACCATCCAGGAGACGGTGATCGGCATGGCGGCCGACCTGGGCGTGCTGCAGCGCCTGCAGAAACTCATGCCCCAGGGCGCGGCGCGCGAGATGGCCTACACCGGCGAGCGCCTGCCCGCCGAGCGCGCGCTGGCCCTGGGCCTGGTGAACGCGGTGCTGCCCGATCAGGCCGCGCTGCTGGAGCATGTGCTGGGCCTGGCGCGCAATATCGCCGCCAAGTCGCCGCTGGCGGTGGCCGGCAGCAAGGCGGCGCTGAACCATGCGCGCGACCATGGCGTGGACGCCTCGCTGGCGCATATGGCGGTGCTGCAGAGCGCCATCTTCGACACCGAGGAAATGGGCCGCGCCATCATGGCCTGGAAGATGAAGCAGCCGGCCGGCTTCGCGCCGCTGGCCGAGATCGCCAAGATCTAGGGCCTGTGCAGCGGCAGGCGGATCACGAAGGCCTGGCCCTCGCAGACCGCCGATCCACCATGGCGCTGCGCAATCTGGCGCACCAGCGCCAGCCCCAGGCCCGAGCCCGTGGCGCGGGTGTCGCCGCGGTAGAAGGGTTCGAACACCGCCTCGCGCTGCGCCTCGGGCACGCCCGGGCCGGCGTCGCTGACGCGGATGACGGCTTCGCCGCCACTCGCGCTGAGCTGCAACCGCGTGGGCGGCTGGCCATGCCGCTCGGCGTTCTCCAGCAGATTGCGCAAGAGGCGCCGCAGCAGGCGCGCATCCGCGCGCAGTGGCAGGCTTGCGCCTTCGAGCCGCACCTCGGTGTGCGCGGCGGCCAGTTCGGCCGCCAGCGCCAGCAGGTCGAGTTCCTCCAGCTGCAGCGGCTCGTTCACCGCGTCCAGCCGGCTGGCCAGCAGGATCTCGTCGATCAGGCGGTCCAGCTCGGCAATGTCCTGCTCCAGGCCAGCACGGCGGCGCGGCTCCACCGCGTCCTTCACCAGCTCCAGCGCCAGCTGGATGCGCGTGAGCGGCGTGCGCAGCTCGTGCGAGGCATGGGCCAAGAGGGCCTTGTGCGCGCCCACCAGCTGTTCGATGCGCTCGGCCGCGTCATTGAAGCGTTGGGCCAGGCGCGCCACCTCGTCGCGCCCCTCCACCGCCACGCGCGCCGAGAGTTCGCCCGCCCCCAGCCGCTCCACCCCCTGCTGCAGGCGTTCGAGCCGGCGCGTCAGCTGGCGCACGATGGGAAAGGCCAGCAGGCCCACCAGCAGCGCAAGCAGCAGCATCACGCCATGCAGGCCCAGGCCCAGCGCGGGCGGGCCGAGGGCCCAACGCAGGCGCACCAGCAGCACGCGCCCATCGGGCAGCGGCAGGCGGTAGCGCCCCCAGCGCCGGCCCGGCGGCGCCTGGCCGACCTGGGCCAGGGTCTGGCCCTGCGCGTCGTAAAGCGTGGCATGCTCGCTCACACCCTCGGCCAGGCGCTGCAGGCCGGCCTGCTGCTCGGCCGGCGGCGCCGCGGCCGCGGGCAGGGCGTTCTGCACCAGCCGGCCCATCAGCTGCAGGGCCACGTCCATGGGCCCGCCCTCGCGGTGCCACAGCGCCACGCTCACCAGGGCCAGCATGATCAGGCAGGCCAGCAGCGCCAGGTAGAAGCGCAGATAGAGCCGGGGCAACAGGCGATTCAGCATCAGTCTTGCTGCCTGGCAAACACATAGCCGCTGCCGCGCACGGTGATGATGCGGCGCGGCTGCTTGGGATCGGTCTCGATGGCGGCACGCAGGCGCGACATGTGCAGGTCGATGCTGCGGTCGCTGGCCTCCAGTTTCTCGCCCGTCATCAGGTCGAGCAGGCGTTCGCGCGAAAGCACGCGGCCGGCGTTCTGCGCCAGCGCCAGCAGCAGGCTGAACTGGCTGGCCGAGAGCTCGCACACCGCGCCGTCCAGGTAGGCGGCACGTGCGGCCGGGTCGATCTCGAGCCGGCCGAAACGCAGCGGCTGATCGGCCGCCTGCAGGCCGCCATGGCGGCGCCGCAGAATGGCGCGCAGCCGCGCCAGCAGCTCGCGCGGCACGAAGGGCTTGGCGAGGTAATCGTCGGCACCGATCTCCAGCCCGACCACGCGGTCGAAGGCATCGCCGCGCGCGGTGAGCATCAGCACCGGCACGTCGGAGCGCGCGCGCAGCTGGCGGCACAGGTCCAGCCCGTCCATATCGGGCAGGCTGAGGTCCAGCAGCACCGCGTCGAAGGCCTGCCGGGCCAGCGCCTCCAGGGCCGCACTGCCCAGCCCGGCCACGCTGACCCGGTAGCCGGCCGCACCGAGATACTCGCCGAGCATCTCGGCCAGCGCCGGATCGTCTTCCACGACCAGGAGCTGTTCGTGGGCGCGTGCGGGGCCGGCTTCCAGCATCGGCGTCAGCCCTGCTTGGGCGCGTGGTGCTTGCCCAGATGGTCGACCAGCTGCTGGCGCTGCGCCGGCGTGAGCTGGTCCCCCACATCGGCCACCAGCTGCACCAGGCGGCGCGAGGCCTGGTCAGCCAGCTGCAGATGGCGCTGGCGCGCCTGCTCCAGCGCGTTGCGGTCCAGCGGCGTCTGGGCCAGCAATTGCAGGGCCTGGGTATGGGCCTCGTGCAGCTGCCGGTGCATGGGCAGCAGGTCGGTGACGGCCTGCTTCACGAGCGGATCGATCTGGGTCTGCTGCGCCGCGTTGACGTTGAGCTCGCTGTAGAGCCGGGCCAGCATGCGGTCCACATGCTTGGCGGCCTGCTCCGGGCTGCCGATGGCATGGTGCCCGTGCAGATGCGGCGCGCCGCTGGCCACCGCGGCAACGCCGGCGGTGAGCGCGGCGCCGGCCACGAAGGCGGCGATCACGCTGCCCTTGAAGAAGCGGCGCAGCGAGCGGCGCGCCGGGGTGGAGGAGGATGGGCTGTTGTCCATGATGGTGACTTTCATAGCAAGGGGAAACAACAATCCAAGCGGTGCAGGCCGTCCATTGTGGCGCCCTCACCGATTGCAGCCAGGAGGCCGGAGCCGCCTGGTCATGTCGCCACTGTGGAGCGCCCAGCTCGCAGCCCCATGTGATCGCGGTAAAGATTTGTACGGCATGATGCTGGGCCATGAGCGAAGCCCCGATCGAACTGCTGCCACCCGACATCAGCCCCTATCGCCACAGCGCCAGCGGCGTCGATTACGTCCATGTGCTGGACTCCGGCCGGCCCGGCCCCACGGTGATGGTGCAGGCGCTCACCCATGGCAACGAGCTGTGCGGCGCGCTCGCGCTCGACTGGCTGTTCCAGCAGGGCATGGGTCGCAGCCTGCAGCCCCTGCAGGGCAGGCTGATCCTCAGCTTTGCCAATGTGGCCGCCTTCGAGCGCTTCGACCCGGCCGACCCGAACGCCTCGCGCTGCGTGGACGAGGACCTGAACCGGGTCTGGGCCGACGCGGTGCTGTTCGGCCCGCGCGATTCGCTGGAGCTGCGCCGCGCGCGCCAGCTGCAGCCCTTCGTCGACGCGGCTGACTACCTGTTCGACATCCACTCGATGCAGGATGCCTGCCGGCCGCTGATGGTGTGCGGCCTGCTCGACAAGGGCGCCGACTTCGCCTGCCGGCTCGGCATGCCCGGCGATCTGCTGATCGATACCGGCCACCCCTCGGGCCTGCGCATGCGCGACCGTGGCGGCTTCGGCGATCCGGCCAGCCCGAAGAATGCGCTGCTGATCGAGTGCGGCCAGCATTGGGAGCGCAGCGCGGTGGAGGTGGCGATCGACGGCTTGCTGCGCTTTCTGCGCCTCACCGGCATGGTGGATGCGGCCTGGGCCGAGGCGCGCCTGCGCCTGCCGCTGCCGGCGCTGCAGCACCGCATCCGCGTCAACCAGGCCGTGACGGCGCTGAGCAGCGACTTCCACTTCCTGTTCCCGGTGCGCGGCCTGGACGTGATCGCCCGGGCCGGCACGCCTTATGCGCAGGACGGCGAGACCATTTTCAGCACCGAGTTCGACAACACCGTGCTGGTGATGCCCTCGATGAAGCACGGCCAGCCGGGCAACACCATGGTGCGGCTCGGGCGTTTCGAAAGCTGAGGCGCGATCAGCCTACACAGAAGGCGTTCAGCTTGTTGCCGTCGAGATCGCGGAAGTAGGCGGCGTAGAAGCCCTCGCCGCGCGGGCCCGGTGCGCCCTCGTCCTTGCCGCCCAGGGCCAGGGCCTTGGCATGCAGGGCCTTGACCTTGTCCTGGCTGTCCACCACCAGGGCCACCATCACGCCATTGCCGACCGTGGCCGGCTGGCCGTCGAAGGGCAGCATCACGCCGAAGCCGGGCTTGTCCATGCCCGTGCCCCAGGCATAGCCGCGGCCGAAATCCATCATGCGCTTGACGCCAATGACGGCGAACAACTCGTCGTAGAAGGCCGCGGCGCGCGGCAGGTCGTTGGTGCCCAGGGTGGTGTAGCCGATCATGCAAAGCTCCCGTGAAGTGGTTCAGCCTCGATCAAATTTGAACACGGCCATGCTGGCGAGCAAGTTTGGCATGTTGCGCACCACCCTGCCCTCCTGGATGCCGAAACTGTCCAGGATATTGAGCCGGTTCTTGCGCGCCAGCACCTCGAAGTCGGCATAGGTGCCGACGCGGATATTGGGCGTGTCGTACCACTCGTAGGGCAGCACGCGCGTCACCGGCATGCGGCCCAGCAGCACCTGCAGGCGATTGGGCCAATGCGCGAAATTGGGGAAGCTGACGATGCCGATGCGGCCCACGCGCGCGGTCTCTCGCAGCATCAGCTCGGTATTGCGCAGATGCTGCAGGGTCTCCAGCTGCAGCACCACATCGAAGCTCTGGTCCTCGAAGATCGACAGGCCCTCTTCGAGGTTCAGCTGGATCGCGTTCACGCCGCGCTGCACGCAGGCGAGCAGGTTGGCGTCGTCCAGCTCCACGCCATAGCCGCTGCAGCCGCGGTGCTGCTTCAGGTAGGCGAGCAGCTCGCCGGTGCCGCAGCCCAGGTCCAGCACGCGCGCGCCCTCGGGCACCAGGGCGGCGATCGTCTCCATCACGGCCTGCGCGCTCATGCCACCACCTCGCCGGCAATGCGCTGGAAGTAGGCGCGCAGCACGCCGTGGTAGCGCGGGTCCTCCAGCAGGAAGGCATCGTGGCCATGCGGTGCGTCGATCTCCGCATAGGAGACATCGAGCTTGTTGTCGAGCAGGGCCTTGACGATCTCGCGCGAGCGTGCCGGCGAGAAGCGCCAATCGGTCGTAAAGCTGGCGAGCAGGAACTTGCAGCGCGCGCTGGCAAAGGTGCGCGAGAGGTCGCCGCCCTGCTCGCGCGCCGGATCGAAATAGTCAAGCGCGCGCGTGATCAGCAGATAGGTGTTGGCGTCGAAGTAGTCGCTGAACTTGTCGCCCTGGTAGCGCAGATAGCTCTCGATCTGGAACTCGATGTCCTGGGTCGAATAGCCCAGCTCGGCGGCGCGCATCTGGCGTCCGAACTTCTGCTCCATCACATCGTCGCTGAGGTAGGTGATGTGGCCGATCATGCGCGCCACGCGCAGGCCGCGCTTGGGCACCACGCCATGCTGGTAGAAATGGCCGCCGTGGAAATCGGGGTCGGTGATGATGGCGCGGCGCGCCACCTCGTTGAAGGCGATGTTCTGCGCCGACAGACAGGGCGCGGTGGCGATGGCGATGCAGTGGCGCAGCCGCGCCGGGTAGCGCAGCGCCCAATCCAGCGCCTGCATGCCGCCCAGCGAGCCGCCCAGCACGGCGGCCAGCTGGGTGATGCCCAGCTGGTCGAGCACGCGCGCCTGGGCATCCACCCAGTCCTGCACCGTCACCACCGGGAAATCCGCACCGTAGACGCGGCCGGTGTCCGGGTTGCTATGCATGGGCCCGGTGGAGCCAAAGCAGGAGCCGAGGTTGTTGATGCCGATGACGAAGAACTTGTCGGTGTCCAGCGGCTTGCCCGGGCCCACCAGGTTGTCCCACCAGCCTTCGCTCTTGTCCTCGCCCGCGTAGACCCCGGCCACATGGTGGCTGGCGTTCAGCGCATGGCAGACCAGCACCGCATTGCTGCGCGCCGCGTTCAGCTGGCCATAGGTCTCGTAGACCAGTTCGTAGTCGCGTATCTGTGCGCCGCTGCGCAGCGGCAGCGGCTGCGCGAAGCTCATGCGCTGTGGCGTCACCGCCCCTAGCTGACCCATCTCATGCCCTCAGAAAAAACAAATCCGGCGCCGCCTCGATGATTGCGGACGCCGGAAGCTGCTGGCCTGCGGGCGCCCTTTTAGCGGCATTTTTAGAGCGCCCGCAATCCGGAACAAATCGGCGCTATGGGCCGGATTATAGAAGCGGCGGCTCAGCCCTGATCGAGGTGGAACTGCGAGACCGCCTCGGCCAGACGCCTCGACTGCTCGCGCAGGCTCTCGGCCGCCGCCGCCGACTGCTCCACCAGCGCCGCGTTCTGCTGCGTCATCTGGTCGAGCCGCGTCACCGCACCATTCACCTGGCCGATGCGCTGGCTCTGGTCGGAGGTGCCGGTGGCGATCTCGCCGACGATGTCGCTGACACGCTGCACCGAGGCCACGATTTCGTTCATGGTGGCGCCGGCGTCCTGCACCAGCTTGGCCCCCACGTCCACGCGCTCGACGCTGGCGCCGATCAGGGCCTTGATCTCGCGTGCCGCCTCGGCCGAACGCTGGGCCAGCGAGCGCACCTCGCCGGCCACCACCGCAAAGCCGCGCCCCTGTTCGCCGGCGCGCGCCGCCTCCACCGCGGCATTCAAGGCCAGGATATTGGTCTGGAAGGCGATGCCGTCGATCACGCCGATGATGTCGCCGATGCGGCGCGAGCTGCTGTTGATCTCGTCCATGGTGCTGACCACCCGCGCCACCACCTCGCCACCGCGCTGCGCCACCTGGGCCGCCGAACTGGCCAGCTGCTTGGCCGTCATGGCCGAGTCGGCGCTGTCGCGCACGCCGCCGGTGAGCTGCTCCATCGAGCTGGCGGTGCTCTGCAGATTCGAGGCCGCCTGCTCGGTACGCTGGCTCAGATCCTGGTTGCCGGCCGCCACCTCGGTGCTGGCGGTCTCGATGTGCGAGGAGGACGCGCGCACCTCGCCCACCAGCTTGCGCAGCGATTCCTGCATGCTGTGCAGCGCGCCCAGCAGGTCGGCGGCCTCGTCGCGGCCCTCGACGCGGATCTGGCGGTTCAGGTCGCCCGCCGCGATCGCCTGCGCCACCGTGCGCGCATAGCTGATCGGGCTGGTGATGGAGGCCGAGTTCATCAGCGTCAGCGGCACCACCGCCAGCACCACCAGGGCCAGCACCGCCAGGAAGACGCTGGTGATGTTGCTCATGGTCTTGCCGAAGGCCTGCTGCGTGTTGCCGGACTCGGTCTCGATCAGCTGCGCGATCTTGTTGATGCGCTCTTCCACCTGGGTCATGAACCCCTTGGCACGGCCCAGCATGCGGTCGGCCACGCGCGCGGTATCGAAGCCGCCATCCTGGATCTGGATCAGCACCGGGCCCGAGGCCTTGGCATAGTCGTCCATCAGCTGGATGGCCTCGCGCGCGATCGGGTTGCCGGCGTCCTCCTCGCCCTCCAGCATCTGCTCCAGGCCCTTGCGGGTGGCGACGATGGCGGCCTGCCAGCGCTCGCGCGCCTTCAGCACCGTCACGCCGTCCTCGTAGTTGATCACCATCTCCTTTTCCCACAGGCGCACCTCGGCCAGCGAGGCGCGGATCTGCGCGAGTGTGGTGAGTTGCCTGATCGAGTGATCCATGAAGGCCGTGTTGAGGCTCTTCAGCTGCTGGCCACCGAACAGACCGGTCAGGCCGACCAGGGCAAACATGCCCAGCACCATCGCGATCGCACCCTGCATGCGCGTGCGTATCGTGAAGTGCCGCATCCACTTCATCAAATCCATGGTAGCTCCCCGTTCCATGGTTCGAGCCTCATTCATAGGCGCCGGGCTCAAGGCGCGTTGATCCTATGTCCGAGCGCCGCCGATGGGTTGATTTGCATTTATTAAACGATCGACTAATAATTCCCCATGGCCCGCCCATCCCAAGCTCAAGACCTGACCCTGCTGGCCAGCGGCCGGGCGCTCTATGCCCAGCTCGGCTGCGCCGGCCTGTCGGTGCGGCGCCTGGCCGAGCATGCCGGCGTGAACCCGGCCATGGTGCACTACCACTTCAAGAGCAAGGACGGCTTTCTGCGCGCCCTGCTGCAGCAGATGTATGAGGACATGTTCGCCGGCCTGAGCCTGGAGGCGGCGCGCAGCGGCAACGCCCTGCAGCGGCTGGAAGCCAGCCTGCTGCGCCTGGCGCAGTTCGTGCGCGAGCACCGGCCCACCGTGGCGCGCGTCTGGGCCGACGCCCAGCAGGGCGAGCCGGTGGCGCTGGACTTCATGCGCGCGAATGCACCGCGCCATCTGGGCCTGCTGCTGGCCCTCATGCAGGAGGCCGAGGGCGCCAGCCTGCTGCGCCAGCAGCCGCCGATGCAGCGCTTTGTGTTCCTGATGGGCGCGGTGGTGGCGCCCCTGATGATTGCCGGCAGCGTGCAAGCCCTGGGCGTGCTGCCACCCGCCCTGTCCGCCCTGATGGAAGACCAGGCCCTCAGCGATACCGCGCTGCGCGAGCGCATCGGCTGGGCCCTGGACGCCTTGCGAAAGTAGCGCATGAGACGACAAATCAACCGCATCGCCGGCCTGCTGATCCTGTCGAGCGTGGCCGCCTGCGCCCCCCGGACCGAACCGAGCTGGTCGGGCTATGCCGAGGGAGAGACGCTCTACCTCGCCGCCCCGGTGGCCGGCCGCCTGGCGACGCTGCAGGTGCGCAGCGGCGACGCGGTGCAGGCCCAGCAGCCCCTCTTCACCCTGGACGACCAACTCGAGCGCGCCGCCGATGCCGAGGCCGAGGCGCGTGCCCAAAGCGCCCAGGCCCAGGCCGCCAACACCGACAAGGGGCGGCGCCGCGAGGAGCTGGCCATCACCGAGGCCCAGCTGCGCCAGGCGCGCAGCCAGGCCGAGCTGGCGCAGGGCGAGCTGGTGCGGCAGCAGCAATTGCTGGCGCAGGGCTTTGTGCAGCGCGCGCGGGTCGACGATGCCGCCCTGCTGGCCCGGCAGGCGCAGGCGCGCGTGGCCGAGCTGGAGGCGGCGCTGCAGAGCGCCCGCCTGCCGGCGCGCGAGGACGAGCGCCAGGCGGCGCGCGCACTCGCCGCCGCCGCGCAAAGCGGCCGCGCCCAGACCGATTGGCGGCTGCAGGAAAAGCAGCAGCGCGCACCGCAGGCGGGCCGCATCACCGACACCTTCTTCCGCCCCGGCGAATGGGTCGCGGCCGGCCAGCCGGTGCTGGCCCTGCTGCCGGCCGGGCAGCGCAAGGCGCGCTTCTTCGTGCCCGAGGCGGCGCTGGGAGCCTTGCGCCTGCAGCAGACGGTGCAGCTGCGCTGCGATGGCTGCGGCGCGCCGATCGCGGCACGCATCAGCTATATAGCCGCGCAGGCGGAGTACACGCCGCCGGTGATCTACTCGAACGCCCAGCGCGCCAAGCTGGTGTTCATGGTCGAGGCCCGGCCCGAGCGCCTCGAGGATGCCGAGCGCCTGCACCCCGGCCAACCGCTGGACGTCGTGGCGTCAAAGACATGAGCGGCGAGCTGGCCATCGATGTGCGCGGCCTCGCCAAGCAGTTCGGCGGCCGCAAGGTGGTGAACGGCATCGACCTGCGGGTAGGGCGCGGGCGCATCGTCGGCTTCCTGGGGCCGAATGGCAGCGGCAAGACCACCAGCATGCGCATGCTGTGCGGCCTGCTCACGCCGGATGCCGGCGAGGGCAGCTGCCTGGGGCTGGATTTCCGCCGCGAGGCCGCGGCCTTGAAGCGTCAGGTGGGCTATATGACGCAGAAGTTCGGCCTCTACGACGACCTCTCGATCCGCCAGAACCTCGACTTCGTGGCGCGCCTGTTCGAGCTGCCGCAGCGCCGCGCCGTGGTGGACCAGGCGCTCGCCAGGCTGGGGCTGACATCGCGCCAGCACCAGCTGGCCGGCGCGCTCTCGGGCGGCTGGAAGCAGCGACTCTCGCTGGCCGCCTGCCTGCTGCACGAGCCGCGCCTGCTGCTGCTGGACGAACCCACCGCCGGCGTCGACCCGAAGGCGCGGCGCGAGTTCTGGGACGAGATCCACGCCCTCGCCCAGCAGGGCATCACCGTGCTGGTGGCCACCCATTACATGGACGAGGCCGAGCGTTGCAACGAGCTGGTCTTCATCGCCTATGGCGAGGTGCTGGCCCATGGCACGCAGGCCGAGGTGCTGGCCGCCGCCGGCCTCGCGGCGGGCCAGGGCAATCTGGAGGACGCCTTCATCCGCCTGATCGCCAAGGCGCGCGACAACTTCGCCGAGGCCGCGGCATGAGCATGTTCCGCTGGGCCCGCATGTGGGCCGTGTTCGTCAAGGAGTTCCAGCAGATGCTGCGCGACCGCCTGACCTTTGCGATGGCGGTGGGCGTGCCCATCATGCAGCTGGTGCTGTTCGGCTACGCGATCAATATGGACCCGAAGGGCCTGCCCACCGCGGTGGTGGCGCAGGACCAGGGCGTCATGGGCCGCAGCCTGCTGGCGGCGATGCAGAACAGCGGCTACTTCCGCATCGTCCACAGCGGCATGGCGGAGGCCGAGGCCGACGCGCTGATGGCGCGCGGCGAGGTGCAGTTCATCGTCGTCATCCCGGGCGACTTCGGCGCGCGCCTGGTGCGCGGCGAGCACCCGGCCCTGCTGGTGGCGGCCGACGCCACCGACCCCTCGGCCTCGGGCAATGCCCTGGCCGCCCTGCAGCAGCTGGGCACGCAGGCACTGGCGCGCGAGCTGCGCGGCCCGCTGGCCGCCCTGCAGCCGCGCCCCCTGCCCTTCGAGATGCGTCTGCAGCGGCGCTACAACCCCGAAGGGCTCTCGCGCTACAACATCGTGCCCGGTCTGATCGGCACCATCCTCACCATGACCATGGTGATGCTGACCTCGCTGGCGATGACGCGCGAGCGCGAGCGCGGCACCATGGAGAACCTGCTCGCCACGCCGGTGCGGCCGCTGGAGGTGATGCTGGGCAAGATCCTGCCCTATGTGCTGATCGGCTATCTGCAGCTGCTGCTGATCTTGCTGGCGGCCTGGCTGCTGTTCGAGGTGCCCATGGTGGGCAGCTTCGGCCTGCTGATGGCGATGATCGGCGTCTTCATGCTGGCCAATCTGGGTGTGGGCTTCACCTTCTCGACGCTGGCGCGCAACCAGCTGCAGGCCCTGCAGATGACGTTCTTCTTCTTCCTGCCCTCGATGCTGCTGTCGGGCTTCATGTTCCCCTTCCGCGGCATGCCGGGCTGGGCACAGAACCTGGGCGAGGTGCTGCCGCTGACGCATTTCCTGCGCATCGTGCGCGGCATCATGCTCAAGGGCAGCGGCGCGGCCGAGCTGCTGCCGGAGCTCTGGCCCATGCTGGCATTTCTGCTCGTGGCCGCCCTGGTCGCGCTGAAGCGCTATCGGCTGACGCTGGACTAAGGCTGCCGGCAGAGGCAGTGCACCACCGCGGCGAAGGGCTTGCGGCCCTCGCTGAGTTCGGCCGCCCAGGCCAGCTCCGTCTGCGCCTCCTGCAGCACCGCCGGCAGCTGCGGCAGGCCCAGCTGGGCGCGCAGGGTCGCGACCAGCGCGGGGCTCAGCACCTCGCCGAACGAGCTCAGCAGGCGCTCGAACCGGCCCATCTCGCGCTCCACATAACTCACGCGTGGCTCGCCCTCCAGCTTGGCCCGCTGCGCCGCCGCGTTGATGGCATCCTGCAGGCTGCCCAGCTTGTCGACAAGGCCACGCTCCAGCGCCTGTGCGCCGGTCCAGACGCGCCCCTGCGCGACCGCGTCGATCTCGGCCACCGGCTTCTTGCGCGCCGCCGCGGCCTTGCCGGTGAACTCGTCGTAGGTGTGCTGGATGGCGGTCTGCACCAGCGCGGCAAAGCGCGGATCGAGCGCGCGGCGCGGATCGTAGGCGCCGGCCAGCCAGGCGGTGGTGGTGCCACCGGTGTGGATGGAGAGCTTGTCCAGCAGCTTCTCGCCGGTGGGCAGCATGCCGAACACGCCGATCGAGCCGGTGACGGTGCTGGCGTCGGCGATCACCTCGTCGGCCGACATGGAGATCCAGTAGCCGCCCGAGGCGGCCACATCGCCCATCGAGACCACCACCGGCTTGCCGGCCTGCTGGGTCAGCTCCAGCTCGCGGCGCACGATCTCGGAGGCGAAGGCACTGCCGCCGGGCGAGTTGACGCGCAGCACCAGGGCCTTGATGTTCTCGTCCTCGCGCGCCTGGCGCACCAGCTTGGCGGTGGAGTCGCCGCCGACGCGGCCGGCACCGGCCTCGCCGTCGACGATCTCGCCTTCGGCCACCACCACGCCCACCGCCGGTCCGCGCTCGACCCTGGGCTTCAGATAGGCCTGGTAGTCGGCATAGGACACGGCGCGGAAGCTCCGGCCCTTGTCGTCCTTGGCGCCGCGCTCCATCAGCATGGCGCGGAACTCGTCGCGCGTCTTCAGCCCGTCCACCAGGCGCATCTCCAGGGCCATGCGCGCGGCGTCGCCCTTGGCCGCGGCCAGGCGCTGCGGCAGCTCGTCAATGCCCTTGGCGATGGCGCCCTTGTCGAGCTTGCGTGCCTGCTCGATGGCGGCGGTGAAACGGCTCCACAGATCGCCATAGAGATAGGCCTCGGACTCCAGCGAGGCCGGCGATGGCCCGTTGGCGAAATAGGGCTCGCCGAAGTTCTTGTACTTGCCGACGCGAATCACGTTCGCCGCAATGCCCAGCCGGTCCAGCGCGTCCTTATAGTAGTTGCGGTAGCGGCCAAAGCCCTCCAGCATCACCAGCCCCATGGGGTGGAGATAGATCTCGTCGGCCTGGGCAGCGAGGAAGTAATCGCGCTGGTCGAATTGCTCGCCATAGGCCAGCACCGGCTTGCCGCTGGCCTTCTTGAAACGCGCCAGCCCGGCCGCCAACTCGCGCAGGCCGGCCTGGCCGGCGCCGCCGAATTCATGCAGATCCAGCGCCAGCACGCCGATGTTGTCGTCCTTGGCGGCGGCCTCCAGCGTGGCCAGCACATCGCGCAAGCGCGTCTGGCGCTGCGCCTGGCCCTTCAGCTGCGCCATCGCCTGCTCGCGTGCCGAGCCCGTGAACTGCTCCACGAGTTGGCCACGCAGATTCAACACCAGGGTGGTCTTGGGCTGCAGGGGCTTGGGGCCGCGGGTCAGCAACCCCACCACGATCGCGATCAACAGGGCCAGCAGCAGCAGATTGAGGAGCGCGCGGCGGCTGGCATCCAGCAGCCACCAGCACTTGCCCAGCAAGCGCCACAGCGGCGCGAACATCGTCTTCAGTCCCATGCAAGCTCCCTTGATCAGCTGCGGCGATTGTGCAGCAGGGCTGATACCGGCCCCCTGAACAGGGGGCGCGCGCTCGCGGGGTTGCCGGCCAGCCACCGGCCGGGACAATTGCCCCGTCCCACGCCTACCTCCATGCGCTCCGTCTTCCTGCTACGCCGCTGCACGCAAGCCATCCACCGCTCGCGAGCGGCGCTCTTGCTGAGCGACTGGGAGCTGGCCGGCAGCAGCGACCGCTTGAGCGAATGCGCCGACTGGCTGGGGCGCTTGCAGCCCGATGTGCTGGCCTGCGATCTGCGCCTGTTCGACGGCCACGTGAGCCGCCTGCTGCGTGGCTTGCGCCACGAAGCCTGGGCGCCCAGGGTGCTGTTGTTCAGCAGCTGTGCCGACGAGGTGCTGCTCTATGACACCCTGGCCAGCGGCGCCCATGGTTACTGGATGGAGCGACAGACCAGCATCAGCCTGCCCACGGCGCTGGACGCGCTCCACCAAGGCCGCGCCCTGATGTCACCGATGATCGCGAGGCGGGCGCTGGCGGCGCTGGCACTGCCGCGCCTGAGCCTGGAACAGGCGCACCAACTGCGCCTGCGCAGCCTGGAGCCAGGGCAGGAACCCGCCTTCGTGCAACCGCTGCTGAGCCTTCTCTCCTTGGGCCTGCTGCCGCGCGAAATCGCCCAGCTCTGGGAGCTGGCGCTGGAGCAGGTGGAGCAGGCATTGGCGCAGATTTACCGCCGCCTGCACCGCGTGCGCATCTTTCACGAACCCGATCTGCCGGTGGCTTGAGCGAGGCCCGGCGGGCTCAGGCTTGCGGAGGCAGGGTATCGATGAAGCTCGGGCGCTGGCTCAGCTTGTCGTGAAACTTGGCCAGGTTGGCGTGCGCTGCACGCCAATCGATGGCGGGGAAGCGGAAGTCGAGATAGCCCAGCGCACAGCCGACCGAAATATCGGCCAGCGAGAAATGATTGCCCGAGCACCAGGCCTTTTCGCCAAGGCCTGAGCTCATCGCCTTGAGCGCGGCCAGCACCTTGTCCATCTGGCGTTGCGTCCACGCCTCGCTGCGTTGCTCGGCGCTGCGCCCGCCCCAGGTCTGTTCGAGGCGTGCCAGGATGGAAGCGTCCAAGAGACCATCGGACAAAGCTTCCCAGGTGCGCACCTCGGTGCGCTCGCGGCCGCGCTCGGGGATCAGCTTGCCCACCGGCGACAGGGTGTCCACATACTCGACGATGACGCGCGAATCAAACACCGCGCCGGTGATCGAGTCCTGCCCCTCCATCACCAGGCAGGGCACCTTGCCCAGCGGGTTGATCTTCATGATGGCGTCGCTCGCCCACACATCCTCGAGCACGAGTTGATAGTCGAGCTTCTTCTCCGCCATCACGATACGGACCTTGCGGACATAGGGGCTGGTGAGTGATCCGATGAGCTTCATGACTGCGAGGTGTGCGTTGCGGCGCGATTCTAGCGAAGGGTCCGTTGCACGATAGGCTGTACACCGAGGCTGAACTAGTGCAGGCAAACTCGCCTTGCCAGCCTCCCCACGCTTGGGCCACACTCTTGCCCGCACCCATCAGAGGTGCCGACAAATCGTCGTCCAAGCGATATTCAACGAGGGAGGCTCGATGAGCAACAACAACGACCGCACGGCGGCCGATTCGACCCTGGGCAATCTGTCCGGCTGGCCACATTCGCAGTACCGCAAACGCAAGCTCGACGTGGCCTTCACCGGCTCGGGCAGCGAGTACTTCCGCATCTGGATCGTCAACCTGCTGCTCAGCCTGGTGACCCTGGGCCTCTATCTGCCCTTCGCCAAGGCGCGGCGGCTGAGCTACTTCTACAGCAACACGCTGATCGATGGCCAGGCCCTGGGCTTCCACGGCGACCCCTGGAAGATGTTGCGCGGCTTCCTGCTGCTGGCGGTGCTGACGCTGGCCTACGGCTTCGCCGCGCGTTTCTCGCCGCTGAGCGCCATGGCCGCCTTTGCGCTGCTGTGCGGATTGTGGCCGGCGCTCTGGCGCGCCGGCCTGCAGTTCCGCCTCGCCAACACCAGCTGGCGTGGCCTGCGACTGGGCTTCACCGGCAGCAGCGCCGGCGCCTATGCGGCCCTGCTGCCGCTTTATGTGCCGGCCCTGCTGATGGTGGCCGGGCAATTCCTGTTCGCGCCGGAGCGCCCCGATCCCCGCGCGCCCTTGCCGCCCCTGTTGGGGCTCAGCATGGCGGCCAGCCTCCTGCTGATGCTGTTCATGCTGCCCTGGGGCGTGGCACGCATCAAGCGCTACCAGCATGGCGGCTATGTCTACGCCGACCAGCAGACCGTACTCACGGTGCCAACGCGACGTTTCTACGGCCTCGGCCTCAAGGCGCTGTTGCTGACCCTGCTGCCGCTGGCGCTGCTGGGCGCGCTGGCAGCCATCGTCGTGGCCGTCTACAAACCCCTGCTGTTCTGGATGATGATGGCGCTGCCGCTTGCCTATCTGCTGTACTTTGCACTCATAACCCCCTATGTGAGCGCGCGCCTGCAGAACCTGGTCTGGAACGGCACCGCCTCGGAGTTGCTGCAATTGCAAAGCGATCTGCCGGCGCGCCCGCTGGCCTGGCTGACGCTGAAGAACTGGCTGCTCACCGCCCTCACCCTGGGCTTGTACCGTCCCTTCGCGGCCGTGCACACCGCGCGCATGCGGCTGCAGGCCATGAGCCTGATGGTGGAAGGCGATCTCGACGGCTGGGTGGCGCGCCAGAGCGTTGCGCAGGACGACGCCGCCGGCGACGCCGCGGGCGACTTCTTCGGCATCGACATGGGCTTGTGAGCATGGCGCCACGCCTGCAGCTCGAGTACTTCGATGGCCGCAGCGCGCGTCCGCAGCGGGCCGAGATCCAGCTGCAGGATGGCCAGCTCCAACTGGCCTGTGGCCTGCAACACCACCAATACCCGCTAGGCAGCGTGCGCTGGCCCGAGCGCCAGCGCCATGGCCAACGCCAGGCCCTGCTGCCCGATGGCGGCGTGCTCAGCTGTGCCGATGCCGCACGCTGGGACGACTGGGCGCGCGCCTCCGGCCTGCGCGACAGCCTGACGGTGCGCTGGATGCAGAACTGGCGCCTGGTCGGCACCGCCCTGGCCCTGCTGCTGGCCGTGCTGCTGCTGGCGTGGCGCTGGGGCCTGCCGCCGGCCACCGAAGCGGCCCTGCGCTGGCTGCCGCCAGCGCTCGATCAGCAGATCGGCGGCCAGGCCCTGGCGCAGCTGGAGTCGCATTGGTTGCGTCCCAGCCAATTGCCGCCCGCCGAGCAGGACGCGCTGCGCCAGCGCTTTGCCGCCCTGGTGGCGCAAGCCCATCCGCCAGGCCAGGCGCCGGCCTATCAATTGCACTTCCGCGCCGCATCCGCCGCACTGGGATCGAATGCCTTTGCCTTGCCGGGCGGCGCCGTCGTGCTCACCGACGCCCTGGTGCAGCTGATGCGCGACCGTCCGGAAGCCGTGCTGGGCGTGCTGGCGCATGAGCTGGGCCATCTGCGGCAGCGCCACGGCCTGCGTCTGGCCGTGCAGGCCAGCCTGGTGAGCGCCGCGGCCGGCCTGGTGGTGGGTGATTTCTCTGCCCTGCTGGCGGGCGTGCCCGCGTTGCTGACCCAGCAGGCCTATTCACGCGACTTCGAGCGCGAGGCCGATGCAGAGGCGCGCCGCTGCCTGCTGGCGGCCGGTATCTCGCCGCGCGTGATGCTGGATTTCTTCGAACGCCTTGCGCAACAGCGCCAACATGCCGCCAGCCTGCCGATCGCCTTCTCCAGCCATCCGGCGGATACCGAACGCAAGCGCTTCTTCAGCGAACCTCCATGACGCGACAAGGGCCCGCCAAGCGGGCCCTTGATACATCATGGGACAGCGGCGCCGGCCCTCAGCGGCGGCGGCGCCGTACGGTCAAGCCCAGCACGCCCAGGCCGCCGAGCATCAGCGCCATGCTGGCCGGCTCCGGCACCACCGCGGCCACCTGGATCAGCTGGCCGCGCACCGCCCCGGCGGGATTCAGGCTGGTGTGGACATTGGCATAGGCCAGCCCACCCTGCAGCATGTCCAGGAAGGACATGGCCGGATGGCCGGCATTGGTGCCCGACGCCGAGGTGGCCGGAATGCTGGGCGCGGCAATGCCGTTGCCGCCCACCAGCAGGGTGCTGCCGGCGTTCAGGGAGCTGAAGGGGGCCGTATCCAGGAACACGCGCACCGGGCCGGACTCCGTGACGCTGGCCGCGCCATGGATATGGAAGCCCGTCGCCGCCGTGCCGCCAGGGCCACCACTGAGCCCGAACACCGCCATCGAGAAGTCGTAGGTATCGTCCAGCAGCGACACCGTGCCATGGTCGTCGTAGAACAGCGTGGCGAGACCGGTGGCGGTGGCCGTGGACACCGTGCCCACCTCGTTGGCGCTGTTGAGGCTGGCATTGAACTGGTAGACCGTGGCCTGTGCCGCCAGTGGCAAGGCGCCGAGGGCACTGAACAAGGCGAGAGCGGCGATTCGGATACGCATGCGAGGCTCCTGAGGAAACAGCGCGGCGCCGGCGGCTGCCGGTGGGCCTGAGCCACGGGTTATACCTGGACGCGCCACGATCACCAGCCCTAGTTCAAGGGAAGGCCAAGGGCCTATCCCAGGCTCCAGTCGACCGTGGCCGGCCGCCCCGGCAGATTAAGCCGGGCCTCGGCCGGCGCCATCCGGCTCAGCACCTGCCCACGGCGCACCACCAGCAGGCGCTGGGCGCGCAGGCGTATTGCCTCCACCGGGTCACGCGCCTGCAGCAGCACGAAATCGGCATGGCAGCCCGGTGCCAGGCCATAGCCGTCCAGGCCCAGCACGCGCGCGTTGTTCGTCGTCACCGCATCGAAGCAGGCGCGCATGCCCGCCTGCGAGGTCAGCTGGGCCACATGCAGGCCCATGCTGGCCACCTCCAGCATGTCGGCACTGCCCAGGCTGTACCAGGGGTCGAGCACGCAATCATGGCCAAAGCCGACATTGATGCCGGCCGCCATCAGCTCGGGCACGCGCGTCATGCCGCGGCGCTTCGGATAGCTGTCGTGGCGGCCCTGCAGCGTGATGTTGATGAGCGGATTCGCCACCGCGTGCAGCTGCGCCTCGGCCATCAGCGGGATCAGCTTGGAGACGTAGTAGTTGTCCATCGAGTGCATGGAGGTGAGATGCGAGCCGGTCACCCGCCCCTGCAGGCCCAGGCGCTGGGTCTCGCTGGCCAGGGTCTCGACATGGCGCGAGAGCGGGTCGTCGCTCTCGTCGCAATGCATGTCCACGCGCAGGCCGCGCTCGGCCGCGAGCTCGCACAGCAGCCTCACGCTGGCAGCGCCATCGCTCATGGTGCGCTCGAAATGCGGGATGCCGCCCACCACGTCCACGCCCATGTCGAGCGCGCGCCGCAGATTCGCCAGCGCAGCGGGGGCACGCAGCACGCCGTCCTGCGGGAAGGCCACCAGCTGCAGGTCCAGATAAGGCTGCACGCGCTCGCGCACATGCAAGAGCGCCTCCACCGCCAGCAGGCGCTCGTCGCACACGTCGACATGGCTGCGTATCGCCAGCAGCCCCTTCGCCACCGCCCAGTCGCAGTAGCGCAGCGCCCGCTCCACCAGCGCCTCCTGGGTCAGGCGGGGCTTCAGCTCGCCCCACAAGGCGATGCCCTCCAGCAGGGTGCCGCTCTGATTCACGCGCGGCAGGCCGTAGCTGAGCGTGGCATCCATATGGAAGTGCGCGTCCACAAAGGGCGGGCTGAGCAGCCAGCCGCCGCCGTCCAGCAGCTCCACGCCCTCGGGCGCGGGCAATTGCGGGCCGATGGCGGCGATGCGGCCGGCTTGCACCAGCAGGTCCTGGCCGACGCGGCCATCGGGAAGGCAGATATTGCGTATCAGCATGGGTGCCAGCCTAGCACCGGATGAAGTAGACAAATAGTTCTAGACAACATGTTCTAGAACTATTATTCTGCGTTTCATGCAAGACCTGACCCCACCGCGCAAACCCACCGCCGCCGAGCTGGACCTGCTGCGCACGCTCTGGCGCATCGGCCCGGCCACCGCCAAGCGGGCGCACGAGGCCTTGCAGAGCGAGCGCCCCGACGCGACCTATGCCACCGTGCTGCGCCAGCTGCAGATCATGCATGGCAAGGGCCTGCTGACGCGCGACGAGAGCCAGCGCTCGCATGTCTATGCCAGCGCCCAGGCGCAGGACCAGCTGCAGACCCATCTGCTCAAGGACCTCATTGCCAAGGCCTTCTCGGGCTCGGGCAAGGCCCTGGTGATGGCGGCGCTGAAGGGCCATGTAAACAAGAAGGAGCGCGACGAGATCCAGCAGTTCCTGCATGGCGACGAGGCCCCGAAGCGATGAGCACGCTGCTGGACACGCTGGCCTCCCTGTGGATACCGGCCCTGGGCCTGACCCTGCTGCACTTCGTCTGGCAAGGTCTGCTGCTGGGCCTGGCCGTCGCCCTGCTGCTGGCCCTGCTGCGCCAGGCCAGCCCGCGCCATCGCTATGCCCTGTGCGGTGTGGCGCTGCTGCTGTGCCTGCTGCTGCCGCTGGCGCAGCTGGGCTGGCTGCTGCAGCGGGCGGCCGAGCCGGGCGCCCTGCGGGCCGCGGCCGAACTCGAACTCGAAGCCCCCGACTGGTGGCAGAGCCTGCAGGCCCGCCTGCCCGAGCTGGTGCTGGCCTGGAGCCTGGGCGTGGCCCTGATGGCCTCGCGCCTGGGTCTGGGCCTGGCCTGGGTGGCGCGGCTGCGCCGGCAGGCCCGCCAGGTCGACGCCGCCTGGCAGGCGCGCCTGAACGAGCTGGCCGCGCGCCTGGGCCTGCGCCGGCCGGTGGCCCTGCGCGTGCTGGCCCAGCTGGAGAGCCCGCTCACCGTGGGCTGGTGGCGCCCCATGGTGCTGGTGCCCGCCAGCCTCATCAGCGGCATGCCCGCGCCCCTGCTCGAGGCGCTCTTGGCCCATGAGCTGGCCCATGTGCGCCGGCTCGACTACCTCGTCAATCTGCTGCAGGGCGGGGTCGAGTCCCTGCTGTTCTTCCACCCGGTGGTGTGGTGGCTATCGAACCGCATGCGCGCCGAACGCGAGCAGGTGGCCGACGAGATCGCCGCCCAGGCCCTGGGCGAACCACGCCGCCTGGCCCTGGCCCTGCACGCACTCAGCCAGCTGCAGGCCGAGGCCCTCCGTCATCCCCAACTCTCCCTGTCCGCCCGAGGAGGCGATTTGCTCAAACGCATACACCGACTGGCCGCCCCCGGCCACCAGACCCCCAGCTGGAAGCTGGCCCTACCCGCCCTGGCCCTGGCCTTCACCAGCCTGCTGGTGCAGGCCAATGCCAGCAAGCCTGCGGCGGACGCTGCCGGCAGGCGCGCGGCCGGCAGCGTCACCGTCCAGCCCGCCGAGTACGCCTTCCAGCTGCCAGTGAACGCCAAGCATGCCCTGGTGCTGGAAGACGGCACCGGCAAGGTGCTGATGGAAAAGAACGCCGACGCGGTGGTGCCGATCGCCTCGCTCACCAAGCTGATGACGGCCATGGTGGTGCTGGACGCCAAGCCCGACATGAACGAGAAGATCCGCATCGCGCAGGAGGATGTGGATACGCTCAAGCACAGCGCCTCGCGGGTGCGGGTGGGCGCCGAGATGACGCGCCTGGCCGCCCTCAAGCTGGCCCTGATGTCCTCGGAGAACCGCGCCGCCGCCGCGCTGGCGCGCACCTACCCGGGCGGGCTGGCCGGTTTCACGCAAGCCGTGCAGGCCAAGATCCGCAGCCTCGGCCTGAACCATACGGCGATCGCCGAACCCACCGGCCTCTCGCCCGCCAACACCTCGACGGCGATGGAAGTGGCCAAGATCGCCAATGCCGCGGCGCGCTACCCCGAGATCAGCCAGATCACCAGCGACAAGAAGGACGTGGTGCCGGTCAACGGCCGCCCGCGCGAGGTGCACAACACCAACCGACTGGTGGGCGCCAAGGGCTGGGACATCCAGCTCTCCAAGACCGGCTACACCGAGGAAGCCGGCCGCTGCCTGACCATGCGCATGACCAGCGCCGGCAAGCCCGTCACCGTGGTGCTGCTGGACGCCGACGGCTCCGCCCAACGCCTGCGTGACGCGGCCAAGATCCGCCAGTCGCTCGCCAAGCTGCACTCCTGACGCCCGATCCAAGCAGCCAAGCCGGCCGCGACAGCGGCCAGGCGTGGCCGCTGCATTGCCCATCATGCTCAAGAGACTCTTCCCCACCCTGATCTGCCTGACACTGGCGGCCTGCTGCGGCGGGGCGCCGGCCGCCGAGCCCCCAAGCTACCAACTGGAACGCACGGAGGTGCATGCGCTGCGCGCCATCGCCCTGCAGCGCGACTACCAGCTCTTCGTCAGCCTGCCGGCGGGCTACGGCCTCGACCCAGCGCGGCGCTATCCGGTGCTGTTCACCGCCGACGCCGACTATGGCTTCCCGCTGCTGCGCAGCATCGCCAAGCGCGTCGGCGATCACGGCAAGGGCTTGCAGGACTTCATCCTGGTGGGCCTTTCCTATGCGCAGGGCGACAGCCCCACGATCAGCCGCAACCGCGACTACACGCCCGCGCCGCGCCCCGGCCAGGCAATGGTCTACGGCGGCGCCGAGCCCTACCGCCGCTATCTGGCCGAGCAGGTGCTGCCCTATGTGGCCGAGCATTTCCGCGCCGACATGGGCCAGCTCAACTTTCTCGGCCACTCATACGGCGCGCTGCTGGGTTGCCACATCCTGCTCAGCAGCCCCGGCCTGTTCCAGCGCTACATCCTCAGCAGCCCATCGCTCTGGTACGAGGACCACCTGATGTTCAAGCGTGCGCGCGCGCGGCTGGCGGCCCAGAGCGAACTGCCGGCCGAGGTGCTGCTGCTGGCCGGCGCGCTGGAGCGGCCGCAAGGTTCGCGCACGGAGGGCGACGACATCGCGGGCGACATCCGGCGTTTCGAGATGCTGCTGAAAGCGGCGCGGCCGCCAGGCCTGCGGGTCCAGTCGCAAGTGATCGCGGACGAAGACCACCTCAGCGTGGCGCCCAGCGCCTACACGCGCGGCCTGCGCTGGGCCTTGGCGCCGGGCCGCCAGCGCTGAGCGGCGCCGCGCCAGCTGCTATGGTGCGGGCAGAGGAGAACCCGCCATGAAACGCGTCAGCCTGCGCCACGTGCGCGAATCCGATCTGGCCCTGCTGATCCAGCAAGCCGCCCACACCGAGTGGCGCGGCGAGTTCGAGTCCGCCCGCATGAACGGCGAGCAGTCGATCCGCAAGCGCTTTGCCGAGGACGGCTTTTCCAGCGATGCTGCCGAGCGTCTGCTGGTGTGCGACGAAGGCGGCGCGGTGATCGGCAGCGTCTCGCATTTCAACGCGCATCGCTATTCGACCGCACGCGAGATCGGCTGGGCCATCCACGACCCGGCGCTGCGCGGCCAGGGCTATGGCACGGCCGCCGCGCGCGCCCTGGTCGACTACCTGTTCCTGAACTTCGAGAACCTACACCGCCTCTGCTGCAACACCGCGCCCGGCAACCTCGGCTCGCGCCGCATCGCCGAGAAGGCCGGGCTGCGCTACGAGGGCCTGCTGCGCGGCGTGATCTTCATCCGCGGCGCCTACCAGGACGGCGCGGTGTACGGCATGCTGCGGCCCGATTGGGAGCAGCTGCGCGCTACTGAAAGCCGTAGCGGCGCTTGAGCTCGTCGACCAGGGCCTTGTTGTTCTTCATGAAGTCGCGGAAGCGCGCGATCACCTCGGGGTGCTTGAACGAGGCCAGGTAGTGGAAGTCGCTGGCATGCGGCAGGTCGGGGTCGTAGACCGCCGGCGCGCGCGCGTCGCGCGCCACGTCGCGCCAGTAATGTTCGGCCACGCGCGTGTTCATGTAGGCGGCATCGACATGGCCGCGCGCCAGCTTTTCATACAGCTTGTCGTAGCGGGCCGATTCCTCCAGCCGCATCGCGCCCGAGTTCACCAGCTGCTGATAGGGATAGGGCGTGAAGCCCAAGGGGATGCCCAGGGTCCTGATGCGCACCAGCGGCTTGCCCTTGTCGCTCTGGCGCACCAGCACCCCGTCGGTGAACTCCAGCACCGGCGCGTAGCTGATGTGGCGCCCCTGCTTCAGCACCGTCACCCAGTTCGGGTTGTCGGGGAAGGACAGGTCCAGCTCGCCGCGCACAAACATGGCGTCGCGGCGCTTCAAGGGCAGCACTTGATAGACGAACTTGTAGCCCTGGGACTTGGCGAAGGCATCCAGCACATCGCGGCCCAGGCCGCGGTACTCGCCCTGCTTGTACTCGGAATAGGGCAGGTAGTTCTCATAATCCTGCACCCCCACGGTGTAGCTGGGCGCCTGCGCGGCGGCATTCGCGGCCCAGCCGCAGCACAGGCTTAGGGCAAGCATTCCGAGGCGGGACATGGCGGCTCTCCTGGCAGCATGGCATCCAACGACGCCACCAGTGTTCCACGCGCCTCCGCCGACTTCAAGCCATGTGGCCGGGCAGCAATCTCACATGGGTATAGGCCGGGCTCTCGGCCACCGGCGCAAAGCCGCAGCGCGCCCAGAAGGCGGCCGAGCCGGCGCTCTGCGTGTTGACATGCAGGCGCTCGAACTGGCCCTGCGCGGCCGCCAGCACGGCCGCGAACAGCCGCCGTGCGCAGCCCAGCCCGCGGTAATCGGGATGCACATAGAAGCGCCGCATGCGCGCCGCGCCGCGCCGGCCCGGTGCCGGCTCCAGGTTCAGGCCGCCCACCGCCACCCACTGGCCCTGGGCGTTCTGCAAGCCCCACAGCGATTCGCCGGGGCGATCGAAGCGGTTCGCGCCGCTGCGCCAGTCGTCCAGCAGCCGGCCCAGCATCTGCTGGCCCTCGGCCTTGCTGGCGGCCAGCAGCGGCGCCCAGGCCAACCTGTCCATCTCATGCACGCGCATCAGGCGCAGCGAGCCATCCAAAGCCATGATCCGTTCGAACTTCTCTGGTGCGAAAAGCTGCGAATTAAGCAGTTGTGCCGCGGCACTGTCATTGGGGTAAGGCCCGACTTTGTGCGCTAGCCCTAAAATCCCCGGGTTTTTCCCGATCGATCCACCAGCCGCGGCCCGCCGCCGTCCCCTGCCATGAACCTTTCCGCACTCTCCGCCCTCTCGCCCCTGGACGGCCGCTACGCCTCGCGCGTGGTCGCCCTGCGCCCGCTGCTGTCGGAGTTTGGCCTGATGCACCGCCGCGTGCAGGTCGAGGTGGAATGGTTCATCGCCCTGTCGGACGCCGGCTTCGATGAATTCAAGCCGCTCTCGGAGGCCGCGCGCGGCCTGCTGCGCGGCCTGGTGGCACGCTTCTCCGAGGCCGATGCCCAGGCCATCAAGGACATCGAGAAGACCACCAACCACGATGTCAAGGCGGTGGAGTACTGGATCAAGTCGCGCTTCGATGCGAATGCGGAGCTGAAGGCGGCCGGCGAGTTCGTGCACTTCGCCTGCACCAGCGAGGACATCAACAACACCAGCCACGGCCTGATGCTGAAGGCCGCGCGCGCCGAGGTGCTGCTGCCCACGGTGGACCGCATCATCGACAAGCTCGCCGCCATGGCCCATGCCCTGGCCGCCACGCCCATGCTGAGCCGCACCCATGGCCAGACCGCCAGCCCCACCACGGTGGGCAAGGAGATCGCCAATGTGGTGGCGCGCCTGCGCGGTGCCCGTGCGCGCATCGCCGACGTCAAGCTGCTGGCCAAGATGAACGGCGCGGTGGGCAACTACAACGCCCACCTGAGCGCCTGGCCCGAGCATGACTGGGAGGCCTTCAGCCAGCGCGTCATCGAGGGCCCGCTGGGGCTGACGTTCAACCCCTACACCATCCAGATCGAGCCGCACGACTATATGGCCGAGCTGTTCGACGCGGTGACGCGCACCAACACCATCCTGATCGACTGGTCGCGCGATGTCTGGGGCTATGTGTCGCTGGGCTATTTCAAGCAGCGCACCAAGGCCGGCGAGATCGGCAGCTCGACCATGCCGCACAAGGTGAATCCGATCGACTTCGAGAATGCCGAGGGCAATTTCGGCCTCGCCAACGCGGTGCTGACGCACCTGAGCCAGAAGCTGCCGATCAGCCGCTGGCAGCGCGACCTGACCGACTCCACGGTGCTGCGCAATATGGGCGTGGCGCTGGGCTATGCGGTGCTGGGCTACGACTCGCTGCTGAAGGGCCTGGACAAGCTCGAGATCAACGAGGCCGCGCTGGCCGACGACCTCGACAGCGCCTGGGAAGTGCTGGCCGAGCCGATCCAGACGGTGATGCGCCGCTACGCCCTGCCCAACCCCTACGAGCGCCTGAAGGAACTGACGCGCGGCAAGGCCATCACGGCCGAGTCGATCCGCACCTTCATCGCCACGCTGGAACTGCCCGAGGCCGAGAAGGCGCGCCTGCTGGCCATGACCCCGGGCAGCTACACCGGCCGCGCCGAGGCCCTGGCCAAGCGCATCTGAGCGCGCGGGCGGCTGCGCCTCAGCGCAGCACGCCCTTGCCCAGCCACTGCCCCCACACCGCCAGGCTGACGCGCTGCTCGGCCACGCCGGGGTAGCCGGCCAGAGCGGCCTCCAGCGCCGCACTGTCGGTGCTGCGCGCAAACAGGATTTCGCCCACCGGCCCCTGCTGCGGGCTGTACCAGGCGCCGATGCGGCCGCCGTCCAGCAGCGCCTGCAGATGCGCGCGCCGCGCCTCGGCCTCGCCCTGGGCGGGGGCGACCTCCCGGCCCAGCAGCACGATGCGCACCTCCTCGATGCCGTTCGGATCGATGCCCTCGTGGTGCAAGGCCCGGTTGATCGTGACCGGCTGGGCATTCACCGTCATATAGCCCTCGCGCACATATTCATCGGGCTGGAAGTAGCTCAGCAGCTCGTCCAGCGAGGCGGCCTTCACCACCACGATGCCGCGCTTGACACGCGCCGGGTCGCGCAGCGGGCCGGCAGCGAACAGCTTGCCCTCGGCGAACAGGCGCTTGAAGTTCTCGATATGGCCGCGCTGCATCGCCTCCACCGCGGCCTTGTCGGGCGGCGTGGGCTTGCCGGTCTCGAAGAAGATGAACCAGTCCTGCCGGGTCGCTTGTGCCTGCGCGACAGGCCATGAAAGAAACGCCGGGGCAAGCAGCAGGGAGCGACGTTGCATGATGATGAGTCCGAGGCGGTGGAGGTCGAGCCATTGTGGGGCGCGGTGCCGCCTTGCAGCAAGCCTCGCCTACACTGCCGCGCGATGCCGCCCACCCCGTCAGCCAGCCCGCCTGCGCAAGCCCATGCCCAGCGCATGAACCGCGTGCTGGACCATATCGACCGCCACCTCGACCAGCCCCTGGACCTGGCCGCGCTGGCGGCGGTGGCGCATTTCTCGCCCTATCACTTCCACCGCCTGTTCGCCGCCTGGATGGGCGAGACGCTGGGCGACTACCTGCGCCGCCGGCGCCTCGAGGTGGCCGCGCTGATGCTGGCGGGCAAGCGCCAGACACCGGTGCTGACAGTGGCGCTGGAGGTGGGCTTCGGCTCGGGCGAGGCGCTGGCGCGTGCCTTCAAGCTGCATTTCGGCCAGAGCCCGAGCGCCTGGCGGCGCGCCACGCCGCAGCGCTGGGCCGCGGAGTTGCAGGCGCGATTCCGCAATCCCGGTCAGGCGGAGCGCAAGCCCGATCAGGCGCCGGACACGGCCTGGCCCGAGCATGGGCGTTCCCATCCACAGGAGGACCGTCCGATGCAAGTCAGCATCCAGCAACTGCCCGCGACCCGCGTCGCCTATATGCGCCATATCGGCCCCTACGGGCCTGATGTCGCCCGCTTCTGGAGCGAGACCTTTCTGCCCTGGCGCGCCGCCCAGGGGCTGGAGCAGGCGGCCTGCTTCGGCATCGGCCACGACGACCCCAGCGTGGCCAGGCCCGACAAATGCCGCTACGACGCCTGCGTCGCGGTGCCCGCCGACTTCAAGGCCGCCGCGGCGGTGAGCCTGGCCGAGCTGCCCGGCGGCCGCTATGCGGTGGCGCGCTTCGAGGGCCGCGGCAGCGACATCAGCCGCGCCTGGACCGAGCTGCTGCGCGACTGGCTGCCCGCCAGCGGCCTGCAGATCGACGGCCGCCCCTGCTTCGAGCATTACCCGCCGGGCGCACGCCACGACCCCGCCACCGGCGTGTTCGAGTGCGAGATCTGCATTCCCGTGCGGTAGTCGGCTGAGGGCGGCCCTGCGGGGGCTTTTACGGGGATGGGGCGCGCGGCCTTTGCCGCAGAATCGCCCCGTCGCCAAACGCGCCCCCGGCGCCAGCCCTGCCCCCATGCCCGTCCAGGATCCCGGCTCCCCGCCCATCGCCAGCGATGTCAATGCGCAGCTGGTGCAGGCCTTGCGCGAGCGCGAGCTGCTGCTGGAGAACGCCGGCGTCGGCATCGTGTTCGTGAAGCAGCGCACCATCCTGCAGTGCAACCAGCGCTACGCCGAGATCTTCGGCTTCGACAGCCCGCAGGCGATCGCCGGCACCAGCGTCAAGTCCATCTACCCGGACGAGTCCGACTACCGGCAGCTCGGCGCCGAGGCCTATCCGGTGATGGCCACCGGCCAGCGCTTCAAGACCGAGCGCCTGATGAAGCGCGTCTCGGGTCCGCTGTTCTGGTGCAGCCTGACCGGCCGCCTGATCAACCCGGACGATCCCGCCGAGGGCTCGATCTGGATCGTCGACGACATCGACGAGCAAAAGCGCGCCGAGGCCGCGCTGCAGGCCATCACCGCCGAGCAGCAGCTGATCTTCGACCATGCCATGGTGGGCATCGTGTTCCTGCGCGAGCGCCGCGTGACGCGCTGCAACCGCGCCTTCGAGGAGCTGTTCGGCTACGCACCGGGCGAGCTGGACGGCAGCTCCTCGCGCCAGTGGTATCTCAGCGATGCCGCCTGGGAAGAGGCCGGCCAGCGCTGCTACGAGCCCTTCAGCCAGGGCCGCGCCTTCCAGGGCGAGATGGAGCTGCGCAAGAAGGACGGCTCGCCGCTGCTGTGCGAGGTGCGCAGCAAGGCGATCGACGCCGGCGACCTGTCGCAGGGCTCGATCTGGATCACCATGGACATCTCGGCGCGCAAGCTGGCCGAGGCCGCGCTGGTGCGCGCCAAGGGCGAGCTGGAGCATCTGGTGGACAAGCGCACGCGCCAGCTCAGCCAGACGGTGCAGGCGCTGGAGCAGAAGATCCATGAGCAGCAGGCGGCCGAGGCGCATATCCAGCGCCTGGCGCATTTCGATGCCCTCACCGGCCTGCCCAACCGCGTGCTGCTGAACGACCGCGCCGGCCAGGCGATCGAGATCGCGCGCCGCCATGGCGAGACGCTGGCGGTGCTGTTCCTCGACCTCGACCATTTCAAGAAGGTCAACGACTCGCTGGGCCACCGCGTCGGCGATGAGCTGCTGCGCCAGCTGGCGGCGCGGCTCAAGGGCGCCGTGCGCGAGCAGGACACGGTCTCGCGCCTGGGCGGCGACGAGTTCATCCTGGTGCTGCCCGGCACCGACATGCAGGGCGCCACCCATGTCGCGGTGAAGGTGATGGAGCTGGCGGCCCTGCCCTTCCAGATCGAGCAGAACGAGCTGGCGGTGACGCCCTCGATCGGCATCGCGCTGTTCCCCGGCGACGGCGAGGATTTCGACACCTTGTGCAAATGCGCGGACACCGCCATGTACCGCGCCAAGCGCGATGGCCGCAATGCGCTGCGCTTCTTCACCGGCGAGATGCAGGCCCAGTCGGTGCGCGCGCTGACGCTGGAAAACGCGTTGCGCCGCGCGCTCGAGCGCGAGCAGCTGGCGCTGCACTACCAGCCCCAGGTAGAGCTGCTGAGCGGCCGCGTGATCGGCGCCGAGGCCTTGCTGCGCTGGTGCCATCCCGAGCTGGGCGCGATCTCGCCGACCGAGTTCATCCCGGTGGCCGAGAGCTGCGGCCTGATCCTGCCGATCGGCGAATGGGTGCTGCGCAGTGCGGTGCAGCAGCTGCGCCGCTGGATGGACGCGGGCCTGGGCGAGCTGACCATGGCGGTGAACCTCTCCTCGGTGCAGTTCCGCCATGCCGATCTGCCGGCGCTGGTGAGCCGCATCCTGGACGAGGCCGGCGTGCCCGCGCGGCTGCTGGAGCTGGAGCTCACCGAGGGCGTGGCGATGGTGGACCCGCTGGGCGCGATCGCGGTGATGAACGATCTGCACGCGCGCGGCATCCGCCTGTCCATCGACGATTTCGGCACCGGCTATTCCTCGCTCAGCTATCTGAAGAAGTTCCGCGTCTACAAGCTCAAGATCGACCAGAGCTTTGTGCGCGACCTCACCGACGATCCGGAAGACCGTGCCATCGTCAGCGCCATCATCAGCATGGCCGGCAGCCTGGGCCTGCAGACGATTGCCGAGGGCGTGGAGACGGCCGGCCAGCTGGCCTATCTGCGCGAACGCGGCTGCACCGAGGTGCAGGGCTACCACTTCAGCCGGCCGCTGCCGGCGGCAGACTTCGAGCGCTATGTTCGCGGCGGATCTCGCGGCTGATCCCCAGCGTCGGCGTCCAGCAGCCCGTACTTGCGGATCTTGTCGCTGAGCGTGGTCTTGGGCGTGCGCAGGGCCTGGGCGCTGCGCGCGATATTGCCGCCCTGGCGGCGCAGCTCCTCGCGTATCAGGCTGCGCTCGAAGTCCTCCACCGTTTCGGCCAGCGAGAGCGCGCCGGCGGGCGTCTCGGGCGCGGCCGCATCGTCCAGCACAGCGCCCAGCACATCGCTGCGCACGCCCAGCACCAGGCAATCGGCCACGTTGCGCAGCTCGCGCACATTGCCGGGCCAGGGGTGGGCCATCAGGCGGTGCAGCTGGGCGGCGCTGACGCTGGGCACGGCCAGGCCGTAGCGGCTCGCCGCCAGCAGCATGAAATGCTCCAGCAACAGCGGGATGTCCTCGCGCCGCTCGCGCAGCGGCGGCAGGTCGATGCTCACCACCTTGAGGCGGTAATAGAGGTCGCTGCGGAAGCTGCCCTGCTGGGCGCGCTGCAGCAGATCGTCCTTGCTGGCCGCCACCACGCGGCAGTCCACCGGGATGCGCTGGTTGGAGCCCAGGCGCTCGATCTGGCGCTCCTGCAGCACGCGCAGGAGCTTGATCTGCACCGCCATCGGCATGCTCTCGACCTCGTCGAGGAAGAGCGTGCCGCCGTTGGCATGCTCGATCTTGCCGATGCGGCGCTTCTGCGCGCCGGTGAAGGCGCCGGGCTCATGGCCGAACAGCTCGCTGTCGAGCAGGCTTTCGGGCAGGCCGCCGCAGTTCAGCGCCACCAGGGGCGCCTGGCGCCGGCTCGAGAGCTCGTGCAGGGCCTGGGCCACCAGCTCCTTGCCGCTGCCGGTCTCGCCGCGTATCAGCACGTCCACCGCCGATGGGGCCACGCGCGAGACCAGCTGGCGCACCGCCTCGATCTGCGGCGAGCGCCCCACCAGCTTGCCGGCCACGCCCTCGCGCAGCGCCAGCGCCTGGCGCAGGCTGAGCACTTCCAGCGTCAGGCGGCGTTTCTCCATGGCGCGCCGCACCACCTCCACCAGATGCTCGGGCGAGAAGGGCTTGGGGATGAAGTCGTAGGCGCCGCTGCGCATCGCCTCCACTGCCAGGCTGACGTCGCCATGGCCGGTGATCATGATGACGGGCAGGTCGGCATCCAGCTCGCGGCAATGCCGCACCAGCGTGAGGCCGTCGGCGCCGGGCAGGCGCATATCGGTCACCACCACGCCGGCAAAGCCGGCGGCGAGCAGGGGCCGCGCGGCCTCCACCGAGCCCAGCGCCTGCACGCGCAGGCCGGCCAGCTGCAACGCCTGCACGCAGCCCAGCTGCATATGCAGATCGTCTTCAATCAGCAGGACGGAGAGTTCGAGGCTCATGAGGAAGTGTCAAGCGGAAGATGGCGCCGCCATCGGGGTGGTTCAGGGCCTCCAGCTCGCCACCGCCCTCGCGGGCGATGTCGCGCGAGATCGCCAGCCCCAGGCCCAGGCCCACGCCCGCCGCCTTGGTGGTGAAGAAGGGCTCAAACAGGCGGCCCAGCGTGGCCTCGTCGAGGCCGGGCCCATTGTCACGCACCGCGATCCACACGCCCTCGGTGCTGCGGCCGGCGTCCAGCCAGAGGCGGCGATCCTCGCGGCCCTGCATCGCGTCGAGCGCATTGCCGATCAGGTTGACCAGCACCTGCTCGAGGCGGTTGGCATCGAACCAGGCCTGCAGCTGGCCGGGCTCGAGCTCGCGCTGCAGCGTCACCTGCTCCTGGCGCAGCCGCTGGTCGTAGAGGAACAGCGCATTGCTGAGGGCCTGGCCGACATCGCAGCGCACCGGCTGCGCGCGGCTCTTGCGCGCAAAGCCCTTGAGCGGCTGGATGATCTGGCCCATCTGGTCGGCCAGCCGGGTGAGGATCTGCAGATTGCCCTGCACCGAGGCGAGGTCGTCGCGCCGCATGAATTCCAGCGCATTGCCGGCCAGGGTGCGGATCGCCCCCAGCGGCTGGGCCAGCTCGTGGGTGATACCGGTGGCGAGCTGGCCCAGCGCCGCCATCTTGCCGGCGTGCACCAGCTCGTCCTGGGCCTGGCGCAGGGTGGCCTCGGCCTGCTGGCGTTCGGCCACCTCGCGCTGCAGGCGCCGGTTCGCCTCCGCCAAGGCCTGCTGGCGCTGCAGGCGGCGGCGCTGCTGCACGATCAGGCCCAGCAGCAGCACGATGCCCACCCCCAGGCCGCCCAGCAGACCCATGCCGAGAGCATCCTGGCGCACGGGCGCGAGATCGCTGAACATCAGCAGGCGCCAGTCCATGCCGTTGAGGGTGCGCCCCAGCACCAGCATGGGCCGGCCGGCGGCGGCCGGCGCGGCACCATCGCCCTGGCGCAGGCCGTGCGGCAGCACGCCCTCCAGCACCTGGCTGTCCTCGTCGATGCGCAGGTCCACGCGCAAGGGGAAGCGCGGCAGGCTCTGGCCCGCATACAGGCGCGCGAGCTGCAGGTCGATGCGCTGCTCCAGGCTGGGCTCGGCCAGGCGGGTGTAGCGCCAGGCCGGCTCGGAGGAGAGGATCACCACCTGGTTGGAATCCGCCAGCAGGGCCGGCGAGCCCAGCGTGTCCCAGGCCGCGTTGATGGGCTCCAGGCTGATCTTGATGGCGGCCACGCCGGCCACGCGCGCACCGTCGTGGATGGGGTGCGAGACAAAGTAGCCGGGTCGGCCGTCGCGCGCGTCAATCGCGAAATGCCGGCCCACGCGGCCCGACAGGGCTTCCAGGAAGAAGGGGCGGAAGGCCAGGTCCTCGCCCTGCATGCCGGCATCGCTGCTGGCCAGCACCAGGCCGCGCTCGTTGAGCACGAACACGCTGAGGCTGCCCAGGTGCGCATTGAGGCGGCGCACATAGAGATCGGCGGCGGCCTGGCGCGCCGCCGACTGCGGCTCGCGCAGCAGGGCCAGCACCTCGGGGCTCAGCTGGACGGTGGCGGGCGCGGCCTCGTGGCGCTGGATCACACCCTCGACCGCGGCCGCGAACAGCTCAAGCTGGTGATTCGCCTCGCGCCTGAGCGCCTCGGTCCCCTGGCGCTCGCTGGCATCGAAGGACAGCCAGCCCGCGCCCAGCACCGCGGCCAACGCGAGCAAGGCCAGGGTCAGGCCTTGCCAGGACGGGCGGCGCAGCTTCATTCAGGCATTCAATCAATCAATGGTTCAGGATCTTGGAGAGGAAGTCCTTGGCGCGCGGCGAGCGCGCCTCCGGGTTGCCGAAGAACTCGTCGCGCGTGCAGTCCTCGACGATTCTGCCAGCGTCCATGAAGATCACCCGGTGGCTGACCTTCTTGGCAAACCCCATCTCGTGCGTCACGCACATCATGGTCATGCCCTCGTGCGCCAGCTGCACCATCACGTCCAGCACCTCGCCCACCATCTCCGGGTCCAGCGCCGAGGTCGGCTCGTCGAACAGCATCACGATCGGGTCCATCGAGAGCGCGCGCGCAATCGCCACGCGCTGCTGCTGCCCGCCCGAGAGCTGGCCGGGGAATTTGTCCTTGTGCGCCATCAGCCCCACACGGTCCAGCATCTTGAGGCCGCGCGCCTTGGCGTCATCCAGGCTGCGCCCCAGCACCTTGACCTGCGCGATGGTGAGGTTCTCGGTCACCGAGAGGTGCGGGAACAGCTCGAAGTGCTGGAACACCATGCCCACGCGCGAGCGCAGCTTGGGCAGGTTGGTCTTGGGGTCGGCGATCGAGATGCCGTCCACCACGATGTCGCCCTTCTGGAAGGGCTCCAGCGCGTTGACAGTCTTGATCAGCGTGGACTTGCCCGAGCCCGAGGGCCCGCACACCACCACCACCTCGCCCTTGGCAATGGTGGTGGAGCAGTCGGTCAGCACCTGGAAGGGGCCGTACCACTTGGAGACGTTCTGGATGTCGATCATGGCCATCTGCCTTAGCGAATGATTTGGATCTTCTGCTGCAGGCGGCGCACCGTCATCGACAGGCTGAAGCAGATCACGAAGTAGACGACGGTGGCCACCAGATAGGTCTCCACCGGGCGGTTGAAGTTCTTGCCCGCGACCTCGAAGCCCTTGAGCAGGTCGTAGGCGCCGATCGCATAGACCAGCGAGGTGTCCTGGAACAGGATGATGGTCTGGGTCAGCAGCACCGGCAGCATGTTGCGGAAGGCCTGCGGCAGCACCACCAGCTGCATGGTCTGGCCATAGCTCATGCCCACCGCGTAGCCGGCATAGACCTGGCCCTTGGGCACGCTCTGGATGCCCGCGCGCATGATCTCGGAGTAGTAGGCCGCCTCGAACACCGTGAAGGTGATGATGGCCGAGAGCTCGGCGCCCATGGGCCGGCCGATCAGGAGCGGGATCAAGAGGAAGAACCACAGGATCACCATCACCAGCGGGATGGAGCGCAGGGTGTTGACGTAGAAGGCCGCCGGCATGACGAGCCAGCGCTTGCCCGAGAGCCGCATCAGCGCCAGCACCGTGCCCAGCGCGATGCCGCCCAGCATCGCGATGAGGGTGAGCTGGATCGAGAAGATCAGGCCCTTGGCGATGAAGCTGGACGCCACCGCCCAGTTGAAGAAGGAGAAGTCCAAGTTCACTTGCTGCCTCCGATCATGCCGGGCACCTGCACGCGCTGCTCGATGAAGAGCGCGATGCGGTTGATGCTGAAGGCGGAAATGAAGTACAGACCCGAGACCGCCAGGTAGATCTCGATGCCGCGCGAGGTCTCTTCCTGCGCCTGCATCGCGAACATGGTCAGCTCGGCGATGCTCACCGCAAACGCCACCGAGGAGTTCTTGATGATGTTCATGCTCTCGCTGGTGAGCGGCGGGATGACGATGCGAAACGCCATCGGCAGGATCACATAGCGGTAGGTCTGCGGCAGCGTGAAGCCCATCGCCAGGCCGGCGTAGCGCTGGCCCTTGGGCAGGCTCTGGATGCCGGCCTTGACCTGCTCGGCAATGCGCGCCGAGGTGAAGAAGCCCAGGGCGAACACCACCAGCACAAAGCTGGGCACGCCCTTGAGCACGGGCACGAGCGCCGGCAGCACGTGGTACCAGAGGAACACCTGCACCAACAGC
>Ga0208514_100072_pt1 | contig 108547 bp, 99 predicted proteins | sample LakWasMet70_HOW9_2_FD_183900 | JGI IMG/M metagenome (GOLD analysis project Ga0208514, IMG submission 183900) | Freshwater sediment methanotrophic microbial communities from Lake Washington under simulated oxygen tension - Sediment Metagenome... | ecosystem: Environmental > Aquatic > Freshwater >...
TTGGCTAACCGAACTCCATCCCGGCAACCTGACACGAAGTCAGCTTGACGAGGCATCGTCAGAGCTGACTTCCATACTGCTTACCTATGATATCTGAGCAAAATTTGAGGGGAAGGCTCAGGGTCTGTCCCCGATTTCGTCGTAGTGGCCGATGAGGGTTTCGGCGCGCGTGAGGGATTCGCAGGCGAGGTCGAGGTCGTCGTAGGCTTGCGCGCTGCGGGTGCGGAAGGCGGCGCAGGCTTCGGCGCTGCGCCAGCGGTCCACCGTGAGATAGCGCAGCGGCGTGTCGCGGTCGGCCAGCAGCAGCGTTTCGATGTAGTCCGGGTCCTGCCGGAACAGCGCGGCCCAGGTGCCGTCCGGGCCGTAGTGGCGCAGGAACTCCGCTTCCTTGCCGGGGGCGACGTCGAACTGCCAGATGTAGACGAAGCGCGGCATCAGCCGTTGTTGACCACCAGGCGCGGGTTTGCCGACTGGAAGCGCTCGCGGATCGACTTGGCGATCCCTTTCGCGTCCAGGCCAACGCCGGCCAGCAGCACGGCCGGGTCGCCGTGGTCGATGAACTTGTCCGGCAGGCCGAGCATGAGGATCGGCTTGACAATGCCTTCGGCGGCCAGCGCTTCGGCCACCGCGGCGCCCGCGCCGCCCATGATGCAGCCCTCTTCCACCGTCACCAGGTACTCGTGCTCCTGCGCGAGCTTGCGCACCAGCTCCACGTCCAGCGGCTTCACGAAGCGCATGTTGGCCACCGTCGCGCCCAGCTCCTGGCCCGCCGCCAGCGCCGGCGCGACCATCGAGCCGAAAGCGAGGATGGCGATGTCCGCGCCCTGATGGCGGACCTCGCCTTTGCCGATTTCCAGCGTGGTCAGCGCCGGTTCGATCTGCGCGCCGATGCCGGCGCCGCGCGGATAGCGGATCGCGGCCGGGCCGTGGTACTGATAGCCGGTCGTGAGCATCTGGCGGCATTCGTTCTCGTCCGACGGCGCCATCACCACCATGTTGGGGATGCAGCGCAGGTAGGCCAGGTCGTAGTTGCCGGCGTGGGTCGCGCCGTCGGCGCCGACCAGGCCCGCGCGGTCCAGCGCGAAGGTCACGTCCAGGTTCTGCAGGGCCACGTCGTGGATCAGCTGATCGTAGGCGCGCTGCAGGAAGGTCGAGTAGATCGCCACCACCGGCTTCATGCCCTCGGTGGCGAGGCCGCCGGCGAAGGTCACGGAGTGCTGCTCCGCGATGCCGACGTCGTAGTAGCGTTCCTTGAACAGCTCTTCGAAGCGCACCATGCCGGAACCCTCGCGCATGGCGGGCGTGATGCCGACCAGGCGCTTGTCCGCGGCCGCCATGTCGCACAGCCAGTTGCCGAACACCTCGGTGTAGGTCATCTTGCCGGATGCGGCGGGCTTGATGCCTTCGCTCGGATTGAACTTGCCGGTGCCGTGGTACAGGATCGGCTGCGCCTCGGCCAGCTTGTAGCCCTGGCCCTTCTTGGTCACCACATGCAGGAACTGCGGACCTTTCAGCTTGCGGATGTTTTCCAGCGTCGGGATCAGGGACTCGAGATCGTGGCCGTCGATCGGTCCGATGTAATTGAAACCGAATTCCTCGAACATCGTGGCCGGCACCACCATGCCCTTCGCATGTTCTTCCAGCTTCTTGGCCAGTTCCAGCACCGGCGCCGGCAGCACCGACTTGCCGACGTTGCGCGCGGCCGCATAGAACTGCCCGGACATCAGGCGCGCCAGGTAGCGGTTCAATGCGCCCACTGGCGGCGAGATCGACATGTCGTTGTCGTTCAGGACCACGAGCAGGTTGATGTCCTCCTCCACGCCGGCGTTGTTCAGGGCCTCGAAGGCCATGCCCGCGGTCATGGAGCCGTCGCCGATCACGGCGATGGCGTGGCGCTGCTCGCCCTTGATCTTGCTGGCGATGGCCATGCCCAGCGCGGCGGAGATCGAGGTCGACGAGTGCGCGGTGCCGAAGGTGTCGTATTCCGATTCGACGCGGCGCGGAAAGCCCGACACGCCGTTCATCTGGCGCAGCGTGTGCATCTGGTCGCGGCGGCCGGTGAGGATCTTGTGCGAATAGGTCTGGTGGCCCACGTCCCACACGATGCGGTCGTTCGGCGTGTTGAACACGTAGTGCAGCGCGATGGTCAGCTCCACCGTGCCCAGGTTGGACGACAGGTGGCCGCCGGTCTTGGACACGGAATCGAGCAGGAAGCTGCGCAGTTCGTGCGCCAGCGGCGTCAGTTGCGAGCGATGCAGCTTGCGCAGGTCGGCCGGGTCGTTAATCGAGTTCAGTAGGCTCATGGTTCTCGTTCTCTGTTCTTCACGCGCTGCGCTGGACGATCAGGTCGGCCAGCTCGCGCAGGCGCAGCGCGCCGGGGCCGAAGCCTTCCAGCGCGGCGTGCGCGTCGCGGCGCAGCTGCTCGGCCAGGGCGCGCGAGGGCTCCAGGCCGAGGATCGACACATAGGTCGGCTTGTTGGCCGCCGCGTCCTTGCCCGCCGTCTTGCCCAGGGTGGCCGAATCGGCGGTCGCGTCCAGCACGTCGTCCACCACCTGGAAGGCCAGGCCGATGGCGCGCGCATAGGCGTGCAGGGCCTGCATCTGCAGCGGATCGAGCTCGCCGCCCGCCAGCGCGCCCAGCACCACGGACGCGCGCAGCAGCGCCCCGGTCTTGAGCTGGTGCATGCGTTCGAGCTGCTCCAGGTTCAGTTGCACGCCCACACTATCGAGGTCGATGGCCTGGCCGCCGCACATGCCGGCCGCGCCGGCCGCCTGGGCCAGCACGCGCAGCATGTCGACCAGGCGCGCCGCCGGCACCGCGTCGGCCGAGGCCAGCACGTCGAAGGCCTGGGCCTGCAGCGCGTCGCCGACCAGCAGCGCCGTCGCCTCGTCGTACTGCACGTGCACGGTCGGTTTGCCGCGGCGCAGGGCGTCGTCGTCCATGCAGGGCATATCGTCGTGCACCAGCGAATACACGTGGATCATCTCCACCGCGCAGGCGGCACGCGCCAGCGTGGCCCCCCCCGCGCCGGACAGGGCGCCGGCCGCGTACACCAGCAGCGGGCGCACGCGCTTGCCGCCGCCGAGCGCCGTGTAGCGCATCGCCTCGTGCAGCTTGCGCGGCTCCTGCTGCGCGGACGGCAAGAAGGTGGCCAGGTCCTGTTCCACCCGGTCCTGCACCGTCTTCATCCAGTCGTGGAAGGCGGCGTTCATTCGGCAGCCTCCCCGTCGGCGAAGGGCTTGAGCATGTCGCCCTCCAGCACCTTGACCTGCTGTTCGACCTTTTCCAGCTGGGCCGCGCAATACTTCACCAGCTCCGAGCCGCGCGCATAGGCGGCCACGGACGCCTCCAGCGGCAGCTGGCCGGATTCCATTTGGCTCACTAGTTGGGCCAGTTCGGCCATGGCCTCTTCGAACGATGCGGGAGTCACCATAAATACGCGGTGTGTAAGGTCAAACCGTGATTTTATCGCATCCGCGCGCCCCAGGCTGGACGGCAATGCTACATTGACAAGAATACACTGCGCCGAAGCTGATTGATTCTTGGGCGGGGGTCCCCATTTGGCGGTATAATTGACGGTTCTGTCCGAAATACCGTATTTCCGCAACCAAATACTGGTCTATGGATTCTTTCTCTTCTTTGGGTTGATGACTTGTTAAAGGGGGGTTGGGATGTCCGATTTGGCTACCCACGCCAAGCTGGCGCGTTCGCGTGCTCAGCTTCCGGTAGGCGTCTATTTTGACGAAGCGCTGTTCCAGCGCGAACTCAAGGTGCTCTTCCAGCATGGTCCGCGCTATGTGGGCCACGAACTCATGGTTCCGGAGGTGGGCGACTACGCCACCATGCTTGCGGAGAATGAGGGACGCATGCTCGTGCGGAACCAAAACGGCATCGAGATCCTGTCCAATGTGTGCCGGCACCGCCAGGCCATCATGTTCAACGGGCGCGGCAACGCGGAGACCATCGTCTGCCCGCTGCACCGCTGGACCTATGACCTCAAGGGTGAGCTGATCGGCGCCCCGCACTTCCCGGACACGCCCTGCCTGAACCTGCCCAAGACCCAGCTGCAAAGCTGGAACGGCTTGCTGTTCGAGCAGAACGGCTACAACGTGGCGGACCGCCTGCAGCAGCTGTCGGTGGCGACCCAGCTCGATTTTTCGGGCTACATCTTCGACCACGCCGAAGTCAACGAGTGCAACTACAACTGGAAGACCTTCATCGAGGTCTATCTGGAGGACTACCACGTCGAGCCCTTCCACCCGGGCCTCGGCGGCTTCGTCTCCTGCGACGACCTGCGCTGGGAATTTGGCGCGGACTACAGCGTGCAGACGGTGGGCGTGAACCGCGGCCTGGTGCGCCCCGGCTCGGACATCTACAAGCGCTGGCATGAGCAGGTCCTGAAGTTCACCAACGGCGTGCCGCCGACCAAGGGCGCGATCTGGCTCACCCTCTACCCGAACATCATGGTGGAGTGGTATCCGCACGTGCTGGTGGTCTCGACCCTGGTGCCGGAAGGCCCGCAGAAGACGAAGAACGTCATCGAGTTCTACTACCCCGAGGAGATCGTGCTGTTCGAGCGCGACTTCATCGCGGCCGAACGCGCGGCCTACATGGAGACCGTGGTGGAGGACGACGAGATCGCCCTGCGCATGGACGCCGGCCGCCGCGCCCTGCTGGCGCGCGGCGAGAACGACGCCGGCCCCTACCAGTCGCCGATGGAAGACGGCATGCAGCACTTCCACGAGTGGTACCGCAGCCAGATCGAGGTGTGAGCCGCTGATGTCGTCGCTGTGGATGCTGGTCGCGACCTTCCTGTTTGCGCTCATGAGCGCATGCGTGAAGCTCGCGTCCGGCACCTTTTCGACGGCTGAAATCGTGCTCTCGCGCGGCGTGATCGGCATGCTCATGCTGTACGCCGCCGTGCTGCACCAGGGCGGGACCTTCCGCACCCGCCTGTGGCGCGAACATCTCTGGCGCGGCGTGGTCGGCGTGTTGTCCCTGTGGCTGTGGTTCGTCGCCATCGCGCGGCTGCCGCTGGCCACGGCCGTCACGCTCAACTACATGAGCCCGATCTGGATCGCGGTCTATCTCTTTTGCCTCGGCTGGTGGCACGAGAAGAATCACGTCGAATGGCCGCTGGTGGCGGCCATCCTGTTCAGCTTTATCGGCGTGACCCTGGTGCTGCAGCCCGCCTTCGAGGCGCAGCAGTGGGCCGGCGGCCTGATGGGGCTCGCCTCCGGCATGATCTCGGCCCTGGCCTATCTCCAGGTGAGAAAGCTGGGGCACCTGGGCGAACCGGAATACCGGGTCGTGTTCTACTTCTCCATGACCAACGTGCTGGCCGGGCTGGGCGGGGTCGTGCTCGAACCGACGCCGCTGCATGTGCCGGACCTGCACGGCGGCGCGCTGCTGCTCGGGCTGGGCGTGTCCGCCACCCTGGCCCAGATGGCCATGACGCGCGCCTACCGCGTCGGCAAGACCCTGGTGGTGGCCAACCTGCAGTACAGCGGTATCATCTTTTCCAGTGTGCTCGGCGCCCTGCTCTGGAGCGACCGCTTCGACTGGCACGTTTGGCTCGGGATCGGCATCATCCTCGCGTCGGGCGTGGCCGCGACGTTCTACAATACCCGCTCGACCTCCCGTGGCACCGTCATCGAAAAGACGGATCCGATCGCAAGCGAAACCTGAAGGACACCATGTACACGACCCTCATCTCCGCCGCCGACCTGGCCGCCCACATCGACGACCCGAACTGGGTGGTGATCGACTGCCGGCACGACCTGGTCAACCTGAATGCGGGACGCGACGGCTACATCATCGGCCACATCAAGGGCGCCGTGTTCGCGGACGTCGAGACCGATCTTTCGGGCGACAAGCGCGGGGTGGACGGCGCCTTCCGCGGCCGCCATCCGCTGCCTTCGCGGGCGGTGTTCATCGAGACGCTGCGCCGCTTCGGCGTCAATGACGGCAGCCAGGTGGTCGCCTACGACGCGCACGGCGGCATGTTCGCCGCGCGCCTGTGGTGGATGCTGCGCTGGGTCGGGCATGAGGCGGTGGCGGTGCTGGATGGCGGCATGGCCGCCTGGATGGCGCAGGGCGGCGCGATGGAAACCACGGAGCCGGTGCGCCAGGTCGGCGACATCGAAGCCCGGCCCACCCTGGTCGGCACGGTCAACGTCGGCGACGTGCTGGACAACCTCGAAAGCCAGGAGCGGGTGGTGGTCGACGCGCGCGCGGCCGACCGCTTCCGCGGCGAGAACGAGACCATCGACCCGGTCGGCGGCCACATCCCCGGCGCGCGCAACCGCTTCTTCAAGGACAACCTCGCCGCCGACGGCCGCTTCAAGCGCCCGGAGGAGCTGCGCGCCGAACTGGAACCGCTGGTGGAAGACCCGTCCAAGGCCATCATGCAATGCGGCTCCGGCGTCACCGCCTGCCACAACCTGCTCGCGCTGGAAGTGGCGGGTCTGCCCGGCGCCCTGCTCTACCCCGGCTCCTGGAGCGAATGGTGCGCCGACGGCGGCCGCCCTATCGCCACCGGCAATTAGTTGCTCGAAAATCGGGGTCTGTCCCCGGGACAGACCCCGGTTTTCAACGGTGGGCCCGGGTTGTGAGAGTTCTGGCATGCTCCGCGCAAGGAGGATGCCGCCATGACCAAGTTCGCCAGCCTGCTCGTCGCTCTGCTCCTGTGCACCACCCCCGTGCACGCGGACCCGGCACCCGCCTATCGCGCCAGCCTGCTCTACACCTACGCCATGTGGTACGGCTCGGGAGCAGGCTTCAACAACCGCCGCGATTTCGGCGCGCACTACACCTCGGATTATCCGGGCGGCTTCGACGTCAGCTGGGTCCAATACGCGAACGGCGAGGCGTCCGGCCTGACCCTCTTCGGTGGCCATAGCAGCCACCTCAGCGACCTGAACGACGTGGGCGACGCCGTCGGCTGGTCGACCAACGACCCGCAGGGCAGCGCCGCCCATCCCATCGCCCTGCTCAACCGCAGCCTGATCCAGCTGGACGCGGACGGCCAACCCATCGTCTATGCGGATGCCATCAGCAACCACCAGCAAATCGCGGGCACGGTACGCACGCCGGGAGGAAGCCTGCACGGCGCCCTGATCGAGCACGGCGGGTTCCACGATCTCGGCACCCTGGGCGGCGACAAGAGCTATGCCAGCGCCCTGAACGACAACGGACAGATTCTCGGCAGCGCGCAAACGGCGCAAGGCGAGTGGCATTCCTTCCTCTATGAGAACGGCAGCATGATCGACCTGAACAGCCAACCCGGCTTTCCGGGCGGCGCCAGCCTGATCAACAACGAGGGCGTCATCGCGGGCAGCTTCTACAACGGCCAGTGGAATGCCTTCCTGTACCGCGATCAGCAACTGACGCTGCTTGCGGCGGGCGCCGGCAGCAGCGGTGTGAACGGCCTGAACAACGAAGGCGAGGCGATCGGCCTGCTCAACGGAGCACCCTTCGTCTGGCATGGCGGCCAGCGCTTCGACCTGCTCGGCGCGGTCGGCAATCCCCAGCCTTACGACTTCCGCTATTTCCTCGGCCTGAACGACAGCGGCGAGATCCTCTACGACGGTTGCTCCTACCAGCTGCAAGCCTGCGCTTTCGTGCTTCTCACGCCGGTGCCCGAACCATCCCCAGCCAGCATGGCCGCGCTCGGACTCGCCCTGCTGGCGCTCTGGAGGCGTAAGCAGCAGCGCCGGACTATTGCCCGAAAATCGGGGTCTGGCGCGCCCCGGCCCGGCGCGACCCGGTCAGTCTCCGCCGCCACCGCAACTGCCGCCGTCACCGCCGCAGCTGCTGTCGCCACCGGCATCGCCGCCGATGTCGTCCGCGCCGCATGAGGAACCGCAGTCGCCGCCGTCACTGTCGTTCTTGCGCAGCGGCGGCGCGCCGGGCATCTTGAGCTGGCTGTCGAGGATGAACAGCGCGGGCAGCATCAAGTCGGACGGGGTACGGCGCGTGATCGCTTCGATGGCGGCGCGCGTGTTACCCAGCGCCTGATCCATCGGCACCGGCATCGCGGCCCCTTCCAGGTGCGGCACCGCGCGCCCGAAGTGGCGCTGGCAAAAGGCATCCAGCCCTGGGGCATTGAAACGCGCCCAGGCGTGCCACACCGAATCGGCTGCCTTGGACGGCAAGGCGCAGCAGGTCCCGCTGCGCGCGGCGCAGTCGAAAAACAGCATCAGGCCGTCGCAGGCACGCATGAAGAACCAAGGGTTGGCAGGCAGGCCCAGGAATTCCTTGGGCGCGGACGAGCGCCAGTACGCGAGCAGCCCCTCGGGCAGCGCCCGCAGCTGTGCACCATAGCGCGAGCGGCGCTGGAGACGATGGATGCGCCAGGCGGTCAGCAATCCCATCGCGCTGCGCTGCTCAGTGGCGCAGGCCCGTCAGGAACAGGACGATGGCCACGCCCAGCGCGATCAGGAGCACCTGCGGCACCGATTCGCGCACCGTGGCGCGGCGCTGCATCTGCGGCATCAGGTCGCTCACGGCGATGTAGATGAAGCCCGAGGAGGCAAACACCAGCACGTACGGGATCAGGCCGGTGGCGCGGTCCAGGGTGAAGTAGCCGATCAAGCCGCCCACCACGGCCAGCAGGCTGCACAGCAGGTTGAACACGTAGGCCCGGGCGCGCGTGAAACCGGCGTTGAGCATGACGATGAAGTCGCCGATCTCCTGCGGAATCTCGTGCGCGATGATGGCCAGGCCCGTCACGATGCCCAGCTGCGGATTGGCGAGGAAGGCGGCGGCGATCAGCACGCCGTCCGTGAAGTTGTGCATGCCGTCGCCGACCAGGATCATCCAGCCGGACTTGCCCGCCTCGCGCGCGTCATGCCCGTGCGCGTGGTGGTGGCCGTCCCCTTCGTGGTGGTGCGAGTGGCGCAGGATGGCCAGCTTTTCCAGCACGAAGAAACCAAGCAGCCCGCCCATCAGGGTGGCGAACAGGGTGCGCGGGTCGGCGCCGGATTCGAACGCTTCCGGCAGCGCGTGTAGCAAGGACGTGGAGAGCATGATCCCGACCGACAGGCTGACCATGCGTTCGACCATCTTCGACAGCAGCGCGAACGAAAACACGGCGGCGGCCGAAATGCTGGCCACACCGCCGATGGTGGTCGCTAGAAGAATGCTGATTAAGGTCGAGTCGATTTCCATACCCCTCTACCGCGCAAGCCGCGCGAGGGGCTTATTGTAGCGAATCAGACCACGCCGTGGGACTTGAACCAGTCCAGCGCCCGCTTCCAGCCGTCCTTGGCGTCCGCTTCCACGTAGCTGGGGCGGTAGTCGGCATGGAAGGCGTGGCCGGAATTCGGGTAGACCACGAAGGTCGATCCGGTCTTGCCCTTGGCCAGTTCCGCCTTCATCTGCTCGAGGGTGTCCTGCGGAATACCCTGGTCCTTGGCGCCATACAGGCCCAGCACCGGCACCTTGAGCGTGGCGCCGTATTCGATCGGCTGGTGCGGCGTGATCGGATTCGTCTCGCCGACCAGGCGGCCGTACCACGCCACGGCGGCCTTCAGCGACGGATTGTGGGCCGCGTACAGCCAGGTGATGCGTCCGCCCCAGCAGAAGCCCGTGATGCCCATGCGGCTGGCATCGCCGCCATTGGCCTTGGCCCAGGCCACGCAGGCGTCCAGGTCGCCCATGACCTGCGCGTCCGGCGTGCGGCTGATGATGGTCTTCATGAGGTCCGCGATGTTCGGCACCTTGGACGGGTCGCCCTGGCGCACGAACAGGTCCGGCGCCAGCGCCAGGTAGCCCTGCTTGGCGAAGCGGCGCGCCACGTCCGCGATGTGCTCGTGCACACCGAAGATCTCGGACACGACCAGGATGACAGGCAGGTTGGTCTTGCCCTCGGGCTGGGCGCGGTAGACCTGGACCGTCTGGCCGTTCACGTTCAGCTGGATGGTGCCGGCGGTGAGCCCCTTGGTGTCGGTGTGGACGACCGACTGCGCCACCACCGGCAGCGCGGCGGCGGCAAAGCCGGTGCCCAGCGCCACCTTGAGAAAGTCGCGGCGGTCCACACCGTCGGACAATGCGGTTGGGGCCAGCAGGCTGCCGGCGTCTTGTACGAAATCTTCCATGCGCACCTCCTTGTTTTTCTTGGTGCGCCAGTGTAGCAGTCTTGGAAAGAGGCTGCAGCGAGCCTCAGTGCGCCTCGTCCCAGTTCTCGCCAATGCCCACTTCGGCCAGCAGCGGCACGTCCAGCTTAGCCACGCCGGCCATCATTTCCGGCAGCTTGGCGCGCACCAGTTCAAGTTCCGCCTCCGGCACTTCCAGCACCAGTTCGTCGTGGACCTGCATGATCATCTTCGTGCCCAGGCCATCGCGCTCCAGCCAGCCCTGCACGGCGATCATGGCCAGCTTGATGAGGTCCGCCGCCGTGCCCTGCATGGGCGCGTTGATCGCGGCGCGTTCGGCGCCGGCGCGGCGCGGGCCGTTGGGCGAATTGATCTCGGGCAGCCACAGGCGGCGCCCGAACACCGTCTCCACGTAGCCGCGCGCCTTGGCCGCGACGCGCGTGTCGTCCATGTAGCGCTTCACGCCGGCAAAGCGCTGGAAATAGCGCTCGATGTAGTTCTGGGCGGCGGCACGCTCGATGCCGAGGTTGGAAGCCAGGCCGAAGGCGCTCATGCCGTAGATCAGGCCGAAGTTGATCACCTTGGCGTAGCGGCGCTGCTCGCTCTCGACCTGCTCCGGCGGAATGCCGAAGATCTCGGCGGCGGTGGCGCGGTGGATGTCCTCGCCCTGGGCAAAGGCGCGCAGCATCGCTTCGTCACCCGAGATGTGGGCCATGATCCGCAGCTCGATCTGCGAATAGTCAGCCGAGACAATCACGCTGCCCTTGGGCGCGACAAAGGCTTCGCGGATGCGCCGCCCTTCCGCCGTGCGGATCGGAATATTCTGCAGGTTCGGGTCGTTCGAAGCCAGGCGTCCGGTCACCGCCACCGCTTGCGCGTAGTTGGTGTGCACGCGGCCGGTGGCCGGGTTGACCATCTTGGGCAGCTTGTCGGTGTAGGTCGACTTGAGCTTGGACAGGCCGCGGTGCTCCAGGATCACCTTCGGCAGCGGGAAGTCTTCGGCCAGCTTTTGCAGCACCTCTTCGTCGGTGGAGGGCGCGCCGGTCGGCGTCTTCTTGATGACAGGGAGCTGCAGCTTGCTGAAGAAGATTTCGCCGATCTGCTTGGGCGAGCCGAGATTGAACGGGCCGCCGGCCAGCTCGTAGGCCCTGGCTTCCAGCTCCGCGATGCGTTCGCCCAGCGCGCGCGACTGGCCTTCCAGGTTGGCCGCGTCGATCAGCACGCCGTTGCGCTCGATCTTCTGCAACACCACGGCCGTGGGCAGCTCGATTTCGCGGTAGATGTAATTCAGGCGCGCGTCGCTCTCCACGTGGCCGATCATGGCCTGGTGCAGGCGCAGGGTGATGTCGGAATCCTCGGCCGCGTACTCGGTCGCGCGCTGCAAGTCGACCTGGTCGAAGCACAGCTGGTTGGCGCCCTTGCCGCACACGTCGGTGTAGGCGATGGTTTGGTAGTTCAGGTGGCGCATGGCCAGGCTGTCCATGTCGTGCGACTTGTGCGATTCGAACACGTAGGACTGCAGCAGCGTGTCGTGGTGAACGCCGCGCAGCGTCACGCCATGGTTCGCGAAGACGTGGGCGTCGTACTTCAGGTTCTGGCCGACCTTATGCTTGTCCGGGTTCTCCAGCCAGGGCTTGAGTCTGTCCAGTACGGCCTCGCGCACGAGCTGCGCCGGCACCCCGGCATAGTTGTGCGCGACCGGGATGTAGCAGCCCTTGCCCGCTTCCACGGACAGCGAGATGCCGACCAGCTGCGCCTGCATCGGGTCGAGCGAGGTGGTTTCCGTATCGACCGAGACCAGCGCGGTCTTGTCGATCAGCGCCAGCCAGCGCTCCAGCGCTTCCTCGGTGGTGACGGTCTCGTACTCGCCGCGCTTGGGCGCCTCGGCCGCGCCGCCGAACAGGTCGCCGGTCGGGGAATCGAGCGTGGCCGCGGTGGCGGCGGCTGGCGCGTTGGCGGTCAGCTCGCGCAGCAGGGTCTTGAAGCCGTAGCGGGCGAAGAAGTCGCGCAGCGCGTCCTTGTCCTCGGTCCGGCCGGTCAGCGATTCGTCGATCGAGACCACGTGGCCGTCCAGGTCGCAGTCGCATTTCACGGTGATCAGCACGCGGCCCTTGGGCAGCCATTCCAGCGCCTGGCGCAGGTTCTCGCCGACCGCGCCGGTGATGGCGTGGGCGTTCTCGATGACGCCGTCCAGGCTGCCGTGCGCCTGCAGCCACTTGACGGCCGTCTTGGGGCCGCACTTGGTCACGCCCGGCACGTTATCGACCGTGTCGCCGATCAGGGTCAGGTAGTCGATGATGCGGTTGGGCGGCACGCCGAACTTGGCCAGCACGCCCGCTTCGTCCAGCTTCTCGTTGGTCATGGTGTTGATCAGCATGACGTTTTCGTTCACGAGCTGCGCCAGGTCCTTGTCGCCGGTGGAGATCACCGTCTTCATGCCGCGCGCGGTGGCCTGCACCGACAGGGTGCCGATCACGTCGTCCGCCTCCACCCCCTCCACCATCAGGATCGGCCAGCCCAGGTGGCGCACGGCCTCGTGGATCGGTTCGATCTGCTTGGCCAGGTCCTCCGGCATGGACGGGCGGTGCGCCTTGTAATCGCTATACAGGTCGTCGCGAAAGGTCTTGCCCTTGGCGTCGAATACGCAGGCGATGTAGGCGGCCGGATAGTCGGCACGCAGGCGCCTTAGCATGTTGACCATGCCGTGCATGGCGCCGGTGGGGAAGCCGTCCGGGCTGCGCAGGTCGGGCAGCGCGTGGAAGGCGCGGTACAGGTAGCTCGATCCGTCGACTAACAGCAGGGTATTTTCCATGGGAAGGCGTAATGGTAAGGCGCGACAAGCCGGCATTATCGCATCATCCGGCCTGCCCCAGATGGGGACGATTCACCGGATTTACACTGTACGGACGGCGGTTTGTTACAATGGATAAAACACCATTCACCCCACTCGCGAACACCATGCGCCGCACCCCAATTCTCGTTTCCCTCCTCGCACTTGGACTGGCCGGATCGGTTCACGCCCAGCAGGCCGCCGAACCGCAGCAAAAGCCCAGCGAAGCGCCGCCCAAGCTCGAAACCATCGAGGCGGGCAGCGACACGCCGGTCACCATCCTGCCGTCCAAACCGCACACGCAGATCACCGAGAAGAAGGAAGGCGGCCGCGTGACCGAAGTCGAGGTCCAGGCGGGCAAGAGCCACTACACGATGAAGCCGAACGTCCCGGCCGGGAACGCCCAGCCGGGCACCGCCGAAGCGGGCTCGGTGCGGGCGCCGACCTGGAAGGTGCTCGAATTCGACATCGGCACCAAGAAGAAAAAGCAGGAAGCCGAGCAGCAGGCCGAGACCGAGGCCGCGCCGGTGCCGCCGCCCCCGCGCGCGGCGGAAGACGCCAAGCCTGCGAAGTAAGCGGGCTGACATGGCCGTCTTCACCTCCGTCACGCTGGACGACCTGCACGACTGGATTCGCCAGTTCCCCCTGGGCGAGGCGCGCGCCCTGCGCGGCATCGCCTCTGGCATCGAGAACAGCAACTTCTTCCTGACCACGGACCGCGGCGAATTCGTCCTGACGATTTTCGAGAACCTGGACTTCGACCAGCTGCCGTTCTACCTCGAACTGATGCGCCACCTGGCCGAGCGCGGCGTGTTGGTGCCGGCACCGGTGCCGAACGCGGAGGGCCAGCTGTGCGTGCCCCTGCACGGCAAGCCGGCCGCCGTCGTCAGCAAACTCGAAGGTGAATCCCAGCTCGCGCCCCAGCCCGTGCACTGCGCGGCGGTGGGCGCCATGCTGGCGCGAATGCACCTGGCGGGGCACGACTTCAAGCTGTACCAGCCCAATCTGCGCGGACTGGCATGGTGGAACGAGACGGCGCCCAAGGTGCTGCCCTATCTACCGGCCGAAAAGGCGGACCTGCTGCGCTCCGAGATGCATTTCCAGAACGCGTTCGGCGCGTCGGACCTGTACAAGGTGCTCGAACGCGGCCCGGTGCACGCCGACCTGTTCCGCAACAACGTGATGTTCGACGGCGAGCGCCTGACCGGTTTCTTCGACTTCTACTTCGCCGGCGTGGACACCTGGATGTTCGACGTGGCCGTCACCGTCAACGACTGGTGCGTGGACCTGGCCACCGGTGTGCTGGACGCGGCGCGCGTGCGCGCCCTGCTGGACGCATACCACGGCGTGCGGCCGTTCGCGGTGCACGACACCGAAGCCTGGCAGCCGATGCTGCGCGCTGCCGCCCTGCGCTTCTGGATGTCGCGCCTGTTTGATTTTCACCTGCCGCGTGAAGCGGAAATGCTCACGCCGCACGACCCCACCCATTTCGAGCGCATCCTGCGCGAACGTATCGCCGTGGCCGCGCCACCGTTGATTCCATGACCGATCGAGCCGTTTCCGACCTGCCGGCGATGACCGGCTGGCTGTGGTTCAAAGAAGGCTTCGCGCTGTTCCGGCGCCAGCCCGGTGCGCTGACCGCGCTGCTGTTCCTGAACTTCCTGGCGAGCAGCCTGCTGTCCGGCGTTCCCTTCGTCGGACCGTTCATCGCGCTGCTGCTGATGCCGTGCTTCTCGATGTCGCTGATGCAGGGCTGCGCGCTGGCGGACCAGCAGCGCCGCGTGACCTTGCCGGTGCTGGCCACGGGCTTCCGCCAGCCGCTGTTCAAACGTCTGCTGGGCGTGGGCGGGGTCTATCTCGCGGTAGCGGGCGCGCTGGTGCTGCTGGCGATCGGCCTGGTCGATGAGGCGGCATTGCGCGCCCTGATGGAAGGGATGAACAACCCGGCCGCGGGCAAGACTATCGACATGAGCCCGCTGCTGCCGCTGCTGCTCATCTCGCTGCTCAATCTGGTGATCATGGTGTCGCTGGCCTTCGCGGCGCCGCTGACCGCGTGGCAGCACATGGGGGTGGGCAAGGCGGTGTTCTACAGCGTGGCGGCGACCCTGCGCGCGGCGCGGGTGTTCTTCGTGCTGCTGTTCGGCTGGATGGCGACCATGTTCGTCACCAGCACGCTGGCGGCGATGGTGTTCGGCCTGTTCGGGCCGAACGCGGCGCGCGTGATCGTGATGTGGCTGGTGTGCGTGTTCCTGCTGCTGCTGCAGTGCGCGCTGTATGCCGGCTACCGGCAGTTGTTCGGCCCGCCCAGCCTCGATTGACCCCGTCATCCCCGCGAAAGCGGGGCCCCCTGGTGCGATGCGCAGCCGACCGAGCTAGCGCGCAGAGGTCCCCGCGTGCGCGGGGATGACGGCTTAGAGCCGTTCGAGCTTGGCCACCGACAAGTCGAGCATCTTCATCCCCGCCTTGCCGAAGTTGATCTGGGCGCGCGCATTGGTGCCGCTGCCTTCCAGGTTGACGATCACGCCTTCGCCGAACTTGGCGTGCGCCACCGATTCGCCGATGCGCCAGCCCGCGCCCGTCGCGCCCGACTTCTGCTTGATCTGCTGCGCGATGCGGTTGTCCACACCGCCACCGAAGGCCGGTTCGTCCCACGCGCTCTTCTTGTTGTTGGCGAACCAGTTGCGCTCGATGCGCGGCGTGATCCACTTGAGCGACTCTTCCGGCAGCTCGTCGAAGAAGCGCGACTTGATGTTGTAGCGGGTCTGCCCGTGCAGCATGCGTGCCTGGGTAAAGCTCATATACAGGCGCTTGCGGGCGCGCGTGATCGCCACGTACATCAGGCGCCGCTCCTCGTCGACCCCATCCAGCTCGCGCGAGCTGCTCTCGTGCGGGAACAAACCCTCTTCCAGGCCGGTGATGAAGACCGCGTCGAACTCGAGGCCCTTCGCGGAGTGCACCGTCATGAGCTGCAGCGCGTCCTGCCCGGCCTGGGCCTGGGCGTCGCCCGCTTCCAGCGAGGCATGCGACAGGAAAGCGGACAACGGAGACATCACGGTTGCCAGCGGGGCATCGGCGTCCAGGATCTCGATACCGTCCTCGTTGACGATCGGCGCGCCGGACTGCGCCTGCGCCTGCGGGCCGAGGTGGGCGGGCGCACCGGCGCCAAACCCCTCCTCCTGCACGAACTGGGTGGCGGCGTTGACCAGCTGCTCCAGGTTCTCGATACGGTCCTGGCCTTCCTTCTCGCCCTGGTAGAAGGTGATGAGGCCGGATGCGTCCAATACCACGCGCACCAGTTCCGGCAAGGCCATCTGCTGGGTCTCGAAGCGGGTCCCTTCGATCAGCTTGACGAAGGCGCCCAGCAGGGAACCGGGGCGGCCGGTCATGTACGGCACGGCGGCGTAGAGGGAAATGCCGTACTGGCGCGCCGCGTCCTGCAGCTGCTCCAGCGAGCGCGCGCCGATGCCGCGCGCCGGGAAGTTCACCACGCGCAGAAAGGCCGAGTCGTTGTGCGGATTGTCCATCAGCTGCAGGTAGGCGATGGCGTGCTTCACCTCCGCGCGCTGGAAGTAACGCAGGCCGCCGTACACGTGGTAGGGCAGCGAGGCCGCGAACAGTGCGTGCTCGATCACGCGCGACTGCGCGTTGGAACGGTACAGGATCGCGATCTCGTCGCGCTTCATGCCGTCCGCGATCAGGCTCTTGACCTCGTCGATGATCCACTGCGCCTCTTCCAGGTCGGTGGATGCCTCGTACACGCGCACCGGCTCGCCCTGGCCGGCGTCGGTGCGCAGGTTCTTGCCGAGGCGGCGGGCGTTGTTCGAAATGAGGACGTTGGCCGCGTCGAGAATGTGACCATGCGAGCGGTAGTTCTGCTCCAGCTTGATCAGGTTCTCCACGCGAAATTCGCGCTCGAAGGCCTGCATGTTGCCCACGTTGGCGCCGCGGAAGGCATAGATGCTCTGGTCGTCGTCGCCCACCGCGAACAGGGCGCCGCCGTGCGCCTCGCCGTGGCCGGCCATCAGCTTGAGCCAGGCGTATTGGAGGTTGTTGGTATCCTGGAACTCGTCGACCAGGATGTGCTTGAAGCGCGCCTGGTAGTGCTCGCGCAACGGCTGGTTGCGCGACAGCAGTTCGTAGCTGCGCAGCAGCAGCTCCGCGAAATCGACCACGCCCTCGCGCTGGCATTGCTGGTCGTAGATGTCGTACAGCTCGGCCATCTTGCGCGTGATGGGGTCGTAGGTCTCCACGGCCGAGGCACGCAGGCCCTGGTCCTTGGCGTTGTTGATGAAGTACATCACGTCTTTGGCCGGGTACTTCTCGTCGTCGATGTTGTTGGCCTTGAGGATGCGCTTGATCATCGACAACTGATCCTGGGAATCGAGGATCTGGAAGGTCTGGGGCAGCGCCGCGTCGCGGTAATGGGTGCGCAGCAGGCGGTTGCACAAGCCGTGGAAAGTGCCGATCCACATCCCCCGCGTGCTCACCGGCAGCATGGCCGAGAGACGGGTCAGCATCTCCTTGGCCGCCTTGTTGGTGAAGGTGACCGCCATGACACCTTGCGGGCCGACCTGGCCGGTCTGGATCAGCCAGGCGATCCGCGTGGTCAGCACGCGCGTCTTGCCCGAGCCGGCGCCAGCCAGGATGAGTGCGCTTTGCGGGGGCAGCGTGACGGCGGCGAGTTGCTCGGGATTGAGGTGGTGAAGGAGAGGATTCTGCATCCGGCCATTATACCGCCGGGGTTCCTTTCGGCAGGCGTTGAAAATCCGGCATGGCGCGTGCATATGCCCTTGTTCATTCCACCACGCAAAGGAGCTCGACCATGGAAAATCCGCTCGATCCGATCAACCACCCGCTCGATGGACTGATCCGCGACCACGACCTGGTGCGCAAGCTGGCGGCGGCCTACCGCGGCACGACCGACAAGGAGGTCAAGAAGCAGGCCGGCAAGCAGATCGTGCAGGCCATACACAACCATTCGCGGGCCGAGGAGAACATCTTCTATCCGCGCGTGCGCCACATCGACGCGCCGATGGTGCGCCATTTCGAGCAACTGCATCTGGAGGTGGACGACCTGGTGGCGACCCTGCAAGGGATGGCGCTGGACGATGCGCACGCGGACCACCTGCTGAACCAACTGATCGACAAGGTACTGCACCACATCGCGCAGGAGGAAAAGGAATTCTTCCCGAAACTGGAGCAGGCCGGCCTGGACCTGGCACCGCTCGGGCTGGAGCTGGCGGCCTTCGACGCCAACCTGGTGCACCTGCAGGCCGCGCAGTCGGCCGGTCTCGGCAGTACCCTACGCTAGTTGCCTGAAAACCGGGGACAGACCCCATTTTCCCGGCAATTAGTTGCCGGGAAAATGGGGTCTGTCCCCGGTTTGCTTAGGCCGCGGGCTGGGCCAGGCCCTTGGCCTTGGCTTCCTGGATCAGCTTGCGCGTGGCGGCGTTGGCGGTCTTCGCTTCGCTTTCGATGCGCTTGCCCAGCTCACCCATCTTTTCGCCCAGCGCGTGCATCGGCTTGCCGGCCTCGTCCATCTGCTTGCCGATCTCATCCATCCTGCTGCCGTGGCGCGCCCCGAACTTGGCGCCGAAGGCGTCGCCGTCCGCTTCCATCTTGGCGCTCAGCGCTTCCATCTTCGCTTCCAGCGCTTCCAGTTCACGCTCCTTGGCGGCGCGTTCCTTGCCGCTCACGGCCAGCATGGCCATCGACATGGTGCCGATCTGCCGGCCCATCTTTTCGATCTCGCGGCCGCTTTCCTTCATACGCTGCTCGAACTTGCGCGTCTCGGCTTCGTTCGGCTTGTCGGCCTCGGCCGCCACACGCATCTGCTCGCCCAAGGCTTTCATCTTGTCGCCGTGAACGTTCATTTCCTTGCCGTAGCCGTTGATCTCCGTCGACAGCGAATCGACCGTCGACCAGGCGCCGATCACCTGCTGCACCGTGGCCGCGTCGCGGATCACGTAGGATTTGCCGCCGTCGCGGAACCAGACGAACTCGCCCGGGATGCTCTTCTTGAGCGCTTCGACTTCCTTCCAGTCGCCGCTGTTGCCGTTCAGGTTGGCGACTTGGTCCCGGGCGCGCACGATGGCGTAAGGCTCGCCGCCATCGAGGCTGTTGACGTGATGCGCGCCGTAGCCGGCCTTGGCCACCTTCGCGGCCGGCGCCGGGGTGGGCACGGTTTCGGCACGGGCCGAGAGCACCGACAACGCGGCGCTCAAGCCCAGGATCGGCAGTACCGCGGCGGGAATGGCCAGTTTCCAGTTGAGGGGTTCGCGGCTCGGGCGAACCAGACGTTTGATGCGAGACATGAGATTTCCTCCATGGGCCGCTGGGGCCAGGTTGGGCGTGGTGAGCTGGAACCGGTCCAGCTCGGACAGTGCAAGTGCTAGGCGCCGCGGTTCGCCCAGCAAGCTTGCGGCTAAGTCGTCGGCAATCTGCTCCCGCTCGATGCGCACGCGGCCGGACAGCCACCACACCGTCGGGTGATAGAACAGCAGCACTTCGATCGCGCTCTGGATCAGATTGACGAGGTAATCGTGACGGCGCACATGCGCCAGTTCGTGGGCCAGCAACGCTTCGAGCAGCTGCGGCGGCATGCCGCTGGCGAGGGAGACCGGAATCAGCACGACCGGATGCCACCACCCGGCCGTCACGGGGCCAGGCAGGTCTTCGACCAGGCCGACACGCACGCGGCGGGCGATACCCAGGCCGCGGGCGAGCCGGTCGGCGCACGCCTGCCAAGCCGCATGGGCGCGCCAGTTGGCAGGCGCGCGGCGGCGCCGCACCCACAACAACCCAAGCCCCATGCGCACGGCCAGGATCGCAGCGCCCCCGCTCCATAACAGGATCACCAGCGGCAGGCGCTGGGCCAGCGCGTCGCGCCAGGTGACGAGGCGTGCGGCCGGCAGCGGCAATGCAAGCGCCGGCGCGACGCCATCATGCACGGCCGGCAGCAGCATGGTGGTGGTGGCGGGAGTGCCAGCGTACATAGGCACTTCCGCCATGCGTTCGATGACACCCGCCACCGGCAGCGCGGCGCACAGGCACAGCGCGGCGCAGCCGACCAGGTAGCGCGCCTGCGGCCGGCTGTGGCGCAACAGCGCCAGCACTAGGGCCGCCGCCCAGCCCACCAGCATGCCCTGCCACACAAAGTCGAGCAGCGCCCAGCCGAGGCTGGGCACGAAGGCGGACAAGTAGGCGGACAGATGCATGGCGGCTCCGATTCAGATGCGATGTAGAATAAATTGTCTAGAACGTCTTGTCTAGAACTTTTTTTCTATGTTCGCACTGTAGGGGAACCGGTCCTGCCGCACCACGCGCGTGCGACAGACGGGAGAAATCTGGGAACAGTCTGCGTGAAGGAAAACCGAAATGCCTGCCCCAGGCCGCCCTTATAATGCCCTCCCTAGCCCCATGCTCCGCGCCAGGAACGGGGCATTTCTTGGAGCCACGGTCTTGGACTACCAGCTTCTCCTGCACGAATTCGAACGCCGCCAGGACTGCTCGGACTGGCCGCGCCAGCGCGTCATCCACCAGTGTCTGCGCACGGCGATCCTGGACGGCCGCCTGCCGACCGGCACCCGCCTGCACGCCAGCCGCGAGCTGGCGCGCGAACTGGGCATCGCGCGCAATACCGTGCTCTATGCCTACGAGCAACTGGGCGCGGAAGGCCTGCTGGCCACCAACCGGCGCGGCACCGTGGTCGCGCCCCTGGCGCCGGCCGCGCCGCGGCGGCCCGCGTCTTCCCCTGCGCGTCAGACCCTGTCCGGGCGCACGCAGGGCTTGCGCGCGCTGCCGCAGCCCAGCGGCACCTCCGAGGCCTTCGCCTCCGGCGTGCCGGCCCTGGATGCCTTCCCGTTCGCGGCGTGGCGCCGCTGCCTGGAGCGTGCCTGGCGCGAACTGGCTCCCTTCGACCTCGACTATGGCGCCGCCGCCGGCGAACCGGCGCTGCGCGCGGCGGTGGCGGACTACCTCTCTTCCGCGCGCGGCGTGCGCTGCGACGCCGAACAGGTCTTCATCACCACCAGCACCCAGGCCAGCCTGGACCTGTGCGCGCGCTGCTTCGCCGACGCCGGGGCCACGGCCTGGATCGAAACGCCCGGCTACCCGGGCGCGCTGGCCGCCTTCCGCGCCGCCCAGCTGCGCAGCGTGGGCATCGCCGTCGATGGCGACGGCATCGCGCCCGCGGCCCAGGACTGGCGGCGCGCGCCGCCGCGCCTGATCTACACGACACCGTCGCACCAGTATCCCACCGGCGGCGTCCTCAGCATGGCGCGCCGCCTGGATCTGCTGGCGCACGTCCAGCGCGCCGGCGCCCTCCTCATCGAGGACGATTACGACAGCGAGTTCCGTCACGACGGGCCGCCGCTGGCGGCCATGCAGGGCTTGGTGGACGACGCGCCGGTGCTCTACCTCGGCACCTTCAGCAAGACCCTGTTCCCGGCCCTGCGCACCGCCTACATGGTGGTGCCGGCCGCACTGGTGGAGCCGCTGCGCATGGCCGTCCTGCGCCTGCCCGGCCACGGCCGCCCGGCCGACCAGCACGCGCTGGCGGACTTCCTGCGCAGCGGCCAGTTCACCCAGCACCTGCGCCGCATGCGCCGCCTGTACCGGCAGCGCCGCGACGCCCTGCTCGAGGCGCTGGCGCACCATCTCGGCGACGCCGCCACCGTGGAAGGCGCCAGCACCGGCATGCACCTGGCGCTGCGGCTGGCGGATCCGGACCTGTCCGACGTAGCGGTGCAGCAGGCCGCCGCCGAACGCGGCATCGCGACGCAAGCGGTCAGCACCCACGCGAGCGGCTTGCGCGCGCATGGCTGGAACGGCCTGCTGCTTGGTTATGCCCAGGTGGCGGAAGAGACGGTGGACGAGAAGGTGCGCGCGCTGGCCGCGGCCATGCGCGCGGCGCGGCGGGTGTGACTACTTGCCGCTCTTGAGGCGGGCGTTGAAGGCGCCGTGCAGGCTATTGAGCATTTCCTCGGCCGCGAGCAACTGGTCCGCCACTTCGTTGATCTTGCGGCGCGAGGAACGCGCATGGTCGCGCAGCACTTCGAAGGCGGTGTTGCGGTCGGTCTTGAATTTGCACATGAGGAGGCCGACGGCCAGGCTGGTCTCGCGCCCTGCGGCCAGGGCCGCGTTCAGGTTCAGTTCGGTGCGGCGCAACTGGCGGATCTCGTCGGCACGCGCGAGGGCGGCTTCGAAGGCCGGCATGAGGCGCTCGGCATCGACCGGCTTGACGATGAAGCCGACGGCGCCGTGCGCCGCGGCCTGCCTGCTCGACTCCACGTCCGGGCTCCCGGACAGGAACACGAAAGGCACCGTCGTCTTGCTGTGCAGCTGGCTGGCCAGCTCCAACCCGGACATGCCGGGCATGGTGATATCGAGCAGGGCGATGTCCGGCTCGCGGATCGCGATCTGTTCCAGCGCCTCCTCCGCCGACGTGGCCAGCACGGTGTCGTAACCGGCATGGCGCAGCACTTCACCGAGGAAGGCGAGCAGGATTTCGTCGTCGTCGACAATCAGGACCTGGCGTTTGGCGGGGATGGGTGCGCTCATGCGGACATTATACGGCGCACCTCCCTCCCCTGCTACTTGGCCGTGACGGCGAACAGACGATCGAAGCTGGCGGCCGCGGCGCGCACGTCGGGAGCGGTAAACACGGCGGAGATGGCGGCGACCATGTCGGCCCCGCGTTCCACCAGCGGGGCGGCCCGCTCCGGCGTCATGCCGCCGATGACCACCACCGGCACGCTCAGCTCCGCCTTGGCCGCGCGCACGATGTCGGGCTCGGTGCGAAAGTCGTATTTCTTGACCAGCGAGGGATAGAAGCCGCCGAAGGCCACGTAGGACGCACCCATGCCGGCCGCATCGCGCGCGCGCTGCAGGTCGCCGTAGCAGGAGGCGCCGACGATCTTGCCGGGGCCGAGTGCGCGCCGCGCCTCCTCCACCGCCACGTCGGTGCCGCCCACGTGCACGCCGTCGGCGTCGAGCGTCATGGCCAGGGCCACGTGGTCGTTGATCACCAGTGGGCGCCGGTAGCGGCGGCACAGCGCCAGCAGGGCCGCCCCCTGCTCCAGCCGCTGCTCGCGCGCGGCGGTCTTGTGGCGGTACTGCACCACGGCCGCGCCGGCATGCAGCGCGTCCTCGGTGCAGGCCAGGAGGCGATCGGTATCGTCCCAGTCGGGGGTGACGAGATAGAGTCCTTGCATGGTCTTCCTCAGGAGCTGATGGTGGCGCGGGCGGGGATGCGCTGCCCGTCCGCGATGGCGTAGCTGCCGGCCAGGGCCCGCTGGCACCAGGCCTGCGCGCCTTCGAACGCGCTGCGCGTGTCCTCGCCCAGCGCCAGGCGGGCCGCAATGGCGGCGGCCAAGGTGCAGCCGCTGCCGTGGAAGCTGCCGGGCAGGCGCGGCCAGCTCCATTGCACGTGGCCGTCCACCCAGCGGTTGACCACGGACGGTCCTTCCGCATGGCCGCCGGTGAGCAGCACATGCGGCACGGCGCGCAGGTCCATGGCTTCGTATTCGAGCAGGTTGGGCACCGCCACCGTGGTCAGGGGCAGCAGCGGCTGGAGCGCCATCACGGCGCTTCCGCGCGCCAGCGGGTCGCCGTGGCCGCTGGCCAGCACCGGGTCGAGCACCACCGGCAGTTCCGGCGTCGCTTCGCGCAGGCGTCCGATGACCACTGCGATCGCCTCGGCGTTGGCGCGGCTGCCGACGATCCCGAGCTTGACGGCGCGGATGTCGAAAGCGCGCGCCAGCACCTCGGCCTGGCGCGTCAGCAGGGCGGCATCGACCGGCTGCACTTCGTGCACCCGGTTGTTGTCCTGCACCGTCAAGGCCGTGATGAGCGGCAGCGCATGGGCGCCCTGCGCGGCGACGGCCTCGATGTCGGCGCTGATGCCGGCCCCGCCCGACGGATCGAGACCGGCGAACACCAGCACGCAGGGGCGCGTGCTCACGTGACCATTCCTTCGCGCGGCGAAGAGGGGCTGGCGCCGTGACGGCGCGGCATGCGGCCGGCGAGATACGCATCGCGCCCCGCTTCCACCGCCAGGCGCATCGCGCGCGCCATGCGCACCGGCTCGCGCGCGGCGGCGATGGCGGTGTTCATCAACACACCGTCGCAGCCCAGCTCCATGGCGATGGCCGCATCCGAGGCCGTGCCCACGCCCGCGTCCACGATCACCGGCACCTTGGCCTGTTCGATGATGAGGGAGATGTTCCACGGATTGAGGATGCCCATGCCGGAGCCGATCAGGGAGGCCAGCGGCATGATCGCCACGCAGCCGATCTCCTCCAGGATGCGCGCCTGCACCGGGTCGTCGCTGCAGTAGACCATGACGTCGAAGCCGTCGCGCACCAGCTGCTCGGCGGCCTTGAGCGTCTCGGGCATGTGCGGGAACAACGTCTTATCGTCGCCCAGCACTTCGAGCTTGACCAGCTTGTGTCCGCCCAGCAGTTCGCGCGCCATCTGCAGCGTGTACACGGCGTCCTTGGCGCTGTAGCAGCCGGCCGTGTTGGGCAAGATGGTGTACTGCGCCATGGGCAGCACGTCGAGAAGGTTGGGCTGGCCGGGGTGCTGGCCCAGGTTCACGCGGCGGATCGCCACCGTGACGATCTGCGCGCCGGAGGCTTCGACGGCGGCGCGGGTCTGTTCGAGGTCGGCATACTTGCCGGTGCCGACCAGCAGGCGCGAATCGTAGGCGCGGCCGGCGATGTGGAGTTGTTCTGTCGTCTTCATGTTCGTCGTATTCATGGATAGGTTCAGCCGCCGCCGATGGCGCGCACGATGTCCACCTCGTCCCGTGCGGCCAGGGCGTGCTGCGACCAGCGGGTGCGCGGCACCACGCTGCGGTTCACGGCGAGCGCGATGGCCTGGCCGTGCAGGCCAAGCTCGGCCACCAGCGCGTCCAGTGTGTGCGCGGGCGGCACCTGGCGCGGCTCGCCGTTGAGGACGATGTCGATCATGTTCCCACCTTGATCGGCACCACCTTGGCATCGGCGCGCACGTCCTGCGTGATCTTCATCGAGCAGAAGTGCGGTCCGCACATGGAGCAGAACTGGGCCACTTTGGCCGAGTCCTTGGGCAGGGTCTCGTCGTGGAAGGCGCGCGCACGGTCCGGATCGAGGCCGAGGTTGAACTGGTCCTCCCAGCGGAACTCGAAGCGCGCCTTGGACAGGGCGTTGTCGCGGATCTGCGCGCCCGGATGGCCTTTGGCCAGGTCCGCCGCGTGCGCGGCCAGCTTGTAGGTGATGATGCCTTCCTTGACGTCGTCCTTGTTCGGCAGGCCCAGGTGCTCCTTGGGCGTGACGTAGCACAGCATGGCGGTGCCGTACCAGCCGATCTGCGCGGCGCCGATGGCGGAGGTGATGTGGTCGTAGCCGGGCGCGATGTCGGTGGTGAGCGGGCCGAGGGTGTAGAACGGGGCCTCGTGGCACTGTTCCAGCTGCAGGTCCATGTTCTCCTTGATGAGCTGCATTGGCACGTGGCCAGGGCCTTCGATCATGGTCTGCACGTCGTGCTTCCACGCGACCTGGGTCAGCTCGCCCAGGGTGCGCAGCTCGGCAAGCTGGGCCTCGTCGTTGGCGTCCCACACCGAGCCCGGACGCAGGCCGTCGCCCAGGCTGAAGGACACGTCGTAGGCCTTCATGATCTCGCAGATCTCTTCGAAGTGCTCGTACAGGAAGGATTCGCGGTGGTGGGCCAGGCACCACTTGGCCATGATCGAGCCGCCGCGCGAGACGATGCCCGTCATGCGGTTGGCCGTCAGCGGCACGTAGCGCAGCAGCACGCCGGCGTGGATGGTGAAGTAGTCGACGCCCTGCTCCGCCTGTTCGATCAGGGTGTCGCGGTAGATTTCCCAGGTCAGCTCCTCGGCCTTGCCGTGGACCTTCTCCAGCGCCTGGTAGATCGGTACGGTGCCGATCGGGACCGGGCTGTTACGGATGATCCATTCGCGCGTCTCGTGAATGTGCTTGCCGGTGGACAGGTCCATCACCGTGTCCGCGCCCCAGCGGATCGCCCAGGTCATCTTCTCGACTTCCTCGCCGATCGAGGAGGTGACGGCGGAGTTGCCGATGTTGGCGTTCACCTTGACCAGGAAGTTGCGGCCGATGGCCATCGGCTCCACTTCCGGGTGGTTGATGTTGGCGGGGATGATGGCGCGGCCGCGCGCCACTTCGGCGCGCACGAATTCCGGCGTGATCTTCTCGGGCAGCGACGCGCCGAAAGACTGGCCGCGGTGCTGGCGCGCCAGCAGGTCCCGGCCGCGCGCGTCGAGCGAGGCCAGGTACTCCTCGCGGCGCAGGTTTTCGCGGATGGCGACATACTCCATCTCGGGCGTGACGATGCCCTGGCGCGCGTAATGCATTTGCGTGACGTTGGCGCCGGCGCGCGCGCGGCGCGGGTTGCGCTGCAGGTGAAAGCGCATGGCCGCCAGCTCGGGCGCCGCCAGGCGCGCCTGCCCGAAGGTCGAACTGGGGCCGGCCAGCTCCTCGGTGTCGCCGCGTTCGGCGATCCAGGGGGTGCGTGGCGTGATCAGGCCGTGGCGCACGTCGACGGCGATGTTCGGATCGGTGTACGGCCCGGAAGTGTCGTAAACATAGACCGGCGGATTGTCACCATGCTGGGAGACGGCCCGCATCGGCACGCGCAGGTCCGGGCGGCTGCCGGTGACGTAGACCTTGGACGAATTGGGCAGCGGCGCGATCGCCGCTTCGTCCACCTGGGCGGTGGCGGAATTGAAGTTCATGTGGCTCCTTTGCGGTAGGAGCCAGCAAAGGAGTCGGGAGCGCGCACCCACGAAGGGCGCATAACGACCAAGCTTCCCTTCGCTGGCATTATCCAGATCAGGTTCAGAGGGTAACTCTCACCCGCCACCTTCGTGGCAGGACCCCTAGCTATGCCGCCTTGCGGCAGCGGAGCGGATTATACGCGCAAAAGATGCCATTGCGTCAGCCATTTTGGCGCGCGCGCCACGTTTCGCCGGCGCTGGATATGCTCTGCCGTATGAAGATCCTGCTGGCCGAAGACGATCCCGCCCTGTCCTCACGCCTGCGCGACGATCTCGCGCGGCGCGGCTATGCCGTCGATGTCGCGGCCAACGGGATCGATGCCGAGCATCTCGGTACCGAATGGCCTTACGACGCAGTCATCCTCGATCTTGGCCTGCCGCAGCGCGCTGGCCTGGACGTGCTGCGCCACTGGCGCGCACGCGGCAACACGGTGCCGGTGCTGATCCTGACCGCACGCGACGCCTGGCACGAGAAGGTGGCCGGGTTCCAGGCCGGCGCCGACGACTACCTCGCCAAGCCCTTCCACCACGAGGAGCTGGCCGCGCGCCTGGGCGCCCTGATCCGGCGCAGCCACGCCCAGACCGGCGGCGCCGTCAGCGCGGGCGGCCTCACGCTGGACGAGGCACGGCAGTGCGTGCGCGCCGGGGAACGCAGCATCGCCCTGTCCGGCACCGAATTCCGGCTGCTGCGCTACTTCATGCTGCATCCGGGCGAGATCCTGTCCAAGTCGCACCTGGCCGAACATATCTACGACTACGACACTGAGCGCGACAGCAACGTGATCGAAGTGCACGTGAACCGGCTGCGCAACAAGCTCGGGCCTGGCCTGATCGAGACCCGGCGCGGCCAGGGCTACGTGTTCGGAGGGGGCGCATGAGAGGCTCGCTGCTGGCCAAGCTGGTGCTGGGACTCGTCCTGAGCCTGGCCGCGATGTTCGCCGTGCAGCGCGAGCTGGTGGCGGTGGCGTGGGAAGCCGTCATGCGCGACTACATCGGGGAGGAATTGAAACAGGACGCGGACGAGCTCTATCAAGGCCTGACCATGCTGGCGGGACCAGGCCTCGGCCTGGCGCTCTCGCATTTCGATCCGGTGTTCGGCATGCCGGGCTCCGGGCACTACTACGAGATCCTGCTCGGTGCGTCGTCCGCCCAGCGCTCCCTGTCGCTGGAGAACGCGCACCTGAGTATTCCTCCGCAGCCGCCCGGCACGCACAGCGTGCACACCCAGCCCGGCCCGCACGGCCAACAGCTGCTGGTCAGCGCCAGCGGCTACCGCTTCGAGGGACGGCCGGTCACCGTTGCGGTGGCCGCGGACCTGGGCGCGGTGCGCGCATCGTTCGCGCAGTTGATGCGGCGCTTCGCGCAGCTGTCGCTGCTGATGTTCGCCGCGCTGGTTCTGTTGCAAGTCGCGATCGTGCGCCTGGCCCTGCGCCCACTGGCGCTGGCGCGTGCCGACGTGGCCCGCCTGGAGCGCGGCGAGACCGGGCAGTTGCGCGAGGACGTGCCGCGTGAAGTGCTGCCGCTGGTGCGCGAAGTGAACCGTCTGCTGCAGCTGATGCATCTGCGCCTGCAGCGTTCGCGTGAGGCGCTCGGCAATCTGGCGCACGCGCTCAAGGCGCCGCTGACGGTGCTGACCGCCATCGCCGAGGACGAACGCGTGCGCGCCGATCCGGCACTCGGCCCGCCGCTGGCGGAGCAGCTCGACCTGCTGCGCCGGCGCATCGACCGCGAACTGCGCCGCGCGCGCGTCGCGGGCGGCCAGGGCGCCTTCGGTCCGCCGCTGGACGTGGCGGGTGAACTGGAGGCACTCCTGGCCACCCTGCGCAAGCTGTATCGCGACCGCGATCTCGACCTGCGCGCCGAGGTCGAAGCCGCCATCGGTCCCGCCAGCTGCGACCGCGAAGACATGTTGGAACTGGCCGGCAACCTGCTCGACAACGCCTGCAAATGGGCCAAGGGACGCGTGCTGGCCAGCGTGCGGCGCGAGCCCGCTGCAATCGTGTTGTGCGTGGAAGATGACGGGCCGGGATGTCCGGATACGGAACTGGCTGGCCTGGCGCGGCGCGGCGTGCGCCTGGACGAGACGGTGGCCGGGCACGGCCTGGGCCTGGCCATCGCGGCGCGCATTGCGGATTCCTATGGCGCCACCCTCACTGTCGGGCGCTCCGCCACCCTCGGCGGCTTCGCGGCGACAGTGCGCTTTCCCTCGGCGTTGTAAAAACTCCCACAAAACATTCAGCTTGCGTTCAGGCGCGATGCTTAGGCTTGCGCGGATCATCCCCTTTTCGAGGAGCAGTCCATGCAAGCATTTTCGCCCGCCGCCGACGCCGGCACTTCCACCCTGACCTCCGCCTTGCTGGCGCCGGACTCCGGCATCAGCGTCGTCGCGGGCTCGGTGGCGGTGCAGGCGTCCGGTCCCGACGCCATCAACTTCTACGACGGTTCGCTGACGGCGCTCGGTATTGGCGCAGGCCTGCTGCTCACCTCCGGCACCACGCCCGGCACCAGCAACAGCATGCCCTGGTTCGGCACCGACAACGGCGGCGCCGGCGACGCGGACATCGATGCCGTGGTCAACACCGTCTTCCAGACCCAGTCCTACGACGCGACCACGCTGGCCTTCGACTTCACCGTGAACGACCCGGGCGCCACCTCGATCAGCTTCGACCTGGTGTTCGGCTCGGACGAATTCCCGGAATGGGTCGACCAGTTCGTCGATTCGGCGGTGGTGATGGTCAATGGCGTGAACTACGCCCTGTTCAACCACGACCCCATGCATCCGCTCAGCGTCGTCAGCAGCAACCTGGCCGCCGGCTACTTCCAGGACAACGCGAGCGGCTTCCTGCCGATCGAATACGACGGTGTCAGCCACGTGCTGAAGATCGTCGCGCCGATCGACGCGGGCGGCGTCAACCACATCAAAATCGGCATCGCCGACACGGGCGACCATATCTACGACAGCGGCGTCTTCCTCGCCAATTTCGCCGCCGGCACCATCCCCGGCTCCGGAGTCGTCTCGTCCACGCCCGCGGGCACGGATAGCGCGGACACCTGCGTGGGCAGCGCCAAGGACGAATACTTCGACCTCAAGGCCGGCGACGACCTGGCCTACGCCGGCGCAGGCGACGACATCGTGGTCGCGGGCAGCGGCAACGACACTGTGTATGGCGGCAGCGGCGCGGACCAGCTCAAGGGCGACGCCGGCGACGACGTCCTCGATGGCGGCCTGGACTGCGACACCGCGGTCTATGCCGGCGCCAAGGCGGACTACCAGATCGGCTTCGACGCCGCGACCGGCAAGTTCACGGTCGGCTCCGCCGCCGAAGGCAGCGACACCCTGAGCGGCGTGGAGCAGGCGCAGTTCGCCGATGGTCTCTACAGCTTGAACGGCGACGGCAGCGTGACCCTGGTGCCGACCTCGCCGCAGACGGCGCCGTCGAACCAACCTGGCCTGGTATTCCTGGGCGGGATCGCCGCGCCGGGCCAGACCCTGACCGCCACCGTGTCCGACGCCGACGGTGTGCCCGCGGCCGTGGCCTACCAATGGCAGGCGGACGGCGTGGACCTCGCCGTGTCCGGCGCCAGCTACACGGTGGCCGAAGGCGACGTGGGCAAGGCCATCACCGTCAGCGCCGTGTACACGGACCTGGCCGGCCACGTGGAGTCGGCCATCAGCGCCGCCAAGAACATCCAGCCGCCGTCCAACGGCGACTTCACCATTGCCATGCTGCAGTTGGCCGCGCCGGCCGGCGCCAGCGTCATGAACCCGCTCACCACCCTGGTGGCGAATGCCATGCAGCTGGGCGCGACCGCCGGCGAAGCGCAGGTCGCGATCGAACAGGCGCTCGGCATCCAGGCCGGAACCGACCTGCTGCACGACGATCCGTGGGCGGCGCTGCAGGCCAATCCGGCCGACGCGGCGGCGCTGGCGCTCGAAAAGACGGCGGTGCAGGTGGCCGTCCTTACCTCGCTCGGCAGCGACGACACGGGCATGGCCCTGACCGAGGCCATCCTGCTTGCCCACAGCAATGGCACGACGCTGGACCTGGCCGACACCGCGCAGATCGCGAACCTGCTCGGCCTCGACCCGGCCAACCCGCTGGTCAAGGAGATCTGGGACCGCAACGACACGATCGGCTCGGCCAAGACCGTGGACGCGATCGACGCCATCTGGCTCGACCTGCAAAGCGGACTCGATGTGGTGCTGTCGCCGTCCATCGCGACCCTGAACGTGCACCTGAACCAGGCTCCGGTGGGCAGTGCCAGCGCCGCGCTGGCGGACGGCGCGGCCGGCCAGGCCTATACCTTGTTCGCCGCCGACCTCCTGCAAGGCTACAGCGATCCGGACGGCGACGCGCTCTACATCGAGACGCTGGCCGCCGACAGCGGCAGCCTGGCCGACAACGGCGACGGCAGCTGGACATTCACGCCGGACGCGGGTTTCAGCGGCCCGGTGGAATTGAGCTATGTGGTGGCCGATGGCCTGGGTGGCAGCATTGGCGCCAGCCAGCTGTTCGCCGTCGCAGCGGCGGCCAACCATGCGCCGACCGGCGGCGTCGCCATCGCAGGTAACGCCACCCAAGGCCAGACCCTGAGCGTGTCCGACACCCTGTCCGACGCCGACGGCATGGGCCCGGTGGCCTACCAGTGGCTGGCGGACGGTGTCGCCATCGACGGCGCGGCCAGCGCCAGCTTCACCCTCGCGGAAGCCCAGGTAGGCCAGGCGATCAGCGTACGCGCCAGCTACGTCGACGGCCAGGGCCACGCCGAGAGCGTGGACAGCGCCGCGACCGCGCCGGTGGCGAACGTGAACGACGCGCCGACCGGCGGCTTGAGCATCGCCGGCAGCGCCATGGTCGGCCAGACGCTCACGGCCACCAGTACCGTGGCGGACGCCGACGGTCTCGGGGTCTTTGCCTGGCAGTGGTACGCGAACGGCGCCGCCATCGCGGGCGCCACCGGGGCGAGCCTGCTGCTGCAAGGCGCCCAGGCCGGCCAGGCGATCACGGTCGGCGTGAGCTACACCGACGGCCACGGCACGGCGGAGGCGGTGCAAAGCGCCGCCACCGCCGCCGTCGCGGCCGCGCCGTTGACCGGCACCGCTGGCAGCGACACCCTGGCCGGCACGGCGTCCGCGGACCAGATGTACGGCCTGGGCGGGAACGACACCCTGTCCGGCGGCGCGGGCGACGATCTGCTCGATGGCGGCGCCGGTTCGGACAGCATGCTGGGCGGCGCAGGCAACGACCGCTACGTGGTCGATGTGGCCACCGACAAGGTGATCGAGACGACCACCGCGACCAGCAAGACCGACGCGGGCGGCACCGACACCGTGGAAGCCGGCGTCACCTGGACCCTGGGGAACTACGTGGAGAATCTGGTCCTGACCGGCGCGGCGGCGATCAACGGCAGCGGCAACGCGCTCGCCAACAGCCTGACCGGCAACGGCGCGGCGAATGTGCTGGCCGGCCTGGCGGGGAACGACATCCTCGACGGCGGCGCCGGCAACGACCTGCTGAACGGGGGGGCGGGCAGCGACGCCCTCACCGGCGGGATGGGCGCGGACGTGTTCCGCTTCGATGGGAGCCTCGGCGCGGGGATCGACACGATCACCGACTTCACCGGCGGGGCGGACCACATTCAGCTGGAAAACGCCGTGTTCAAGAAGCTGATGGCGACCGGGCCCCTCTCCGCCGCCTACTTCCGCGCCAGCGTGGACGGCACGGCGGGCGACGCCAACGACTACGTCCTGTACAACAGCTCCAGCGGGGCGCTGCTGTACGACGCGGACGGCGGCGGAAAAGGGGCGGCGATCCAGATTGCGACCCTGGTCGGTCATCCGGCCCTGGCGGCGGCCGACCTGATCGTCACCTGAGGCGGGGCGCGCGGGGCAGGGCCCCGCGCGTCATCTATAATGGCTGTTTTCGCCAAAAATCGCCGAATTTACAGCCACACCATGGAACTTGCCAAGTCTTTCGAACCCGCCGACATTGAACGCCACTGGCGCACCGAGTGGGAGGAGCGCGGCTACTATACCGCCACCACCGACGCCGCCAAGCCCTCCTTCAGCATCCAGCTGCCGCCGCCCAACGTGACCGGCACGCTGCACATGGGCCACGCGTTCAACCAGACCATCATGGACGGCCTGACGCGCTACTACCGTATGCGCGGCTTCAACACGGCCTGGGTGCCCGGCACCGACCACGCCGGCATCGCCACCCAGATCGTGGTGGAGCGCCAGCTGGACGCGCAAGGCGTATCGCGTCATGACCTGGGCCGCGAGCAGTTCGTGGAGAAGGTGTGGGAGTGGAAGGAAAAGTCCGGCAACACCATCACCGGCCAGATGCGCCGCATGGGCACCTCGCCCGACTGGCAGCGCGAATACTTCACCATGGACGAGACGCGCTCGAAGGTGGTGACGGAAGTGTTCGTGCGCCTGTACGAGCAGGGCCTGATCTACCGCGGCAAGCGCCTGGTGAACTGGGATCCGAAACTGGGCACCGCCGTGTCCGACCTCGAAGTGGTGTCGGAGGAAGAAGACGGCTCGATGTGGTACATCCGCTACCCGCTGGTGGACGGCAGCGGCCACCTGACCGTGGCCACCACCCGCCCCGAGACCATGCTCGGTGACGTCGCGGTGGCGGTCGATCCGACCGACGAGCGCTACCAGCACCTGGTGGGCAAGCTCCTCAAGCTGCCCCTGTGCGACCGCGAGATCCCGATCATCGCCGACTCCTACGTGGACAAGGCTTTCGGCACCGGCTGCGTGAAGATCACCCCGGCGCACGACTTCAACGACTACGCTGTCGGCCAGCGCCACAACCTGGCCATGCCGTCCATCCTCACGCTGGACGCGAAGATCAGCGACAACGCGCCCGTCACCTACCGCGGCCTGGACCGCTTCGCCGCACGCAAGCAGATCGTGGCTGATCTGGACACCCTGGGCCTTTTGGAACAGGTCAAGCCGCACAAGCTGATGGTGCCGCGCGGCGACCGCACCGGCGTCGTGATCGAGCCGATGCTGACCGACCAATGGTTCGTGGCCATGTCCAAGCCGGCACCGGAAGGCACCTTCAACCCGGGCAAGTCGATCGCCGACGTGGCCCTGGAAAAAGTGGCCAGCGGCGAGATCAAGTTCGTGCCCGAGAACTGGACCACCACCTACAACCAGTGGCTCAATAACATCCAGGACTGGTGCATCTCGCGCCAGCTGTGGTGGGGTCACCGCATCCCGGCCTGGTTCGACGACCACGGCAACGTGTACGTCGCGCGCAGCGAGGAAGACGCGCTCAAGCAAGCCGCCGCCAAGGGCGTGACGGGCGCCCTGCGGCGCGAGGACGACGTGCTCGACACCTGGTTCTCATCCGCGCTGGTGCCCTTCTCCACCATGGGTTGGCCGGAGCAGACCGTGGACCTGGAGCGCTTCCTGCCCTCGTCCGTGCTGGTCACCGGCTTCGACATCATCTTCTTCTGGGTGGCGCGCATGGTGATGATGACTGTGCACTTCACCGGCAAGATCCCGTTCGAGACCGTGTACGTGCACGGCCTGGTGCGCGACTCCACCGGCCAGAAGATGTCCAAGTCCAAGGGCAACACGCTCGACCCGATCGACCTGATCGACGGCATCGGCCTGGACGACCTGGTGGGCAAACGCACCACGGGCCTCATGAACCCGCGCGATGCGGACAAGATCGCCAAGCACACCCGCAAGGAATACCCGGAGGGCATCCCCGCTTTCGGCAGCGACGCGGTGCGCTTCACCATGGCCAGCTACGCTTCGCTGGGCCGCAACATCAACTTCGACCTGAACCGCTGCGAAGGCTACCGCAACTTCTGCAACAAGCTGTGGAACGCGACCCGCTTCGTGCTGATGAACACCGAGGGCAAGGACTGCTCGGCCAGCGAAGCCGACCTGTCGCTGGCCGACAAGTGGATCATCTCGCAGCTGCAGCGCGCCGAGATGGAAGTGGAGAAGGGTTTCGCCGACTACCGCTTCGACAACATCGCTTCGGCCATCTACAAGTTCGTGTGGGACGAGTACTGCGACTGGTACCTCGAAGTGGCCAAGGTCCAGGTGCAAAGCGGCACCGAGGGCCAGCAGCGCGCCACCCGCCACACCCTGCTGCGGGTGCTGGAAGTGGTGCTGCGCCTGGCGCATCCGATCATCCCCTTCGTCACCGAGGAACTGTGGCAGACCGTGGCCCCGCTGGCCGGCAAGAGCGGCCCGACCATCATGCTGCAGCCCTTCCCGCTGCCGGATGCGGCCCGGATCGACGAGCAGGCCGAGGGCTGGATGACGGAACTGAAGGCGCTGACCGACGTCACCCGCAACCTGCGCAGCGAGATGAAGCTGGCGCCGTCGCTGCGCGTGCCGCTGATCGTGGAAGCGGCCGGCACCGAGCAAGACAAGATGAGCGCGTTCGGCCCGTACCTGGCGTCCCTGTGCCGCCTGGCCGAGGTGCAGATCGTGGACCTGCTGCCCGAGTCGCCGGCCGCCGTGTCGGTGGTCGGCACCACCAAGCTGATGCTCAAGGTGGAGATCGACGTCGCCGCCGAGCGCGAGCGCCTGTCCAAGGAGATCGCGCGCCTGGAAGGCGAGATCGCCAAGGCCAACGGCAAGCTCTCCAGCGAAAGCTTCGTCGCGCGCGCCCCGGCCGCCGTGGTGGCCCAAGAGCGCGAGCGCGTGGCCAATTTCTCGGCCACCCTGGAGAAAACGCGCGAGCAATTCGCCAAGCTGCCGGCCGCCTGAGCGCAAGCCCCGTGTAAGAATGGAGAGTTATCCTACTGGAAACGATCATTTCCAGTAGGCAATAACTCCCTCCATGCCCGCTCTCGCGCCCACCCAGATCCCCGAAGCGCGCTTTCGCCTGCTCAGCGGCGGCTACTTCCGCCGCGCCGTCCTGTGGCGGCTCGGCCTGTGGCTGGCCGCCCTGGTGCCGGCGCTGGGATTGATCGTCGCCGCCCAGCTCAGCCTGCTGGACGATATTGCCGGGCGCGAAAGCGCCCGCGCCGTGCGCAATCTGGCTCACGCGCTGGGCCAGGAAGTGGCCTCCGGCGTCAACACGGTCGACCTCTCCCTGCGCGCCCTGCGCACCGCTTGGCTGCGCGATCCGCGCCATTTCGACGAGGATGTGAACGGCCTGCTGGCCAACGCGGCCGGCAGCGCCATGTTCCAGATCTCCGTGACGGACACCGCCGGGCGCCTGGTCTACAGCAGCATCGCGGCCCGCCCCGGCCTGGACCTGTCCGACCGCGAGCACATCCAGGTACCGCTGGCGCACCAGGGGGACAGCCTGTTCATCAGCCGGCCGCTCATGGGCCGGGTCAGCGGCCGCTGGTCGGTCCAGTTCAGCCGTCCGGTACGGCGCCCCGACGGCAGCCTGGCGGGGGTGATCGTGGCCTCCGTGGAACCCACCTACTTCTACCGCTTCTACGCCGACATCGATCTGGGGCCGGACGCCGCGGTCTCGCTGGCCCGCGCCGACGGCACCATCCTCGGACGCAGCTCGCAACAGGGCCAGTCCTTCGTCGGCCGCTCCCTCAACGGCGCCCCCCAGTTCGCCCCGGACGCCCCGGCGAACGGTAATTTCCGCCGGGTCGGCGTGTTGGACGGCATCGAAAGGATTTACGGCTGGCATACCCTGCCGGGCAGCGGCCTGGTCGTGACGGTCGGGCAATCGATTGCGGACGCCCATGGCCGCTTCGACCGCCAGCGCTCCTGGGTCTGGCTGGCGCGCATCGGCACCGGCCTGGTCCTGACCCTGGTGGTCTGGCTGCTGCTGGCCGCGGCCGACAACCGCCGCCGCGCGCTCCAGAACTGGGCCAGCGCCGAGGAGCGCTGGCGCCTGGCGCTCACCGCCACCGGCGACGGCGTGTGGGACTGCGACATGCAGACACGCCGGGCTCAGCTCTCCCCGCGCGCCCAGGCCATCCTCGGCGTCGACCGCGGCGAGATCGCCTGCCTGACCGAGATTCTCGACTTCCTGGCCCACCCGCGCGACACCGACCCCGTGCGCGCCGCGCTGGCGGCCCACGTCGCGGGCGAACGAGCCGACTTCGAAAGCGAATTTCGCATCCGCCGCGGCGAGGGCAACTGGGCCTGGGTGCAGGCGCGCGGGCGCATCGTCGAACGCGGCCCGGACGGCGCGCCGCGGCGCATGGTGGGCACCTTTGCCGACATCGGCGCGCGCAAGGCCAAGGAAGCAAGCATCCGCCGCCTGGCCCAGCACGACGCCCTGACCGGCCTGCCCAACCGCCTGCGCCTGCACGACAAGCTGGGCCAGCGGATCACAGAGGCGCGCCACAGCGGCAAGCCGTTCGCCGTGCTGTACTTCGACCTGGACGGCTTCAAGCCGGTCAACGACAACCACGGCCACCACGTCGGCGACGCCCTGCTCAAGCTGGTCGCGGCGCGCATGCGGGCCGCGCTGCGCCGGCACGACCTGCTGGCGCGCGTGGGCGGCGACGAATTTGTAGCCGTGCTGCCGGACGTGGACGCCAAGGCCTCCGCCGGCGTCGGCGCCAACGTCATCGCCGCCTTCGCCCAGCCCTTCCACACGGACGGCCTCAGCCTGCCGCTCGGCTGCAGCGTCGGCCTGGCGCTGTATCCGGACCACGGGACCGATCCGGAGCAGCTGCTGCAGCATGCCGACGCGGCCATGTACGCGGCCAAAACCGCCGGCCGTGGACAACTTATTTGCTACACTGCCCCTTCCACATAATTACGGAGACGGGCAATGCGTGCATATTTACTGGCCGGGGCCGCCATGCTGGCGTGCGCCATGACGGGCGCCTGGGCGGACGAATCGTCCCCGGTCGGGCTATGGAAGAACATCGACGACCTGTCCGGCAAGCCGCGCGCCCTGATCCGCATCACGGAGTCGAACGGCACGCTGCAGGGACGCATCGAAAAGCTGTTTCGCGAGCCGAACGAGGACGCCAATCCCAAGTGCGACAAGTGCAGCGACTACCGCAAGGACCAGCCGGTGGTCGGCATGGTCATCTTGACCGGCCTGAAGAAGGACGGCGACGAGTACAACGGCGGCGACATCCTCGACCCCAACAACGGCAAGGTCTACCGCAGCAAGCTGCACCTGGTCGATGGCGGGCGCAAGCTCAACGTGCGCGGCTACATCGGCCTGCCCATGCTCGGGCGCACCCAGACCTGGTTACGTCAGGAATGAACACGCCGTCGACTCGCGCGCTGCGCGCCGGGTTGACGTGAGCGAGCGGAATCCCCGGGCCCTCGGCTCCTACTTGCACCACGGCTTCACTCAGGTCGGCCGCTCCGCGCTGGACGACATGGGCAGGCCGCTTCCCCTGCTGCATCTCTCCCGGCACGCCTGAGCCGCGCTCACGGCGCAATTTGACGCAAGTCAGGGCGTGCGCCGGCGTGCGCGCTCACCATGATCAGGCAGCTTGACAGCGGCGCTCGCGCGTCGCCCCTTCTTCCAACAAGGAACTCATCATGGCAACCAAAACGAGCAAACCCTCTGCGTCCAAGGCCGCCCCGCACGCGGCCATGTCCCTGGCCGAAGCCGGCACGGCAGTGCAGGAAGGCATCGCCAGCAGCCTGTCCGACATCCAGCATATCGAAGCCGACATCGTGCAGCTCGTGCGCAGCACCGTGGCCGACACGCTCGGCGCCGGCGGCACCGTGGGCCACCAGCTCACCGACGTGATCAGCGCACTGGTGCGCTCGGCCATCGAGGCGGTCGAGAAGAATGGCACCGGCATGTCGCTCAGCGCCCGCAACATCGCGCGCGGGATGGTGACCGGCGTGCACGATGTGGGCGGCGACGTGATCGAAGCGGCCTTCCAGACGGCGCGTGCGCTGGTGCGCCAGAGTGCCAACCTGGGCGCCGACGTCGCCACGGTGGCGCGGCATGCGGTGGCCGGGGTGATCGCGGGCGCCGCACAGACGGGAGCCGACGTCGGCAAGGTCGCGCAGCGCGCGGCCGACGGCGCCATCAGCGGCGCTGGCGAGGTCGGTACGCTGGCCTCGCACACCGTGCGCCAGGTCCTGGTCGGCATGACCGGCGACCTGCGCGCGGTGATGGGGGCGGCCACGCCGGCCGGCGCGGAAGCGGCGCACTCCACGGCCCGTCACTGAGCCGCGCGATGCAGGACGCGCGCGAGCCGCTGGGCGTGGTCGACCAGGCGTGGCTGCGCATGGACCGGCCGACCAATCACATGATGATTTGCGGCCTGATGACGTTCGCCGAGCGGCTCACGCTGGACGAGGTGCGCGACACCGTGCGCAGCCGCCTGCTCGCTTTTCATCGTTTCCGCCAGCGCGTCGTGTTCGACGGCGGCGCCCCGTACTGGGAGACCGATGTCAACTTCGACCTCGACTGGCACGTGGTGCGCGTCGGCCTGCCGGCGCCGGGCGGCGAAGCGGAACTGCGCGCGCTGGTGGGCAGTCTGATTTCCACCGCGCTCGCGCCGGACCGTCCCATGTGGCAGTTCCACCTGATCGACCGCCCGGCGGGATCGGTGGTCGTGCTGCGCATCCACCACTGCTATGGCGACGGCTTCGCATTGCTGCACGTGATGCAGGCGATGACGCAAGACGCACCCGACCGGAATGCCCTGCCCCCCACCGACGTGTTGCCGGCGCCCGCGCCGCGCACCGCGGCCGAGCGCATCTTCGGGCCGCTCACCGAGGTGTTCGGGGACGGCGTGCGGCTGGCGGGATCGGCGCTCGGCACGGTCGTGGACTGGGTGCGCACGCCGGCGCACGCGGTGCAGTCGGTCGACAAGCTGGCCGGCCTGGCGCTCGCTTCCGGGGTCATCGCCGCCATGCCGCCGGACGCGCCGACCCGCTTCAAGGGCGAGCTGGGGCCGATGAAGGGCGTGGCCTGGGCCAAGCCGCTGTCGCTCAAGGAGGTGAAGGCGGTTGGGGCGGCGCTCTCGATTTCGGTGAACGACATTCTCCTGGCCTGCCTGACGGGCGCCCTGCGCCGCTACCTGCTGGAGCAGGGCGATCCGGTGACCGGCGCCGAGGTGCGCGCGCTGGTCCCGGTCAATCTGCGCCCGGCCGGACCGGTGCAGGAATTGGGCAACCGCTTCGGCATGGTGTTCTTTCCGTTCCCGCTGGAGGAAGCCGACCCGGTCGCGCGCGCGCGCGAGGTGCACCGGCGCATGCTGGAGCTGAAGCAGTCGCAGCAAGCGCTGGTGGCGCTGGGCATTCTGGCCGTGATGGGCATGGCGCCCGATGCGCTGCGCGAATCGATCCTGGCGGCGCTGGCGGCCAACGCCACGCTGGTGGTGACCAACGTGCGCGGCCCCGAGCAGGGGCGCTATTTCGCGGGCCACAGGATCGGGCGCCAGATGTTCTGGGTGCCGCAATCGGGCGGCATCGGCATCGGCGTGAGCATCCTGAGCTACGCCGGCGAAGTGCACTTCGGGGTGGTCGCCGACAAGCGCCGCGTGCCCGATCCGGACACGCTGGCCGACATGTTCGCCCACGAATTCGAGGTGCTCCTGCTCACCTGCATGCTCACGCCATCAAGCAGCCACGGCGCACCACGCGCCGTCAGGAAGCGCCGCTCGTCCGCGCAGCCCGCTCACTGAAGCATGCACGCATCAGCGCCGCCGTGCGAATCGCTGCAAGTACCTACAGAATTTCGTGCCACTTGGCGACGGTCGAATAGTCGCCTGCGTACTGGCAGTACATGCCCTCGCGCTCGGCAACGAGCTTGCCGGCCTTGTCCTTCAGGAGCCAGTGGAACTGCTTGCAGGCGGTGCCGCCGATCGGCTGCTCGCCGGCGAGGTCGACCTCGCCCACGAACTGCTTGCCCTTCCAGGCGATCGTCTGTCCGGGCTTGAGCGCGACCAGCATCTCCTCGAACTTATCCTTGCTGATGCCGCCTTTGCCCATCATGAAGTGCGCCCAGGCCTCATAGGAATAGCCACCCTCGCAGTCGCCGCAGCGGACCTTGCTCGCGTCCTCGAACTGCTTCTTCTGCGCGCGCGCGGCGTCGAACTTCAGATCCGCGAACTTGTAATAGCTGCAGGAGGTTTCTTCCGGCCACAGCACCTCGGGCTTGAAATCGGCCGGACGCGGTCCGACCGGCGGCAGCACCTTGCCCTTCAACTTGCGGCAGCCCGGCGCCGGCGCGGCCTGGGCGAGTGCGGGAGCGGCGGCCGCAGCGTCGGCGGAAGCAGCAGGCGCGGAGGGCGCGCGCGCTTCCGGCTGCGCCTTCGGCGTTTCCACGGCCTTTTCAGCCGCATTGACGGCGGCGCGGGCGGCGGCGTTTTTCAAGGTATCGAGCCACTGGGCGTGGGCGGCGAGCGGCGACAAGGCGAGGCCGCACAGCGCGGCGAGAAGGAGCTTGCGGATCATGGCGAAAAAGCCAGCATTATCCCGCGACGTGACCTTTTCAGTTGTCGGAAAAGTTTCACTGTTTGTCTATTTTCCGGCGCACCAGGTGGGTTAAGATACCCGCCATGAAATATCGCCACCTGCTCCCCGCCGCCCTGGCCGGCCTCCTGCTGTCCGGGTGCCAGACCGTGTCTCCCAACGAATGCAAGGTCGCGAACTGGAGCGATCTTGGTCTGCGCGACGGCCTGGCCGGCAAGCCGCTGTCGCTGCTGGACGAACGGGCCCACGACTGCGCCGAAGCCGGCGTCGCGGCCGACATGGCACGCTACGTCGCCGGCCGCGACCAGGGTCTGCGCGAATACTGCCGCATCGAGAACGCGGTTCCGCTCGGCCTGAATGGATCGTCCTACCAGGGCGTATGTCCGCCCCAAATCGACATCGAGTTCCGGCGCCGGTATCAGGCCGCTTACGCGGTACACGAGCTGCGCAGCAGCGTCGAAGACCTGGACCGGCGCAGTGCACGCCTGCAGCGCGACCTGCGCGAAGTGGATGCGGACGAAGCCAAACGCTTGAAAGCGGCCGACCAGGACGACGAGCGCAAACGCATCCGGGCGGATGCCGACGAGCGCCGCGAACGTCTGCGCCGCGACTTGCGGGATTTGGACAAGCGGCTGCGGCACGCCCGCGACAGCCTGCGCAGCGCGGAGTACACGCTCGATTCGCTGCGTTGATTCAGGCGCCGGTTAGGCTCAGGGGTTGCTGTCCCACAGGTCGCCGGTGGGATTGAGGCGCGGCGCGGCCAGCCCGAAGTGCTGGTAGGCGAGCGGCGTGGCGACCCGCCCGCGCGGGGTGCGCTGCAGGTAGCCTTGCTGGATCAGGTAAGGCTCCAGCACGTCCTCGATGGTATCGGCCTCCTCGCCGATGGCGGCAGCCAGGTTGCCCACCCCGACCGGGCCGCCGCCGAACTTCAGCAGCACCGCTTCCAGCAGCTTGCGGTCCATGAGGTCGAAGCCGACCTTGTCCACGTCCAGCATGGCCAGGGCCGCGTCGGCCATCTCGCGCGTGATTTCGCCCGTGCCCTTCACTTCCGCATAGTCGCGCACGCGGCGCAGCAGGCGGTTGGCGATGCGCGGCGTGCCGCGCGCGCGCTTGGCGATCTCGCGCGCGCCGTCGTCGACGATGGGCGCGCCCAGCAGGTCGGCGCTGCGCGCGACGATGCGCGCCAGCTCCTCGCTGTTGTAGAACTCGAGCCGCGCCACGATGCCGAAGCGGTCGCGCAGCGGGTTGGTCAGCATGCCGGCGCGAGTGGTGGCGCCCACCAGCGTGAACGGCTGCAGGTCGAGCTTGACGGAGCGCGCGGCCGGGCCTTCGCCGATCATGATGTCGATCTGGTAGTCTTCGAGCGCGGGGTACAGGATCTCCTCGACCACCGGCGACAGGCGGTGGATCTCGTCGATGAACAGCACGTCGTTCGGCTCGAGGTTGGTGAGGATGGCGGCCAGGTCGCCCGGCCGCTCCAGCACAGGGCCGGAAGTCTGGCGCAGGTTCACGCCCATCTCGCGCGCGATGATGTGGGCCAGCGTGGTCTTGCCCAGACCCGGCGGCCCGAACAGGAGCGTGTGGTCGAGCGCCTCGCTGCGCTTGCGCGCGGCGGAGATGAAGATTTCGAGCTGGCCGCGGATCTTCTCCTGGCCGACATATTCGTCCAGCTGCTTGGGCCGCAGGGCGCGCTCGATGGCCTCCTCGTTGGGCGAGGCCGGGGCCGCGCTCACCACGCGCGGCTGGTCGAAATTGTCGGTCTGGATGCTCATCGCTTAGCCCTTGGACAGCGCCTTCAGCGCAAACTTGATGCCGTCCGAAACGCTGGACCCGGCGGGCAGGTTCTTGATCGCGGCGGAGGCTTCCTTGTCAGAATACCCCAGGGCGGCCAATGCGTTGAGGATGTCCGCTTGCGTCTCGTCGCGCGGCGCGCCGCCCACCACGCCGAGGTCGGCGCCCAGCTTGCCCTTCAGCTCCAGCAGCAGGCGCTCCGCGGTCTTCTTGCCGATGCCGGGAATCTTCACCAGGCGCCCCGCTTCCTGCAGGGTCACGGCCTGGGCCAGATCGGCCACGGTCATGCCGGACAGGATGGCCAGCGCGGTGCGCGCGCCGATGCCGGAGATCTTGATCAGCTGGCGGAACAAGGCGCGCTCGGAAGGTGAGCCGAAGCCGAACAGCAGATGTGCGTCCTCGCGCACGATCAGGTGCGTGAACAGGGTCACGCGCTCGTTCGTGTGCGGCAGGTTGTAATAGGTCGACATGGGCACATCGACTTCGTAGCCGACGCCGTTGCAGTCGATCAGGAGCTGGGGCGGCGCTTTTTCAAGCAGGATTCCGGAGAGGCGGCCGATCATGGGTCGATGTTCTAGACGAGACGGCCGCGCTTCATGCGCAGGCCTTTGAGTTGGGGCGACATGGCGCCGATCAGCGCCAGCGCGTCGTGGCTGTTGGCGTGGCAGATGGCCACGCCGAGGGCATCGGCGGCGTCGGTGCCGGGCAGGCCGGGCAGCACCAGCAGGCGCGCCACCATTTCCTGCACTTGCGCCTTGGCCGCGCGGCCGGTGCCGACCACCGCCTGCTTGATCTGGGTCGGCGAGTATTCCGCCACCTGCAGGTCCGCGCCTACGAGGGCCGTGATGGCCGCGCCGCGCGCCTGCCCGAGCAGCAGGGTGGTGTGCGGGTTCACGTTGACGAAGACTTTCTCGATGGCGGCCACCGCGGGCCGGTAGGTGCGTACGATCTCGGATACGCCATGCAGGATGATGCGCAGGCGGCCCGGCAGCTCGCCCTCGCAGGCATCGGTCTTGATCGTGCCCGAGGCGAGGTAGCGCAGGGCGTTGCCCTGCTTTTCGATGACGCCAAAACCGGTGGTGCGCAGGCCAGGGTCGATGCCGAGAATAATCATGACCCGAATACTACCGCGCCGCGCACCCCGTGTGCAGCTTAATGGCGGAAATGGCGGGTGCCGGTGTACAGCATGACGACGCCGCGCTCGTCGGCCGCGTCGATCACTTCCTGGTCGCGCATCGAGCCGCCCGGATGGATCACGCAGGTCGCGCCCGCGTCCACCACCACGTCCAGGCCGTCGCGGAACGGGAAGAAGGCGTCCGACGCCACGGCCGAACCGGCCAGGGTCAGGCCCGCGTTCTCCGCCTTGATCGAGGCGATGCGCGCGGAGTCGACACGGCTCATCTGGCCGGCGCCGACGCCGAGCGTCATGCCGTTGGCGCAGAAGACGATGGCGTTCGACTTCACGAACTTGGCCACGCGCCAGGCGAACATCAGGTCCTGGAGCTGCTGCTGGGTGGGCTGCTTCTTGGTCACCACGCGCAGTTCGCCCAGGCCGACCAGCTTGGCGTCCGGCGACTGCACCAGCAGGCCGCCGCCGACGCGCTTGACGTCCTGCGGGTTCTGGCCGGCGCCCAGCGCGATCTGCAGCACGCGCACGTTCTGCTTGGCGGACATGATGGCCAGCGCTTCGGCGGTGAAGGACGGCGCGATCAGCACTTCCACGAACAGCTTGGCGATCGCTTCGGCCGCCTTGGCGTCCACTTCCACGTTGAAGGCGATGATGCCGCCGAAGGCCGAAGTCGGGTCGGTCTTCAGGGCGCGCGAGTAGGCGTCCAGCGCGTCCGTGCCGATCGCCACGCCGCACGGGTTGGCGTGCTTGACGATCACGCAGCCGGCCGGCTGGCCCAGGCCGCCGAGCGACTTCACGCATTCCCAGGCGGCGTCCGAGTCGGCGATGTTGTTGTACGAGAGTTCCTTGCCTTGGATCTGGCGATAGTTGGCCAGCGCGCCCGGCGCCGGAACCAGGTCGCGGTAGAAGGCGGCCGACTGGTGCGGATTCTCGCCGTAGCGCATGTCCTGCACCTTCTCGAAGCTCAGGTTCAGGGTCTGCGGGTAGGCGGCGCGGGTCTTGTGTTCCTTGTCCTCGCCCAGGCTGGTCAGGTAGTTGGTGATGGCGCCGTCGTACTGCGCGGTGTGTGCGAATACCTTCTTGGCCAGCATGAAGCGGGTGTCGTACGAGATCTCGCCGCCCTTCATCTGCTCCAGCACGACGCTATAGTCGGCCGGATCGCACACCACCACCACGTCCTTGTGGTTCTTGGCGGCGGAACGCAGCATGGTCGGGCCGCCGATGTCGATGTTCTCGATCGCGTCGGCCAGGGTGCAGTCGTCCTTGGCCACGGTCGCCTGGAACGGATACAGGTTCACCACCACCATGTCGATGGTCGGGATGTTGTGCTCTTCCAGCTTGGCCACGTGCTCCGGGAAGTCGCGGCGCGCCAGGATGCCGCCGTGGACCTTCGGGTGCAGCGTCTTCACGCGGCCGTCCAGCATCTCCGGAAAGCCGGTGTAGTCGGCCACTTCGGTCACCTGCACGCCGTTGTCGGCCAGGAGCTTGGCGGTGCCGCCGGTGGACAGGATCTTCACGCCCTGAGCCGCCAGCGCGCGCGCGAAGTCGAGCACGCCGGTCTTGTCGGAGACGGAGATGAGAGCTTGTTTGATCATGGGAGTGGCCTAAGGGTTGAAAATTCGGTGCGGCGCCGGTGGTCCGCGCACGCCGCACGGCCACTCGGTGCGATGAGATCTATAACAGTCCGTGTTCCTGCAGCTTCTTGCGCAGGGTATTGCGGTTGATGCCCAACATCTGAGCTGCCTGCGACTGGTTGCCGTCCGCGCGCAGCATCACGACTTCGAGGACCGGCTTCTCCACGGTCAGCACGACCATGTCGTAGATGTTCGACGGTTGCTGTTCGCCCAGGTCGTTGAAATATTCTTCGAGGCTGCGCTGGATGACTTCCTGGATGCTCTCTTTGCTCATGCTTGCTTCGTCCTTGCTTACGCTGCCAAAGCGACTTCGAATTCTTCGGCGGGGCGGTATTGTAACCGCTCGCCGTATTCCTGTTGAGAGTCGAAGAACCGGTCCACGGCCGCGAGCTGCTCCGCGGTCGACTCGAGCCGGTTCATCTCCTGCCGGAAGGCTTCCCCGCCCGGCAGGTCCTGCACATACCAGCCGATATGCTTGCGGGCGGTACGCACGCCCAGGAACTCGCCGTAGAAGGCGTAGTGCGCGGGCAGGTGTTCGAGCATCAGGGCGCGCGCCTCGTGCACGGTGGGTGCGGGCAGCAGTTCGCCGGTGCGCAGGTAGTGGTCGATCTCGCGGAAGATCCACGGGCGGCCCTGGGCGGCGCGGCCGACCATGACGGCGTCCGCGCCGGTGTAATCGAGCACGAACTTCGCCTTTTCAGGCGTCGTGATGTCGCCGTTGGCGACCACCGGGATCTGCACGGCGGCCTTCACGGCGCGGATGGTGTCGTATTCGGCATCGCCCTTGTAGCCGTCGGCGCGGGTGCGTCCGTGCAGGGTCAGCATGGCGATGCCGGCCTGCTCGGCCAGGCGCGCGATGCGTAGGGCGTTCTTGTTCTCGCGGTTCCAGCCGGTGCGGTATTTGAGCGTGACCGGCACGTCCACCGCGGCCACCACCGCGTCCAGGATGCGCGCCACCAGGTCCTCGTGCTGCAGCAGGGCCGAGCCGCACCAGTTGTTGCACACTTTCTTGACCGGGCAGCCCATGTTGATGTCGATGATCTGGGCGCCGCGCTCGACGTTGAACTTGGCGCACTCGGCCAGTTCCTCCGGCACCGCGCCGGCGATCTGCACGGCCTTCGGCTCCATTTCGCCGGTGTGGTCGGTGCGGCGGGCGGACTTCTCGCTGGCCCACAGGCGCGGGTTGGAGGCGGCCATTTCGGACACCGCGTAGCCGGCCCCGAGCTGCTTGCACAGCTGGCGGAACGGGCGGTCCGTGACGCCCGCCATGGGGGCGACGAACACATTGTTACGCAGCTGATAAGGGCCGATATACACGAGACAAGAGCGGGAAAAAGCGTTCAGGGAAGCTGACTATTTTACCCCAGAACCTGCTCAAAAACTAAGCACTATTTTTGCATAACCGTCATCCCCGCGAAAGCGGGGACCTCTGGTGCGAGGCTGTACGCTGCACTAAAGCGCAGGGGTCCCCGCGTGCGCGGGGATGACGGGGGTCAGGCGAGTTCGTCGAGCGCTTTTGGATCGAGATGGGCGATTTCGCCCCAGCTGGTGAGCGCCACCTTACCGTCCGCGGCACGGAAGCGGTTGATGCTGGCGTTCCGGATCGGGAAGCTGCGCGGGGTGCCGAGCGGGAGCTCGAGGGCGGCGCGGTAGGCGCATTCCAGCACGCCGCCGTGGGCGACGATGGCCAAGGTCTGGCCGGGATGGCGCGCGGCCCAGTCCAGCAGGGCCGCGGTGGTGCGCTGATAGAACGCGCGGAAGCTCTCCGCCACGCGCTCACCGGCCGGCATCACCGCGTCGACCGCGCGCGCCTGCCAGGCGGCGAAGTCGTCCGGGTAGCGGCGCGCGATCTCGTGGTAATCGAGGCCCTCGAAGGCGCCGTAGCAGCGCTCGCGCAGGCGCGCGTCCTCGTGCACCGGCAGGCCGTGGTGGCGCGCGACCGCCTGCGCGGTGGCGCGGGCGCGCCCGAGGTCGCTCGCGACGATGGCGTCGATGCGCTCGTCCGCCAAGGCGGCGCCGAGCGCGGCGGCCTGGCGCTCGCCCTCCGCATTGAGGGGAATGTCGATGTGGCCCTGCAGCCGGCGCACGGCGTTCCAGGCGGTTTCGCCGTGGCGGATCAGGACCAGCCGCGTCATGCCGTCAGCGTCTCCGCCACGGCCGGATTGAGCGAGTAGGCGCACACGATCTGCGCTTCGTCCAGGATGTGGCCGCGTAGGGCGGCGCGCGCTTCCTGGCCCGTGAATGCACCTTCCAGCGGCAGGCGCGGCACGTCGAGCGCATACAGGCGGAAGATGTAGTGGTGGATGCGCTCGTCGTTCCACGGCGGGTACGGACCGTCGTAGCCGTAGTAGTCGCCGGACATCTCCGGATCGTCGGCGAACCAGCCGGTGTAGTCGTTCTTGCCGTGCCGGAGCGGCTGGCCGGCCACCTGCGGGCCGCTCTTGCCGCGCGGCGTGACCGCGTCGGAAAACTCGCCGGCCGCGATCGCTTGCCGCTGCGGCGGAATATCCACCAGCGACCAGTGGAAGAACTCGGTGCGGGCCAGATCCTCCGGCACGCTGCGGCCTTCGCGGTTGACGTCGGTGCCGACGGTCGGCACGTCCACGTCGATGCAAAACAGCGCCAGCGACTCGGTGCCGGCCGGCACCTCGTCCCAGGCCAGGTGGGGATTGCGGTTGCCGGACAGGCGCACGTGCGTGGCCGGGGCGGCCACGGCAAAGGCGAACTCGCCCGGGATCACGCCGCCGTCGCGAAAGGAATCACTCCATAGTCTCATCGTCAGTTCTCCTCATATGCTGCCCCTTCGACCGCGCACGATCGCGTAAGTTCAGCGTAGCGCGGGCGGGTTCACCTGCAGCCAGAAAGTCACGGGTCCGTCGTTGACCAAGCTCACTTGCATATCGGCCCCGAATTGACCGGTCTCGACAATGCCATGTTTCCATTTCGCCTGGCGCACCACATGCTCGAACAGGCGCCGCCCCTCGTCCGGCGGCGCGGCCGGGGTGAACGAGGGCCGGGTGCCGCTCTTGGTGTCGGCCGCCAGGGTGAACTGGGGCACCAGCAGCAGGCCGCCCTCGATGTCGGTGAGGCTGCGGTTCATCTTGCCCGCATCGTCGGGGAAGACGCGATAGCCCAGGAGCTTGGCGAGCAAGGCCTCGGCCTCCTTCGCGCTGTCGCCGCGCTCGGCACACAGCAGCACCAGCAGGCCGCGCTCGATGCGGCCGACGGTTTCCCCGCCGACCTCGACCGAGGCGCGGCGCACGCGCTGGAGGAGGCCGATCATGCGGAGAGGGTGACCCGGGCGAACTTGCGCTTGCCGACTTGCAGGACGAAGGTGCCGGCCTCGAGCTTGAGGCCCTTGTCGCCGACCACCTCGCCATCGACCCGCACCCCGCCCTGGTCCACCATGCGCATCGCTTCCGAGGTGGAGGCGCACAGGTTGGCCTGCTTGAGCAGCTGAGGCACGGCCAAGGGTGCGCCGCCCAGGGCCACTTCGGGGATATCGTCGGGGATGCCGCCCTTCGAGCGGTTGACGAAATCGGCCAGCGCATCCTGCGCCGCCTGGGCGCTATGGAAGCGCGCCACGATCTCCTGGCCGAGGGCGACCTTGGCGTCGCGCGGGTTGGCGCCGGACTCGACGGCCGCCTTGAGCGCGCCGATCTCCGCGATCGACTTCCACGACAGCAGGTCGTAGTAGCGCCACATCATGCTGTCCGAGATGCTCATCACCTTGGCGAACATGGTGTTGGCCGGCTCGGTGATGCCGATGTAGTTGTTCTTGGACTTGGACATCTTCTCGACGCCGTCCAGGCCCTCCAGCAGCGGCATGGTCAGGATGCACTGCGGCTCCTGGCCGTAGTCCTTCTGCAGTTCGCGGCCGACCAGGAGGTTGAATTTCTGGTCCGTTCCACCCAGCTCAAGGTCCGCCTTCAGGGCGACGGAATCATATCCCTGCATGAGCGGGTAGAGGAATTCGTGGACCGAGATCGGCGTGCCGTTCTTGTAGCGCTTGGTGAAGTCGTCGCGCTCCATCATGCGTGCCACCGTGTAGCGCGAGGCGAGCTGGATCATGCCGCGCGCGCCCAGCGGATCGCACCACTCCGAGTTGTAGCGGATTTCCGTGCGGGCCGGGTCGAGCACCAGGGAGGCCTGCTTGAAGTAGGTGGTCGCGTTGGCCTCGATCTGCTCGCGCGAGAGCGGCGGCCGGGTCACGTTGCGCCCCGACGGGTCGCCGATCATCGAGGTGAAGTCGCCGATCAGGAAAATCACCTGGTGGCCCAGGTTCTGCAGCTGGCGCATCTTGTTCAGGACCACGGTGTGGCCCAGGTGCAGGTCGGGCGCGGTCGGATCCAGGCCGAGCTTGATGCGCAGCGGGGTGCCGGACCGCTCCGAGCGGGCCAGCTTCTGGGCGAATTCCGCCTCGATCAGCAGCTCGTCCGCCCCGCGCTTGGCAATGGCCAGCGCCTCCTGGACGGTGTCGGATAGGGGCAGGGGGGCGGAAGGCGTGGAAGTGGTGGTCATAAGCTGCGTTTATTGCCAAATACCATGGAAGAATTATTTGTAGGACTTATCCGAAGCTGGGGTATAATCCTCGATCTCGTCCAATCTTGCTCAATGAAAACAAGCACTTAGAAGAATAAAAACACTCTGCATATCGTGTTTTCTTGGGCGTTCAAGCAGTAAATTTTAACTGATTGCATGAACCCGACCAACAAAATCACAGGCAAAAGCTGGTCTAGCCTGCTGGGAACGACCCGCAAGGCGCGCATCGTCAGCGCCTCGGCGATCTTCCTCGCGGCCTGTGCCTTTGGGGCTGCCGGGGTGGCGCCGCTTGCGCCCGACCCGGCCAATCTGCCAGTCCGATCGATCGCCCAGGAGCTTCAGCTTCCCGAGATCTCCGACCAGATCGCAGCCCTGCAGGACGCCGACCAGAAATTCATCAGCGAAGAGCGCGTCCGTCCGGGCGACTCCCTCGCTTCCCTACTCAACCGCCTCGGGGTCGACGACCCGGATGCCAGCTCCTTCATCAAGTCGGACAAGGTCGCCCACGCCATCATGCAGCTGCAGGTCGGCAAACGGGTCCAGGCCGAAACCGACGACGAAGGCCAGCTCGCATGGCTGCGCGCAACCGTGGCCGACAGCAAGGACAAGTCCGTCAAGAACATCACCGTGACCCGCCAGGGCGGCAAGCTGGTGGCGGTCGAGGCGCCGGCCCAGCTGGAACGCCGCATCGAGATGCGATCGCGCGAGATCACCACCTCGCTGTACGCCGCCACCGACTCCGGCGGCGACGGCGGCCGCCTGCCGGACGCGATCACGGCCCAGATCATCGAGATGTTCTCGACCGATATCGACTTCCGCTCCGACCTCAAGCGCGGCGACCGCTTCAACGTGGTCTACGAGAGCTACTGGCTGGACGGCGAGATGGTGAGCACCGGCCGCATCCTGGCCGGCGAATTCACCAACCGCGGCGTGAGCTACCAGTCGGTCTGGTTCGACGACCCGGTGACGAAACAAGGCGGCTACTACAGCGTGGACGGCAAGGCCCTGAAGAAGGCCTTCCTCAAGTCGCCGCTGGAGTTCTCGCGGATTTCGTCGGGCTTTTCGATGCGGGTACACCCCGTGTTCGGCAGCTGGAAGCAGCATAAGGGCATCGATTTCGCCGCGGCGCTCGGCACGCCGATCCGCGCGGCCGGCGACGGCGTGGTGGACTTCAAGGGTGTCTCGAACGGCTACGGCAACCTGGTCGTGCTCAAGCACTGGAACAACTACAGCACGGCCTACGCCCACATGAGCCGCTTCGCGCCCGGCATCGGCCGCGGCAGCAAGGTGACCCAGGGCCAGGTGATCGGCTACGTCGGCGCCACCGGCTGGGCCACCGGCGCCCACCTGCACTACGAATTCCGGATCGGCGGCCAGGCGGTCGACCCGACCAAGGTCAAGGTCACGGCCCAGGCGCCGCTGTCCCCGGCCGAACTGGGCCGCTTCCGCATGGTGTCGGCCGACATGCTGCACCGCTTCGACCTGCTGCGCCCGGTCGGGCCGAAACTGGCCTTGCGCTAGGACGGTGTCCGACCTGTACATCGGCCTGATGTCCGGCACCTCGCTCGACGGGGTGGACGGCGTCCTGGCCGATTTCGCGGGCGGCGCGATCCAGACCCTGGGCGCCGCCTTCGTCCCCTTCCCCGCCGAACTGCGCGCCGAACTGATGGCGCTGCAAAGCGCGACCTCCAACGAAATCGAACGTGAAGCCCTGGCCGCCAACGGCCTGGCCGCGGCCTATGCCCGCTGCGCCGACGAACTGGTGGCCAAGGCGCCGGGCCGGGTGGCCGCCGTGTGCGTGCACGGCCAGACCATCCGCCACCGTCCCGAACTCGGCTTCACGCGCCAGACCAACAATCCCGCCCTGGTGGCGGAGCTGACCGGCATCGACGTCATCGCGGACTTTCGCAGCCGCGACGTGGCGGCCGGCGGCCAGGGTGCGCCGCTGGTGCCGGCCTTCCACCAGGCCCAGTTCGGCCACCCCGGCCAGACCCGGGCGGTGGTGAACGTGGGCGGGATCGCCAACATCAGCGTGCTGCACGCGGACGGGCGCGTGAGCGGCTACGACACCGGCCCCGGCAACGTGCTCATGGATCTGTGGATCGCCCGCCACCAGGGCGCGGCCTACGACGCCGGGGGCGCCTGGGCCGCCAGCGGCCAGGTCCAGCCGGACCTGCTGGCCGCGCTGCTGCGCGCGCCCTACTTCGCCCTGCCCGCCCCCAAGAGCACCGGGCGCGACCTGTTCCACGCCGCCTGGCTGGACACGCAGCTGGCGCCCTTCCCCCGGCGCGCGGCAGCGGACGTGCAAGCCACCCTCACGCGCCTGACGGCGGTGACGATCGCGGACGGCATCAGGAAAGAGACGGACCAGCCGGCGGCGGTCTACGTGTGCGGCGGCGGGGCCTACAACGCCACCCTGCTCCAGGAATTGGCCGCGGCGCTGGGAGGAAACGTGCCGGTGCAGTCCACCGACGTGCTGGGCGTGGCGCCCAACCGGGTCGAGGCGCTCGCCTTCGCCTGGCTCGGCCACCGCTTCTCCAAACGACAAGCGGGCAATCTGCCCGCCGTCACTGGTGCGAAAGGGCTCCGCATCCTGGGAGCCCTGTATCCGGCCTGATCAGGCCGAGAAGGAGGAACCGCAACCGCAGGTCGACTGCGCGTTCGGGTTCTTGATCACGAACTGGGCGCCTTCCAGGTCGTCCTTGTAGTCGATCTCCGCGCCGACCAGGTACTGGTAGCTCATCGAATCGATCAGCAGCTGGACGCCGTTCTTGTCCATCGTCGTATCGTCCTCGTTGACGATCTCGTCGAAGGTGAAACCGTACTGGAAACCCGAGCAGCCGCCGCCTTGCACGAACACGCGCAGCTTCAGGTCCGCGTTGCCTTCCTCTTCGATCAGCTGGGCGACTTTCTGAGCGGCAGCGTCGGTAAAGACGATCGGGGCCGGCATTTCTGCGACTGCATTCATGGAAAACTCCTGGTGAAATCTTTGATTGGGTTCATTATAGACGCTTGTCCCGTCTCATGCTCCGGCCGCCATGGCCGATTGCGTCTCAGCAACAGCAAGGTGGAACACCGGTTCGCCCGGCGCCTCGTGGGTGAGCTTGCCGGTGACGGTCGCGCCGCTGTGCATCTCCAGCATGCTGTAGTGCACGTCCCCAATAATGCGGCCTTTCGGCTGGAGTTCAAGCAATCCCGTACAGTAAACAGGGCCTTCGATGGTGCCGTTGACCACCACCGTGTGGCAGCGCACCTCGCCCGTGATGCGCGCGCTTTCGGAGACGATGAGGAGGTTGTCCACACCCTCCTCCCCGATCACGCTGCCGCGCACCTCGCCGTCGAGGCGCAGGCCGCCGCTGAAGCTCACATTGCCGCTGAGGCGGGTCGCGCCGCCGATCAGGCTGTCGAGTTCGCTCTTGGTGTTTTTGCGAAACATCATTCCCTCCAGGTTGCCACGTCCAGCTCAAAAATGTACCGTGGCCAACCCCGGAGGGATTGATTTTCCTCAGGGCAGGAGAGCGATCTGCTGCAGTCCGGTCGTCTCGTCCAGGCCGAACATCAGGTTCATGCACTGGACGGCCTGGCCGGAGGCGCCCTTGACCAGGTTGTCCTGGACCACCAGCAGCACCAGGGTGTTGCCGTTGCCGGGGCGCTGCAGGGCGATGCGCAGCATGTTGGAGCCGCGGGTCGAGCGGGTTTCGGGGTGCGAGCCGAACGGCATCACGTCCACGAAGGCCGAGCCGGCGTATTCCGTCTCGAACAGCGCTTGCAGCTCTTCGTTGCTGATGTCGCGCGTGAGGCGGGCGTACAGGGTCGAATGCATGCCGCGGATCATCGGCACCAGGTGGGGCGTGAAGATCAGGCCGACTTCCTGCTCGGTGAAGCGCTGCAGCTGGGCGACCGTTTCCGGCGTGTGGCGGTGGCCCGCCACGCTGTAGGCCTTGAAATTGTCGCTCGCCTCGGAGAACAGGGTGCCGATCTCGGCCTTGCGGCCGGCCCCGGACACGCCCGATTTGCAGTCCGCGATCAGGCTGGACGCATCGGCCAGCTTGTTCTTGAGCAGCGGATAGAAGCCAAGCTGCATGGTGGTCGGGTAACAGCCCGGGTTGGCGATCAGGCGCGCGCCGCGGATCTGTTCGCGGTTCAGCTCGACCAGGCCATACACGGCTTCCGGCAGCAGTTCCGGGCAAGTGTGAGGAATCTTGTACCACTTTTCGAAGGTGGCCTGGTCCTTGAGGCGGAAGTCGGCCGCCAGGTCGATGACCTTGACGCCGGCCGCGAGCAGCTCGGGCGCCTGGGCCATCGCCACGCCGTGCGGGGTGGCGAAAAACACCACGTCGCATTGCTTGAGGTCGACATTGTCCGGCGCCGCGAAGGCCAGGTTCACGCGGCCGCGCAGGGACGGGAACATGTCGGCCACCGGCAGACCGTCCTCCTTGCGGGAGGTGATGGCGGTCAGTTGCACGTCCGGGTGCACCGCCAGCAAACGCAGCAATTCAACGCCCGTGTAGCCGGTGCCGCCGACGATGCCAACTTTGATCATCTCTCTTCCTTGTATGTTCAGCAGGTAAAAGCGGTATTTTAGTGCAAATTGCGAATTCGGCTTGGCCAGGGCGCGCGATGACGAAAGGGCAAAGTTGTACTATCCTACGGCCCGTCGCCAAACAAGGATCGGAAGTTGGAAGAATTCTCCCTCGCGTTCGGAACCGGTGTGCTGGCCCTGTTCCTGGCCGTGCCCATGTTCGCACTGCGCTCGCAGCGCCCCGCCAATGTCTGGCTCGGTCTGTTCATCCTCTGTTTTGGCATGCTCGCCTCGGCCGGGACCTATTACCGCTACCATGCCCTGGCCGGCTGGCTGGACCTGGGCCTGGGCTTCATGGCGCCCAGCTTTTACCTGTATGTGCGCAACCTGACGGGGGCCGGCAATGGCCGGGCGCAGCTGTGGCACGCCCTGCCCGGCCTGGCGTGGGCGGCCCTGTTCCTGGAGGCGCGCTTCCGGCTGGGCGGCGACGCGCTGGTCGATGCGCTGAGCCATGGCCGGCTCGCCTGGTTCCTGCCGGGATTGCTGACCGCCGAAGCCCTCGCCTGCGGCTATGCGGGCGCGGTGCTGTGGCTGTTGGCGCGCTACCGGCGCCGCCTGCCCGAGCACTACGCCTCGCCGGAGCGGCGCGACCTGCGCTGGCTGGGCTGGACCTCCGCCGTGCTGCTGGCCCTGCTGTTCCTGTGGATTCCCGCAAATCTCTTCGGCGGCTGGTGGGGCGTGGCGCTGGTCGTGGGCCGGCTCGTATTCCTGGCCGTCCTGGGCTGGCTCGGCATGGGGTATGCGCGCGTGTTCGTGGCCTCGCCGGAAGCGGTGCTGGCGCCGCCGGCGGCGCCTGAACCCGAACCGGAAAAATACGCCCGCTCCGGCATGAACGATGCGACCCGCCAGCTGATCGGCGAGCGCCTGGCCAAGCGCATGGCGGAACGGCGCGACTTTCTCGAACCCGACATTTCGCTCAGCCTGCTGGCCGAGCGGATCGGCACCTCGTCGCAATTGCTCTCGCAATACCTGAACGATGAGCTGCAGCAAAACTTTTTCGGCTACGTGAACGGCTTGCGCATCGCCGAAGTCCAGCACGCCATGCGCGACCCGGCGCGGGCGCACCAGACCATCCTCGAACTGGCCGTCGCGTCCGGCTTCAACAGCAAGTCCACCTTCAACGCCTGCTTCAAGGCCGCGACCGGCATGACGCCATCCGCCTGGCGCCAGGCCTATCCGCTGGCGGCGCCGCCGGTGCCGGCCGCGGCCTGAAACAGGTCCGCTCCGGTCGGCACGGACGCCAGAGGTGCCGACCGGCGTCACACTCGACACCCCGATCACGTTCCTGGAGTGTTATGAGAGCAACTTTTCCCCTACTCGGCCTAACCGTCCTGCTGAGCGCTTGCGGCGGTGGCGGTGGCGGCGGCGATGCCGGCCTGCCGATCGTGGTCCCGGCCATCGAAACGCCCGGCACGCCACCGGCCGCGGCGGGCGGCGTCGGCGTCTATGACATCAGCTACGGCACCTTCAAGGGGGTCTACACCTTCCTGGACAATGGCGACTTCTATGGCTTGCACTACTACGCCGACCAGAGCGGTGTGCACGCCTTGGGCCACCCCTACGCCCACCTGAGCCCGAGCAATGACCTGACCCATACCACCGCTTTGGTCTGGGGCAACTTCTTCGCCGACGACCAGGGCGTGGGCCTGATCGACCGCCAGGGCGCCCTGGGACGGGAGTTCCGTCCGGAGGGTCTCTTCGTCGAGCTCCATTCCAATGCCGTCGGCAACGAGTCGGGCTTCGCCGCCACCCAGAAACCCTGGGCGCCCGGGTCCAGCCGGTCCATCTATCTGGACCCGATTCCCCTGTCCCAACTGGCGGGGACCTACCGTGGCTATTGGCGCAGCGCCGGACTGAGCCAACCGAGGCGCGACCTGGAGACCTTCACGCTGGGGACGGACGGCAAGCTGCGCGCGACCTCGGTCGGCTGCACGGTCCAGGGCAATATGCGCCAGCACGGCCAGACTGGCGTCTTCGATACAGAACTGCAGGCAGCCGGCGGCCCCTGCGGCGCCGGCCTCGCCCTGACCGGGATCGTCACGCCGGTGGGCTACGCGCAAGGCAAGGCCACGCTCGCCTTCCAGGTCCATGCGGAGCAGGTGGTCCTGGTCTTCATCGTCGAGCAGCAATAGACGCAAAAAAAAGGCCGCCCAAGGGCGGCCAAACGGAAAAGATCGCAGAACAGTATCGCGCCACCTGGAGGAGCGGTCGTCCGAACCGGCCGGCCCGGACCTGCGCACGGATCGACGCGCCCCGTGCCCATGAAAAAAGCCGCCCGGAGGCGGCTTTTTTGCTGGCAGGGGAAGCGGATTAACGCTTCGAGAACTGCTTGGCGCGGCGTGCTTTGCGCAGGCCGACCTTCTTACGCTCGACTTCGCGGGCGTCGCGGGTGACGAAGCCGGCGCGGGCCAGATCGGCCTTCAGGGCTGCGTCATAGTCGATCAGGGCGCGGGTGATACCGTGGCGCACTGCACCTGCCTGGCCGGACTCGCCGCCGCCATGCACGTTGACCATGATGTCGAAACGCTCGGTGTTGCCGGTCAGTTCCAGCGGCTGACGGATGACCATCAGGCCCGTTTCACGGGAGAAGTATTCAGCAGCGGGCTTGCCGTTCACCACGATCTGGCCGGAACCGGCCTTGATGAACACACGAGCCACCGCGCTCTTGCGACGGCCGGTGCCGTAGTTGTAGTTACCGATCATATCCGCCTCTTACAGTTCGAGAACTTTAGGTTGCTGGGCCGAGTGCGGATGGGAACCGTCCGCATACACTTTCAGCTTCTTGATCATTGCATAGCCCAGCGGACCTTTAGGCAGCATGCCTTTGACCGCTTTTTCCAGGGCGCGGCCCGGGAAACGCTGTTGCATCTTGATGAAGCTGGTCTCGTAGATACCGCCCGGGTAACCGGAGTGACGGTAGTACATCTTGTTGTTGGCCTTGGTGCCGGTCACGCGCAGCTTGCCTGCATTGACGACGATGATGAAATCGCCGGTGTCGACGTGAGGGGTGAACTCAGGCTTGTGCTTGCCGCGCAGACGGCGTGCCACTTCGCTGGCGACACGGCCGAGGACTTTGTCCGTCGCGTCAATCACGTACCATTCGCGCTGGACTTCATGTCCTTTTGCCGAAAAAGTTTTCATGATGACTTTCAAAAATAAATATACGCTCAGCTTTGGCGGTTCCCCAGTCGTTACCTGTGGACTCAACCTTATTGTCTTTCCCTGGGCGCACGGAAAGCCGATAATCATACTCTGCCTTGCAACCGCAAGTCAAGCCGACCCGGGTGATTGACAAAAAATCAAAGCCCCCGATACCATCCCCGCCACACCAAGACGACTGGGGAGACCGCATGAAGTTCCGAGTGTTGCTGGGCGCCGCCGTGCTGGCCGCGCCCCTGGCCCAGGCCGCGCCCGCCGCCCGCGCCGGCCACAGCTGTCACCTGCCCGGCGTCGAAGAGGCGTTGCGCTGCGTAGCCGTCGAGGTTCCATCCGACTACGCCCAGCCCAAGGGCGCCAGGATCTCCCTGCACGTGACGGTGGCGCCCTCGTTCCGGGAGACGCCCCAGCCCGATCCGCTGTTCGTGCTGGCCGGCGGCCCCGGCCAGGCCGGCACCGACCTGCTGCCCATGCTGGACCGGATGTTCAGCCGGGTGCGCGCCACCCGCGACGTGATCCTGATCGACCAGCGCGGCACCGGCCGCTCCGGCCGGCTCGCTTGTCCGCCAGGCGAACACGAGGAGACGACCAGCGACGACCAGATGCGGGCCGAGCTGCGCGCTTGCGTGGCCAGGCTGGGCAAGCCGCTGGCGGACTATAACACCGCCAATTCCGCACGCGACATCGAGCAGGTGCGCCTTGCACTCGGCTACGACAAGATCAATGTCTGGGGCGTGTCCTACGGCACACGCCTGGCCCAGGCCTACGTGCGCGCCTATCCGGATGCGGTGCGCGCCACGGTGCTGGACGGCGTGGTGGCGCCGGACCAGGTGATTCCGGCCGGCGGCCACGATGCCCAGTCCGCGCTCGACGCCCTGTTCGACCAGTGCGCCCGCGAAGCCGCCTGCGCCAAGGCGTTTCCGCGTTTGCGCGCCGAATTCGCCGAGCTTTCCGCCAAAGTCGCCACCGGCAAGGTGGTGCTGGAGCTGCCCGATCCGCGCACGGCGGAGCTGCGCCGCCTGCCCTTGACCAGCATGCGCTTTCTCGGCACCGTGCACGCGGTGCTGTACAACCCGGTCGACAGCCGCAGCCTGCCGTTCCTGATCCACAGCGCCGCGCAAGGCCGCTGGGAGCCCTTCGTGGCGCGCGCCAACGTCAGCAACGACGTCTCGACCGAAGGCGTGGTGGCCACCATCATGCACCTGGCCGTGGTGTGCGCCGAGGACTACCCGCGCCTGTCGCGCGAGCTGACCGAGACCGACGCCAAGGGTTCGTTCCTGAGCGGCCCGCTGCTCACCGACCGCCTCGCCATGTGCGAGCTGGTACACGTGCCCGCCGTGCCCTACCGCGCACCGAGCCGCATCGCCACGCCCGTTCTGCTGCTGTCGGGCGCCCTCGACCCGGTCACGCCGCCGCACCGGGCGCAGGCGGCCGCCGAATGGATGGCCAAGCCCCAGCAGCTGGTCGTGTCCAACGCCGGCCATGGCATCACGCCGCTCGGCTGCGCGCCCCGTCTGGTGCGCGCATTCCTGGACCAGCCCGCGGCGTCCGTCAACGCCAAATGCCTGAGCGAGATTCCGACCGCAAGCTTCCAGGTCAACGCCGCCGGCCCCCAACCCTGAGCACGGAGAACGCCATGATCGAAGTGAAGGACGTGAGCAAGACATTCGGCGCCGTGCGGGCCCTGGACGGCGTGGCTTTCACCGCGCGCGACGGCCAGATCACCGGCCTGCTCGGCCCCAACGGCGCCGGCAAGACGACCCTGCTGCGCACCCTGGTCGGCCTGCTCCAGCGCGACAGCGGCAGCATCGCCGTGGACGGCGTCGACCCGGCCGCCGAACCGCTGCGGGTGCGCCAGAACATCGGCCTGTTGACCGACCAGTTCGGCCTGTACGAGCGGCTCTCCACCCGCGAATACCTGACCTATTTCGGCGAATTGAACGGCATGGCCAAGGCGGACATCCGCAGCCGCATCGCCGAGGTGGCGGCCCTGCTCGGCATGGACGACATCCTGGCGCGCCGCTCCAAGGGCTTCTCGCAGGGGCAGCGGATCAAGGTCGCGCTGGCGCGCACGCTGCTGCACCGCCCGCGCCACCTGCTGCTGGACGAACCCAGCCGCGGGCTCGACGTGATGAGCACGCGCGCCCTGCGCCGCGCCCTCGAAGCCCTGCGCGCGGATGGCTGCTGTGTGATCATGGCGACCCACGTGATGCAGGAAGTGGTGCATCTGTGCGACGACGTGGTCGTGATCGCCAAGGGCCGCACGGTGGCGCAAGGCACGCCGGCGCAGCTCTGTGAGCGCACCGGCATTTCCAACCTCGAAGATGCATTCGTCAGCCTGGTGGGCGAAGAAGGGATCGTGGCATGAAGTCCAAACTGCTGATCGTCCTGGCCAAGGAATGGAAGGACGCGCTGCGCGACAAGCGCGCCATGGCGCTGCTGGCCCTGTTCGTCGTGATGTACCCGCTGATGATCGGCTTCATGCTGAACCGGATCATCAGCCGCTCGACCACGCCGGAGCGCGAGGGCATCGAGCTGACCGTGGTCGGCGCCGAGCGCGCGCCCACGCTCATGACCATGTTCAAGCAGAAGAACATCAACGTGCACGCGAGCGAACCGCTGACGGAAGACGCGACCGGCGCGCTGCTGCGCACCCGCAAGACGGTCGGCCTGCTCAAGATCGACGCCGCCTTCAGCGAGAACTACGCCGCCATGCGTCCCGCGCGGGTCGAACTGTGGTTCGATTCGGCGGTCGACAACGGCCACAAGCTGGACGAGGTGGAAGACGTGCTGCGCAAGTATGGCACCGCCGTCGCCAGCGCGCGCCTGCTGGCGCATGGGGTCTCGCCGGTGACCCTGATGCCGGTGGCCGTGCAGCGCTACGACACCGGCACCAGCGCCTCGCGCTCGGGCGTCCTGATCGGCGCCATGATGGGGAGCTTCTTCGTCCCCGTCTTCATGTTCTGCCTGAGCACCGCGGTGGACGGCACGGCCGGCGAGCGCGAACGCCGCTCGCTGGAAGTGCTGATGGCGCAGCCGGTGCGCGCCGCCCAGCTCATCGGAGGCAAGATCCTGTGCGGGACCGCGCTGGCGGCGGTAGGCTTCGGCCTGGAACTGATGTTCGCGCACGGCATTCTCAAGTGGCTGCCGCTGGAGGAAATCGGCATGTCCTGGCGCTTGACCGTCGCCGACCTGGGCCTGGTCTACCTGACCACCCTGCCCCTGTGCCTGTTCGCCGCCGCCTTCGAGACGGCGCTGGCGATGAACGCCAAGTCCTTCCGCGAAGCGCAGAGCACGGTCAGCCTGGCGGTGATGGTGCCGATCATTCCCGCCGTGATCGTGCCGACGCTCGACCTGCAGACGGCGGCCTGGATGTACGACGTGCCGGTGCTGTCCCAGATCACGCTGCTGCGCGAGCTGGCCAAGGGCCAGGCGCTGGGCCTGCTGCCCTATGTGCAAGCGTTCGCGACCTCCCTGGTTGCCGGACTGGCCTGCTACGCCTTCGCCGCCCGCCGTCTCGGCAGCGAAAAATACGTACTCTCCGTCTAGCCGCTAAAATCGGGGACAGACCCGGGGACAGACCCCGGGTCTGTCCCCGATTTTTCTTTTGGAGTAGCGATGGAAGTGAAGGTAAGCTGGAACGGCCCGTCCGGCATGAGTTTCCGGGCCCAGACCGGGTCCGGGCATCTGGTGTGCATGGACGGGGCGCCCGATGGCGGCGGCAACAACCTGGCCCCGCGGCCGATGGAGATGATGCTGGTCGGCGCCGGCGGCTGCACCGCCTACGACGTGGTCCTGATCCTCAAGCGCGGACGCGAAGACGTGCGCGGCTGCGACGTGACGCTGCAGGCGGAGCGCGCCGAGACCGATCCCAAGGTCTTCACCAAGATTAACTTCCACTTCGTCGTCAGCGGCCGCAACCTCAAGCCGGCCGCCGTGGAGCGCGCGATCGCGCTCTCGCACGACAAGTACTGCTCGGCCACCATCATGCTGGCCAAGAGCGCGGACATCACGCACTCGTTCGAGATCGTCGAGGCCTGATCAGAGGTAGTAAGCGGTGCCGGTCATGACCTTGGCCATGGCCTGCATTGCCATGCGCACCGGCAGCGGGGCGTCCAGCCCGCCCAGGTCGCGCGCGGCCTGGCCGTGCTCGATCTCGTCGTCGCGCATCTGGCGCACGATGGCGCGCGACTTGTCGTCCTGCGGCGGCAGCTTATCCAGATGGCCATTAAGGTGGTTCTCGACCTGGCGCTCGGTCTCGGACACGAAGCCGAGGCTGCGCGCGTCGCCCAGGTGGGCCGCGACGCTGCCGATGGCGTAGGCGCCCGCGTACCACAGGGGATTGAGCAGACTCGGCTGCGAGCCCAGTTCGTGCAGGCGCTGGGCGCACCAGGCTAGGTGATCCTCCTCCTCGCGGCTGGCGCGCTCGAGCTGGGCGCGGATCTCGGGCGAGCGCGCGAAGCGGGCCTGGGAATCGTACAGCGCCTGGGCGCACACTTCGCCCACGTGGTTCACACGCATGAGGCCGGCGGCGTGGCGCTTTTCGGCGTCGGTCAGCGCGGCGTCGGCGGCATGGGCGGCCGGATTCGGGCGCGAGGCCGTGGCCACGCCTGCCACCACGCGCACGGCCTTGTCCACGCCGGCGATCAAATGGTCCAGGGGATTGAAGTAGCGGTTCATGCGACCATTATAAAAGGTCGGCCAGGAACTGCGCGCCGCCCTTCTGGCGCGCGATCCAGTCCGCCACCGGCCCCGCGACGGGGATGCCGGAAATGTTCTTGGCCACGCCCAGGTTCAGCGACAGCAGGAAGGGAATACTGTCGAACGGCACCTCCGGGCAGTGCGCGCGGAACGCCTCGGCAAAGCGCGGCGACTCCAGCACCGGCAGCACCTTCTCCCCACTCATGAACTGCAGCACGCTGGTGATGCTGTGGCCCTTGCCGATGGTGTGGTAGATGAAACGATTGTATTGCTTGTCGATCTTCTTGAAGTCCAGCGTTTCCTTCGTCATCACGCCCGCCAGGTAATGCAGGCCCAGGGCGACCCGGAAGAATCCGACCGCTTCTTCCCTGGACCGCCCGAGTTGCGTCACTGTCAACACGTTCCGCTTGATGCTTTCATCCATGAAACTCATTATCCATGAAATAGTTCGTGAAGGGCAGTACGGTCCTTGCAGTGTGGAATTTCACCATGCTACGCTTAGCCATTTGCCAAGCGCCCCTGCGCCCAGGGCTGGGTTTTTGCACTCTGGGACCGCGTTTTTGCCGTGCATCGCATGAGCCTCCGCCCGCCGGCGGGGCTTTTATACAATGCAGGCATGGTCAACAGCTTTGTTGGAGCCTCCATGGAATTACGTATCAGAAACTTGTCCAAGACCTACGCCAATGGCGTGGTCGCGCTGGACCGGGTCAGCCTGACCATCCCGACCGGGATGTTCGGCCTGCTCGGGCCGAACGGCGCGGGCAAGTCGACCCTGATGCGCACTCTGGCGACGCTGCAGGAGGCCGACTCCGGTTCCGTGTTCCTGGGCGACATCGACGTGCTCGACGAAAAGGACGAGGTGCGCCGCCTGCTCGGCTACCTGCCCCAGGACTTCGGCGTGTATCCGAAAGTGACCGCTTACGAACTGCTCGACCATTTCGCCATGCTCAAGGGCTTGTCGCACCGCAACAGGCGGCGCGAGGTGGTGGACGGACTGCTCCAGCAAACCAATCTGTTCGAGGTGCGCCACCAGCGCCTGGGCGGCTTCTCGGGCGGCATGAAGCAGCGCTTCGGCATCGCCCAGGCCCTGCTCGGCGACCCGCAGCTGATCATCGTGGACGAGCCGACCGCCGGCCTCGACCCGATGGAGCGGGTACGCTTCCATAACCTGTTGTCCGACATCTCGGCCGACAAGACCGTGATCCTGTCGACCCACATCGTGAGCGACGTGGCCGACCTGTGTTCGAACATGGCCATCATCAACAAGGGCAAGGTCCTGCTGACGGGCGAGCCGCAAAAACTGGTGTTCGATATCGACGGCAAGATCTGGGCGCGCTTCGTGTCCAAGCAGGAGCTGCCGATCTTCCAGAAGAACCACGCCGTGATCTCCACCCGCCTGCTGGCCGGACGCACCCTGATCCATGTGTACTCGGAGGAGGATCCGGGCGACGGCTTCGAGGACATCGCGGGCGACCTGGAGGACGTCTACTTCGCGACCATCGCCGGCCGCAATTCGGCCGCGGCCGAACTCTGAGGACGGCGCGATGTTCGCGATCGCACGCTTCGAAGCACACCAGCGCCTGCGCCTGCTTTCGACCTGGGTGTACTTCACCATGTTCCTGGCGCTGGCCATGCTGTGGATGGCGGCGGCGGGCGGCGTGTTCAAGGAGGCCATCGTCACCTTCGGCGGCCGGGTCTTCATCAACAGCCCGCGCGCGATCGAACTGACCATGGCCTTCCTGGGCAGCCTGGGCGTGATCGTGGTGGCGGCGATGACGGGCCGCTCGGTGCAGCAGGACTTCGAGTACGACATGCACCACTTCTTCTTCACGCTGCCGATCCGAAAGTCCGCCTACATCGGCGGGCGCTTCCTCGGCGCCCTGGCGACGCTGGCGGTGGTGTTCACCAGCCTCCCGCTCGGCGCCTGGCTCGGCACCTTCATCCCCGGCGTCGACCCGGAGCGGCTCGGTCCGATGAACCTGCAGATGTACGTGCTGCCCTTCCTGCGCACCATCGTCCCCAACCTGTTCATTTTCGGCGCCATCTTCTTCACCCTGGCCGCGCTCACGCGGCGCATGCTGCCGGTGTACGTGGCCAGCGTGGTCATGCTGATCGGGTACATCATCGCGCCTTCGCTGGCGCGCGACCTCGATTACAAAAACCTCGCCGCCCTGATCGACCCGTTCGGCACCACCGCTCTGATCCGCCTGACCGAATACTGGACCATCGCGGAAAAGAACGCGCGCATGGTGCCGTTCGAGGGCGTGTACTGCATCAACCGGCTGGTGTGGCTGGCCTTCTCGCTAGTGGTGATGCTGTTCGGGTACTGGCGCTTCCAGTTCACCGGCACGCTCGACACGCGCGGCGCGCGCCCGGTCGATACCGACATGCCCGTGCACCTGACCCGCGCGGCGATCAACATCCACCAGAAGCCGGATTTCGCGGCGCGCAGCCTCGGCTTCCTGCTTCTCAAGTCGGTCTGGTTCAACCTGCGCGAGTCGGTCAAGAACGTCTACTTCATCGTGATCGCGCTGGCCGGGGCGCTGGCCATGCTCGGCCTGTCGATCAAGCTGGGCTACATGTACGGCGTGAACACCTATCCGGTGACCTACAAGGTGCTCGACCTCCTGAGCGGCACCCTGTGGCTGTTCATGCTGGTGGTGACCACCTTCTACGCCGGCGAGCTGGTCTGGCGCGAGCGCGAAGCCCACCTGGCGCAGATGACGGACGCGCTGCCCACGCCGAGCTGGCTGCCGCTCCTGGGCAAGACCTTCGGCCTGATCGCCCTGCAAGGCGTGATGCTGACGATCCTGATGGTCTGCGGCCTCTTGGTGCAGATCTTCCACGGCTTCTTCGACTTCCAGCTTGGCCTGTATTTCAAGCAGCTGTACACCATCGAGTGGCCGCAGTACGCGCTGCTGGCGGTGCTGGCGGTGGCGCTCCAGGTCCTGGTCAATCACAAATACCTCGCCTACTTCGCGATGATCCTGTACTACCTGGCCACGCTGTCGTTCGGCTCGCTCGGCCTGGATCATCCGATGCTCCTGTACGGCACCTCGCCGGAATTCGTGTACTCCGCCATGAACGGCTACGGCCACTTCCTGGCGCGCGAACGCTGGTTCGAGCTGTACTGGGCCGCTGCCACCGCGATGCTGCTGGTCGCCTCCGTGGTGCTGTGGCCGCGCGGGACCAACGAGGGCTGGCACAGCCGCCTGCAGCTGGCGCGGCGCAACCTGTCGCCGCAGGTGCTGGCCTGTTTCGGCGCAGCGCTGGCAGTCTTCCTCGGCGTCGGCGCTGTCCTGTACTACAACCTGCACATCGCCAACGACTACCTGAGCGCCTGGGGCAAGGACGACCGCCGCGCCCAATACGAGCGCCGCTACAAGGCCTTCGCCAACGTGCCGCAGCCACGCATCACGGGCGTGTCGCTGCAGGTCGACATCGTGCCCGAGCGGCGCACCCTGGACGTACGCGGCAGCTACGTCATCGAGAACAAGACCAGCCAGCCCATCGCTCAGATCTACCTCACCGAGGACCACGAGGCGGAACTGCGCAAGGTGAGCTTCGGGCAAGCCGTGAGCCCCGGCGTGACCGACCGTGCGCGCGGCTTCTATAGCTATGCCTTGTCCAAACCGCTGCAGCCGGGCCAGAAGCTGACCATGGACTTCACCCTGGCCTATCGCCCCAACGGCATCCTCGGCCTGGGCCAGGACACGCCGGTGATCGGCAACGGCACCTTCTTCAACAACGCCATCATGCCGCACCTGGGCTATCAGCAGAACGTGGAGCTGCTCGACGACCGCGACCGCCGCCGCCACGGCCTGCAGCCCAAAGAACGGGCCCTGCCGCGCGACGATCCGAAGGGCCTGGCCGACAACTACATCGGCAGCGACGCCGACTGGATCAGCTTCGACGCGGTGGTCAGCACCAGCGCCGACCAGACCGCGATCGCGCCCGGCCAGCTGGAGGAGGAGTGGATCGCCAAGGGCCGCCACTACTTCCACTACAAGATGGATAAGCCGATCCTGAACTTCTACGCCTTCCAGTCGGCGCGCTACGAGGTGAAGCACGACCGCTGGCAGGACGTGGCGATCGACATCTATTACCAGAGGGGTCACGAGTACAACCTGGACCGCATGATCCGCGGCGTCAAGGCTTCGCTCGAATACTGCACGGCGAACTTCAGCCCCTACCAGCACAAGATGCTGCGCATCGTGGAGTTCCCGCGTTACGCGACCTTCGCGCAGTCGTTCCCGAACACGATCCCGTATTCGGAGGCGATCGGCTTCGTCGCCAATGTGGACGACAAAGACCCGAAGAGCATCGACTTCCCGTTCTACGTGACGGCGCACGAAGTAGCGCACCAGTGGTGGGCGCACCAGATCGTGGGCGGCAACACGCGCGGCAGCACGGTGCTGTCCGAAACGCTGGCCGAGTATTCCGCGCTGATGGTCATGAAGCACAGCTACGGACCCGACAAGATGCGCCGCTTCCTGCGCTACGACCTGGACCGCTACCTCATGGGCCGCGCGGTGGAGAACAAGAAGGAGCTGCCGCTGGCGCAGAACGAAAACCAGGACTACATCCACTACCGCAAGGGCAGCCTGGCGATGTACTTGCTGCAGGAATTGGTGGGCGAGGACAAGGTGAACGGCGCGCTGCACGCGCTGCTGGCCAAGCACGCCTACCAGGCGGCGCCCTATCCGAGCGTGTTGGCGCTGGTCGACGAACTGCGCGCGGTAACGCCGGCCGACAAGGCCTACCTGATCGAGGATCTATTCGAGAACATCGTCCTGTACGAGAACCGCGCGGGGCGGGCCGTGGCCAAGGCGCGCGGCGACGGGCGCTACGATGTGACCATCACCGCCAGCGCGCTCAAGCTGCACGCGGACGAATTGGGAGCGGAGCAGGAGATGCCGCTGTCCGACTACATCGAGTTCGGCGTGGACGACAAGGACGGCAAGCCCCTGGCGCGCGCCTGGCGGCGGGTGGACTCGAAGAATCCGGTCGTGACGCTGACGGTGTCGGGCCGTCCGCAGAAGGCGGGCATCGATCCAGACAACAAGCTGATCGACCGCAAGCCGAACGACAATCTGGTGGACGTCGAGTTGCCGTGAAACCGTCACCCCCGCGCACGCGGGGGCCCCTGCGCGCGCGCGCATCGACTGCGCTTCCTACCAGGGGTCCCCGCTTGCGCGGGGATGACGGGTCGGATCAGGCCTTGGCGGCCTTCTTCGCGGCCGGCTTCTTGGCCGCAGGCTTCTTGGCCGCCGCCTTGCGCTCCTCGAACTCGAAGCTGATCTTGCCGTCCTTGCCGCGCACCAGGTAGGCCTTGAACGGACGGCGCGTGCGCTGCGATACGAAGCCGGGCAGCAGATCCGTCTTCCCTTCGTTCAGCAGCTTGGCCATCTGCTCCGGCAGGATCTCCTGCTGCAGGATGATGCGGCCGCTGCGGAAGTCGCAGGTCTTGGGCTTGGCCACGCTGTGCTCGCACACATAGGCCAGGCCCATCTCGTACACGTTGCCGTTGCACTTCGGGCAGGCGCCGAGCGGCGTCTGGCCGGTGAAGTCCACGCCTTCGCCCTCGCCGTCTTCGTCGTTCTGTCCGAAGTCGAATTCCAGCTTGAAGTTCTTGATCTCTTCGTCGCGCACGATGCGCAGGATGGCCGCGAACGGACGCCCCATCTTGGAGCGGAAGCCCTGCAGCGGACCGATGGTGCGGTTGGTGAGCAGCTCCTCCACCTCGGCGATCTCGAACTGGCGCCCGCCGGGCACCTTGGTCATCGAGAACTCGCACTTGGTGCAGGCGAAGCGGCGGTAGTTTTCCTTGACCACGCCACCGCAATTCGGGCACGGCGCATGCAGCGTCGCGTAGTCGCCCGGGATGGTGTCGTTGTCGTATTCCTTGGCGCGCTTGACGATCACCTGGGTCATCTGCGCGATCTCGCGCATGAACTCCTCGCGCGAGATCAGGCCCTTCTCCATCTGGGCCAGCTTGTGTTCCCATCCGCCGGTCAGCTCGGGCGCCGTGAGTTCCTCCACGCCCAGGCCGCGCAACAGCGTCATGAGCTGGAAGGCCTTCGCGGTCGGCACCAGTTCGCGCCCTTCGCGCAGCAGGTATTTCTCGGTCAGCAGGCCCTCGATGATGGCCGCCCGCGTGGCCGGCGTGCCCAGGCCTTTGCCGGCCATGGCGTCGCGCAGCTCGTCGTCCTCCACCAGCTTGCCGGCGCCCTCCATCGCGGAGAGCAGCGTCGCTTCCGTGTAGCGCGCGGGCGGCTTGGTCACCAGACCGTTGGGCGAGACCTTCTCGGTCAGCACCTTCTCGTCCTTGGCCACCGGAACCAGGGTCGCGCCTTCCTTGTCGTCGGTGACGGCTTCCTTGCCGTAGATGGCCATCCAGCCCGGATTGGTCATCACCTTGCCTTCGGTCTTGAACTGGTGGCCCGACACTTCCGTGTGGCGGGTCGTGACCAGGAATTCCGCGGCCGGGAAGAACACCGCCATGAAGCGGCGCGTGACCAGGTCGTACAGCTTCTGCTCCGGCTCCGACAGGTTCTTCGGCGCAATCCCAGTCGGGATGATGGCGAAGTGGTCCGAAATCTTGGTGTTGTCGAAGATGCGCTTGTTCGGCTTGACCCAGCCCTTGTCCAGGATCTGCTTGGCAAAGGTGTGGTAGTTCGGGTTCTCCTTCATCACCTCGAGCGTCTGCTTGCAGGTATCGAGGTAGTCCTCGGGCAGGTGACGCGAATCGGTACGCGGATAGGTCAGCACCTTGTGCTTCTCGTACAGCGCCTGCGCCAGGCCGAGCGTGTTCTTGGCGGAGAAGCCGAAGCGCGAGTTGGCCTCGCGCTGCAGCGTGGTCAGGTCGAACAGGGCCGGCGAGAGCGAAGTGGTCGGCTTCGATTCCTCGGTGACCTTGCCCTGCTTGCCCTGGCAGGCGAGCGCGATGGTGTCGGCTGCTGCCTTGCTCCACAGGCGCTCGGCGCGCTTCTCGGGGTCGTTCTCGTCCTTCTTGAACTTGGTGTCGTACCAACGGCCTTCGTACACGCCGGCGGCGCACACGAATTCGGCGCGCACTTCCCAGAAGTCGCGCGGGACGAATTTCTTGATCTTCTCTTCGCGGTCGACCACGATCGACAGGGTCGGGGTCTGCACCCGGCCCACGGTGGTCAGGTAGAAGCCGCCCTCTTTGGAATTGAAGGCGGTCATGGCGCGGGTGCCGTTGATGCCGATCAGCCAGTCGGCTTCGGAACGGCAGCGCGCGGCGTCGGCCAGCGGCAGCATCTCGTCGTCGCTGCGCAGGTGGGCGAAGCCGTCGCGGATCGCGGCCGGCGTCATCGACTGCAGCCACAGACGCTTGATCGGCTGCTTGGCCTTGGCGTTCTGCACGATCAGACGGAAGATCAGCTCACCCTCGCGGCCCGCGTCGCAGGCGTTGATCAGGGCGCCGACGTCCTTGCGCTTGATGAGTTTGTTCAGGACCTTGAGCCGCGCTTCCGTCTTGGCGATCGGGTTCAGCGCGAAGTACGGCGGGATCATGGGCAGGTGGGTGAAGGTCCACTTGCCGCGCTTGACGTCGTGCTCTTCCGGCACGGCGATCTCCAGCAGGTGGCCGACCGCCGACGACAGCACGTACTCGTCGGACTCGAAATACTCATCGTGCTTGGTGAAGCCGCCCAGGGTCTTGGCGATGTCATTCGCGACCGACGGCTTCTCGGCGATGATGAGGGTTTTCGTCATAGGTGATCTCGTTGTACTTTAACTAACATCCTGAGTGGAGCGGCCAATGATAAGCGGGTTGACGCACAATCCGCAAGTATGCATATGCCACCAAAAACAAAAGCGCGCCGGACGGGGCGCGCTTGCGGGGAGCCGAAACTGCCTCAATGCAGCAGGCGCGGCGTCTGTTCCTCGTCCGCGCCGAACAGGTCGTCGAACATCAGCGCATCCGGCTCCTTGCCCTGGCTCCAGAGCAGCATGAGCACGATGATCTTGAGCTTGCCGAGGCCCACCGGCGACTCTTCCAGCGCCAGCGCGCGTTCGATCACGATCTCGCGCTGGGCGGCCGACAGCACCCCCGCGCTTTCGAGGAATTGGATGAAACCGACCGCGTCGGCGCCCAGGGCGTCCACTTCCTGCTGGACGTAAAAGCGGGTGCCGGTCGAGTGCACCTGGTCGGCCGTGTCCGCGCCGGCCATCTCGGCCAGGTCGGTCAGCCAGACGAGGGCTTCGGAAATCTCCACCTCGTCGAAACCGACGGCCGACAGTTTGCGCGCCAGGGCAGCCGGCTCGGGGCAGGCGTCCGGGCGGTAGTATGTCTCGTAGAGATAGACCAGAATATCGAACATGGCTCTACTCTATCAGGATCGGTCAAGCGAATACAAGTCCGGTTCTGTCAAGGCGCGGGGAAGACCCGTTGGAACGTTCCACCCGGTAAACGCTCAACCAAGCCGTCCAATTCCATGCTCAATAACTGAGTGGCCACAAAGGCCGGCGTGCTCCCCGTGCGCTCGGCCAGGGCATACGGGTCGCAGGCGCCGCCTTCGAGCAAAAGCAGCAAGCGCGTATGCATGTCGCTTGTCAAAGAGCGCTGTGGCGTAATGGGTACAGACAGCTGGCCGGGCAGGCAGGCCAGCACATCGCCCACGCTCTCGACCAGCTGGGCGCCCTGCTTGATCAGGGCGTGGCAGCCCTTGGACAAAGTGGAATGGATCGAGCCGGGCATGGCCAGCACGTCGCGCCCCTGGTCCAGCGCGAACTGGGCGGTGATGAGCGAGCCGGAGGCGGCCGCCGCCTCCACCACCAGCACGGCCCCCGACAGACCGCTGATGATGCGGTTGCGGCGCGGGAAGTTGCTGGAATTGGCCGGCGTGCCGAGCGGGTATTCGCTGAGCAGGCAGCCGTCCTCGGCGATTTGCCGCGCCAGCTCCCGGTGGCGCGCGGGGTAGATGCGGTCGATGCCCGTGCCCAGCACGGCGACGGTGGAGCCGGCCCCTTCCAGGCCGCCCTCGTGGGCGGCGCCGTCGATGCCGGCCGCCATGCCCGAGACGATGGTGAAGCCGCAGCCGGACACGGCCGCACCGAAGGCGCGCGCGTTGCGCATGCCCTGGACGCTGGCATTGCGGCTGCCGACGATGGCCAGGCCCGGTCGCGCCAGCAGGTCGAGCCGGCCCTTGGCGTACAAGAGCAGGGGCGGATCGGCGATCGCACGCAGCTGGGGCGGATAGGCGGGATCGGTCAGGGGCAGGATGGCGTTGCCGGGCTCGGCGCGCCACGCCAGGGCGGCGTCGACGGCTTGCAGCAGTGCCGCGTCCGGGGTCCGCAGGGCGCGGGCCAGCGCGGGCGGCAGGCCCGCCTCGAGGGCGCCGGGACCGGCCGCGAACAGCGCGGCCGGGGTCTGCCAGCGTTCCAGCAGGCGGGGCCCGGTCTTCGGGCCCACGCCGGGCGTGCCCGCCAGGCGCAGCCAGCAGGCCAATTCAGCTTCCGTGGTGGGGTCCGTGGCCTGCACGGCGGGGTCACTCCGGTGATTTGGCCACATCCCCCACTTGGACAGGTTCCGTGATTTGCATGATCAAGGCATACGACACGTTCTTGAACACGCGGAACACGAACAGGGTACCGTACTGTTCGTCGGGAAGTTTGATCTTCTCGCCGCCGAAGCCGAGGAGGCCCTTGTGGGCCGGGTCGGTTACGGTCTTCCCGAAATGGTAAAGCTCGAGCACGGTGCCGATGTCGATTCCGTCAACCGAACCGCGATTCAGCGCCACCACCTGATTCTGCCCGGCATAGCTCACGCCGCCGTAGACGGCCGCGATGCGCGCGTCGGTGCGCATTTCCGGCGGATGCGGCACATAGTTGATGAGCGGCGTCGGCGGGGCCGGCAGCAGCAGGTCGCCTACCCCCATCTCTTCCTTGGACGAGGCCACGCCGAAGATGTGCGCCTCGCCGTTCTTGCCGGCCCGCTGCAGGCTGACCGTGCCGAGATAGAAGGCTTCCTGCGCCAGCTGGCGCCCGCTGGCCGGATCGACCAGCGGCTTGCTCGGCCGGAACACCTGGAACGAGGTGCCGCCCTTCAGTTCGCCCTTGACATAGATCTTGTCACCCTTGCCGACGAAGGAGCGCCCCTCGGGCGTGGCGACGATGCGCAGGGCGTTCGCCAGGTCCTTGTCGTCCACCACCATCTGGTGGGTAAGGAAAGGTTCGATCAGGTTGGAGGCAATCGACTTGACGGCATCCTTGCCCAGGCCCTCGGTCCGGATCTGGGGCGTCAGGCGCAGCACCGGCGGGGCACCCGCGCCGGTGCCGGCCCCATCGGCGCCGTCCGCGCCGCCTGCGCCCGGCGCGGTCAGCGACAGGCGCTGGTGGGCGCGGTCGAAGTAGATGATCTGGCCGGGATAGATCCAGTGCGGATTCTTGATCTCCTCCTTGTTCAGGCCCCAGACCTGGGGCCAGCACCAGGGATGCTCGAGGAACTTGCCGGAAATGTCCCACAGGGTGTCGCCGCGCACCACCTGGTGCTGGTCGGGCGCATTGGGCAGGAATTGGCAGTCCGCCGCCTGGGCGGGCGCTGCCGTCGCCAGCAGGGCCCAGACCAGGCCCGCCCCGACTATGCTAGAATTTTTCATTGAGATGTCCGTTGGATGCGGCATTGACTTCCTTGCAGAAGCTTGCCGAACTGGATCAAATTCTGCACATAAATCCTTGTACTAGCAAGACAAACCACTCCCGGACGCCCTCCCGGAGTGTTGCGTTTTTGTTGATTTGCGGCATCTTATTGAACTGAACCGTATGGCCTTATTGAACATTCTCCGCTATCCCGACGCCCGCCTGCACAAGATCGCCCAGCCGGTGACGGCCTTCGACGAGCGCCTCGCGCAGCTGGCCGCCGACATGGCGGAAACCATGTACGAAGCCCCCGGCATCGGCCTGGCCGCGACCCAGGTGGACGTGCACGAGCGCCTGCTCGTGATCGACACCTCCGAGACCAAGGACGCCCTGCAGGTGTTCATCAACCCCGAAGTGCTGTGGGAGAGCGAGGAGCGCCAGGTCTACGACGAAGGCTGCCTGTCCGTGCCCGGCATCTATGACGGGGTGGAACGGCCGGCGCGCGTCAAGGTGCGCGCCCAGGACCTCAAGGGCGAGTTCTTCGAGATCGATTGCGACGGCCTGATGGCCGTCTGCATCCAGCATGAGATGGACCACCTGATGGGCAAGGTGTTCGTCGAATACCTGTCGCCCCTGAAGCGCAACCGCATCAAGAACAAACTGCTCAAAGAAGAGCGCAGCATGGAACGCGACGCCCAGCAGCGCACCGCGGGCCGCCGCTGACCCCGCGGGAGAACGCATGAAAGTCGTCTTTGCCGGCACGCCGGAGTTTGCCGCCGTCGCGCTCAAGGCGCTGCTGGCGGCCGGCTTCGAGATTCCCCTCGTGCTGACCCAGCCGGACCGCCCGGCCGGGCGCGGCATGCACCTGCAGGCCTCCCCGGTCAAGCAGCTGGCCCAGCAGCACGGCATCGACGTCATCCAGCCGCTCTCGCTGCGCCTGGACAGCAAGGACACCCAGCGCGCGGTCGAGGCGCGCGACGCCCACGAGCGCCTGCGCGCGACCGACTACGACGTGATGGTGGTGGCGGCCTACGGCCTGATCCTGCCGCGCAGCGTGCTCGACCTTCATCCCTGCATCAACATCCACGCCTCCCTGCTGCCGCGCTGGCGCGGCGCCGCGCCGATCCACCGCGCGATCGAAGCGGGCGACCCGGACAGCGGCGTGACCATCATGCAGATGGAGGAAGGCCTGGACACGGGCCCGATGCTGCTGATCGAGCGCCTGCCGATCGCCGCCGACGACAGCACCGGCAGCCTGCACGACAAGCTGGCGACGCTGGGCGGCGAGATGATCGTGACTGCCCTGCGGCGCCTGGAAGAAGGCCGGCTCGAAGCCGTGCCGCAGCCCGCCACCGGCGTGACCTACGCGACCAAGATCGGCAAGGAAGAAGCGGCGCTGGACTTTGCCCGGCCGGCGGAAGAACTGGCGCGCAAGGTACGCGCCTTCAATCCCTTCCCGGGGGCGCACGCCAAGGTGAACGAGGTGGCGATCAAGATCTGGCGCGCCGAAGCCTTGGACGCCGACAGCGGCTCCCTGCCCGGCACGGTCTTGGCGGCCGATGCCCAGCACGGCATCGTGCTGGCCTGTGCGCGCGGCACCCTGCGCCTGCTGGAGCTGCAAAAGCCGGGCGGCAAGCGCCTGCCTGCCGCCGAGTTCCTCAAAGGCTTCCCGCTGGAAGGCCAAATCTTCGACTAGCGGGGGCTCCGCCCCCGGATCTCCAGGGGTCTGGCGCGACCCGGTCTGACCCCAGAGGGGTCCGACCCCGGTTTTGACTTAAAGCCTCAAGCCGCGCCCTTGCGCGCCTCCATATGATCGCGCAGCACCTGATTGATGCGCGTCTGATAGCCCGGCCCTTCGGATTTGAACCATTCCAGCATGTCCACGTCCAGGCGGATGGTGACGATTTGCTTGACGGCGTGGCTCGATTTGCTGGGAGCGGAAGTGGTGGCGGTGTCGTGGCGGACGGTCACGGGAGCGTCCCAGTTTGGTGCGAAGTCTTTGTTCACGGTTTTCCCCATTGGTAAACGGTTGCGCCCCTGCACCTCACGTTTGTTAGGTAACGTGCAAGTCTCCAGCCAGACTGGACGGCGACCGAGGCATTTTGTTCCCTGTATGTATCAAAAAAATTGCGGGTCGCCCTGGTTTTGTATCGTATTGTATCAATACGGCGCATAAATACATTACGTTACAAATCGCGACCTGTCACGAGAGCAAGTCTGGCGCTTGACGTATAATCGATCTCCCCCTGCAGAAGATCCCCGACCATGAACGCCGTCCGCCCTGTCGTCTCCCCGATCGAAACCCAACTGCGCGCCATCCTGGCGCGCCGCATCATGATCCTGGACGGCGCGATGGGCACGGTGATCCAGCAATACAAGTTGACCGAGGCCGACTACCGGGGCGAACGCTTCGCCGATTTCGCCGCCCCGGCCGGCAGCGGCGCGCGCGAACTTTTCCTCAAGGGTAACAACGAGCTGCTGACCCTGACCCGTCCGCAAGTCATCCGCGAGATCCACGAGCGCTACCTGGCCGCCGGGGCCGACATCGTCGAGACCAACACCTTCGGCGCCACCACCGTGGCCCAGGACGACTACCACATGGGCCACCTGGCCTATGAGATGAACCTGGAAGCGGCCAAGCTGGCGCGCGCCGCCTGCGCCAAGTACAGCAGCCCGGACAAGCCGCGTTTCGTGGCCGGCGCCCTCGGCCCGACGCCGAAGACGGCCTCGATCTCGCCGGACGTGAACGATCCGGCCGCCCGCAACGTCACGTTCGACCAGCTGGTCGCGGCCTACCACGAACAGGTGCGCGGCTTGGTCGACGGCGGCGCCGACATCCTCCTGGTCGAGACCATTTTCGACACCCTGAACTGCAAGGCGGCCCTGTTCGCGATCGACCAGTACTTCGACGAGCATCCGACGCAGGTGCGCCTGCCGATCATGATCTCGGGGACCGTGACCGACGCCTCCGGCCGCATCCTGTCCGGCCAGACCGTGTCCGCCTTCTGGCATTCGGTGCGCCACGCGCGGCCGCTGACGGTAGGCCTGAACTGCGCCCTGGGCGCGGCCCTGATGCGCCCCTACGCCGAGGAGCTGTCCAAGATCGCCGACACCTATGTCTGCATCTACCCCAACGCCGGCCTGCCCAATCCGATGAGCGAGACCGGCTTCGACGAGCTGCCGGCCGACACCTCGGCGCTGCTGCGCGAATTCGCCGACGCCGGCTTCATCAACGTGGCCGGCGGCTGCTGCGGCACCACGCCGGAACACATCGCCGCCATCGCGAGCCTGCTCAAGGACGCCACCCCGCGCACCCCGGCCGAAGTACCGGTGGCCCTGCGCCTGTCCGGCCTGGAGCCCTTCATCGTCGACGACAGCTCGCTGTTCGTGAACGTGGGCGAGCGCACCAACGTGACCGGGTCCAAGGCTTTTGCCCGCATGATCCTCAACGAGCAGTACGACGAGGCCTTGTCGGTGGCGCGCCAGCAGGTCGAGAACGGCGCCCAGGTCATCGACATCAACATGGACGAGGCGATGCTCGATTCGGTCGCCGCCATGACCCGCTTCCTGAACCTGATCGCGTCCGAGCCGGACATCTCGCGCGTGCCGATCATGATCGACTCGTCCAAGTGGTCGGTGATCGAGGCGGGCCTCAAGTGCGTACAGGGCAAGTCGGTGGTGAACTCGATCTCGATGAAGGAAGGCGAGGAGGAATTCATCCGCCAGGCCAAGCTGTGCCGCCGCTACGGCGCCGCCGTCATCGTCATGGCTTTCGACGAACAGGGCCAGGCCGACACCTTCGCGCGCAAGACCGAGATCTGCGCCCGCGCCTACAAGGTGCTGACCGAGGTGGTGGACTTCCCGCCCGAGGACATCATCTTCGACCCGAACATCTTCGCCATCGCCACCGGCATTGAGGAGCACAACAACTACGCGGTGGACTTCATCGAAGCGACGCGCTGGATCCGCCAGAACCTGCCGCATGCGAAGGTGTCGGGCGGCGTGTCGAACGTGTCGTTCAGCTTCCGCGGCAACGACCCGGCGCGCGAAGCGATCCACACCGTGTTCCTGTACCACGCCATCAAGGCCGGCATGACCATGGGGATCGTCAACGCCGGCATGATCGGCGTGTACGACGAGCTGCCGGCCGAATTGCGCGAACGGGTCGAGGACGTGGTGCTGAATCGCCGCCCCGACGCCACCGAACGCATGATCGAATTCGCCGCCACCCTCAAGGCCGGCGGCAAGCAGGAAGCCCAGAACCTCGAATGGCGCGGCGAGCCGGTCGAAAAGCGCCTGTCGCACGCGCTGGTGCACGGCATCACGCAGTGGATCGTCGAGGACACCGAGGAGATGCGCCAGCTCGTGCTGGCTCGCGGCGGCCGCCCGATCAACGTGATCGAAGGCCCGCTCATGGACGGCATGAACATCGTCGGCGACCTGTTCGGACAGGGCAAGATGTTCCTGCCCCAGGTGGTGAAGTCGGCGCGCGTGATGAAGCAGGCCGTGGCCCACCTGATTCCCTACATCGAAGAGGAAAAGCGCGAAGAGGAGCGCCGCACCGGCGTGGTCGCCAAGCCGAAGGGCAAGATCGTGGTCGCCACCGTCAAGGGCGACGTGCACGACATCGGCAAGAACATCGTGTCCGTGGTCCTGCAATGCAATAACTTCGAAGTCGTGAACATGGGCGTGATGGTGCCCTGCTCCGAGATCCTGGCGCGTGCCAAGGTGGAGAACGCGGACATGATCGGCCTGTCCGGCCTGATCACGCCGTCGCTGGAAGAAATGGCTTACGTGGCGCGCGAGATGCAGCGCGACGAGCACTTCCGCATGCTGAAGATTCCGCTCCTGATCGGCGGCGCCACCACCAGCCGCGCCCACACCGCGGTCAAGATCGCCCACAACTACGACGGCCCGGTGGTGTACGTGCCGGACGCCTCGCGGTCGGTCTCGGTGGCGCAGTCCCTGCTCACCCCGGAGACGCGCGACAAGTACATCGAGGACATCGCGACCGACTACGAGCGCATCCGCGAACAGCACGCCAACAAGAAGGCGCTGCCGATGGTGACGCTGGAGCAGGCGCGCGCCAACAAGGCGCACCTGGAGTACGCGCCGGTGCGGCCCAAGTTCATCGGCCGCCGCGAGTTCCGCAACGTCGACCTGGCTGCGCTGGCCCGCTACATCGACTGGGGTCCGTTCTTCCAGACCTGGGACCTGGCCGGCCCCTACCCCGCCATCCTCAAAGACCCCGTGGTCGGCGAAGCGGCCTCCAAGGTGTTCGAGGAAGGCCAGGACATGCTGCGCAAGATCATCGAGGGCCGCTGGCTGAGCGCCAACGGCGTGATCGCCCTGCTGCCCGCCGCCAGCGTCAACGAGGACGACATCGAGGTCTACACCGACGAATCGCGCAAGGAAGTCGCCTTCACCTGGTACGGCCTGCGCCAGCAGGGCGTCAAGCCGGTGGTGGACGGCGTGCAGCGCCCGAACCAGTGCTTGTCCGACTTCATCGCGCCCAAGGGATCGGACCAGCAGGACTACATCGGCATGTTCGCCGTCACGGCCGGCCTGGGCGTGGAAAAGCACGAGCAGCGCTTCCTGGCGGCGCATGACGACTATTCGGCCATCATGCTCAAGTCGCTGGCCGACCGCCTGGCCGAAGCGCTTGCCGAATACCTGCACGAGCGCGTGCGCACCGACCTGTGGGGCTATGCGGCGAACGAATCGCTATCCAACGCGGACCTGATCGGCGAAGCCTACCAGGGCGTCCGTCCGGCCCCGGGCTATCCGGCCTGCCCGGAACACACGGTCAAGGCGGACCTGTTCCGCGTGCTGCAGGCCGAGGACATCGGCATGCAGCTCACCGAGGCCTACGCCATGGCGCCGGCGGCCTCGGTGTCGGGCTTCTACTTTGCCCACCCGCAGTCGAAATACTTCGTGGTCGGGAAGATCGGGCAGGACCAGCTCGAAGACATGGCCCAGCGCCGCGGTGTGCCTAAGCAGGATCTGGAACGCTGGCTCGCGCCGAATCTGTAAGCTCGCGCGGCGGCAGGAGCGGCTCCAGCAGGGTCGACTCCGGCGGCAGCGCGGCGCGCAGGCGCTGCAACGCCATCCCGGTCAGCTTGACGTAGGCGTTGATGTTGTCGGCCGCGTGCCGCATGATCCAGTTGAAGCCTTCATCCGTCTCGTGCAGCCACACCGTCCCGTCCGGGAAGCTGCCCGGCAAGGTCCCCAGTTGCCCTTTCACCAGAATGCGCGAGGCCGGCCCCCACAGGTAAGCCGGCGGGCGCGGCGCGGTCCATTTGAAGCCGTTGTTGGCAGCGTACTCGTGGTTGTGGCGGAAGGTGAAGTCGACGATCTCGCGCTCGGTGAAGGACGGATCGGCCGATTCGATCCAGCAGTGAAACGCCCCGCCCTCCGGGCGCGCGAAGGCGTCGTTATCCAGCAGTTCGATGAATTTGCCGCTGCCGCAGTCGATCAGCGCCAGCCCCGCCACCGGCCGATAGACGCGGTTGAACACGATGCTGATCAAGTTGGCCCCGACGATGGCGTGGGCATGGCACAGGGAGCTGTATTGCGTCGGATACTGCTCGCGCAGCACGCCGTTGACGGACGACGCGATGAGAGACTGTATGGATTGAGTCATCCGGAACCTGTAAAGAAAACAGGGACGCCGCAACGGCATGCGCCCCTGTGTTCATTTACGGCCGGACGGCTAAAAACTTTACTGTTGGCAAGACCAAATCAGCGTGCCTCGCGGCCGAAGCGCCAGGCGGCCAGGCCGGCGAAGAGCACGGTGAACGCGAGCTGGGCGCCGATGGCCTGCAGGGCGGCGTCCATGCCCAGGCCACGCCAGGTCATGGCATCGAAGCCGTCCACCGCCCAGCGCGTGGGCACGGCCAGCGTCAGGGTCTGGACCCATTCCGGGAACAGGAAGGCCGGCACCCAGGCACCACCCAGCATCACCATGATCAAGGTCGCGAACACCGCCATGCCGCGCGCCGCTTCCGGTGTCTTGCCGAAGGCCGCGATCAGCAAGCCGAAGCTGGACGTCAGCAGGGCGAACGACAGGCCCACGCCGAGGAAGCCGAGCGGATTGACGATGCTGATCTTGAACACCACCACCGCGACGGCGAAGATCACGCACAGCAAAGTAAAGGCGATCAGGGCGCCGGACAGGGCCCGCGCCAGCAGCACGGAACGGGCACCGATCGGCGCGGCCAGCAGACGGTTCCAGATGCCGCTGCGGCGCGCCAGCAGGATGCCGATGCCCATGTCGATCCCCATGAACAGGATGAACTGCACGCCCATGCCGGCGAAGGAGTGCGCGTAGCCGTTGTAGCCGGCCGCGATTTCCTTCGAGGCCACGGCCTGTTCGCTGGTCGTGAACGGCATCGTCAAGCCGGCCTTGGTGGCTTGCGGCTGGCTTGCCGTGCGCTTCTCTTCGGCTGCCATGAACGTCTTCAAGTTGCCGAGGAAGCTGCGCAGCTCGGCGTTCTCGGCCGAGGCGTTCTTTTCGAGATCCGCCAGGCTCTGGTCGGCCAGCTTGCGGCCGCCCTCCCCACCGAACATCTCGGCGCTCACGTTCTGCATCACCTGCTGGGTCAGCAGGCCGCGCACCATGGCCAGCACGGCCTGTTGCGACGGGTCGTACTGGACTTTGATGCTGGGCTTCTCTCCAGCCCCGAACAGGGCCTGGCCGGCCGCGTCGCCGAAGCCGGCCGGAATCGTCACGGCGGCCTTCTGCTTGCCCTTGCGGACTTCCTCCTCCGCCTGGGCGGCCGTCATGTCGGTCACGCGCAGGTTGGGGTCCGCCTTCAGTCCGGCGGCGATCTTCTGCGCGGTGGGGCTGGCGTCCTGCAGGACCAGGGCGACGTCGATGCGGCTGGTCTTGGCGTCGCCGGAGCCGCCGAACAGGTAGCCGAAGAAGGCGGCCAGCATGATCGGCATGACGAGATTGAGCAGGAGCGCGCGGCGGTCCTGGAGGTACAGCAGGATGTCCTTGCGGACGAGTGCGGAAATGGCGTTCATGGTCAGTCGCGCAGGGTGCGTCCGGTGAGGTTGAGGAAGATGTCTTCGAGGCTGGCGCGGGCGGTCGCGAAATAGGTCGGCCGGGCGCCTTGCGCGGACAGCCAGGTCATGACCGGCAGCGCGTCGGCGGCCGCGGCCAGCTTGATCTCGATGCCGTCGCCTTCGCGCGCCACGCCGGTCACGCCGGCGCAGCCGCGCACCCCGTCCAGCAAGGCGTCGCCGACCGGGCTGTCGAAGTCCACCCGCAAGGCGGCGTGCGCAGGCAGCTTGCGGAACAGGCCTTCCGGCGTGTCGTCCACCAGCACCTTGCCATGGTCGACGATGACGATGCGGTCGGCCAGGCGCTCCACTTCCTCCATGTAGTGGCTGGTGTAGATCAGGGCGCAGCCCTCTGCCTTCAGGCGGTCCAGGGTGTCGAAGATGGCGTTGCGGCTCTGCGGGTCGACCCCGACGGTCGGCTCGTCCAGGATCAGCAGTTCCGGGTCGTGCATCAGCGCGGCGGCGATGTTCAGGCGGCGCTTCATGCCGCCCGAGTAGGTGGCCGGCTTGTCGTGGGCGCGCTCGGACAGGTTCACCAGCGCCAGCACCTCATCGGCGCGGCGGCGGCAATGCGCCCCCTTCAGTCCATACAGAGCCGCGAACAGCTTCAGGTTTTCGAGCGCGGACAGGTCCTCGTACAAGGCCAGGTCCTGCGGCACGAAGCCGATCCGGCGCTTGGCGCCGCAGGCGCCCGTGGTGACGGCCTGGCCTTCCAGGCTCACGCTGCCGCTGTCGGCCGCGATCAAGCCGCAGATCATGCCTACCGTGGTCGATTTGCCGGCGCCGTTGGGGCCGAGCAGGCCGACGGTCTGGCCGCGGTTGACGGTGAACGACACGCCGTCCACGGCCCGGCGTCCGCCGTAGGCCTTGGTCAGCTGCGTCACGCGCAGAAGTTCGGTTGCCATGCTGTGTCACCCTCTTGTCGTTGGTATGACGGCAGTATGGCAAAGCGACCAGCACCCGCACAGATGCGGGTGCCATCACTTGCGGGTGACAATTGTCAGATGGGTCAGATTGCGTAGCGGACCACGGTGTCGGTCCACTCGAAGGCGGCCAGCTCCATTTCGGCCAGGTCCTCGCAGCTCAGGGACAGGCTGCGCAGCATGGGATTGATGTCCTTGTCCTCGCCGTCGATGTCCTCGAGGCATTCGCACAGGCGCAGCAGCTCGCCGAAGAAGCCCTCGCGCGCCAGCAGCGCGGCGCGCACTTCGTCGCTCACCGGGATTTGTTCGAGCACGTTGGCCATGTCCATGTCGAACAGGGCGTCCATCAGCGACATGATGCCGACCGTGAAAGCGACGTCGGCGATGTTGCGCTGGCCGGGGCGCAGGCGCTTGGCCAGCAGCTCCACCAGGCGCCCGCGTGTGGTGGCGAGGGTGAGCAGGGGCGAGGTCGGCTGGCCGCGCTTGGACGGCTCGGCGAACAGCATGATCTGCAGCCAGCGCTGCAGCTGGCGGCGGCCCAGCACCATCAGGGCCTGGGCCACGGATTCGATCTTGCGGGTGGTACCGATGGCGGGCGTGTTCACCAGGCGCAGCAGGTTCAGCGCCAGCGTCACGTCGCGCTTGATGGCGCGTTCCACGTCGGCGTTGTCCGCGTCCGACGTGAGCAGGTTCATGAGTTCGAGCAGGGCCTGCTGCGAGGGCGAGATCTTCTTGCCGGCGATGATGGCGGGGCGGGCGAAGTAGTAGCCCTGGAAGAAGTCGAAGCCCAGGTCGAGGCAGCTGCGGAATTCGTCGCGCGTTTCGACCTTGAGCGCCATCAGGCGCTTGCCGGCGCGGCGCAGCTGCGGGGCGAGGCCGGCCAGTTCGGCGGCCGCGGCGGTGCGCAGGTTGATCTTCACGAAATCGACCATCGGCAGCAGGCGCTGCACGTTCTCGCCGTATTCCGTCACGTCGTCCAGGGCGAAACGGAAGCCGTGTTCGGCCAGTACCGCCACCCGTTCGACCGTGGCCGGCGTGGCGACCGTGCTCTCCACGATTTCCAGCACCACCTTGTCGCGCGGGAGGAAGACGAAGATGTCGCTGTCCAGGACCTCGGCGTCGACGTTGACGAAGCCGAGCGCGTCCCCGAGCACCTTGTCCAGCCCGAGCTGGGCGGTGTGCGCGATCACGGAGGCCGTGGCCTGCAGGTCGGTCTCGATCCGCGCGGGTCCGCTCTGGGCGCTGCGAAACAGCAGTTCGTACGCATACAGCGCCTGGTCGCGGTCGAGAATCGGCTGGCGGCCTACGTAGAAGTCGCGCACCCGATCGCCGTTGGATTCACTCATTGCGGGCCTGTCGGTACAGCGTAGTTTAGATTTCGTTACTTTACACTATCTCGTTACGGCCAGTTCGCTCCGGTGACCGCCCTTGATTGTGTACAGCGTGAGCGTGCCGTTGCGGATATCGCCCTTCGGATCGAAGGCGATGGTGCCGGTCACGCCCTGGTGGCTGATCTTCGCCAGCTGCGGCAGGTATTTGGCCGGTTCGCTCGAACCGGCCTTGACCATCGCGTCCGCCATGGTCATGACGGCGTCGTAGGCATAGGGCGCATAGATCTGCACTTCGATGCCGAAACGCTTGCGGAAGGCGCTCTTGAATGCCTCCAGGCCCGGCTTTTCGGCCGCTTCCACGCCGCCCGCTTCCGCGCACACGACCTGGCCGTCACTCAGCGCGCCTTGCGCCAGCTTGGCGATCTCGTCGGAGCAGATACCGTCGCCGCCGACGAAACGCTGGCTCATGCCCAGCTGCTTCATCTGGCGCAGCATGGGACCGGCCACCGCCGTCATCCCGCCGAAGAACACCACGTCCGGCCGGCTGGCGCGCACCCGGGTCAGGATGGCGGAAAAATCGCTCGCCTTGTCGTTGGTGAACTCGCGCGCCACCACCTGGGCGCCCTGCCCTTGCAGGCCCTTGACGAATTCGGCCACCAGGCCCTGGCCGTAGGCGGTGCGGTCGTCGATCACGGCCACACGCTTGGCGGCCATGTCCTTGGCCACGTAGCGGCCCAGGGTGCGCCCCAGCTGGCTGTCGTTGGTCACCACGCGGAAGGTGGTGGCGTAGCCCTGGTTGGTGTACAGCGCGCTGGTGGCGGCCGGCGAGATCTGGGGAATGCCCGCGTCGTGATAGATCTTCGAGGCGGGAATCGACGTGCCCGAGGTCTCGTGGCCGACCACGCCGTTGATCTTCATGTCGACCAGCTTCTGGGCCACGGTGGTGGCCTGCTTCGGATCGGCCGCGTCGTCCTCGGGCACCAGCTCCCAGCGCACCTTCTGGCCGGCGATCTTCGCGCCACGCCGGTTCAGTTCCTCGATGGCCATGCGCGCGCCCATCTCGTTGTCCTTGCCGAAGTAGGCGATCGGACCTGACGTGGCCGCCACGTGGGCAATGCGCACGACCGGTTCGGCCGCCGCGGCGCCGGCGCACACAAGCGCGGCCGCCATTACTGCTGTTCTCATACAAACCTCATTGTTACGGTTGCGGGGCGCCATCGACGAACATCAGCAGCTCGCCGGGCGCGAAAGGGGTCCAGGTCTCGTTGGTCGTGAGCGGCGCGGTGACGATGACAGCCACCCGGTCGCGCGGCGTGGTCACCTGCGAAAAATCCACGGTCAGGTCCTCGTCGGCCAGACAGGCGGACGGGAAGGGATACTGGCGCACGATGTAGTGCAGGCTGGTCGAACAATGCGCGAACAGCGCCGTGCCGTCCGAGAGCATCAGGTTGAAGGTGCCGTGCGCGGCGATCGACGCCACCAGCGGAACCAGAGCCGCACGCAAGGCGTCCAGCGGCGGGCGGGTGTCGCCGAAGCGGCGCCGTAGCTCCTGCAGCAGCCAGCAGAAGGCGCGTTCGCTGTCGGTGCTGCCGACCGGGCGGAAGGCGCCGTCGAGGGTCGGATGGTAGTCCTTCAGGTCGCCGTTGTGGGCGAACACCCAGTAGCGGCCCCACAGCTCGCGCACGAAGGGATGACAGTTCTCCAGCGCCACCACGCCCTGCGTGGCCTTGCGGATGTGGGCGATGACGTTGCAGCTCTTGATCGGATAGCGCTTGATCAGTTCGGCGATGGGCGAGGCCACCGCGCTCTCGTGGTCGACGAAGTGACGCACGCCCGCGCCCTCGAAGAAGGCGATGCCCCAGCCGTCATGGTGGGTGTCGGTACGGCCGCCGCGCTGGGAGAAGCCGGTGAAGGAGAAAACGATGTCCGTGGGGACGTTGCAGTTCATTCCGAGGAGTTGGCACATGGCACCAGAGTACCAGAACTGCCAACCGCCCGGAACCGGGGCGGGTGGTTTAGTGGAGCAGCACCGGGTTGCTCATGAGGGAATCATACGAACCGAGGAATTCGTCGACTTCCTCCATGGTGGGCTCGCTGGCGATCAGGTCGTTGACGGAACGCCGGAACGACTGGGCGAGTTTGCCGCCGATGAAAGCCTCGCGGCGTCCGGATTTGTCGACAATCTCGTAGCCCCCGTACCGCAGCGCTTCCAGATTGTGGTCGATCCCGAATTCGACGACGCTGTACTGCTCGCTGTTGTAGATCATGTTCATGATGGCTCCTTATGCTATCGGGCTGGAGTCCTTTCCACAGCGGGCAAAAGAATTCCAGTTCGTTCGACAAGGAAGTGGGGCTGCCTGATGAAAAATCAAGCCCGCAGGTCAGGCCCCAGCTCCACCAGTTGATCATATGGCGTCGACAGCAGCCATGATCGCAACTGATCGACATGCGCGGCGTTCGCCAGGCCAATGAAGAGGCGCTGCGGTGACGCGCGCAGCAGTCGATTCAATGTTACACGCAAAACGAGATTCCCGGTGCAACAGATGCAGCCAGGGGCCAGGCGCGCCAACAACAACTCGGGCCAGGCATCCAGCGCACCGGCGCCGTCGGGCAGGCCTTCGAGAATGGCGGCGCTGCGCTCCCCAGGCCGCAGCGCGGTGGCGACGGCCCGCTCGCGCGCCGCGGCGGAGGGGCCGAGCACCAGGGTGGTGGGAATCAACCGTTCTTCTTGGCCAGCTTGCCCGGCTCGACGCCCAGTTGCTTGAGCTTGCGGTAGAGGTGGGTGCGCTCCAGGCCGGTCTTTTCGGCCACGCGCGTCATGCTGCCGCCTTCGCGGCCGAGATGATGCTCGAAATACATGCGTTCGAAGGCGTCGCGCGCTTCCCGCAGCGGCAAGTCGAACGACAGATTGATGCCCGTGCCTTCATTGCCGGCAGGCATACCCATGCGGTTGGGCATCTGCTGGGCAACCGGGGCGGCGAAACCGCTGTTGACGGCATGGTCCTCCACGGCGGCCGCGGCCAGCATGGGGCGCGGCGCGGGCACGGGGGCGCGGGCCGCCTCCTGCGAGCGCGTCAGGCCCTGCTGGACCGCCTTCAGCAATTTCTGCATTGCAATCGGCTTTTCCAGGAAGTTCAGGGCGCCGATGCGCGTCGCCTCCACGGCGGTGTCGATGGTGGCATGGCCGGACATCATGATCACCGGCATGGTGAGCATGCCGTCGCGCTGCCATTCCTTCAACAGGGTGACGCCGTCGGTGTCGGGCATCCAGATGTCGAGCAGGACCAGGTCCGGCGCGCCTTGCGCCCGGGCTTCGCGCGCCTGCTGGGCGTTTTCCGCAAGCGTGATCGCGTGGCCTTCGTCACCGAGGATCTCCGAGAGCAGCTCCCGGATACCCATTTCGTCGTCAACTACCAGTATGTTTGCCATCTGTGTAAGCCTTCCTTTTGGCCGTCTGGGCCAGACCCGTGCACATCCCTGATTTTATGCGCGTTCCGGGGTTCAAGCCAAGCTTGACGCCGGTGCTAACTTTAACAGCAAAATCGTGATCGCCGCGCCGGGTCCATCGGTCCGGTTCTGCAGTTCGATCTTGCCGCCGTGCTCTTCGACGATCTTCTTCACCACCGCCAGCCCCAGGCCGGTGCCGCGCGCCTTGGAGGTGACATAGGGCTCGAAGGCGCGCGCCAGGATCTTGGGCGCGAAGCCGGGACCGTTGTCGACGATGGCCAGGCGCACCGCCGTGCCGGTGCGCCCGTCCGGATTGGTGTAGTGGATCGCCTCGGTGGTCAGGTCGATATGGGCGCGCGGCGCCTCGGCCGGGCGCTCCTGCAGCGCGTCCTGGGCGTTCTGCAGCAGGTTGTGCAGCACCTGGCGCATCTGGGTCGCGTCGCCCAGCACCAGCGGCAGGTCCGGCGCCAGCGCCGGGTGGATCACGTCGCTCTCGTCGCCGGCCAGGTAGAGCGGGAGGATCTCGCCGATCAGCGCGTTCAAGTTCAGCGGCGACAGCACGGCCGGCGGCGATTTGGCGTAGTCGCGGAAGTCGTCCACCATGTGCTTCATGGCCGCCACCTGGCTCACGATGGTGGAGGTGGCGCGCTCGAGCAGGCCGGCGTCGTCGGGCGCGAGGCGGCCTTCGAGCTTCATCTGCAGCCGCTCGGCCGAGAGCTGGATCGGCGTGAGCGGGTTCTTGATCTCGTGCGCGAGGCGGCGCGCCACCTCGCCCCAGGCCACCGAGCGCTGGGCCGAGATCACGTCCGAGATATCGTCGAACACCACGATGTAGCCGCTGCCGGCGCCCACCGGCAGGCGCGAGCCGCGCGCCAGCACCGTGATGTCGTGCTCCTCCGCACTGCCGTGCGGACGCGGAATCTCGAGCTGCTGCTGCCAGTGCGTGCGCACCCGCGCGCTGCCCGCGGCCGACTGCGCGCTCTGGGTCGAGAAGGCCTTGGTGACGGCGGCGGCGAACGGCTCCAGGCCGGGAAAGGACATCAGCGACTTGCCGGTGTCGCTGCGCAGGTCGTGCTGCAGGATGCGCGCCACCGCCTCGTTGGCGTTGACGATGTTGAAGTCCGCGTCCAGCACGATCACGCCGGCCGACATGTTCTGCAGGACCGATTCCAGGTGCGCCTTGGCGCTTTGCAGCGCGGCGCGGTTGCGCTCCACCGCGCTGCGCGCTTCGAACAGCTGGCCGGTCATGGCATTGAAGGACTGGGTCAGCGTGCCCAGTTCGTCCGAGGTGGCCACGATCGGACGCGGCGACAGGTCGCCCTCGGCCACCGCGCGCGTGCCTTCGGCCAGCACCAGCAGCGGCTGGGCGAGGTTCCCGGCGATCAGGAAGGCGCTGCCGATGGCGCCGAAGATCGCCAGCAGCAAGGTCAGGGTCAGGGTCTCGATGTACATCTTGCGCAGCCCCACGCGGGCGAAGTTGCGCTCCTGGTATTCGCTGTAGGCGGCGCGGATCACCTCCGCGTTCGCCGCCAGGTTGGCCGGCACGGTCTGCAGCAGCTGCAGGTAGCGGCGCGGCTGACCCTCCTCCTTCGGCAGCGGCAGGATCACGCGCAGGCGCAGCGACAAGGCCGCGTCCAGCGAGTCCGTCGCGGGCTGCGCCACGCTATCCTTCAGTTCGCGCTCGATGCCGCCCTCCGGGCGCGCATAGCCGGCCGGCGCGGCGGCCAGCTCCAGCATGTCGGCGGCCGGCAGATCGGCCTTCAGGCGTGCGCGCAGCGCGCGGTCGGCCGCGCTGGCGAGCATCTGGCCCTTGGGGCCGAGCAGGATGGCGCTTTGCATGCCGGGCGCCTCGGTCAGCACGCGGCGCAGGATCTCGTCGGCCGCTTCGGGCTCGGCGCGCGCGATCGTGGCGGCGGCGTCGCGCCCGGTGGCGCTCAGCTTGGTCAGCGCTTCGTCCAGCACCACGTGGCTCAGGTTCAGGCCGGAGTCGAGCGCCGTTTCGATGCGCACGTTGAACCAGGATTCGATCGAATGCGAGACGAACTGCACCGACACCATGAAGATCACCAGTCCGGGCAGGATGCCGATGGCGGAAAACCACAGCATCAGCCGGGTCATCAGCTTGGAGCCGAACTTGCCGCTCTTGAAGCGCGCGTACAGCCGCAGCAGCAGCACCACCACCAGCACCAGCAGGGCGGCGGCGACGGCCGCGTTCAGGCCGAGCAGCCAGGCGTAATAGCGGTCGAAGAAGCCGGAGTTGTCCGACGCCGAGGCGAGCAGGAACAGCAGGATGCTGACGATTGCGCCGACCACCACCAGACCATAGCGTACCGCCGCTTTCACCCGGTCACTCCGCGCGGTAGATGAACTTCTTGGTGTTGGAATTGAGGCGCCATTCGGCGTTATTGAACGCGTTGACCTGGAACGGTTTGGACAGCAGCTCGCGGTCGATGCCCATCTTGAGCGTGACCGTGTAGTTCTCGCCCGGCTTGAGCGCGCCGCGCGGGGCGATGATCATGGTGGTGCGGCGGATCGTGAACAGGGCGTCCTCCAGCGTGTTGAAGCGCTGGCTCAGGCCCGTGCCCAGGTAGGACACATGGTAGAAGCGGGTCAGCACGTCGTAGAAGATGCGCACCGTGCGGCGGGTGTCGACCACCACCTCGTCGCGCCAGTACCAGCGCGGCTTGATCACCTGGACGTCGGTGGTGAAGGCCAGCGGCACGCCGTGCTGGATCGCGTCCTCCATGCCGTGCGTGAGATCGAAGGAGTAGGCCGCGTAGAGCCGGTAGCCGTCCTCGGTGGCGTCGATCCGCGCGGACGTGATCTCGACGTTGTCAGCCGCCGCCGCCAGCCCGCAGGACAGCACCAGCAGCAGCTGCAGGGCGAGTAGTCGGAGGAATCGGAACGTCACGTGCGGGCCTGTGCCTTTGCAATCTGGTTGTGTCGGGGACCCTTACGCGGCGCTCTTCTGGAACAGCGCGTAGAACAGACCATCATGGTCCTCCTGCGCGCCGCCGGTCGGCAGCAGCTGGCCGGGCGCGGGAAGACGCTTCGCGCCGTGCCGTACGGCGAACGCGGCGGCCTGCGCCTCCGACTCCTGGGGCCAGAGCGAACAAGTCACGAACAGCAATTTACCATCGGGCTTGAGCATCTGCCAAAGGTTGTCGAGTATTTTGCCCGAAAGTGTTGCAAGTTGGAGGGTGTCGGATTTACGTCGCAGCCAGCGGATGTCCGGATGACGGCGCAGGATGCCGGAGGCGGTGCACGGCACGTCGGCCACGATCCGGTCGAACGGCTGGCCGTCCCACCAGGTGCGCGTCTGGGCGTCGCCCGCCTGCAGGCTGGCCGACAGGTGCAGCCGCTCCAGGTTCTCGCGCACCCGCTCCAGGCGCTTGGGGTCCGCATCGACCGCGACCAGGTCCACCGGCGCCGTCTCCAGGAGATGCCCGGTCTTGCCGCCCGGGGCGGCGCAGGCGTCCAGCACGCGCATGCCCGGCGCCACGTCCAGCAGCGGGGCCGCCAGCTGGGCGCCCGCGTCCTGCACCGACACGCGCCCCTCCGCGAAGCCGGGGATCTGGGCGACCGGAACCGGTTTGTCCAGCCGGACCGCGCTCGGGCCGACCTGGCGCGCGCCGATACCGGCCGCCGCCAGTTCGTCCAGATAGGCTGTCACGTTCGTTTCGCGCACATTCACGCGCAGGGTCAGCGGCGGAGGCTCGTTCCCGGCCTGGAGGATTGCCTGCCATTGCTGCGGATAGGCCACGCGCACGGCGTCGATCCACCATTGCGGATAGTTCCACTGCGCCACCGGGTCCTTGAGCGCCGCGGCCAGCAGCGCGTCCTGTTCGCGCAGGAAGCGGCGCAGCACGGCGTTGACCATGCCCTTGGCGCGCACCAGGTCCGGATGGGCGGCGGCGGCGGTCACCGCCTGGTCCACCACGGTGAACGGCTCGTATGGGGCCGGCTCGCCGGCCGGCGCGTCGATCAGCGCCAGGGCGCAGCACAGGAGCGCGGCCAGCATCGGCGGTTCGGGCGCCTTGGGCGCCATCAGCGCCAGCAGGGTTTCGGCCCGCCCGAGGCGGCGCATGGTGCGGTAGGCGATGTCCTGCATCGCGCCGCGCGCCTGGGGCGTGGGCTGCAGGACCTGGGCGGCGGCGGCCAGCGCCTGGGGCAGCGCCATGCCGGCCGCCCGCACCTGGGCCACCGCATGGGCCGCGCCCACCAGGGCGAAGGCCAGCGAATCGCCCTTCAGGTCGGGACGGTAAGCGGTCTGTTGGACCGGCTTGACCTCGTAGCTGGGACGGGGGGCGGGAGCCGGGGCGCGCTTGGCCTTGAGGCTCAGCGTCGGGCGCTTGGTCGTCATGGGTGATGCAGTTTTGTCATTTTAAGAGATCACATTCTACCGGCTTGCCTGCGCCCTCAGGCTGAAATCGAACTTAACGGGACGGCGGCTATATAATGGCAGCTGTTTGTCTCTCACTTTTCCGATTCATGCTCGCCCAACAAAAACAAGACATCGCCGCCCTGTTCCAAGCCGCCCTGGCGCCGCTCATCGAGGGCAGCGGTCTGACCCCGAATATCGTGCTGGAGCGCCCGCGCGACCCGTCGCACGGCGACATCGCCTGCAACATCGCCATGCAGCTGGCCAAGCAGCTCAAGACCAACCCGCGCGAACTGGCGGGCAAGCTGGTCGCCGCCCTGCAGGCCGACCCGCGCGCCGCCGGCCTGGTCGAGGCGGCGGACATCGCCGGCCCCGGCTTCATCAACCTGCGCGTGGCCGCCGCCGCCAAGCAGTCGGTGGCGCGCACCGTCCTGGCCGAGGGCGCGCAGTTCGGGCGCAGCGATGCCGGCCACGACGCGCCGGTGATCATCGAATTCGTCTCGGCCAACCCGACCGGCCCGCTGCACGTGGGCCACGGCCGCCAGGCGGCGCTGGGCGACGCCATGTCGGCCCTGTTCGAGTCGCAGGGCTACCAGGTCACGCGCGAGTTCTACTACAACGACGCCGGCGTGCAGATCCAGAACCTGGCGGTGTCGGTGCAGGCCCGCGCGCGCGGCTTCAAGCCGGGCGATGCCGAATGGCCCGAGGCGGCCTACAACGGCGACTACATCGCCGACATCGCAGCCGACTTCCTGGCCAAAAAGACAGTGGCGGCCAGCGACGGCACCCCGGCCACGGCCAGCGGCAACCCGGATGACCTGGAGTCGATCCGCGCCTTCGCGGTCACCTACCTGCGCCACGAGCAGGACATCGACCTGCAGGCCTTCGGCGTCAAGTTCGACAACTACTACCTCGAATCGTCGCTGTACACCGACGGCAAGGTGGACGCCGCCGTGCGCGCCCTGATCGCGGGCGGCCACACCTACGAGCAGGACGGCGCGCTGTGGCTGCGCACCACCGACTATGGCGACGACAAGGACCGCGTGATGCGCAAGTCCGACGGCACCTTCACCTATTTCGTGCCGGACGTGGCCTACCACGTCGTCAAGTTCCAGCGCGGCTTCCACAAGGCCATCAACGTGCAGGGCTCGGACCACCACGGCACCATCGCGCGCGTGCGCGCCGGCCTGCAGGCGGTCAACCTGGGCATCCCCCAAGGCTACCCGGACTACGTGCTGCACAAAATGGTCACCGTGATGAAGGACGGCGCGGAGGTCAAGATCTCCAAGCGGGCCGGCTCCTACGTCACCGTGCGCGACCTGATCGAATGGTCCGGCGGCGGCGACATCGAACGCGGGCGCGACGCGGTGCGCTTCTTCCTCATCTCGCGCAAGGCCGACACGGAATTCGTGTTCGACGTCGACGTCGCGCTCAAGAGTTCGGACGAAAACCCGGTCTATTACGTGCAGTATGCCCACGCGCGCATCTGCTCGGCCCTGGCCAACTGGGGCGGCGACGAGGCGAGCCTGAAGGACGTCGACCTGTCGCCCCTCACCCAGCCGCACGAGGCGAGCCTGCTGGCCAAGCTGGCGGAATACCCCGAGATGGTGCAGCGCGCGCTGGCCGAACTGGGACCGCACCAGGTCGCGTTCTACCTGCGCGAGCTGGCCGGCGAGCTGCACAGCTACTACTTCGCGCACAAGTGGCTGCTCGACGACGACGAACCGCTCAAACTGGCCCGCCTGGCCCTGGCCGCGGCCACGCGCCAGGTACTGCGCAACGGCTTGGCCCTGATCGGCGTGTCGGCGCCGGTCAAGATGTAATCACCCGGAAGGACACGATGACTCGCAAGCTCCTGGCGCGCCAGCACGGCAACACCCTCACCGGCATCATCATCGGCCTGATCATCGGCCTGGGCATCGCAGTGGTGGTCGCGCTGGCCATCACCAAGGGTTCCTCGCCGTTCACCGACAAATCCGGCAAGCAGCCGCACGGCGCGGAAAACGCGCCCGGCGTGGCCGCCGATCCGAACAAGCCGCTGTACGGCAGCCGCGACGCCGCGCGCGAAGCGAACAAGGAGATCATGGCCAAGGCCAAGCCGGCCGACGATCCGCTCGGCGCCGCCATCGCGGGCATGGGCGAGAAGCCTGCCGCCCCGGCGCCCGCCGCGCCGGCGGCAGCGCCGGCCGCTGCGGCCGCTCCGGCCGCGGCGCCCGGCGGCGACGTGATCTACTGGCTGCAGGCCGGCGCCTTCCGCGAAACGGCGGACGCCGAAAGCGCGCGCGCCAAGCTCGCCCTGCTCGGCTTCGAAGCGTCCATCAGCGACCGCACCTCGGACGGCGGCACCCTGCACCGGGTACGCATCGGCCCGTTCAACCAGGCCGAGGCCATGAACAAGGCGCGCGCCAAGCTGTCCGAAGCCGGCGTGGACGTCGCCATCGTCAAGAACCAGAAGTGACCCAAGGAGCCGCGATGAAGATGCTTCGCCTGTTTGCCGCCAGCCTGCTGCTGTGCTTCGCCGCCACGGCTTCCGCTTCGCCGTCCGAGCCGAAGAGCGGTGTCGAATACCTGACCCTGGCGCAGGCGCTGCCGACCGACACCGGCGGCAAGGTCGAGGTGATCGAGTTTTTCGCCTACTACTGCCCGCACTGCAACGCCTTCGAGCCGCTGCTGCAGGAATGGGTGAAAAGACAGGGCGCGAACATCGTCTTCAAGCGCGTGCACGTGCCGTACAACTCCAGCGTGCTGCCGCAGCAGCGCCTGTTCTACACCCTCGAGGCCATGGGCCTGTTGGAGAAGTATCACCAGCAGGTGTTCGACGCCATGCACCAACAGCGCCTGCGCCTGGGCAGCGACGAGGAAGTGTTCGACTGGGCCGCGCGCAACGGCATCGACCGCGCCCGGTTCGCCGACGTGTACCGGTCCTTCGGCGTCACCGCGCACGTGCGCCGCGCCGGGACCATGATGTCCGACTACCATATCCAGTTCTGGCCGAACCTCGTCATCGACGGCAAATACCAGACCTCGCCTTCCCAGGCCAACGAGGGCAACCCCGCCCGCCTGTCCGAGACCGAGCAGCAGAAGAACGCGCTCAAGGTGATGGACTTCCTGGTCGCCAAGGCGAAGGCGGAAAAGAAGTAGGCATGGCGACCCGTGTCTTCATCACGGGCGCATCGAGCGGCATCGGCGCCGCGCTGGCGCGCGAATATGCGGCGCGCGGTGCGGTGCTCGGCCTCGCGGCCCGCCGCGCCGACGTCCTCGCGCAGCTGGGCGCCAGCCTGCCCGGCCACCATCACTGCTATCCGCTCGACGTGAACGACCACGCCGCCCTCGCCGCGGCGGCCGACGACTTCGTGGCCAAGGCCGGCGGTGTGGACGTGGTGATCGCCAGCGCCGGCGTCTCGCACGGCACCCTGACCGCGGAAGCGGCCGACCTGCCGGTGTTCGCAACCATCCTCGCCACCAACGTCACGGCCACCGTCGCGACCTTCGCGCCCTTCGTGCGGCACATGAAGGACGCAACCGGACCGCGCCGCCTGGTCGGCATCGCCAGCGTGGCCGGCATCCGCGGCCTGCCCGGCGCCGGCGCCTACAGCGCCTCCAAGGCCGCCGTGATCAGCTATTGCGAATCGCTGCGGCTCGAACTGGCCCCGGCCGGCATCGCGGTGGTCACCATCGCCCCCGGCTACATCGCGACGCCGATGACGGAGAAGAACGCCTACCGCATGCCCTTCCTGATGCCGGCCGAGCGCTTCGCACGGCGCGCCGTGCGCGCCATCGAGGGCGGCGACAGCTATCGCGTGATCCCCTGGCAGATGGGCGTGGTCGCCAAGCTCCTGCGCCTGCTGCCCAATTGGCTGTACGACGCTGCCTTCCGCCGCGCGCCGCACAAGGCGCGCCAGAGCGCGCCATGACAGCGCTCGACGCCGGCCGCATCGCCGCCCTGGCCCACGCTGCGCACGTCGGGGTGCGGGTGGTGGCCGAAACCGGCTCGACCAACGCCGACCTTTTGGCCGGCGCCGCCGCGCTGGAACGCCCGCTGCTGCTGGCCGCTGAGGCCCAGACGGCCGGCCGCGGCCGCGCGGGACGCAGCTGGCTGTCCGCGCCCGGTTCGTCGCTCACCTTCTCGCTGGCCTGGCGCTTCGCGCGCGGTCCGGCGGCCCTGGCCGGCCTGCCGCTCGCGGTCGGCGTGGCCTTGGCCGAGACGCTCGGCGAACTGGGCGTGAAGGTCGAGCTCAAGTGGCCGAACGACCTGCTCAAGGACGGCGCCAAGCTGGCCGGCATCCTGATCGAAACGACCGCCGCACCGGCTGGCACCTGGGCCATCATCGGGGTCGGCCTGAATCTCGCGCTGCCGGACGCACTGGAGGCGCGGATCGACCGTGCGGTGGCGTCCGCGCCCTGGCTGGCGCGCATGGACCGCAACGCCCTGCTGGCCCGCCTGCTCGACGCGCTGGCCGCGATGCTGGCCGCATTCGAAGCGCAGGGCTTCGCTCCCTTCAGCGCGCGCTGGAACCGCCTGCATGCCTGGCACGGCCACCCGGTCACGCTTACCGACCAGGGCACCGTGCTGCATGAAGGCGTCGCGGTGGGCGTGGACGACGCCGGCCAGCTGCTGCTCGATACCGCGCAGGGCCGCCTGGCCGTGGTGGCGGGCGACGTATCCCTGCGCCTGAAAGGATGACATCATGCTGCTCCTGATCGACGCCGGCAATACACGCGTGAAGTGGGCCATCGCCGCTGCCGGCGCCGCGCCCGGAACCTGGCGCGCCAGCGGCTCCGTTCTCCACGCCGACCTCGAGGCCTTGCCCGCGCAGTGGGCCGGCCTGACGCCGGCGCGCGCCGTCGTCGCCAACGTGGCCGGTCCCGCCATGCGCGCGCGCCTGGAGCCGCTGCTGCCCGCCGCCGTCACCTGGTTCGCGGCGCAGGCGGAACTGCAGGGCATGCACAACCGCTACCGCAATCCGTCCCAGCTGGGCGTGGACCGCTTCGCCGCCGCCTTCGCCGCGCGCACGCTGGAGCCGGGCCGCGCCGTCATCGCCGCCACCTGCGGCACCGCCACCACCATCGACGCCATCAGCGCCGCGGGCGACTTCCTCGGCGGGATGATCGTGCCGGGCCTGGGGCTGATGGCCGCGGCGCTGGCCCGCAACACGGCGCAGCTGCCGCAGATCGAGCCGCGCGACCTGCCCGGCGGCTTCGCCGACAACACCGACGACGCCATCCTGTCCGGGATCCTGGCCGCGCAGGCCGGCGCCATCGAGCGCGCCTGCGCCGACCATCATGCCGAGCTGTGCCTGCTGTCCGGCGGCGCGGCGCGCTACATCGCGCCTGCCCTGCGGGTTCCGTTCCGGCTGGTGGATAATATCGTCCTGGTCGGCCTGCACGCCGCCGCCACCTGAGAGGAAGCTGCCTGTGCTGAAATTCGTGTTCTGGTCCCTGTTGGCGCTCAATGGCCTCCTGTTCGCCTATGGGCAAGGCTACCTCGGCAAATTCAAGGAGGGCGAACGCGAGCCCGCGCGCCTGAAGGCCCAGCTCAACGCGGACAAGCTGGCGCTGATCTCGCCCGCGCAGGCCGAGAGCGCCGCCGCCAAGGCCAAGGAGGACGCGACCGCGGCCGAGCAAGCCGCCAAGGAGCCGCCGACCGCCTGTCTCGAGATCGGCGACTTCGAGGCCGCCGCCGCGAAGAAGTTCGAGACCCAGCTGGCCGCCCTGGCACTGGGCGACCGGCAGACCCGGATCAACGTCCCGGTCATGGAGGTGACCCAGCACGTGGTCTTCATTCCGCCCCAGGGCAGCAAGGAAGCGGCCGACCGCAAGGCCAACGAACTACGCAACCTCGGCATCACCAACTACTACGTCATCTCCGACAATTCGTCGCTCAAGTGGGGCATCTCGCTCGGCGTGTTCAAGTCGGAGGCGGCGGCCCAGACCCTGCTCGCGGCCCTGAACAAGCAGGGCGTGCACAGCGCACGCGTCACCGGGCGCGGGCCGACCAGCAACAAGTTCGCCTACCAGTTCCGCAACATCGACGCCGGCGTCAAGGCGCAGCTGACCAAGTTCGAGGCCGGCTACCAGGACACCGACATCCGCACCTGCAAATAAGGAGGTTTCCATGGCTGTCCTCATCGTTGGCATCCTGTTCCTCGCGATGGGCCTGTGCGCCGGCGCTGTCATGGTGCTGGCGCCGCTGGGCGTGGCGCATCTGGAACCGAACGGCGTCCTCTGGCTGCTGTTCCCATTCTTCACCCTGGTCGGCTACGGCCTGTGCGCGGCCAATGCGCGCGACAGCATCCGCCCGCTCACGCTCGGCGCCTCGTGGACCCTGCTGGTGCTGGCGGTGGCGGCAGCGATCGGCATCCTGCTCGACGCGACCGGAATGCGTGCGGCCAGCGGCACCTTGTCGCTGTGGTTCGTGCTGGGGGTGGCCGGCCTGGCCGGCACCATGGGCGCGGCCGCGTTTGCGCGCCGCCGCTAGCGGCGCACGATGATCGGCTTGAGGTGGAGCGCCAGCGGCAGGGATTCCTCCGCCTCGTTGGCGTCGCGCCGGGTGTTGAACGGGCCACAGAAGAGGCGGTAGACGGCGCCCGCCTGCACCACCTCCAGTTGTGACAACACGCCGCCGTACTTGGCCAGACGCGCCTGCACCTCGTTGGCCCGGTCGGCGCTCGAGAACGCGCCCAGTTGCAGGAAGAAGCTCGGCTTCGGCGCGGCCGGGGCCTGGGCGGTCGCCTGCGGGGCGGGCGCCGCGCCCTCTGCTCCCAGCGGCTGGTCCTGCAGCATCAGCGCGGCGATCTGCGGCGACGCGGCGCTGGCCACGGCCGGCGCGGCGTTGCGGCGCGCGGCCCACAGGTCGGTCTGCCCGGGGATCAAGCGCTCCACTTCCACTTCATGGCTGCCGGCGCCGAGCAGGCCGAGTTTGAGCGCCGCCGTGTAGGACAGGTCGATGATGCGGTCCGGATGGAAGGGGCCGCGGTCGTTGATGCGTACCACCACGCTCTTGCCGGTGACCACGCTGGTCACGCGCGCATAGGACGGAATCGGCAAGGTCGGATGCGCCGCCGTCATCTTGTACATGTCGTACCGGTCCCCCGAGGAAGTGCGCTGGCCGTGGAACTTCTTGCCGTACCAGCTGCCGACGCCGCGCTGGGTGAATGGCGCGTTGTCCGTGAGCGGAGTATAGGTCTGGCCGAACACCACGTACGGGCGGTTGGCGCGCGGGTTGAGCGGCTCGTCCTTTACTTCCGCATCGGGTACGTCCCACAGCCCCGCGGGCGGGTTGTCGCCGGGACCGTCGTCCTGGTAGTAGCCGCCGCGCCCCGAGCCCGCGGCCGGCAGCGCCGGCAGCTCGCCGATGCGGGCCTGGCCCTTGGCGCGCGGGCCGGGCAGCGGGGAAATGGACTGGTGCGCCGGACCGGACGCGCAGCCGCCCAGCACCGCTAAAACGGCGCCGGCGACGAGGAGACGGAAGCGGTAGCCATCGATCATGTCTGTACGAGCTTGCGGTGGCGCTGGATGCTCATCAGGATACCAGCTCCCACCCCGAGCGTGAGCAGCGCCGTGCCGCCGTAGCTCATGAACGGGAGCGGCACGCCGACCACCGGCAGGATGCCGCTGACCATGCCCATGTTCACGAAGGCGTAGGTGAAGAAGATCATCGTGATCGCGCCGGCCAGCAGGCGCGCGAAGAAGCTGGGCGCATTGGCCGCGATCATCAGGCCGCGGCCGATCAGCAGCAGGTACAGGAACAGCAGGAACAGGTTGCCGAGCAGGCCGAACTCCTCGGAATAGACGGCGAAGATGAAGTCGGTGGTGCGCTCCGGGATGAATTCCAGGTGGGCCTGGGTGCCGTGCAGCCAGCCCTTGCCGGTCACCCCGCCCGAACCGACGGCGATGGTGGACTGGATGATGTGGAAGCCCTTGCCCAGCGGGTCGGTGGTCGGGTCGATCAGGGTCTTCACGCGCTCGCGCTGGTAGTCGTGCAGCATGGACCAGACCACCGGCAGGCTGGCCGCGCCGGCCAGGAACAGGCCGATCAGGGTGCGCCAGGACAGGCCGGCCAGGAAGATCACGTAAAAGCCCGCCGCCAGCACCAGCAGCGCCGTGCCCAGGTCCGGCTGCTTGGCGATCAGGCCGACCGGGATCATCAGCAGGACGGCGGCCACCAGGAAGGTGGACCAGCGCAGCACGCCTTCCTTGTGCTGGAAATACCAGGCCAGCATCAGCGGCATGGCGATCTTCATGATTTCGGAAGGCTGGAAGTCCACGCCCACGTGCAGCCAGCGGCGCGCGCCCTTCTTCACGGTCCCGAACAGGAACACCGCCACCAGCAGCGCCACGCCGAAGGTGTAGACCGGTACCGCGAGCCGCAGCAGCGTCTGCGGCGGGATCAGGGCGGCCACCCACATGAACAGAAAGGCGACCAGGATGTTGCGGATCTGCCCTTCCACGCGGCCGGGGAAGTCGATGCCGGCCGAATACAGGCACACCAGCCCGGTGGACAGCAGCAGGAACAGGAATAGCGCCAGCGGTCCGTCGAAGACCGTGAAGTAAGGCCGCAGGCGGCGCCAGAGCGAACGTCGTTCGTGGATATGCATGCCTACTCCTTGTTCCCCGGCGTCTCGCCGCCCGGCGGATGGGTGGCCATGCCGGCTTCCGCGCGCGCTTCCTCGGCGGGCATGGTCTCGATGTCGCCCTTCGGGGCCGGCGGCGGCGCATCCTTCGCGGTCGGCCGCTTGCCGAGCAGGTAGTAGTCGAAGGCCTTGCGTACGATCGGCGCGGCGAATTCGGAACCGAAGCCGGTGTTCTCGACCACCACGGCGATCGCGATCCGCGGCTTGTCGGCCGGCGCAAAGGCGATGAACAGGGCGTTGTCGCGCAGGTGCGAAGCGATGGTCTTGGCGTTGTACTTTTCGTTGGCCTTGATGCCGACCACCTGCGCCGTGCCGGTCTTGCCGGCCGAGATGTAGCCGGCGCCCAGGAACGGCCGGTAGCCGGTGCCGCCCGGCTCCGTGTTCACGCCGACCATGGCGCGTTTGACGAAGTCGAGGTTCTCCTGCTTGAGCGGAATGCGGCCGCTTTCCTTCGGCACCGTGAGCGTGCGCGAGCGGGTCGCGCCATCCTCGACGATCTTGACCAGGTGCGGCTTCATCACCACGCCGTCGTTGGCGAGGGTGGCCACCGCGTGCGCCAGCTGCAGCGGGGTGTAGTTGTTGTAGCCCTGGCCGATGCTGACCGAGACGGTGTCGCCGCCCTGCCACTTCTGCATGCCCCGGTCCTTCTTGAAGCGATCGCGCTTCCAGGCCTGGGACGGCAGCACGCCGGTCTTTTCATGTTCGAGGTCGATGCCGGTCAGCTGGCCGAAGCCGAACTGCTGCATGAAGTCGTGGATGCGGTCGATCCCCATCTCGTAGCCGAGCTGGTAGTAGAAGGTGTCGCACGAGATCACGATCGAGCGGTACAAGTCGACATAGCCGTGGTCCGGTTTATCGTCGCGGAACTTGTGCCCGCCCAGCATGAAGTAGCCGGGATCGTGGAAGCCGGAAGCCGGGGTGCGGAATCCCATCTCCAGCGCGGCCAGCGCCATGTAGGGCTTGAAGGTGGAGCCGGGCGGATAGGTGCCGGACAGGGGCCGGTTCACCATCGGCCGGTCGGGCGAGGTATTCAGTTCGTTCCAGTTCTGGGTGTCGATGCCGTCGACGAACAGGTTGGGGTCGTAGCCCGGCTTGGAGACGTAGGCCAGGATGTCGCCGGTGGACGGCTCGATCGCCACCAGTGCACCCTTGAATTCGCCGAAGGCTTCCTCGATCACCTTCTGCAGCTCGATATCGACCGACAGAATCAGGTTGCTGCCCGGCGTGGCCGCCGTGCGCGAGAGGGTGCGGATGGCGCGCCCGCCGGCGGACTTTTCCACCTCCTCGTAGCCGGTCTGCCCGTGCAGGACCTTTTCGTAGCTCTTTTCCAGGCCTTCCTTGCCGATATGGTCGGTGCCGTTGTAGTTGGCCTCGTCCTCGGTGCCGTCGAAGGCCTTGGCCTCGGCCTGGTTGATGCGGCCGATATAGCCGATCACGTGCGAGGCCACCTCGCCCAGCGGATACTGGCGGAACAGGCGCGCCTGGACTTCCACACCCGGAAAGCGGAAGCGCTGGGCGGTGAACCGGGCCACCTCGTCGTCAGTGAGGCGGGTGCGGATCGGAACGCTCTCGAAGTTGCGCGTTTCCTCCAGCAGGTGCTTGAAGCGCTTGCGGTCCTTGGCGTCGATTTCCACCAGCTTGGCCAGTTCGTCGATCACCGAGTCCATGCTGTTTTGCAGCTTGGACGGCGTGATCTCCAGCGTGTAGGCCGAGTAGTTGCGGGCCAGGACCACGCCGTTGCGGTCCAGGATCAGGCCGCGGTTGGGGACGACCGGGACGATCGCGATGCGGTTGTCCTCGGCCAGCGCCGCGTAGTCGTTGTGCTTGATCACCTGCAGCCACACGAAGCGCGCGACCAAGAGGCCAAAGCAGATGAACACGAACAGGCCGACCGCGGTCAGCCGCGTGCGGAACATGTGCAGTTCGCGTTCGTTGTCGTGAAGTCCGGTCATGCTGGGAAAACGTCAGATCGGGCGGGTGTGGTCCTTGTCGACCGCGCGGCGCTGCGGCGCCAGCAGCAGCACGTGGATCACCGGCCACAAGGCCATGGCGACCACGCTGTCGACAAAACTGAGCCAGCCGGGGAACTTCCCGGACACCATCAGGCGCACCGCCGACTGGATGGCCTGCGTGGCCAGCAGCAGCGGGAACACCTGCAACGCCTGGGTCATCACGGGGAACCACAACACCCGGCGGTGGATCATGATAGCGAAGTAGGACAGCAGGGTGTAGGCCAGCGCGTTCTCGCCCAGCAGGGTCGCCTCATGCACGTCCATCAGGAGGCCCATGATGAAGGCCACCCCGATACCGACCTTGCGCGGCTGGTGGATACCCCAGAACATGAGCACCAGGGCCACGAAGTCGGGCGTGCCGATCCAGTGGCCCCAAGGCAGGAGGTTCAGCATGAAGGCGCCGATCAGGCTGAACGCAATGAACAGCGGGCTGACCGGCAGCAGGATGTAGTGCGGACGATTCACTGGCCGGGTCCTTTCGCGGGCGTGGCCGGGGCCGGGCGCGCGGGTGCGCGCACGGCCGGTGTTTGCGCGGCGCCGGCTGCGCCCTGCGGCTTCGGCGGGGCCGGCTGCGGCGCGCCAGCCGGCGGCTTCGGTCCGGGCGCCGGGGCCAGGCCGGTGGCCGGCTGCTGCGTGGCGCCTTGGGCCTTGCCCGCTGGCGCCTGGGCGCCAGCGGCGGCGGACTGCTGCGCGCCCGGCTGCGGCTTCGGTCCGGTGGCCGCGGTAGCCGGCGCCGGCGCGACGGGCGGCAGTAGCGGCGTGCGGCTGGCGGCGTCGGGAATGGTGGACGGCGGCGCCGCGGTCACTGGCGCCATCTTCGGCAAGCCCTTGCCCTTGCCGCTCTTCGTCTCTTCGTCGGCCGCGGGGGCCGGCCGCGGCGCCAGCGGCGGCTGTTCGAGCAGGATCAGAAGCTGGCGGTAGCGGTCCACGCCGGCCAGCGGCTGGCAAATCACGCGCCCGAAGGCGCCGGCGGCGCTTTCCACCTGCACCACCTTGGCCACGGCCAGGCCGGCTGGATAGACCCCGTCCAAGCCGGAGGTGATCAGGACATCGCCGATCTGGATGTCCGCGTTCGGTGCCACGAAGCGCAGGTCGAGCTGGCCGGACTGGCCGCGGCCATAGGCCACGCTGCGCAGGCCGCTGCGCAGCACCTGCACGGGGATCGCTTGTTCCTTGTCGGTCAGGAGGGTGACTTCGGAGGTGAACGGGAACACGCGCGTCACCTGGCCCACCACCCCGCTGCCGTCGACGACGGGCAGGCCGAGCACGACGCTGTCGCGCGCGCCGCGATCCAGCACGATCTTGCGCGACGCCGGGTCGCGGGCGTCGTACAGGATTTCGCTCATGAGCGATTTGACGGGCATGTGTTCCTTGGCGCCCATCAGACGGCGCAGCTGGGCGTTCTCGCCGATCTCCATCTGCGCCTGCTGCAGCACCTGGGCGGCCATCAGCTGCTGGCGCTTCAGGTCGCGCACTTCCTTCTGCAGTTCGGACAAGGAGGTGAAGTAATTGCCCACGCTGACCAGGGCGTCGCGCGGCCACAGAGCCGCCATCTGCAGTGGGTACAGCACGGTGCCCGCGACCTGGCGCATCACGGCCAGCGCATGCAGGCGGGAGTCGGCCATCAGCAGCGCCACGGAAAGCAGGGCGAAGAACGTGACCTTCACCCGGGCGGGAGCACCTTGCTTGAAGAGTGGCGGCGGACTGTATTCCATGTATGACGCGTCAAGCCGCGCGCCCGGAATGGGCGCGGCGGCAGGTGATGCCTGTTACTCGTACGAGAAGATCGAGCCCAGCTTGTCCATGCGTTCCAGCGCCATGCCCGAGCCGCGCACCACGCAGGTCAGCGGATCCTCGGCCACCAGCACCGGCAGGCCCGTCTCTTCCATCAGCAGACGGTCCAGGTCGCGCAGGAGGGCGCCGCCGCCGGTGAGCATCATGCCCTTCTCGGCGATGTCCGCGCCCAGTTCCGGAGGGGTCTGTTCCAGCGCGTTCTTGACGGCCGAGACGATGTTGTTGAGCGGGTCGGTCAGCGCTTCCAGGATCTCGTTGGAGGAAATAGTGAACGAGCGCGGGATGCCTTCGGACAGGTTGCGGCCCTTGACTTCCATCTCCTTGACTTCGGAGCCCGGGAAGGCGGAGCCGATGGCCTTCTTGATCGCCTCGGCGGTCTGTTCGCCGATCAGCATGCCGTAGTTACGGCGGATGTAGTTGACGATGGCTTCGTCGAACTTGTCGCCGCCGACGCGCACCGAGCCTTTATAGACCATGCCGCCCAGCGAGATGATGCCCACCTCGGTGGTGCCGCCGCCGATGTCGACCACCATCGAGCCGGTGGCGTCCGAAACCGGCAGGCCGGCGCCGATGGCGGCCGCCATCGGCTCCTCGATCAGGTAGACCTGCGAGGCGCCGGCGCCCAGGGCCGATTCGCGGATCGCGCGGCGTTCCACCTGGGTCGAGCCGCAGGGCACGCAGATGATGATGCGCGGCGAGGGGCGGAAGAATTTGGAGTCGTGCACCATGCGGATGAACTGCTTGAGCATCTGCTCGGTGACGGTGAAGTCGGCGATCACGCCATCCTTCATCGGGCGGATCGCTTCGATATTGCCGGGGACCTTGCCCAGCATTTGCTTGGCTTCCTTGCCGACGGCCTGGATGGTCTTCTTGCCGTTCGGGCCGCCCTCCTGGCGGATCGCCACGACGGACGGTTCGTCCAGTACGATGCCCAGGCCGCGCACGTAGATCAGCGTATTGGCCGTGCCCAGGTCGATCGCCAGGTCGTTCGAAAAGTAGCTGCGGAGAGAACCAAACATGTAGTTGTATCCCAATAGGCGCGCGGGGCGCGGTAAACGAAAGTGAGGGTCTTGTTAGTATTCTGGTTACGGCTTGACTGCCGCATTAGCCCGTCATTCTACCTTATAATTCCCAGCTTATTGACGCGAAACCGGACCGGAATCGACCTCTTTTCAACGGCTGATTTCGACCGTCTTTGGCATTTGATCCACTTTCGAACGCACGGCCTTGGCGCCGTGCCAACAGCCATGTCCCTGACACTCGCAGACGTTAAACGTATCGCCAATCTCGCCCAGCTCGACATGGACGAGGCCCACGCCGAAACCGCCCTGGCCGAGCTGAATGGCATTTTCGCCCTCGCCGAGCAGATGCAGGCCGTGGACACCGCGGGCGTGGAGCCCTTGTCGCAGCCCCTGGCCGCGGTGCTGGGCAGCCTGTCCCTGCGCCTGCGCGAGGATGTCGTCACCGAGGAGAACCGCCGCGACGACTACCAGAAACCGGCGCCCGCTACCCAGGACGGCCTGTACCTCGTCCCGAAAGTCATCGAATAAGGCACCCCCATGCATAGCAAAACACTCAAGGAACTGGCCGCCCTGCTGCGCGCCAAACAGGTGTCGTCGGTCGAACTGACCCGCCACTACCTGGACCGCATCCAGGCCTCCGACCTGAACGCCTTCCTGCACGTGGACGAGGAGCTGTCGCTGGCCCAGGCCCGCGCGGCCGACGCCGCCATCGCGGCCGGCACCGGCGGCGCCCTGGCCGGCGTGCCGATCGCCCACAAGGACATCTTCGTCACCCGCGACTGGCGCTCGACCGCCGGCTCCAACATGCTGGGCAACTACACCAGCCCCTTCGACGCGACCGTGGTGACCAAGCTGGCCAAGGCCGGCATGGTCCACCTGGGCAAGTTGAACTGCGACGAATTCGCGATGGGCTCCTCGAACGAGAACTCCGCCTTCGGCGCCGTCGAGAACCCCTGGGACAAGGCCGCCGTGCCGGGCGGCTCCTCGGGCGGCTCGGCCGCCGCCGTGGCCGCGCGCCTGGCCCCGGCCGCCACCGCGACCGACACCGGCGGCTCGATCCGCCAGCCGGCCTCCTTCTGCGGCGTCACCGGCATCAAGCCCACCTACGGCCGCTGCTCGCGCTACGGCATGATCGCCTTCGCCTCCTCGCTCGACCAGGCCGGCCCGATGGCCGCCACGGCCGAGGACTGCGCCCTGCTGCTGAACGAGATGGTCGGCTTCGACGAACGCGATTCGACCTCGCTCACCCCGGAACAGGGCAACTTGCGCGAGGACTTCACGCGCGACCTGGCCAAGCCGCTCGATGGCCTGCGTATCGGCGTGCCGCAGGAGTACTTCGGCAAGGGCCTGGCGGCCGACGTGGAAGGCGCCGTGCGCGCCGCGCTCGAGCAGTTCGTCAAGCTCGGCGCCACCCTGGTGGACATCACCCTGCCCAAGACCGAGCTGTCGATCCCGGTGTACTACATCATCGCACCGGCCGAGGCCTCGTCCAACCTGTCGCGCTTCGACGGGGTGCGCTACGGCCACCGCGCCGCGCAGTACAAGGACCTGCAGGACATGTACAAGAAGACCCGTGCCGAAGGCTTCGGCAAGGAGGTCCAGCGCCGCATCATGGTCGGCACCTACGTGCTGTGCCATGGCTACTACGACGCCTACTACGTGCAGGCCCAGAAGATCCGCCGCCTGATCGCGGACGACTTCCAGGCCGCCTTCCGCGACAAGTGCGACGTCATCATGGGCCCCGTGGCCCCGACCGTCGCCTGGGACCTGGGCGCCAAGTCGGACGACCCGGTGGCGAACTACCTGGCCGACATCTTCACGCTGTCGACCAGCCTGGCCGGCCTGCCCGGCATGAGCGTTCCGTGCGGCTTCGGCGCCGACGGCAAGCGCCCGGTCGGCCTGCAAATCATCGGCAACTACTTCCGGGAAGCGCAGCTCCTGAACGTGGCGCACCAGTACCAGCAGGCCACGAACTGGCATCAACAGGCACCGACCGTCTAAGGAAAACGCTATGCAATGGGAAGTCGTCATCGGTCTTGAGAACCACGTCCAGCTCACGACCCAATCGAAAATCTTCAGCGGCAGCTCGATCCAGTTCGGCGCCGAACCGAACACCCAGGCTTCGCCGGTGGACCTGGCCCTGCCCGGCGTGCTGCCGGTGCTGAACAAGGGCGCGGTGGAACGCGCGATCCGCTTCGGCCTCGCGGTCGGCGCGAAGATCGCCCCGCGCTCGGTGTTCGCCCGCAAGAACTACTTCTACCCGGACCTGCCCAAGGGCTACCAGATCTCGCAATTCGAGGATCCCGTGGTCCAGGGCGGCCAGCTCACCTTCGGCTACGAGAAGGACGGCAAGTTCGAGACCAAGACCGTCAACCTGACCCGCGCCCACCTCGAAGAGGACGCCGGCAAGTCCCTGCACGAGGACTACCACGGCATGAGCGGCATCGACCTGAACCGGGCCGGCACGCCGCTGCTGGAGATCGTGTCCGAGCCCGAGATGCGCAGCGCCGCCGAGGCGGTGGCGTATGCCAAGGCCCTGCACGGCCTGGTGGTCTGGCTGGGCGTGTGTGACGGGAACATGCAGGAAGGCTCGTTCCGCTGCGACGTGAACGTGTCCGTGCGCCCGGTCGGCCAGAAGGAGTTCGGCACCCGCTGCGAGATCAAGAACCTCAACTCCTTCCGCTTCATGGAAGAGGCGATCCACTACGAGGTGCGGCGCCAGATCGAACTGATCGAAGACGGCGGCAAGGTGGTCCAGGCCACCCGCCTGTGGGACCCGGACCGCAAGGAAACGCGCGCCATGCGCTCCAAGGAGGACGCGCAGGACTACCGCTACTTCCCCGACCCGGACCTGCCGCCGCTGGTCATCGGCGCCGACTGGATCGAGCGCGTGAAGGGCGAGATGCCCGAGCTGCCGGCCGCCATGCGCGCGCGTTTCGTGGCCGACTACGGCCTGCCGGAATACGACTCGCTGGTGCTGACCCAATCGAAGGCGATGGCGAACTATTACGAGGCGGTGGTGGCCAAGGCCGGCAAGGCCAACGCCAAGACGGCGGCCAACTGGATGATGGGCGACGTGTCTTCGGCCCTGAACCGCGAAGGCGTGGAGATCGCCGAGGCACCGGTCACCGCCGCGCAGCTGGGCGTCGTGATCCAGCGCATCGCGGACGGCACCATCTCCAACAAGGCCGCCAAGACCGTGTTCGGCGCCCTGTGGGAAGCGAAGGCCGCCGACGAAGGCCAGGTCGACGCCATCATCGAGCAGAAGGGCCTGAAGCAGGTGTCCGACACGGGCGCGCTGGAGAAGATCGTGGACGACGCCATCGCCGCCAACGCCAAGTCGGTCGAGCAGTACCGGGCCGGCAAGGAAGCCGCGATCAACGCCCTGATCGGCCAGTGCATGAAAGCGTCGCGCGGCGCCGCCAACCCGGCCCAGCTGACCGAACTCCTGAAGAAAAAACTGGCGCAGTAAAAATCGGGGACAGACCCACTAGTGTCCCAACGTTGAACTGCAGACGAATCGTAAGCTATTGATTCGTCTGCACCTATTCGCAATTCGGCCTGGTCTCGATTTCAATCTTTCAGCGCAGAATCTGAGCCTTTTCAGGGTAACTCGAAGAGGCGCTTATGCACCAAGGACGACTTGTCTTTGCCCAGATCATGAGTTATCTGCCGCTGACGACGTTTCGGCGTTGCGTGGCAGCTC
>Ga0208514_100074_pt1 | contig 103164 bp, 92 predicted proteins | sample LakWasMet70_HOW9_2_FD_183900 | JGI IMG/M metagenome (GOLD analysis project Ga0208514, IMG submission 183900) | Freshwater sediment methanotrophic microbial communities from Lake Washington under simulated oxygen tension - Sediment Metagenome... | ecosystem: Environmental > Aquatic > Freshwater >...
GGCCACCGCCGACCAGAACCCGGCCTGATGTGTGCAACGGCGTGGACTTGGCCTACAATCCGGCAGTCCCGCCTGGGGGAATTTGACCTGGCCAAGGGTGGGGGAATTTAACCTGGCCAACGGGGACACAGCCATGCATGCGCCGTTTTTGGGATTGAAAGTTAACAGCTTCCCAAGCTGTTTACAACAAAAATTTGAGGGGAAGGCTCAGGGACAGACCCGCTTTTTCAGGCAACAAGTTGCCTGAAAAAACGGGTCTGTCCCCGATTTCTGGTAGCGCGAACTGCTACTGACGGTGGAGGGGAAGGGGACTCGTAGCGTTTCGCTTGTCCGGAACATGCGCGGGCGGCACAGTGCGCGGCAATTCACCACTCGGGGATTGCCATGCATTCAAAATTCGTCCTACCTGGCGCGGTCCTGTTGATCGTAGCCGCCGCGTTCCTCTGGCTTGGGCCCTTGCCCCAGCTTTCCCACTACCATGAATTCGCCGACCAGCGCTCCTGGGCCGGGATTCCTCATGCGGCCGACGTGCTGTCCAATCTCGGCTATCTCGCCGCCGGCCTGCTGGGTTTCGCGCACATGCCGCGTGCACGGCGCCTGCGCGGGCTCGATCCGGTCCGCTTTTCCTACGGCCTGTTCTTCGCCGCCCTGATTGCGACGGCGGTCGGCTCGTCCTGGTATCACCTGGCGCCGGACGATACGCGTCTGCTGGCCGACCGCCTGCCGATCGCGCTGGCCTGCGCCGCCTTGATTGCCGTCTGCGCCCGCGCCCACCTGGCGGCGCCGCGCTGCCTGAACGGTTTGCTGGTGGCCTTTGCTATCGCCAGCGTCGCCTGGTGGGGCTTGTCGGGCGACTTGCGGCCGTATCTGTTCCTGCAGCTGGCGCCCGTGCTGGGCATCCCGCTGGCGCAGCACTGCGCGCGGGCGCCGCGCGGCGAGCGGATTGTGTTCGGAACGGCGATTCTGCTGTACCTGGCCGCCAAGCTATGCGAGCTGGCCGATGCGAACATCTATGCCGTGGCCGGCGTCGGCGGCCACACGCTCAAGCATGTGCTCTCGGCACTGGCCGCGGGCGTCATCGCGTGGGGCTTCGCCTGTCAATGTGATACAGAAAGGAGTGCTGCTACGGAAAAGTTGTATCAGATTGTGTAACTCAGCGGTGGACCACGACCAGCAGCGCCTTGGCCTCGGTCTTGCCGAGGTTGCGGATGGTGTGGTTGAGGTCCGCCGGATAGCGCGCGGTACCGCCGTGCTTGACCTTTTTCTTCTCCGTCCCCACTTCCACTTCAACCGCCCCCGTCACCACCGACAGGTGCTCGTGCGTGCCGGGGTCGTGGGCCTGCGAGGCCAGCTCGCCGCCGGGCGCCAGGGTCAGTTCGTACCATTCGTACTTGCCCGCCAGGTCCATCGGCCCGAGGATGCGCAGGGCATAACCCGCGTGGGCGCCGGGCAGGGTGGGCGTCTCGTGCGCGTCCATCAGCCGGATCAGCTCCGTGGCCGGCGCGTCGGACGAGAGCAGCTCGCCGATCTGCACGCCCAGCGCATTGGCCAGGCGCCAGGTGATGGCGATGGTGGGATTGGCCTTTTCGCGCTCGATCTGGGACAGCATCGACTTCGACACCCCGGCGATGCGCGACAGGTCTTCCAGGGTCAGGCCGCGCGCCAGCCGCAGGCGCTGCAGAGTGGCTCCCACCTCGGGCGGGGCGCTGTTTGTTGCAGGTTTGATCATACTCGAATGGCGGCTTGCCAAGTTCAATGGTGACAGGTAAGATTCAATATATTGAAATTCCGTTCGACATACTGAACCACGGCCAAGGCATCGAACGGCCCGGCGTCCCACCATCCTAGACGAGGAACACATGAGCGATCAAGCTTTCTACGGCAGCCTGCAGGAAAAACTCGAAACGCTGAAGGAAGAGGGCCTGTTCAAGCCCGAACGCGTGCTCGCTTCGCGCCAGGGCGCCGAAGTGGTGTCCGAGGACGGCCGTACCCTGGTCAACATGTGCGCCAATAACTACCTGGGCCTGTCCGGCGACCTGGAAACCCAGAAGGCCGCCATCGCGGCCACCGAGAAGTACGGCTACGGCCTGTCCTCGGTGCGCTTCATCTGCGGCACCCAGACCGTGCACAAGCAGCTGGAACAGGCGCTGTCCGACTTCCTCGGCACCGAGGATACGATCCTCTACGCGGCCGCCTTCGACGCCAACGGCGGCGTGTTCGAGCCGCTGTTCGACGAAAACGACGCCATCATCTCGGACGCGCTGAACCACGCCTCGATCATCGACGGCATCCGCCTGTGCAAGGCCGCGCGCTACCGCTACGCCCACAACGACATGGCCGACCTGGAACAGCAGCTCCAGGCCACCACCGCCGCCGGCAAGCGCCACAAGATCATCGTGACCGACGGCGTGTTCTCGATGGACGGCACCATCGCCCAGCTCGACAAGATCGTCGCCCTGGCCGAGAAGTACGGCGCCCTGACCATGATCGACGAGTGCCATGCCTCCGGCTTCATGGGCAAGACCGGCCGCGGCACCCACGAGCACCACAACGTGCTCGGCAAGATCGACATCATCACCGGCACCCTGGGCAAGGCCCTGGGCGGCGCGATGGGCGGCTTCACCTCCGGGCGCAAGGAAGTGGTGGCCATGCTGCGCCAGAAGTCGCGCCCCTACCTGTTCTCCAACTCGCTGGCCCCGTCCATCGCCGGCGCGTCGCTGGCCGTCCTGGAGCGCCTCAGCAAGTCGACCGAGCTGCGCGACCGCCTGCACGAGAACACCGCCTACTTCCGCAAGGAGATCGAGGCCCTGGGCTTCACCATCAAGCCGGGCACCCATCCGGTGGTGCCGGTAATGCTGTTCGAGGCGCCGCTGGCGCAGAAGTTCGCGGCACGCATGTTCGAACTGGGCGTGCTGCTGTCCGGCTTCTTCTACCCGGTGGTGCCGATGGGGCAGGCGCGGGTGCGGGTGCAGGTCTCGGCGGCGCACACCCGCGAGCAGCTGGACCGGGTGCTGGCCGCCTTTGCGCAGGCCGGCCGTGAACTTGGCGTGATCAAGAACTAAGAAGGACAAGCACATGGAACGCATTCTCATCATCGGCGCCAACGGGCAAATCGGCAGCGAACTGGTCGAAGCCCTGGCGGGCAAGCACGGCGCGCAGAACGTGATCGCCTCCGACATCGGCCCGGTCAACGTTTATAACGCCGCCCGCTACGAGCGCATCGACGTGCTGGACAAGGACGACCTGGTGCGCTTCATCGCCAGCGAGAACATCACCCAGGTCTACCAGCTGGCCGCGCTCTTGTCCGCCACCGGCGAGCAGGCGCCGCTCAAGGCCTGGACCTTGAACATGGACGGCCTGCTCAACATCCTCGAGATCGCGCGCGAGCGCGGCGAGGCCGGCAAGCCGCTGCGCGTGTTCTGGCCGTCTTCGATCGCCGCCTTCGGCCCCAACACGCCGGCCGACGCCACCCCGCAGTACACGGTGATGGACCCGACCACCATCTACGGCATCAGCAAGCTGGCCGGCGAGCGCCTGTGCGAGTACTACTTCACCAAGTACGGCGTGGACGTGCGCAGCATCCGCTACCCGGGCATCATCAGCTACAAGTCGCCTCCGGGCGGCGGCACCACCGACTACGCGATCGCGATCTTCCACGCGGCCCTGCGCGGCGAGCGTTACGACTGCTTCCTCGGTCCGGAAACCACGCTGCCGATGATCTACATGCCGGACGCGATCCGCGCCACCATCGAGCTGATGGAAGCGCCGGCGGAGCAGGTCCGGATCCGCTCCTCGTACAACGTAGCCGGCGTGTCGTTCAACCCGCGCGAACTGGCCGCCGCGATTGCGAAGAAGCTGCCAGACTTCCGCATCGCCTACGCGCCGGACAGCCGCCAGGCGATCGCGGACACCTGGCCCAAGAGCCTGGACGACAGCCGCGCCAGCGCGGACTGGGGCTGGCGGGCACGCATCGGCGTCGAGGACATGGTCGCGGACATGCTGGCCAACATCGACGTCGGCGTGACCGAAGCGGCCTGACCGCACAATAAAAACATATCAGGAGACCAGCAGTATGGACATGAGCGTATTCGATCTGTTCAAGATCGGCATCGGCCCATCGAGTTCGCACACGGTGGGCCCGATGGTGGCGGCGCGCCGCTTCCTGCAGGAGTGCGGCGCCCTGGACGAGGCGGTGGCCGTCGAAGCGGCGCTCTATGGCTCCCTGGCGCTGACCGGGGTCGGCCACGGCACCGACAAGGCCGTCATCCTCGGCCTCATGGGCGAGACGCCGCAGGAGATCGACCCGGACAGCGCCGACGACAAGGTCGCCAACGCGCAGCTCGATGGTGTGATCCGCCTGCTGGGCGAGAAGGAAGTCCCGTTCGCGCTGGTCTTCCACAAGGATAAGACCCTGGCCGAGCACCCGAACGGCATGAGCTTCGCGCTGCGCATGGCCGATGGCAGCGCCTGCGAAAAGACCTATTACTCCATCGGCGGCGGCTTCATTCGCGCCGCCGGCGAGGCCAAGACGGAGGAGGCGCGCGGCGCGTCCGTGCCTTACCCCTTCGGTACCATGGCCGAATTGCTGGCGCACGGCGCCGCGAGCGGCAAATCGATTCCCCAAATGATGCGCGCCAACGAGGAAGCGCGCATGCCGCCTGCGCAGCTGGACGCGGGCCTGGACCGCCTGTGGCACGTCATGCGCGACTGCATCGCGCGCGGGCTGGTGATGGAAGGCGTGCTGCCGGGCGGGCTGAATGTGAAGCGGCGCGCGGCCAAGCTGTGGCGCCAGGCGGAGGAGGGCGGGGAGGCCCGTCCCAACGGCCTGCCACACGACGCCCTGCACCACGTGACCCTGTTCGCGATGGCCGTCAATGAGGAAAACGCGTCCGGCGGGCGCGTGGTGACGGCGCCGACCAACGGCGCGGCCGGCATCATTCCCGCCGTGCTGCGTTACTACGCGGAGGACTGCCGCCCGGTCGACCCGGTCGCCGGGATCCGCAATTTCCTGCTCACGGCGGCGGCCATCGGCATGCTCTGCAAGCGCAACGCGTCGATCTCGGGCGCGGAAGTGGGCTGCCAGGGCGAGGTCGGCGTGGCCTGCGCGATGGCGGCGGCCGGCCTCGTTGCCGCGCTGGGCGGGACCAATGCGCAGATCGAGAACGCGGCAGAAATCGGTATCGAGCACCACCTGGGCATGACCTGCGATCCGATCGGCGGCCTGGTACAGATTCCCTGCATCGAGCGCAACGGCATGGGTGCGATCAAGGCCATCACCGCCACTTCGCTGGCGATGAAGGGCGACGGCACGCACTTCGTGAGCCTGGACAGCGCCATCGAAACCATGCGCCAGACCGGCGCCGACATGCAGGCCAAGTACAAGGAAACCTCGCTCGGCGGCCTCGCCATCCACGTGGTGACGGTCAACCACCCGGCCTGCTGACGGGGTGGGGCGGGTCGAAATCCACCGCTTTCGCTGCACTGCACTATAATGATTGGCTCCTGTCCGACCAACCACAGTGCGTTTCATGCGATACGTTTCGACCCGCGCCGCCGGCGCCTCCCAAGCCGCGAACTTTTCCGACATCCTGCTGGGCGGCCTCGCGCCGGACGGCGGGCTGTATCTCCCCGAAGAATACCCGCGTGTGTCCGGCGCCGAACTGGACGCTTGGCGGCGCCTGTCCTACGCGGACCTGGCCTATGAAATCCTGCGCAAGTTCGCCACCGACATTCCGGACGACGACTTGAAGGCGCTGGCCGTCAAGACCTACACCCCGGCGACCTACCGCAACGCGCGCGCCGACGAGGCGGCCACCGAGATCACGCCGCTGCGCGTGCTGGAAGACCAGGACGGCAAGAAGCTGGTCCTGCAAGCCCTGTCCAACGGCCCGACCCTGGCCTTCAAGGACATGGCCATGCAATTGCTCGGCAACCTGTTCGAATACGCGCTGGCCAAGCAGCACGCCGAACTGAACATCTTCGGCGCCACCTCGGGCGACACCGGCAGCGCCGCCGAATACGCCATGCGCGGCAAGAAGGGCATCCGCGTGTTCATGCTCTCGCCGCACAAGAAGATGAGCGCCTTCCAGACGGCCCAGATGTTTAGCCTGCAGGACCCCAACATCCACAACATTGCCGTCGAAGGCGTGTTCGACGACTGCCAGGACATGGTCAAGGCTGTCTCCAACGACCTCGCATTCAAGGCCCGCCACAAGATCGGCACGGTCAACTCGATCAACTGGGCGCGCGTGGTGGCCCAGGTGGTCTATTACTTCCGCGGCTACCTCAAGGCCACGAGCTCGAACGACCAGAAAGTCTCCTTCACGGTCCCGTCCGGGAACTTCGGCAACATCTGCGCCGGCCACATCGCCCGCATGATGGGCCTGCCCATCGACAAGCTGGTGGTGGCGACCAACGAGAACGACGTGCTGGACGAATTCTTCCGCACCGGCGTGTACCGCGTGCGCAAGTCGGCCGAGACCTTCCACACCAGCAGCCCGTCGATGGACATCTCCAAGGCGTCCAACTTCGAGCGCTTCGTGTACGACCTGGTGGGCCGTGATGCCAACCGCGTGCGCGCCCTGTTCGCCAAGGTGGACAACGGCGGCTTCGACCTGTCCGGCGCGCCGGGCAGCGACGGCGACGAGTTCCGCCGCGTGGCCGAATACGGCTTCAAGTCCGGCAAATCGACCCACGCCGACCGCATCGCCACCATCGGCGACGTGGCGGCCAAATACGGCATCACGGTGGACACCCATACGGCCGACGGCATCAAGGTCGCGCGTGAACAGGTGGAGGCGGGCGTGCCGATGATCGTGCTGGAAACCGCGCTGCCGGCCAAGTTCAACGAGACCATCCGCGAAGCGCTGGGCCAGGATGCCGCACGTCCGGCGGGTTTCGAGAACATCGAGTCCCTGCCGCAGCGCTACGTGGTCATGGAACCGAACGTCGAGAAAATGAAGACCTTCATCGCCGCCCACACGGGCCTCTAACGCCATGGGATACACGCCGAAGCCCCTGATGCCGGTGCGCGAAGCGCTCGAACGCATGCTCGGCGCGGCGCGTCCCCTTGGCGATACCGAAACGCTGGCCACGCTCGAGGCGAACGGCCGCGTACTCGCGCGCCCGGTCGTGTCGCATCTCGACGTACCGCCTGCCGACAACACCCAGATGGACGGCTACGCGGTGCGCGCTGCCGATTGTGCAAGCGGCGCGGCCGTGCTGGAAGTGTCGCAGCGCATACCGGCCGGCGCCGTCGGCGTGCCGCTGGCCGCCGGCACCGCGGCCCGCATCTTCACCGGCGCCTTGATTCCGGAAGGGGCAGACGCGGTCGTGATGCAGGAGCAGTGCGAGGCCATCGAAGGCGGCCAGGTCGCGGTGCGCCACGCCCCGCGCAGCGGCGACTGGATCCGCCGCCGCGGCGAAGACATTCAAGCCGGCGCCGAGATCCTGGCCGCCGGCACCCGCCTGCGCAGCCCGGAGCTGGGCCTGGCCGCCTCGGTCGGTCTGGCCGAGGTGACGGTGTACCGCCGCCTGCGCGTGGCCGTCTTCTTCACTGGCGACGAGCTGGCGATGCCGGGCGAACCGCTCAAGCCTGGCGCGATCTACAACTCCAACCGCTTCACCCTGCGCGCGCTGCTGGAAAACCTGGGATGCGAGATCACCGATTACGGCATCGTGCCGGACAGCCTCGATGCCACGCGCGCCACGCTGTGCACGGCGGCGCAGGGGCACGACCTGATCATCACCTCGGGCGGCGTCTCGGTCGGCGAGGAAGACCACATCAAGCCCGCCGTGGAAGCGGAAGGGCGTCTCGACCTGTGGCAGATCGCCGTCAAGCCGGGCAAGCCGCTCGCGTTCGGCGCGGTCGGCTCGGCCTTCTTCCTCGGCTTGCCGGGCAATCCGGTGTCGAGCTTCATCACCTTCCTGCTGTTCGTGCGGCCCTTCATCGAGCGCTTGCAGGGCATGCCGCAGCGCGCGCCGCGCGGCTACGCCATGCGCGCCGACTTCGACTGGCCCAAGCCGGACCGCCGCAACGAATTCCTGCGCGCCCGCATCAACGACGGCGGCGGACTCGATTTGTTCCCCAACCAGGGCTCGGGCGTGCTCACCTCCACCGTGTGGGCGGACGGCCTGATCGACAATCCACCCGGGCAGGCCATCGCGCGCGGCGACATGGTGCGGTTCCTGCCGTTTTCGGAGCTGATGGCGTGAAGCTGACGCTGAAATTCTTTGCCAGCGTGCGCGAGCAGCTGGGCACCGGCCACGAGACGATCGACCTGCCTTCGGACATCGAGACCGTCGGCCAGCTGCGCGAGTTCCTGGCGCGGCGCGGCGGCGCCTGGACCGAAACCCTGGGCCAGCCCGCCCTGCGCACGGCCTTCAATCACACCATGTGCGGCGCCGACGCGCGCCTGACCGACGAGGGCGAGGTCGCCTTCTTCCCGCCGGTCACGGGCGGCTGATTCAGTCCCGGCACAGCGCGCAGGCGGCCTGCTTGCGTGCCTGTCTCCAGCGCGCGCCCGTGTACACGAGGGCCGAGAACAAGCCCCAGCCGAAGGACTGCGTCAGCACGTCCTCGAGAGCGTATCCCTTGAAGAGATTCACCCCGAGCAGCAGCATGGTGGCGATGCCGGCGGCGAAGAGGAACATGCGGACCCAGGATTCGTAGGTTTTCATGATAGCTCCTTTCACAGGGTCTTGAGATAGGCGCGGATCGCGTCGTTCACTTGCTGCGGCTGGTCGAGCATCGCGAAGTGGCGGGCCGGCGACACCGGGACCACGTTCAGCTTGGGCGTGCCGTTCATCAGGGTACGGTAGTAGTCGGCCTTGGCGGCCGCGCTGATGGTCGTGCTGTCGGGCTCGAAGTAGGGCGCGATCACCAGCACCGGGGCGGTGATTGCCGGCAGGTCGTGCCGCAGGTCCAGCGCCAGCGCGCCTTCCATGTAGTCGGCCACGGCGGCCGGGTCGCTGCGCGAAGTCATCTTGGCCAGGTCGTCGGCGCGGCTCATGTCGATGGAGCCGACCACGCGCATGTATTGCGCCTGCTGGGCTACGAACGCTTCGCGGGTCATGCCGGCCAGGCGCGCCTTCATCGCGGCGGCCATCTGGGTGCGCTGCGCCAGCGGCACGTTCTCGGTGCCGGGGAACACGGGCAGGCCGTCGATGGCGACCACGCCGCCGACGCCGGCGGGATGTTTCTCGGCGTAGGCCAGGGCCAGGGTCGCGCCCAGGCTGTGCCCGACCAGCACCGGCTTGGCGAGCTTGCGGCTGGCGATCAGGTCGGCCAGGCCCTGTTCGGCCTTGGCGATCACGTCGCCGCCGACGGCCGGGCGGCCATCGAAGCCCGGCAGGGTCACCACGTACAGCACATGCTCGCCCTGGAACTGGCGCACCGTGTCCTGCCACACCCAGGCGCCGCTGGCCAGGCCGGGGATCAGGATCATCGGGGTGCCGTGTTCGCCGTGGCGTTCCACCAGCAGGCCGCCGGTTTCGAATTTTTCCGCCGGCGCGGCGGCGACTGCGAAGCGGTTGGCGGGCGGTAGATCGGCCGCAAGGGCGGGTGCGCCCAGGGTGAGAATGGCGGCCAGCAGCAGGGTGCGTTTCATGCGTATCTCCTTATTCAGAAAAGATGTCTTCGATGCGTTTTTCAAACAGCCGCGCCAGGGCGAATGCCAGGGGCAGGCTGGGGTCGTAGCGTTCGGTTTCGATGGCGTTGATGGTCTGGCGCGACACCTCGAGCAGGTCGGCCAGGTGGGCCTGGCTCCAGCCGCGCTCCGCACGCAGCTCGCGGACGAGGTTCTTCATTTGTCGATCCACTTGCGCAGGAAGCACAGGCCGCCCCAGACCGCGCCCATCACCGGCCACACGGTGAACATCGACAGGCGCGGAAAGCCGGCCCCTTCCAGGAAGCCGTAGCTGAAGGTCCAGCCGGCCGTGACGGCGGCGGCGATCGCCATGTTCTCGAGCTGGAAGCGGCGGATGTATTCGTCCATACGGGCGAACTGGCGCACGATGGCCCACAGCGCGACGCCGAAACCGAGCATGGGGCTCAGCAGCAATACCGTGCGCAGCGGGCCGTCCGGCATCCTCTCGGCATAGCGCACGGCGCCCACCAGCAGCAGCGTGTACAGCCCTAGTCCGGCAAACATCTCCTTCATGTAGAGCTTGGCCGCGTCACGTTCCTTCATGGGTTTCCTCCTGGGTGATGTAAAGTATGCTTGACATCGTAGGGCACACTTTTGGCGGTGTCAAGCAAACTTTACATCGTGGACGAAAAAAACGGCTGCCGCGGCAGCCGTTCGGGGGAGAGGGGACGGGGTCAGCGCACGAAATTCACGTCGCCCGAGCCGGTGCGGGTGATGGTGCGTTCGCGCGGCTCGCCATAGACGTCGATCTCGCCGCTGCCGCGCACGGCCAGCACCGCCGTGTCGCGGGCGTGTACGGAGGCGTGGCCGGAGCCCTTCTGGTCCACCGAGATATGGTCCGCCTCCAGATGCTGGGCGTCGAGCGTACCCGAACCGGTCTGGTCCACGTGCATCTCCTTGGCCGTGCCGGCCAGGGTTACCGTGCCGGTGCCCGCCACCTCGGCGATGATGCGGTCGGCCACGATGCCGCTGCTGATGTCCATGTCGCCGCTGCCATGCAGGCTGGCCAGCACTTCCTTGTAACGGCAGTTGAACTTGATGCTGCCCGAGCCGCGCAGCATCAGCTGCACATGCTCGCCGGCGAAGCCGTTCACGCTGGCCGAGCTGGCGCCGTTCAGGGCCAGGTTTTCCAAGGCTGGCAGGGTGAGTTCCACGCGGATCGGCTGGCGGTGGTGCAGCAGCATGCCGCTCACGCCGATGTGGATGTTCTCGCCCTCCACCGTGGTGTCGATGTTGTCCAGCAGGCGCTTTTCGCCTTTCACCACCAGCGACGGGGTCGCACCCTGGCGCAGGGTGAGAATGATCGGCCCGTTCAGGTCCACCGAGCGCACGGCCTTGTCGATGGCACGGGTGTCGGACACGATCACGCGCCCTTCGCGCAGGCCTGGCGTACGCACGCCGTTCGCGCGCAGCATGCTGTAGCTGATGCCGATCAGGACGAAGGCCAGCACCAGCAGGGCAAATCCGGTTTTGATCAATCCACGCATGACGGTCAGCTCCCTTTGAGCAGAGAGATGTTCATTTCGATGTAGCGGCGTGCTCCGGCAGCCACTTGGCGCGTCACTACGATCCCCAGCAGGAACAGCAGGATCCCGACCACCACCAGCCCCAGGCCGACGGCGCTCTGGGTGGTGCGCGAGCGGGCATCCATGTCGGTGTAGATGCGCACGCCGTGGCCCGCCATCTCCTCGGCCTGGTGCAGCACGTCGCCGTTGTCGTCGGCTGCGTCGGCTTCGTCGTCGAAGATCTGCACCCCGCCCGCACCGATCGTGACGCGGGTCTGTCCGCCATCCACTTCGACCCCGTTCACGGTAACGTGCTTCAAGGGGCCGCTCAGCACCAGTTCGTTGGCGCCGGCCAGGCCACTGGCCGTGACGGCGATGCCGCCCACGTAGGTGCCGAGCGCGGTGCCGTACAAGGCCACCACCAGCGCGAAGATCACCGCGGCCGGGACGATCATGAACATGTTGAAAATCGCAAGGCCGAAGGCCGCCAGAATCATCCGCACAGCGTTGACCGGGCGCGGCGCCGTCTGCAGCGTCTGCAGGTGGGCGTTGGCGCGCAGGGTCATCGCGATCTTGGTTGGTTCGTCCAGGTCGCGGCTGATTGCGTCGTCGGACAGGCCAGCGGCGGCGCCGTCGACGAAACGTTGTTCGTAGTACGCCAGCGTCTTGGCCACCGCGTCCGGCGGCAGGCCGGCCATGGCCCGCTTGAGGGCGTCGAGGTAGTCCTGCTTGTTCATGCTTGCTTCCTCAGGCGCGGGCCAGGCTGGCCACGGCGCCGAAGGCCTGCACGGACGCCGCATGGCTGCCGAGCAGGTCGGGTTTGACGATCACCAGGGTGCTGGCGGCCACGAATGCCAGCAAGGCCAGGGTGCGCAGTCCAAGTGAGATGTTCATGATCTGTCCTTTGTTGCAATTCCTTTGTCGATGGTGACACTGTACGGGTCAGTATCCGGCTGGGCCACGGGATTGCGACAGAGTGCATATTTGGCGGGACAGGCGACACGATGCGGGGATCAGCGGGAGGGGCTCAGCAGACGGGCGGCGGCCACGCCGCTGCGCACGGCCGCCTCGAGGGTGGACGGGTAGTCGCCGGCCGTGTAGTCGCCGGCCAGCGCCAGGCCCGGCAGGCCCAGGTCGTTGACCGGGCGGGCCAGGCCGGGCGAGCAGACGAAGGTGGCGCGCTTGTCGGTAATGACCCGGGTCCAGGCGGGCGCCGCCAGCTCGGGACGGTCCAGGTCCGCGGCCAGCTGGGCGGCGACCGCCGCGGCCAGCTTGTCCTGTTCCAGCGCGGCGGCGGCGTCGGCGGCGCTGACCACCACCGCCAGCAGGCCGGCGTGGGCCGGCTCCAGCTGGCCGCGGTCGAACACGAACTGGCCCCAGCGGCCCGCCCCGGCGTCGTCGGCCAGCGCGTAGAAGGGCAGGCCGAGGCTCACCTCCTCGTCGTATTGAAGGTAGCAGGTGGTGATGGGCGCGTAGGCCAGGCCGCGCAGCCGTTCCAGGGTGGCGCCGGCGGCCAGGTCCGCGAGCAGGCCGGCGGCCACGCTCGCATTGGTGGCGACCACCACGTGATCGAAGTAGGCGGTCCAGGTGCCGCCCACGGAGGCGCCGCTGGCCGTCACCTGCCAGCTCTCCTTGAAGCGCGCAATCTGCTGCACCGTGGCGCCGCTGCGCACGGAGCCGCCTTCGGCTTCGATACGGGCCGCGGCGGCGGCCGGGAAGGCCGAGCTCAGGTCGACCCGCGGCAGCAGCATGTCGCAGGCCTCGCGCCGCTTGGCGCCCAGGCTGTCGCGCAGCACGTGCAGGAACACCTGGGCGGAAGCGAGTTCCGGCGCCGTGTTCAGGGCGGCCAGGCACAGGGGGCGCCACAGCAGGCGGATCAGGCGCTCGGTCTGGTCGAAGCGATCCAGGAGTTCGCTGACGCTGCAATCCTGGTACAGCACCCAGCCCATCCAGCGCGCGGTGGTCGAGAAGCGCGCCAGGGCCAGCTTGTCGGCGCCGCTCAAGCCCTTGGCGCGCAGCAGGGCGCCGAGCAGATGCAGCGGTGCCGGCCAGCGCGGGGCCGCGAAGTCCATGCCGGTGGCGCCCGGATAACGCATTTGCAGGGGCAGGTGCAGGAAGGCGCGCGCCGGCTCGATGCCGGCCGCGCGCATCAGGCGCATGGTTTCGGTGTACGCGCCCAGCATGATGTGCTGGCCGTTGTCCAGCGTGTGGCCGTGCACGGCGACGGCGCGCGCGCGGCCGCCGAGCGTGCGCGCCGCTTCGAACAGCGTGACCTTGTGGCCGGCCTGGGCCAGCTCCAGCGCCGCCGCGCAGCCGGCCCAGCCGCCGCCGATGACGGCCGCGCTCTTAGCCGCGCACATAGGTCTTCCACGCCAGCCACAGCTTGCGCAGCGGCGTGAGAGAGATTTTCTGGGTCAGGACATGGAAGCCGTCGCGGGCGATCTCGTCGAGCAGGGTGCGGTAGATTGCTGCCATCATGAGGCCAGGGCGCTGGGCGCGCCGGTCCTCCCGGGGCAGCAGGGCGAAGGCTGCGTCGTAATAGCGCTCGGCGCGTTCGGTCTGGAACCGCATCAGCGCTTCGAACTTCTCGCTGTGGCGGGCGTTGAGCAGGTCCGCCGCCTTGACGTCGAACTGCTGCAGCTCGTTGACGGGCAGGTAGATGCGGCCTTTGCGCGCATCCTCGCCCACATCGCGGATGATGTTGGTGAGCTGGAAAGCGAGACCGAGTTTTTCGGCGTATTTGAGGGTTTGCGGCTGCGTGACGCCGAAGATGCTGGCCGACAGAATGCCGACGGCGCCGGCCACGTGCCAACAGTACTTCTCCAGGTTGGCGAAATCCAGGTAACGGGTCTGATCCAGGTCCATCTCCATGCCGTCCACGATGGCCTGGAGATGTTCTTCCTTGAGGTCGTACGCGGCCAGGTGCGGCGCCAGCGCCTGCGTGACCGGATGGGTGGGCGAACCGGCGTACATGTTCGACAACTCCGCGCGCCACCAGGCCAGCTTGATGCGCGCCACGCCCTGGTCGGTGCAGTCGTCCACGGTGTCGTCCACTTCGCGGCAGAACGCATACAGGGCGGTGATGGCGCGGCGCCGCTCCGGCGGCAGGAACAGGAAGCTGTAGTAGAAACTGGAGCCGCTTTGCGCGGTCTTCTGTTGGCAGTAGTCGTCGGGAGACATGCAGTCCGGTCTTATCGGTTCGGTATCAAAGGCGCTATCTTACATCCGCAGGGCGCGCCAGGCCATGACCACCCAGTCCGGCCAGCGCAGCACGGGGCGGTGGCGGAACACGTCGTAGCCGTTCGCTTCAATCAGATCAAGAATGCGCAGGCCGCCCTGGACCACCAGCCGCAGTTCCCAGCCGACGCGCCCGGGCAGGCGCGTGGCCAGCGGGGCGCCGGACAGCATCAGGCCGCGCGCCCGCTGCACTTCGAAGGCGAGCAGGGAGCGCCAATGGGCGTCCGTGCTGCCGGCGGCGATCCCCGCCTCGGTCACGCCATGCGCGGCCAGGTCGTCCAGCGGCAGGTAGATCCGGCGCTTGTCCCAATCGATCGCCACGTCCTGCCAGAAGTTGATCAGCTGGAGGGCGGTGCAGATGGCGTCGGAGGCGGCCAAGTTGGTGGCGTCGGCCGCGCCGTACAGGTGCAGCATGAGCCGGCCCACCGGGTCGGCCGAGCGCCGGCAGTAGTCGCGCAGCGCGGCGAAGTCCGCGTAGCGGGTCGTGACCACGTCCTGCTTGAAGGCCGAGAGCAGGTCGCGCAAGGGCTGCAAGGGCAGGGCGTAAGCCTCGATCGCCTCGGCCAGGCGCTCGAAGACCGGGTTGCCGGTCGCCTCGCCGCGGCCCGCCTGCTCCAGCCAGGACTCGTACTGCGCCAGCGCGGCCAGGCGCTGCTGCGGCGTGGCGTCTCCCTCGTCGGCCAGGTCGTCCGCGCTGCGGGCAAAGGCATAGATCGCCTCCACCGCCGGCACCAGGCGCCGGGGCAGGAGAAAGGAGGCTACCGGGAAGTTTTCATAGTGTTGGACGGGCATGCGGAACTAACTGACGCAAAAGTCATTTGCAAAATTACTGGACATGTCTATAATTACTAACCGGCAAGTCATTAAGTCATCGATAGTCGAGCCCGCATAGTAAAGGAAAAGCCGTGCCTGTCGCCAAAACCCTCCCCCTCCTGCTTGTGGCGGCGCTCGCCGCAGGTTGCCAAAAAGAACAGCCCAAGACGGAAGACGTGCGCCCCGTGCGTGCCATCATCCTGGCCGCCGACAACCTCGCCGTGAACGCCGAGTTCGCGGGCGAGGTGCGGGCCCGGGTCGAATCGCGCCTGGGCTTCCGGGTCGGCGGCAAGATCGCCACCCGCAAGGTGGACGTCGGTACGGCCGTGCGCAAAGGGCAGGTGCTGATGGTGCTCGACCCGCAGGACCTGCGCCTGGCCGAGTCCCAGGCCGGCGCCGCCCTGCGCGCCGCCGAGACCAACCGCGACTTGGCCCAGGCCGATCTGCAGCGCTACACCGAGCTGCGCACCAAGAACTTCGTGAGCCAGGCCATCCTCGACGCCAAGGCCGCCGCCTACAAGGCGGCCCAGGCCAACGTGGAAGCGGCGCGCGCCGCCTTCCATGGCCAGGCCAACCAGGCCGGCTACGCCAATCTCGTGTCCGACGTGGACGGCGTGGTGACGGCGGTGAACGCGGAAATCGGCCAGGTGGTCGCCGCCGGCGCCCCGGTCGTGACGGTGGCCGCCACCGGTGAGAAGGAGGTCGTGATCGGCGTGCCGGAAGACCGCGTCGACGCCCTGCGCACCGTGCCGAACGTGAGCGTGCGCCTGTGGGCCAATCCGAACGAGCCATTCGCCGGCCGCATCCGCGAAGTCTCGCCGATCGCCGATCCGGCCACCCGCACCTACACCATGAAGGTCGCCGTGCCCAACGCCCCGGCGGCGATGAAGCTCGGGATGACGGCCAATGTGCAGTTCACGGCCAAGTCGGCCACGCCCCAGATCCGCGTGCCCCTGACCGCGCTGTTCCAGGAAAAAGGCAAGACCGCGATGTGGGTGGTGGACAAGGGCGTGGTCGCGCTCGTTCCCGTGCAGCTGGCCGGCACCAGCGGCAACGAGGTGGTGGTCGCGGCTGGCGTCAAGCCCGGCCAGACCGTGGTGACGGCCGGCGTGCACCAGCTTAAGCAGGGCCAGAAGGTCAAGATCCTCGGCGTGGACGTGCCCGCGCCGACCGCCAACGCGACCTCGTCCAGCGAGGGCGTGAAATGATGAAGGGCTTTAACCTCTCGCGCTGGGCGCTGGACCACATTCCGCTCACGCGCTACCTGATCGCGGCGCTGCTCATCGGCGGCATCCTCAGCTACCAGCAGCTGGGGCAGGACGAAGACCCGCCGTTCACCTTCCGCGCCATGGTGGTGCGGGCGATCTGGCCCGGCGCCACCGCCGTGCAGATGGCCGAACAGGTCACCGACAAGCTCGAACGCAAGCTGCAGGAGACCCCCTACATCAACAAGATCCGCAGCTATTCCAAGCCGGGCGAGACCCTCATCATCCTGGAGCTGCGCGAATCGACCCCGCCCAAGGAGACCAGCGCCTCCTGGTACCAGGTACGCAAGAAGATCGGCGACATCGCGGGGACCCTGCCGCCCGGCGTGATCGGCCCCTTCTTCAACGACGAATTCGGCGACACCTACGGCTCCATCTTCGCGCTGTCCGGCGACGGATTCTCCTACGCCGACCTGAAAGACTATGCGGACTATGTGCGCCAGCAGTTCCTGCGCATTCCTTCCGTGGCCAAGGTGGAGCAGTTCGGGGTGCAGGACGAGAAGATCAACATCGTCTTCTCGCACAAGAAGTTCGCCACGCTGGGCATCCCGTTTCAGCAGATCGTCAACCAGATCCAGACCCAGAACGTGATCCAGTCGAGCGGCGTGATCGTCACCCCCTCCGACAACCTGCAGGTGCGCGTCACCGGCGCGCTCAAGTCCGTCAAGGACCTGGAGGACCTGCAGCTGCGCGCCAACGGCACAACCTTCCGCCTGGGCGACTTCGCCGCCATCGAACGCGGCTACCAGGACCCGCCGCGCGAGAAGATGCGCTTCAACGGCAAGGAAGTGATCGGCCTGGGCGTGTCGATGGAGAAGGGCGGGAACATCATCGAACTGGGCAAGAACCTGGAAGCGACCGCCAACGAGATCAAGTCCAAGCTGCCGGTCGGCCTGGAGCTGCACCGGGTGTCGAACCAGCCGCAGGTGGTCAAGCAGTCGGTGGGCGAATTCATGCGCACCCTGTTCGAGGCGGTAGTGATCGTGCTGGGCGTGAGCTTCTTCTCGCTCGGTTTTCACCGCAAGCCCAAGCTGCGCCTGGACGTGCGTCCCGGCCTGGTGGTGGCGCTCACCATTCCGCTGGTGCTGGCCATTACCTTCCTGTTCATGCGGATCTTCGACATCGACCTGCACAAGATCTCGCTCGGCGCCTTGATCATCGCGCTCGGCCTGCTGGTGGACGACGCCATCATCGCCGTCGAAATGATGGTGCGGAAGATGGAGGAGGGCATGTCGCGCTTCGAAGCGGCCACCTTCGCCTACAAATCGACCGCGATGCCGATGCTGACCGGTACCCTGATCACCGCCGCCGGCTTCCTGCCGATCGGCCTGGCCAAGTCCGCGGCGGGCGAATACACGTTCTCGATGTTCTCGGTGAACGCCATCGCGCTCCTGGTGTCGTGGCTGGCCGCCGTGCTGTTCACGCCCTACATCGGCTTCGTGCTGCTGCGCGTGAAGCCGCATGCCGAAGGCGAGAGCGAGCACGATGTGTTCAACACCCCCGGCTACGAGAAGTTCCGCCGCCTGGTCAACTGGTGCGTGGAGTGGCGCAAGACGACGATTGCCATTTCGCTGTCCGTGTTCGCGCTGGGCGTGTTCGGCTTTAACTTCATCGAGAAGCAGTTTTTCCCCGATTCCAGCCGCCTCGAACTGATGGTGGAGATGTGGCTGCCGGAAGGCGCCGCCTTCCAGGCCACCGAACAGCAGGCCAGGAAGTTCGAGAGCTGGGTGCGCCAGCAGCCCGAGGTCGACAGCGTGACCACCTATGTCGGCACCGGCAGCCCGCGCTTTTACCTGCCGCTGGACCAGATCCTCCCGCAGACCAACGTCAGCCAGCTGGTGGTGCTGCCCAAGAACCTGAAGGCGCGCGACGCCCTGCGCAAGCGCATCATGGACCTGTTCAAGAGCGACTACCCGGAGGTGCGCGGCCGCGTCAAGCTGCTGCCGAACGGCCCGCCGGTACCGTACCCCGTGCAGTTCCGCGTCGAGGGCCCGGAGATCGCCCAGGTGCGCGCGCTGGCCGACAAGGTCAAGGACATCATGCGCGCCAACCCCAACGCGGTCGGCGTGAACGACAACTGGAACGAGTCGGTCAAGGTGCTGCGCCTGGACCTGGACCAGGACAAGCTGCGCGCCCTCGGCGTCACCTCGCAGAACGTGATGCAGGCGGCGAACACCATCCTGTCGGGCACCCCGGTCGGGCAGTTCCGCGAGAATAACAAGCTGATCGACATCCTGGTGCGCCAGCCGGTCGAAGAGCGCAACACGATCTCGGTCCTGAACGACACCAACATCCCGACCGCCTCCGGCAAGTCGGTGACGATCGCCCAGATCGCGCGCGCCCACTTCGTGTGGGAGCCGGGCGTGGTGTGGCGCCAGGGGCGCGAGTGGTCGATCACGGTGCAGTCCGACGTCAAGGACGGCATCCAGGGACCGACCGTATCGGGCCAGATCAGCGACAAGCTGACCGCGCTGCGCGCGTCGCTGCCGGCCGGCTACCGGATCGAGCTGGCCGGCGCCGCCGCCGACAGCAAGGCCGCGGAAGCGTCGATCTCGGCCAACGTGCCGTTCGTGATCTTCATCGTGTTCACGCTGTTGATGCTGCAGCTGCATAGCTTCCAGCGCGCGCTGCTGGTGTTCCTGACCGGCCCGCTGGGCGTGGCCGGCGCCGCGATGGCGCTCCTGATCTTCCAGCGCCCGGTGGGCTTCGTGGCCAACCTCGGCATCATCGCGCTGTTCGGCATGATCATCCGGAACTCGGTGATCCTGGTCGACCAGATCGAGCAGGACGTGGCCAACGGCGTCGACACCTGGACCGCCATCGTGGAAGCGGCGGTGCGCCGCCTGCGCCCGATCGTGCTGACGGCGGCGGCCGCGGCGCTGGCCATGATCCCGCTCTCGCGCTCCGTGTTCTGGGGCCCGATGGCGGTCGCCATCATGGGTGGCCTGATCCTGGCCACGGCGCTCACGCTGCTGTTCCTGCCGGCCCTGTACGCCTTCTGGTTCCGCGTGCGCAAGGCCTAAAATCGGGGACAGACCCGGTTTTTCCGGCAACCAGTTGCCGCGAAAAGCGGGTCTGTCCCCGATTCTCATCTTGTCGGACTTTCAAAAAAGCCCAAGCGCCAAAACTTTTCCGCTAAAATATCGCGTTTTCCCGCGAGGATGGCGAAATTGGTAGACGCACCAGGTTTAGGTCCTGACGCCAGCAATGGTGTGGGGGTTCGAGTCCCCCTCCTCGCACCAATGACCAACAATTTTTGGACGATTTAACAATGGCAACTGCAGTCGAATCCCTGGGCAAACTCGAACGTCGCATGACGATCTCTTTTCCGGCCACGGACGTGCGCACCGAAGTGGAAAAGCGCCTGAAAGCGCAGGCCAAGACGGCGCGCGCGCCTGGCTTCCGTCCGGGCAAGGTCCCGATGAAGATGGTTGCCGCTCAGTACGGCTACCAGATCGAAACCGATGTGCTGAACGATAAAGTCGGCCGCGCTTTCAACGAAGCCGCCAACGAGAATCAACTGAAAGTTGCCGGTTTCCCGAAAATCGAGCCGAAGCAGGACGCCGCCGAAGGCATCCTGGCCTTCGACGCCACCTTCGAAATCTACCCGGAAGTGGTGATCGGCGACCTCGCCAACGCCGAGATCGAAACCGTCAAGTCCGACGTCACCGACGCCGAGATCGACAAGACCATCGACATCCTGCGTAAGCAGCGCGTGCACTTCCACACCAAGGGTGAGGCCGGCGAGCACGGCACCGGCGGCGAAGCCGTGGCCGCCAACGGCGACCGCGTGACCGTGGACTTCGTGGGCAAGATCGACGGCGTGGAATTCGCCGGCGGCAAGGCCGAAGACTATCCGTTCGTGCTGGGCGAAGGCCGCATGCTGCCGGAATTCGAAGCGGCCGTGCTGGGCCTGAAAGTGGGCGAGTCCAAGACCTTCCCGCTGCCTTTCCCCGAGGACTACCATGGCAAGGACGTGGCCGGCAAGACCGCCGAGTTCACCATCACCCTCAAGCAGCTCGAGTGGGCCCATCTGCCGGAAGTGGACGCCGAGTTCGCCAAATCCCTGGGCATCGCCGACGGCGACCTGCAGAAGATGCGCGACGACATCAAGCTCAACCTGGAGCGTGAAGTCAAGGGCCGCATCAAGGCGCGCAACAAGGACGCCGTGATGGACGCCCTGGTCAAGGTCACCGAGATGGACGTGCCGAAGGCCCTGATCGAGCAGGATTCCCAGCGCCTGGCCGAGATGACCCGCCAGGACATGATGCAGCGCGGCATGGACGTGAAGAACGCACCGTTCCCGCCGGAACTGTTCGCCCAGAAGGCCGAGCGCCGCGTGCGCCTGGGCCTGATCCTCGGCCAGCTGGTCAGCGACAACAACCTGCAAGCCAGCGGCGAACAGGTCAAGGCCCAGATCGAAGACTTCGCCCAATCGTACGAGGACCCGAAAGAAGTCCTGAAGTACTATTATTCCGACCGTCGCCGCCTGGCCGAAGTCGAGGCACTTGTTTTGGAAGAAAACGTCGTTAACTATGTGCTCGGCAAAGCCAAAGTGACCGCGAAAGAGGTCCCGTTTGACGAACTCATGGGCAGCAACGCAGCCGCGTAATTGTCCTCTTCACCAGGAAAGAGACACGCATGAACCGTAACCCAGCATTGGATACCCAGGCCCTCGGCCTCGTCCCCATGGTCGTGGAGCAGAGCGGCCGTGGCGAGCGGGCGTATGACATCTACTCGCGCCTGCTCAAGGAACGCGTGGTGTTCTGCGTCGGCCCGGTCAACGACCAGATGGCCAACCTGATTGTCGCCCAATTGCTGTTCCTGGAGAGCGAGAATCCGGACAAGGACATCTCGCTCTACATCAACTCGCCGGGCGGTTCCGTCTCGGCCGGCCTGGCGATCTTCGACACCATGAACTTCATCAAGCCGGACGTCTCTACGCTGTGCACGGGCATGGCCGCCTCGATGGGCGCCTTCCTGCTGGCAGCCGGCGCCAAGGGCAAGCGCTTCTCCCTGCCGGAGTCGCGCATCATGATCCACCAGCCCTCCGGCGGCTCCCAGGGCCAGGCGTCCGACATCGAGATCCAGGCCAAGGAAATCCTGTACTTACGTGAACGCCTGAACCGCATCCTGGCCGAGCGTACCGGCCAGAGCGTCGAGCAAATCCACAAGGACACCGACCGCGACCGCTTCATGTCCGGCGCCGAAGCAGTGGAATACGGCCTGATCGATCAAGTGTTGACCAAACGCGCTTGATGCCAGATCAAGCCATCTGTTAAATCGACGCCCGGACGCTACAACGTTCGGGCGTTTCGTTTTTATTTCGGGTACGATGTCGCTGTACGGGACCGCGTTTGCTTTCCCGGAAGCAGTACCTTTATTGCAACTGAACATAGAACTGCCATGCCAGACAAAAAATCCTCCAGCGGCGAGAAGCTCCTGTACTGCTCCTTCTGCGGTAAGAGCCAGCACGAGGTGAAGAAGCTCATCGCGGGCCCGTCGGTCTTCATCTGCGACGAGTGCATCGACCTGTGCAACGACATCATCCGCGACGAGACCTCGAACGTGGAGACGGTCGGCGGCGCCAAGTCGGACCTGCCGACCCCGCACGAGATCTGCGAACTGCTGGACCAGTACGTGATCGGTCAGCAGACGGCCAAGCGCATCCTGTCGGTGGCGGTGTACAACCATTACAAGCGCCTCAAGCACCTGGGCAAGAAGGACGAGGTCGAGCTGGCCAAGTCCAACATCCTGCTGGTCGGCCCCACCGGTTCGGGCAAGACCCTGTTGGCCCAGACCCTGGCCCGCATGCTCAACGTGCCCTTCGTGATCGCCGACGCGACCACCCTGACGGAAGCGGGCTACGTGGGCGAGGACGTCGAGAACATCATCCAGAAGCTGCTGCAAAGCTGCAACTACGAGGTCGAGAAGGCCCAGCGCGGCATCGTCTACATCGACGAGATCGACAAGATCTCGCGCAAGTCGGACAACCCGTCGATCACCCGCGACGTCTCGGGCGAGGGCGTGCAGCAGGCCCTGCTGAAGCTGATCGAGGGCACCATGGCCTCGGTGCCGCCCCAGGGCGGGCGCAAGCACCCGAACCAGGACTTCGTCCAGATCGACACGACCAACATCATGTTCATCTGCGGCGGCGCCTTCGACGGCCTGGCCAAGATCATCCAGAACCGCTCCGAAAAATCCGGCATTGGCTTCTCGGCCAGCGTCAAGAGCCCGGACGAGCGCAGCAACACGGAAATCCTGCACGAGTGCGAGCCGGAAGACCTGATCAAGTTCGGCCTCATCCCCGAGCTGGTCGGCCGCTTGCCGGTGGTGGCGACCCTGTCCGAGCTGTCAGAGGAAGCCCTGATCCAGATCCTGGTCGAGCCCAAGAACGCGCTCATCAAGCAGTACGCCAAACTGCTCGACATGGAAGGCACGGAGCTGGAAGTGCGCCCGGCGGGCCTGCACGCGATCGCCAAGAAGGCGCTGGCGCGCAAGACCGGCGCGCGCGGCCTGCGCTCCATCCTCGAACACGCCCTGCTGGAAGTGATGTACGAGCTGCCCAGCCTGCAGAACGTGCAGAAGGTCGTGATCGATGAGAATACGATCACCAATGGCGCCAAGCCTTTGCTGATTTACAGCGACGCGCCCAAGGCGGCCGGCGAAAACTGAAATTTTTTCCGCACGGAACAACAAAGCCCCTTGCCGGGGCTTTTCTTGGCGGTACAATCTGTCTCAAGAGAAGAAGAACACAGGGCTTCAATCGCAAAGCCACCCGCGGCGCTAACACCCGTGCGTGGCTTTTTTCTTTGAATTGCAACACAGACTCACGCAACACTTGAGTTTAGGCATTTTGGGCCCACATCGGTATCAAGCTTTCTCATAAGGTACGCCATGACAACCTCCAAATACACCGAGCAAACGACGCTGCCCCTGCTGCCGCTGCGCGACGTAGTCGTGTTTCCCCACATGGTGATCCCGCTGTTCGTCGGCCGCCCGAAGTCCATCAAGGCCCTTGAAGCCGCGATGGAGCAGGGCAAGAGCATCATGCTCGCTGCGCAGAAGGCTGCCGCCAAGGACGAGCCGTCCGCCTCCGACATCTACGAGATCGGTTGCGTGGCCAACATCCTGCAAATGCTGAAGCTGCCTGACGGCACCGTGAAGGTGCTGGTCGAAGGCGCCCAGCGCGCCCGCATCAACCACATCAGCGATACGCCTTCGCACTTCATCGCCGACCTGACTCCGGTCGAGGTCGAGCCGGGCGACACGGCCGAGGTCGAGGCCATGCGCCGCGCGATCGTTCAGCAGTTCGACCAGTACGTCAAACTGAACAAGAAAATCCCGCCGGAGATCCTCGCTTCGCTGGCCGGCATCGACGACGCCGGCCGCCTGGCCGACACGGTGGCCGCCCACCTGCCGCTCAAGCTCGAGCAAAAGCAGGTGATCCTCGAAATCTTCAACGTCGCCAAGCGCCTCGAGCATCTGCTCGGCCAGCTGGAAGGCGAGCTCGACATCCTGCAGGTCGAAAAGCGCATCCGCGGCCGCGTCAAGCGCCAGATGGAGAAGTCCCAGCGCGAGTACTACCTGAACGAGCAGGTCAAGGCCATCCAGAAGGAGTTGGGCGAAGGCGAGGAGGGCGCGGACATCGAGGAACTCGAGAAGAAGGTCCTGGCCGCCAAGATGCCCAAGGAAGCCCTGGAAAAGGCCCAGGCCGAGATCAAGAAACTCAAGCTGATGTCTCCGATGTCGGCCGAGGCGACCGTGGTGCGCAACTACATCGACACCCTGGTGTCGCTGCCCTGGAAGAAGAAGTCCAAGGTCAGCAACGACCTGCCGAACGCCGAGAAGGTGCTCGACACCGACCACTACGGTCTCGAGAAGATCAAGGAACGCATCCTCGAGTATCTCGCCGTGCAGCAGCGCGTGGACAAGCTCAAGGCCCCGATCCTGTGCTTCGTCGGTCCTCCGGGCGTGGGCAAGACCTCGCTCGGCCAGTCGATCGCCCGCGCCACCAACCGCAAGTTCGTGCGCATGGCCCTGGGTGGCGTGCGTGACGAAGCCGAGATCCGCGGCCACCGCCGCACCTACATCGGTTCCATGCCGGGCAAGGTGCTGCAGTCCCTGATCAAGGTCGGCGTGCGCAATCCGCTGTTCCTGCTCGACGAGATCGACAAGATGGGCGCGGACTTCCGCGGCGACCCGTCCTCGGCCCTGCTCGAAGTGCTGGACCCGGAACAGAACCACACCTTCTCGGACCACTACATCGAGGTGGACTTCGACCTGTCGGACGTGATGTTCGTGGCGACTTCGAACTCCTTTAACATCCCGCCGGCGCTCTTGGACCGGATGGAAGTGATTCGCCTGTCCGGCTACACGGAGGACGAGAAGACCAGCATCGCGCTGCGCTACCTGCTACCCAAGCAGATCAAGAACAACGGCCTGAAGGAAGGCGAGATCGCCGTCAACGAAGGCGCCATCCGCGACATCATCCGCTACTACACGCGGGAAGCCGGCGTGCGCTCGCTGGAACGCGAAGTGTCGAAGATCTGCCGCAAGGTCGTGAAGATGCTGCTGCTGAAGGGCTCCGAGAAGAAGGTCACGGTCACGTCGAAAAACCTGGACAAGTTCCTGGGCGTGCGCCGCTTCGACTTCGGCGTGGCCGAGAAGCAGAACCAGGTGGGCCAGGTGGTCGGCCTGGCCTGGACCGAGGTGGGCGGCGACCTGCTCACCATCGAGGCCGTGACCATGCCGGGCAAGGGCCACGTGGTGCGCACCGGTACCCTGGGCGAAGTGATGAAGGAGTCGATCGAGGCGGCCCGCACGGTGGTGCGTTCGCGCGCCAATCGCCTGGGCATCAAGAACGAGGTGTTCGAGAAGATGGACATCCACGTGCACGTGCCGGAAGGCGCGACGCCCAAGGACGGCCCGTCCGCCGGCATCGCGATGACCACGGCCATGGTGTCCGTCTTCACCGGCATCCCGGTCCGCTGCGACGTGGCGATGACGGGCGAGATCACGCTGCGCGGCGAAGTGCTGCCGATCGGCGGCCTGAAAGAGAAGCTGCTGGCGGCGCATCGCGGCGGCATCAAGACGGTCCTGATCCCCGAGCAGAACGTGAAGGACCTGGCCGAGATCCCGGACAACGTCAAGAACAAGCTCGAGATCGTGCCGGTGCGCTGGATCGAGAAAGTGCTCGAGATGGCGTTGGAGCGTCAACCGACCGCCATCGTGGAAGCCGTCCCGGCGCCCGCCGTGACGGCCCCGGTCGCAACGCCGGCCACGGTCGACGGCGACGTCGTCAAGCACTAAGCTGTCATCCCCGCGCAGGCGGGGATCGATGGTCGAATGCATGGCCGGAACACTGTGTATGGCCCCTTGGAGGGACATCGATTCCCGCCTGCGCGGGAATGACAGTTCGTCTTCAACTTGACATGGAATGGCCGCGGCGCGTTTAATACGCGCTGCGGTTTTTTCATCCAAGGACTCGTAGTGAACAAGACAGATCTGATCGAAGAGATCGCCAAGCAGGCGGACATCACCAAGGCTTCGGCCACGCGCGCGCTGGACGCCATGCTCGACGCCGTGACGGCGACGCTGGCCAACGACGGCAGCGTGACCCTGGTCGGTTTCGGCACCTTCACCGTGGGCGAACGCGCGGCCCGCACCGGCCGCAATCCGCGCACCAAGGAAGCCATCACCATCAAGGCCACCAAGGTTCCGAAATTTAAGGCTGGTAAAGCTTTGAAAGATGCGGTAAACTAACGGGCTCTGACGCGCTGAGAGATCGGCGCACCGGAAACTGGAGCGGTAGTTCAGTTGGTTAGAATACCGGCCTGTCACGCCGGGGGTCGCGGGTTCGAGCCCCGTCCGCTCCGCCAGATTCCACAAGACGGCCTGCACCTGTGCAGGCCGTTTTTGTTTGTGGAATGGCATATGTCAGCGTGCTATACTCCACCGCCCTCACCACCACTTGTGTGCTCATGTTTGATTTTATTCGTAACCACCAGCGACTGATGCAGATCCTTCTGGCGTTGCTGATCGTTCCGTCCTTCGTGCTGGTCGGGATCAGCGGCTACCAGGGCTTCGGCGCCAACGCCAACGCCATCGCGACGGTGGCCGGCCAGCCGATCACGCAGCAGGACTTCGAAAAGGCCCAGCGCGAACAGGCCGACAAGATGCGCCAGGCCTACGGCGGCCAATTCGATCCCAAGGTGCTCGACACGCCCGAAGCCAAGCAGGAGATCCTGGACCGCCTGATCGTCCAGAAGGTGATCGAGAACGAAATCGCCGTCAACCACATGAACGTGGACGACGCCGCCCTGATGCGCTTCTATGCGGAACAGCTCAAAGGCGCGGATGGCAAGTTCGACGTCGAACGCTACAAGCAGGTGGCTGCCGCCAACAACGTCACCACCCAGGGTCTGGACCAGATCGTGCGGCGCCAGATGCTGATGGAGCAGATCGGCGGCGCCGTTGAGGCGACCGGCTTCGCGCCGCGTACGGTGACGAACCGCCTGTCCGACATCAACGAGCAGGAACGCGAAGTGCAGGAGCTCTTGTTCCCGCTCGCGCAGTACGCGGCCCAGGTCAAGGTGACCGACGCCATGATCAAGGCCTACTACGACAAGAACGCCGCCCTGTTCGCGGTGCCGGAAGCGGCCAAGGTCGAATACGTGGTGCTCGATCCGTCCGCGGTCGAAAGCCAGGTGTCCGTCTCGGACGCCGAAGTGGCCGACGTCTACAACAAGAATCCGAAGCGCTTCACCACGCCGGAACAGCGCCGCGCCAGCCACATCCTCATCACCGTGAAGAAAGATGCGCCGAAGGCCGAAAAGGACGCGGCCCGCGCCAAGGCTGAAGCGCTGCTCGCCCAGGTGAAGAAGAACCCGGCCGATTTCGCCAAGATCGCCAAGGCCAATTCGCAGGACCCCGGTTCGGCGGAAGTGGGCGGCGACCTCGGCGTGACCGAGCGCGGCGCCTTCGTCAAGCCGGTCGAGGACGCGATCTACGCGCTCAAGCAGGGCGAGATCAGCAACCTGGTCGAATCCGATTTCGGCTACCACATCATCACCGTGACCTCGGTGGTGCCGGCCACCGTGCGCACGCTGGAACAGGCCAAGCCGGAGATCGTGGCCGAGCTGAAGAAGCAGAAGATGTCGAAGAAGTACGCGGAGATGGCCGAGACCTTCGGCAACACCGTGTACGAGCAGGCGGACAGCCTCAAGCCGGTGGCCGACAAGCTGCACTTGAAGATCGAGACCGCCGAGAACGTGACCCGCACGCCGAATCCCGCGCTGGGCACGGCGCCGGTCAACAATCCGAAATTCCTGAAGGCGATCTTCACCGACGACGCCATCAAGAACAAGCGCAACACGGAAGCGGTGGAAGTGGCGCCCAGCACCCTGGTCGCCGGCCGCATCGCCGAATTCAAGCCGGCCTCCAAGCGCCCGCTGGCCGAAGTCGAAGCGCAGATCCGCGCCCGCGTGACGCAGGAGGAAGCCCTGCGCCTGGCCAAGGCCGAAGGCGAGAAGAAGCTGGCGGCCCTGAAGGCGTCCGGCGACGCCACCGGCTTTGGCGACGCCAAGACCGTGACCCGCACCAAGCAGCCCGCGATCAATCCGGCCGCTGCGATGGCCGTGCTCAAGGCGGACGTGAGCAAGCTGCCGGCCTACGTCGGCGTCGAACTGCCGGGCCAGGGCTATGGCGTGTACCGCATCAACAAGGTGCAGCAGCCGGCCCAGCCGGACGCCGCGCGCCGCACCGCGGAAGCGCAGCAGATCAACGGCGCGGTCGCGCAGCAGGAGATGTACAGCTATCTGGAGGCCCTCAAGCAGAAGGCCAAGACCAAGGTGAACCACGCGCCGGCCAGCGTCAAGCCGGGCGAGTAAGCCGAACGCCAAGTCGAAGGAATGACGGCCCGCGCCAAGCGGGCCGTTTTATTTGGGGCTGAGACGGTCAGTGGTAGACGGTGTAGTCGAAGCCGTTGCCGATCACGCTGGCCAGATTGTCCTGGTTCTCGAGCGATTCCGAGAACGCGAGCAGCACGCTGGCTCGCGTGGCGCCGCTGCCGAGCGCGTGGTTCCAGAAAGCTTCGCCGACAGCATCCGGTGCGCGCTGCAGGACGTTCTCGTACAGGAGAGCGACGAATTGGGCGTCGCTGGTGGCGGTGCCGTAGAGCGCGCCGAATTCGGCGCTGGCGATGAAGTTCTCCGCGACCACGTCCAGGTCCAGGCCGTGGTCCAGCTGGTACATCCAGAAACCGACGCCCACCAGGTCCGGCTGACGATGCAAGGCGGCCTGGTACAAACGGTAGGCCTGCCCGCCGTGGCCATCGATATCGAGCGCATAGCCGGCGTTGCGAAACAGCAGACGCTCGACGTGGGTCAGCGTGTCGGTGGTGTTGTCATGGCGTGCATGCACCGTCACGCCGGCCTCGCCACGCACGATGTCGTACTCGAAGCGCCAGTCCAGGTAGGACACGGTGTCCAGCCCGGCCCCGGCGTCGATCGCGCCGCCGCCGGCCAGCAGGTCGTCGCCGCCACTGGCGTCTTGCCCTGGCTGCTCGGTGCTGAAGGCGATCGTCTCCGGTCCTGTGTAGGCGTTTCCGGCCAGGTCATGCAGCGCCGAATGGGGCAGCGACAGCGTATAGCTCCCGGGCGTGAAGATCGCGTCGGTGCGGATCGTGAGCGTGTTTTCCACCGCGGCGATGCCGCCGGAGGCCAGCATGACTATGCCGCCCTGGCTATCGTGCAGCGCAATATCCGCGGTCCGCACGTCGACCGGCTCGTCGAACGTGAAGCTGAGCGTGGTGTCGGACAAACCCACGCCGGTGGCGCCGGCGGCCGGGTGCTGCGCTACCAGGGCAGGTCCCGCGGTGTCCCCGCCGAGCGCGAATTCGCGCAGCGTATAGCTGCCGCCCATCCCTCCGGGCGACGCCACCGTGAGGTAGTAGTCGCCGCTTGCCGCCGGGGCGTAATACGCATGCGGTTCGCGGCTGCTGTCGGACGTCGTCGAGACGATCTGACCCGCGCTGTCGGTCAGGGACAGGTGGATGCCCTGGTCGCGCGTATCGAGCGTGCCGTGGCCGCTTGCAGCGCCCAGCCATTCAAAGACATAGGCTTGGCCAGCTTCGAGCGTCACGCGCACGGTGTCGGCGTCGAGCGGATCGGAGATCGTGGTCGCGAGCGCCTGTGCCGGCGTGAGCGTGGCGCTGGTGGTGCGGTCGGCGGGGATGTCGTCCGGCGCGAGCGCCGTGGCAGTGAGCCGGTAGTTTGTGACCAGGCCGCTCGGGTCGCTGACGAGGAAATCGAGTTCGCCCGCGCGCTGGGTGTGCAGGACGATGCCATGTCCGGGCCAGTTCACCACCGTCGCCAGCGCATCGGGGCTGGACGTGTTCGCGATCGAGAGGCGGGCGGCGGGGCTGATCTCGATGGCGTAGCTGCTGTCCGCCTGCACCGCAAGCCTGAGCATGTCGCTATCGGCAGGAAGTTCCAGCTTGCCGTGGACCTCGGCGCCGAGCTGGAGTTCGCCGGCCCGATCCGGGGTGGCGCCGAAGTCGTCCGTCTCGCCCACGGCCGCAGTCACGGTATAGCTCACGCTGGCGGGGTTGTTCTGCAGGATTTCGACATAGTAGCGACCGCCCTGTTCGGAGCGGTATGCAAACGTGTCGTGGGTCCAGTATTCCCACTCGCCGGAGCTGGTCAGGATCGGGCTGGCGACCAGTGTTCCGTTCTGGTCGTACAGCGTCGCCCCCAGGTCCCACAAGGAGTGGGGGCTCGCCGCCGCGATCTTGAAATTGGTCGTGCCGCCCGCGGGCAGGTCGATGGCGATCCAGTCGCGGTCTCCTCCGCCCGCCTCCAGCGTGCCGCTCGCGCTGCCGCCCACCGCCAGCTGCGCGCTGGTCGCCGGTCCGGCCGGGTAGTCGTCCGCGGCCGGCGCGAAGCTGACGCTGTAGTCGCCGCGTCCTCCGCGCACCGAGACGTAATAGGTGGCGCTGGCCTTGGGCGTGAACGTCATGCGGCCCGGCTGCTCGCGGAAATACAGCTCGCCGGCGTCGCCGCCGACACCCTGCACGAACACTTCCGGCCCGTACAGGCCGTAGGCGGCGGCCGAAAAGTCGACGGCGTACGTCACGCCGCCGACCAGATCGATTTGTGCGTAGTCCTTGTCCAGCGCCGCTTGCAGGTTGCCGCGCCAGGTTTCCCCGATCTGGAACGCGCCCGCCGTTTCGACCGTGTCGCCGAAATCGTCGTCCACCGGGGCGCCCACGCTCAGCGCATAGGGCAGGGGAAACGTCTGGTCTTCCATTGCGGACCATGCGCCCACCACCAGGAAGGCGTCGCCGCTCGCCGGCAGGCGGATGCTGTAGCTGATGCTGTCGGCTCCCCGCGCTTCCTCGGCGAAGGGCTGATAGTCTCCGGCGGCATTGACCACCCCGAGGCCGACGTGGCCCGCCGCGACGGCTGCGCCGCCCAGAGTCACGCTGTAGAACCTGCCGCTTTCGACCTTGACCTTGAACCAGTCGACGTCGTACTGGTAGTTGATGGCTCCTTGCGTGGCGGGGCCGCCGGCCAGCGCCACACCGGGCGTCTGGCTATTGAGCGGGAGATCGTCGTCGATCAGCGTCGCATGCAGGGTATAGGTGCCGGGTAGGCTGCCCGAAACGTCGATGAAGTAGTCCGCTTCGGCGGGCGTCTCCAGGCGCATAGGGTTTTCCAGGACCGCGTTCCCGTGCGCGTCGCGCACCACATAGCCGATGGACGTGGCGCCGGGCGGCGCGTCGAGCGTGAAGGCATAGAAGCCATTCGCCTGGGCGTGGAAGCGGAACCAGTCATGGTCGTCCCGGCTGTCGATCGTCGTGGTGACGCTGGACCCTGGGGCCAGCACGCCGGTGGTGGAAGTGTTGTCGGGGTAGTCGTCGATCAGTTCAGGCATGCTGCTATCTTAGCCAGGATTGTTGCTTTGACAAAGCTCGGCGGCACGCTTGAAGTCGTCCGGGGCGATATCCGCCATCTCGACCACCCGCGCCGCGCCGACCCGCACGAAATTGCGGTCGATCGAGCGCAGGTAGGCCGGGTCGTAGTGGTCCTCCAGCAGTTCCCCGACCAGCTGTTCCATCTGGCCGCTGTTGGCCAGGTCGTGCCAGCGCCTGATGCGTTCGTGGCCGTGCAGCTTGACCAGGCAGTCGAGCTGCGCGTTGAGCGCGGCCGGTGCATCGGTGAAGTGGCGATAGTCCTCCATCAGCAGCTGCACCCGCTTGGTGCGCGGGAGCTGCAGCGAAATGCAGGACGACTGGCGCATCACCGTCATCAACGCGTCGGGCACGCGCAGCACGCCGACCTTCTTGCTTTCCGATTCGACGAACACGGGGCGCGCCGGATCGAAGCGGCGCAGCGCGTTCCAGATCGCCGACTCGAACGTCTTCTGGGTCGGCTGCGGTTCGTTCGGCAGGTTACCCAGCACCGAGCCACGGTGCGCGGCCAGCTTTTCCAGGTCCAGCACCTGGGCGCCCAGCGCGTCCAGCGTCTGGAGCAGGCGGCTCTTGCCGCTGCCGGTGGTGCCGCACACGACCTCGAACTTGAGCTCAGGCTCTTGCTGCAGGGCGGCGTTCACTTCCACGCGGTAGGCCTTGTAGCCGCCGTCGAGCTGTTCGACCGGCCACCCGATCTTGGCCAGGATATGGGCCATGGAGCCGCTGCGGTTGCCGCCGCGCCAGCAATAGACCAGCGGGCGCCATTCGCGCGGCAGCTTGGTCAGGTTCTCCGCGATGTGGCGGCCGACGTTCTTCGACACCAGCGCCGCGCCGATCTTCTTCGCCTCGAACGGGTTGACCTGCTTGTAGATCGTGCCGATCTGCGCGCGTTCATCGTCGTCGAGCACGGGCAGGTTGATGGCGCCGGGCAGATGGTCCTCGGCGAACTCGGACGGACTGCGCACGTCGATGATGGCGTCGTAGCCGTCCAGGCGGGCCATGGCGTCTTGCGCCGAAACGAGGATCGGGTATTTCATTTGTTCTTGATCGCTTGCGAGAAGACCGGCCAGACGTTGGCCAGGATGATGGGATGGGCTTGCGCGACGGGGTGCAGCTGGTCCTGCTGGAACAGGGCGGGCTGGTCGGCCACGCCGGCAAGCAGGAAAGGCACGAACGGCAGCTTGTAGTCCTTGGCCAGCTTGGCGTACATGGCGCTGAAGCTGTCGGTGTAGGCTTTGCCGTAGTTGGGCGGCATGCGCATCCCGATCAGCATGACCTTGGCCCCGCTCTTGCGCGCCGCATCGATCATGGCGCGGAAGTTCTGGTCCGCCGCCGCCACCGGCAGGCCGCGCAGGCCGTCGTTTGCGCCCAGTTCGATGATCAGGAGGGCCGGATGGTATTGACGCAGCAAGGCGGGCAGACGGGTGGCGCCGCCGCTGCTGGTCTCGCCGCTGATGCTGGCGTTGACGAAGGCGGCGTCGATCCGTTCCTGGCGCGCCTTCGTTTCCAGCAGGGCGACCCAGCCGGCGCCGCGCGCCAGCCCATATTCGGCCGACAGGCTGTCGCCGAGCACGAGGACGGTTTTTGGGGCAGAATAGGCGCTCGCCGGAACCAGGCCCACGAGCAGGAGCAGGGCACAAGCGGCCCAATTTTTCAATTTGTCGAGCATGCGTGATATCGAGGAAGCTTTCGGAACATCTGCAGCGGGCCGCGCACCGGGCGCTCCCGCGATCGAGGTGATCAACCTGTCCAAGACCGTCACCGACGCCAGCGGCGAACTGACCATCCTGCACCATGTGGATTTTACCGTGCAAGCGGCCGAGACGCTCGCCATTGTGGGGGCCTCCGGTTCCGGCAAGTCCACGTTGCTCGGGCTGCTGGCGGGCCTGGACACGCCGTCGTCGGGCCAGGTGCGCTTGTTCGGCACCGATATTTTCGCCCTGGACGAGGATGGACGGGCCGCGCTGCGCAAGGCGGACCTGGGGTTCGTGTTCCAGTCCTTCCAGCTGCTGGCGCACCTGAACGCCCTGGAAAACGTAATGCTGCCGCTGGAATTGCGCGGCGACGCCCAGGCGCGCACCAAGGCGGCCGCCATGCTCGAGCGTGTCGGGCTGGGTTCCCGCCTCAAGCATTATCCCAAGTATTTGTCGGGGGGCGAGCAGCAGCGCGTCGCCCTGGCGCGCGCCTTCGTGACCGAGCCGCCGCTCCTGTTCGCCGACGAACCGACCGGCAGCCTGGACGCCGCCACCGGCGCGGCGATCATCCAGCTGATGTTCGACCTGAACCGGGAACGCGGCTCGACCCTGGTGCTGGTCACGCACGATCCGTCCATCGCGGCGCGCTGCGGCCGCGTCATCACCATCGCCGCGGGCCGCATCGCCTGACTCACACCGGCTGGCGCCGCACCAGGCCGTTCATCACCTCGCGCACGGCGCGCGGCAGTTCACCGGCCGTGAGGCCGATCGGTCCCACCCCGCTCGCAACCAGATGGTCCGCGGCCGCGCCATGCAGCCACACCGCGCCCAGCGCCGCTTCGCGTTCCGGCCATCCCTGCGCGAGCAGACTGCCGCAGATCCCCGCCAGCACGTCGCCAGTGCCGGCCGTGGCCAGGCCGGGATTGCCGGTGGGGTTGAGGTACAGCGCGGCGCCGTGGGCGATCACGCTGCCCGCGCCCTTCAGGATCACGGTGGCGGCAAAGCGCCGGGCCAGCTCCTGCGCCGCCGCGAGACGGTCGGCCTGGACGATGGCGCTGGTCATGCCGAGCAGGCGCGCCGCTTCGAGCGGGTGCGGCGTGAGAACGGCACGCCCCCGCTGCGCCAGCCGTTGCTGCAGGTCCGGGCTGTTGGCAATGAGATTGAGGCCATCCGCGTCGATCACCAGCACCTGGGGCGACTCCAGCGCGCGCAGCAAGTCCCGGGCCGCGTCGGGGGAGTGGCCCATCCCGGGGCCCAGCACCAGCGTGGCCGCGGAAAAATCGAAGCCGCCGGCGGCGCGGCACATGATCTCCGGCTGCACGGGATCGTGGCTGGGACCGGGGTCGACAAAAGCCGCATACACGCGCCCGGCGCCCGTGAACAGGGCCGCGCGCGCCCCCAGCAAAGGCGCGCCGGTCATGCCGTTGGCGCCGCCGACGATCGCCACGTTGCCGTAGCTGCCCTTGTGCGCGTTGGCCGTGCGCGCCTTGAGGCAGGAGGCGAAAGCGGACGGGCCATTCAGCTGCGCGGCAGGCGCGGGAAAGCGCGCGGCGTCCAGTTCCAGCGCCGCGACCTGTACCTGGCCGGCCAGTTCGGTGGCTTCGCCGGTGTGCAGTCCCGGCTTGTCCGCGATGAATGTGATGGTGTGCGTGGCGCGCACGGCCACGCCGTCCGGCCCGACCACGGCGCCGGTATCGGCATCGAGGCCGCTCGGCACGTCCAGCGCCAGGACCGGGCAGCGGAAGGCGGTTTGCGCCAGTTCGCGCGCGCGTCCGGACAGCGGGCGCGTGAGCCCGATGCCGAATAGGCCGTCGACCACGAGGTCCGGCGGCGTGGCGGGCAGGGCGGCGACAAAGGCGGCGGTACTGGCCTGGGCGCGGCCCAGCGCGCGCGCCGCTTCCGCGGACGACGCCGCACCGGGCAGATGGAGCACGCTGACCTCGATCCCGGCTTCGGCCAGGTTGGCGGCGGTCTCCAGGGCGTCGCCGCCGTTGTTGCCCGGCCCGGCCAGCACCAGCACCTGGGCCTGGTGCGGGCTGCCGAGCAAGGCTTGCGCGGCCATGGCGGCGGCGCGGCCGGCCCGTTCCATGAGCGTGCCCTGCCCAAGCGCGGCCGCGGCCTCCTGTTCGATTGTGCGAATTTGCGCGACGCTGAATAATGAATGCAAGCTAGCCTCCGTTCCGGTCCTGGCATTTTCGCCAATTTTCGCGATTCGTGCGACTACAATAGCGGCCGGACCACTCGAGGACAATGACATGGACTGGCAATTCTGGATCGACCGCGGCGGCACCTTCACCGATATCGTCGCGCGCAGGCCGGATGGCAGCCTGATCACCCATAAGCTGCTGTCCGAGAATCCGGAACAGTACCGCGACGCGGCGGTGGCCGGCATCCGCCATCTGCTGGGGCCCCAAGGCGGCGTCATCGAAGCGGTCAAGATGGGGACCACGGTTGCCACCAATGCCCTGTTGGAACGCAAGGGCGAGCCGACCGCGCTGGCCATCACGCGCGGGTTCGGCGACGCGCTGCGCATCGCCTACCAAAACCGGCCGCGTCTGTTCGACCGTCATATCGTCCTGCCCGAGCTGCTGTATGCGGCGGTGGCCGAGATCGACGAGCGCATCGGCGCCCACGGCGAAGTGGAGCGGCCGCTGGACGAGGGGGCAACGCTCGGCGCCTTCGAAGCCTTGTACGCACAGGGCTTGCGCGCCATCGCGATCGTCTTCATGCATGGCTACCGGTATACCCAGCACGAAGCGGCGGCCGAACGCATCGCCCGCGCGGTGGGCTTCACGCAGATATCGGTGTCGCATAAGGTGAGCCCGATGATGAAGCTGGTCGCGCGCGGCGACACGACGGTGGTGGACGCCTACCTGTCGCCCATCCTGCGCCGCTACGTGGACCAGGTGGCGGGCGAGCTGCCGGGCGTGAACCTGCAGTTCATGCAGTCGAGCGGCGGCCTGACGGACGCGCGCACTTTCCAGGGTAAGGACAGCATCCTGTCCGGGCCGGCGGGCGGCATCGTGGGCATGGTCCGCGCCAGCCAGCTGGCCGGGTTCGAGCGCGTGATCGGCTTCGACATGGGCGGCACCTCCACCGACGTGTCGCATTACGCCGGCGAGTTCGAGCGCGTGTTCGACACTCAGGTGGCCGGCGTGCGCATGCGGGCGCCGATGATGAGCATCCACACCGTGGCCGCCGGTGGCGGTTCGATCCTGCACTTCGACGGCAGCCGCTACCGGGTCGGGCCGGACAGCGCGGGCGCCAATCCCGGCCCCGCCAGCTACCGGCGCGGCGGCCCGCTGGCGGTCACGGACTGCAACGTCATGCTCGGCAAGATCCAGCCCGCGCATTTTCCTGCCCTGTTCGGTCCCGCGGGCGGCCAGCCGCTCGATGCGCAGGCCGTGCGCGAACGCTTCGCGGCCATGGCGGGCGAAATCGGGCGCACCACGGGCGCCACGCCCGCACCGGAGGAGGTGGCCGAGGGCTTCATCCAGATCGCGGTCGGTAACATGGCCAACGCGATCAAGCAGATCTCCGTGCAGCGCGGCCACGACGTAACAGAATACGTGCTCACCAGCTTCGGCGGCGCCGGCGGCCAGCATGCCTGCCTGGTCGCGGACGCGCTGGGCATGAAGACGGTGTTCATCCACTCGCTGGCGGGCGTGCTGTCCGCCTACGGTATGGGCCTGGCGGACCAGGCCGCGCTGCGCGAGGCGTCGGTGGAACTGCGCCTGGCCGATGTTGGGACGGACGAGCTGGCCGGGCGCCTCGATGCGCTGGCGCGCGCGGCGTCGGACCAGCTGGCGCGCCAGGGCGTGGGCGCCGAGCGCATCACCGTCATCCGGCGCGTGCATCTGCGCTACGAGGGAACCGACACCGCGCTGCAGGTGCTGCACGCCGATGCGGACGCGATGCGCGCCCAGTTCGAGGCCGCCTACCGCAAGCGCTTTTCTTTCCTCATGCCGCACAAACCGATGGTGGTGGAGGCGGTGTCGGTCGAGGCCATCGGCCGTTCCGACGCGCCGCAGGAGCAGCGCCAGCCCACCGGTGCGCGCAGCGCGCCGCTGGTGGCCGACGAAAGCGTGCGCATGTTCGGCGCGGGCCAATGGCGCGCGACGGACTTGTACCGCCGCGCCTCGCTGCAGCCGGGCGACCGCGTGACCGGCCCCGCCATCATCGCCGAAGACAACGCCACCACCATCGTGGAACCGGGCTGGCAAGCCGAAGTCACGGCCTACAATCACCTGGTGCTGCGCCGCGTGGAGGCGCTGCCCGCGCGCCGCGCGATCGGCACCAGCGCCGATCCGGTGATGCTCGAAATCTTCAACAACCTGTTCATGTCCATCGCGGAGCAGATGGGCCTGCGCCTGCAGAACACCGCCTACTCGGTCAACATCAAGGAGCGCCTCGATTTTTCCTGCGCCATTTTCGACGCGCAGGGCAACCTGATCGCCAACGCGCCCCACATGCCGGTGCACCTGGGGTCGATGGGAGAGAGCATCAAGACCGTCATGGCGCGCAATGCCGGCGCCATGGCGCCGGGCGACGTCTACATGCTGAACGACCCGTACAACGGCGGCACGCACCTGCCCGACGTGACGGTGATTTCGCCCGTGTTCGACGCAGCCGGCGAACAGGTCCTGTTCTACGTCGGCTCGCGCGGCCATCACGCGGATATCGGCGGCACCACGCCCGGTTCGATGCCGCCGGACTCGGTCAGCATCGAGGAAGAGGGCGTCCTGATCGACAATTTCAAGCTGGTCGACGGCGCCACCGGCCTGCTGCGCGACGCGGAGGCGCGTGCTCTGCTGACGGGGGCGCGCTACCCGGCCCGCAATCCGGACCAGAACATGGCCGACCTGCGCGCCCAGATCGCCGCCAACCAGAAGGGCGTGGAGGAGCTGCGCCGCATTGTCGCGCACTTCGGCCTGGACGTGGTGCAGGCCTACATGGGCCACGTGCAGGACAATGCGGAAGAGGCGGTGCGGCGCGTCATCAGCGCTCTCAAGGACGGTTCCTTCCACTACGAGCTCGATAACGGCGCCGCGATCCAGGTCGCGATCCAGGTCGATCCGGCCCGGCGCAGTGCGCGCATCGACTTCACTGGGACTTCGGCGCAGCAGCCGAACAACTTCAATGCGCCCAGCGCCGTCTGCATGGCGGCCGTGTTGTACGTGTTCCGCACGCTGGTGGACGACGACATTCCGCTCAACGCCGGCTGCCTCAAGCCGCTCGAAGTCATCATTCCACCCGGCTCCATGCTCAATCCGCGCTACCCGGCCTCGGTCGTTTCCGGCAACGTGGAGACGTCGACCTGCATCACCAACGCGCTGTATGGCGCGCTGGGCGTGATGGCCGCGGCCCAGGGCACCATGAACAACTTCACCTTCGGGAATGCGCGTTACCAGTACTACGAAACGGTGTCCGGCGGCTCGGGGGCGGGCGCCGGCTTCGACGGCACTTCCGTGGTGCAGACCAACATGACCAACTCCCGCCTGACCGATCCGGAAGTGCTGGAGTTCCGCTTCCCCGTGCGGCTCGAGAGTTACGCGATCCGGCGCGGCTCGGGCGGCGCGGGGCGCTGGCACGGCGGCGATGGCGGGGTACGCCGGGTGCGCTTCCTCGAACCGATGACGGCGGCCATCCTGTCCAACAATCGCGTGCATGCGCCGTTCGGCATGGCGGGCGGCGCACCGGGCGCGAAGGGCCTCAACCGCGTCGAGCGCGCGGACGGCCATACCGAAATCCTGCCGCATATCGGCAAGGCGGAAATGGCGCCCGGCGACGTGTTCGTGATCGAAACGCCGGGCGGTGGAGGCTACGGCAAGCCTTAGGCGCCGCCGGCGATGCCGTACTTGCGCTTGGCGGCGTTGAACTGGTCGACCAGGTGGCCGAGCTGGGAATGGGCCGGATCGAGCGTGCGGATGTCCTCGATCTGCTTGGCGCACAGCTCGCCCAGCGGATGATCCCATCCCAGCTCGTCGATCTGGCGCAGGATGGCGCTGGCCAGGGCGATCATCACCTGCATGTTCCCCGGCGCCATATGCAGGGCGTCGCTCAGGGTCTGCACCGCGCCGCGGTGGTCGTTCATGCGGCTCTTCTCGGAAGCGACGCTGAGCAGCTCCGCCACGTGCCGCTTGAGGGCCGTGGTCATCACGTCCGCCAGTTCCGGACGGCCAGCCTTCACGAACACGTTCATGGCCTGGGCCATGGTGACGTTGTCGTCGCTGAGCGCATCGAGCATGACCTGCGAGGCCGCGTCGTCCAGCCGATGGTCCAGGCAGGACTTGGCCAGGCCGATCTTGAAGCCGGCCGACAGGCCGTTGCTGGTCTTGAGCGCGCCGACGGCTGCATTCAGTTCGTTGACGGCCGCCTCCGCATTGCCCGCCGCCTCGAACAGCAAGGCGTTGGAGACGGCCTTGCAGGCGTCCAGGTTCGGGTTCCCGCGCAGGGACTTCTCCAGATCCCGGATCACACCCCCGGCGCCGGCGGTGTCGCCCTTGCGCACCAGGGTGCGGGTCAGGTTGACGTGGTCTTCGGGGTCGCGGAATTCGGAGTACTTGGCCTTGGCGACCACCTGCTTGTAGGCCTTCTCGGCGGCGCCCAGGTCCTGCGCTTCGAGCGCCACGGCGCCCAGGTTGCGCAGGCGGCGGATCACGTGCGGGGAGACCGCGACCGCGTCCTCGAGCACCTTCTTGGCTGCCTCCGGGTGGCCGAGCGTCTCGTGGGTGCGGGCCAGGAGGTCGTAGGCGGCCATGAAACGCGGGTTGTCGACGACGATCTTGGTCAGCGTCTCCTTGGCTTCTTCATAACGCTCCTGCATGAACAGCGTGCGCGCGTGGCCCAGCATGGCCCAGCCGACCGGCTTGATTTCGAGGATGGAGGTGTAGATGGCTTCCGCCTCCGCCAGCTCGCCCACGCTCATATGCAGTTCGGCGCGCAGACGGGCGAATTCCCCCGCATAGCGCGGGTGGGTGCGCTCGGACTGCACGCAGGAGCGGATCGCCGCGCGCATGTTGCCTTGGCCGATCAGCTGGTAGGTCGGCAAAAAGGCCGTGCGGCGCTCGATGGCGCGCGCGATGCGCTGGCTCAGGACGTCGACCGTGAACGGCTTGAGGATGTAGTCGGTGGGCGTCAGTTCGGCGGCCGAGACGACCTTGCTGTACACGGCCTCCGACGTGATCATGATGAAAATGGTCCACATGCCGATCAGGCGGTGGTGGCGCAGGTCCTCCAGCAGCTGTTGGCCGTCCTGGCCATCCTCCGCGCCGCTCAGGTCGTATTCGCACAGGATGATGTCGTAGGACTTCTTGGCGAGCTGCTTGATGGCGGTGCCGGAGCTCACGGCGAACTCGATCTTGGTGATGTTCGCCTGGTTCAGCATGTTCTGGAGGCTGCCGCGCAGGCCCGGGTTGGGATCGATCACCAAAACGGACAGCTTACTGTTCTCTTGCATCGGTCGGCCTTCTTGTCTCTCTACCTGGATATCGGCTGGTTCTGCGAACTCTTGATCCCGGTAAGATACGGGATGTCGCCTCTGGCGGCAACCGGCGGGAAGGGCGCCTCGGGATGCTGCAACGCGGTATAATAGCAGTCTCACATCGTTAACCCCCGCGGCCACAAGCTGCCCAACCAGCTCTTAACCATGTTGATCCTGCCGGGCTCCAACGCCCTGTCGGCTTTCCGACAGCAACGCCTCCTGACCCAACTGCAGCACGTAGCGCCCGCCATCGCCAACGTCACCGCCCGCTACTACCACTTCATCGATTCCTCCGCTCCGCTTTCCACCGACGACGCCTCCCGCCTGTCAGCCATGCTGACCTACGGCGAGCCGGCCGTCACGGACAGCGCCGAGCATGTCGAGGAGTTCTTCGTCATTCCGCGCCTGGGCACCATTTCGTCCTGGGCCTCGAAGGCGACCGACATCGCGCACAACTGCGGCATGGAGCACATCCACCGCATCGAGCGCGGCGTGGCCTACCGGGTGGCGTTGAAAGCCGGTTTCCTCGGCCTCGGCGGCGCCAAAAAGCTGGATGAAGCGCAAACGCAGGCCGTGGCCGCCCTGCTGCACGACCGGATGACCGAGTCGGTGCTGCGCCAGGCCGAAGACGCGGCCAACCTGTTCCAGGAACTGGAAGCGCGTCCGCTGGAGTCCATCGACGTGCTGGGCGCCGGCCGCGCCGCGCTGGAGCGCGCCAACCTGGAACTGGGCCTGGCCATGTCGGAGGACGAAATCGTCTACCTGCTCGACGCCTTCACCAAGGCCCAGCGCAATCCGACCGACGTCGAGCTCATGATGTTCGCCCAGGCGAACAGCGAACATTGCCGGCACAAGATCTTCAACGCCGACTGGATCATCGACGGCGTCCCCCAGGACAAGTCGCTGTTCCAGATGATCAAGAACACCCATCAGCGCCAGCCGCGGGGCACGATCGTCGCGTATTCCGACAATTCGTCCATCATCGAAGGCGCCGTCGTCACCCGCTACTATCCGCGCGAAGGCCAGGAATACCGCGGTGAGCCGGAACTGACCCACACCCTCATGAAGGTGGAGACCCACAACCACCCGACCGCGATTTCGCCGTACCCGGGCGCCTCCACCGGCGCCGGCGGCGAGATTCGCGACGAGGGCGCGACCGGCCGCGGCGCCAAGCCCAAGGCCGGCCTGACCGGCTTCACCGTGTCCAACCTGCTGCTGCCGGACGCCCAGCGCCCGTGGGAGCATGCGGGCGCCGTCACCGCGCCGTTCGCGCAGCGCGCGCCGGCTGCCCCGTACGGCAAGCCGGATCGTATCGCCTCGGCCCTGCAGATCATGATCGAAGGACCGATCGGCGGCGCCGCATTCTCCAACGAATTCGGCCGGCCGGTGCTGACCGGTTACTTCCGCACTTATGAGCAGAACGTCGGCCGCCTGTCGGCCGGCGCGACCGACATCGTGTACGGCTACCACAAGCCGATCATGATCGCCGGCGGCATCGGCAACATCGCCGACCAGCACACTCACAAGAACGACATCCCGGTCGGCTCGCTGCTGATCCAGCTGGGCGGACCCGGCATGCGCATCGGCATGGGCGGCGGCGCCGCCTCCTCGATGGCAACCGGCACCAACACCGCCGACCTGGACTTCGACTCGGTCCAGCGCGGCAACGCGGAGATGGAACGCCGCGCCCAGGAAGTGATCAACGGCTGCTGGGCGCGCGGCCAGGCCAATCCGATCATCTCGATCCACGACGTGGGCGCGGGCGGCCTGTCCAACGCCTTCCCGGAGATCACCAACGACGCCAAGCGCGGCGCCGTGTTCGATCTGCGCAAGGTGCCGCTCGAGGAATCGGGCCTGGCGCCGAAGGAAATCTGGTCCAACGAATCGCAGGAGCGCTACGTGCTCGCGATTGCGCCGGACGACCTGCCCGTGTTCCAGGCCCTGTGCGAGCGCGAACGCTGCCCGTTCGCGGTGGTCGGCGTGGCCACCGAGGAGCGCCAGCTCAAGGTGATCGACCCGGTCATGAACAACGCTCCGGTCGACATGCCGATGGACGTCCTGCTCGGCAAGCCGCCCAAGATGCTGCGCGACGTGCACCACGTGCGGCACGATTTCCCGGCGCTCGACCTCACCGGCCTTGAGCTCGCGGAAGTGGCCAAGCGCGTGCTGCTGCTGCCGGCCGTGGCCGACAAGTCCTTCCTCATCACCATCGGCGACCGCAGCGTGGGCGCCATGACGGTGCGCGACCAGATGGTCGGCCCGTGGCAGGTGCCGGTGGCCGACTGCGCCGTCACCGCCATGAGCTACGAGGGCTACGTGGGCGAAGCGATGGCGATGGGCGAGCGCACACCGCTGGCCGTGATCGACGCCGCCGCCTCGGGCCGCATGGCCGTGGGCGAAGCGGTGACCAACATCGCCGCCGCGTCGATCCGCGACATTTCCGACATCAAGCTGTCCGCCAACTGGATGGCCGCCTGCGGCCAGCCGGGGCAGGACGCCGCGCTGTTCGACACCGTCAAGGCGGTCGGCATGGAGCTGTGCCCGGAGCTGGGCCTGTCGATCCCGGTCGGCAAGGACTCGCTGTCCATGCGCACCACCTGGTCCGACGCCGACCAGGCCAAGAGCGTGATTTCGCCCGTGTCCCTGATCGTCTCCGCGTTCGCGCCAGTGCCGGACGTGCGCCGCGTGCTCACGCCGCAGCTGCGCACCGACTGCGGCGACACCAACCTGATCCTGATCGACCTCGGACGCGGCAAGAACCGCCTCGGCGCCTCGGCCCTCGCGCAGGTGACCGAGCAGCTCGGCGACGCGGCGCCGGACGTGGACAGCGCCATCGACCTCAAGTCCTTCTTCGCCGCGATCCAGCAGTTGAACGGCAAGATCCTGGCCTACCACGACCGCTCGGACGGCGGCCTGTTCGCCACCCTGTGCGAGATGACCTTCGCCGGGCGCACCGGCGTCACCGTCAACCTCGACATCCTGGCCAGCGACGCCGCACACGCCGCCGATTGGGGCGACGCCAAGAACTGGGCCGGCCAGGTGGCCGAACGCCGCAATGACCTGACCCTGCGCGCGCTGTTCAGCGAAGAGCTGGGCGCCGTGCTTCAGGTGCGCACCGAGGACCGCGGCGCCGTCATGGACGTGCTGCGCACGCACGACCTGGGCGCCTGCAGCCACATCATCGGCAAGCCGAACGACCGCGGTGTGATCGAATTCACGCGCGACGCCAAGATCATCTACAGCGAGCGCCGCAGCGCGCTGCACCGCCTGTGGAGCGAGACCAGCTGGCGCATCGCCCGCCTGCGCGACAACCCGGCCTGCGCGGACATGGAATACGACCGCCTGCTGGACGAGGAAGATCCGGGCATCACGCCGACGCTCTCCTTCGATCCGGCTGCGGACATCGCCGCGCCCTACATCGCCACCGGCCAGCGCCCGCGCGTGGCCATCCTGCGCGAGCAGGGCGTCAACTCGCACGTCGAGACGGCATGGGTGATGGACAAATCCGGCTTCTCCGCCATCGACGTGCACATGAGCGACCTGATCGCCGGCCGCGCCAAGCTGACCGACTTCCAGGGCCTGATTGCGGTGGGTGGCTTCTCCTACGGCGACGTGCTCGGCGCGGGTGAGGGCTGGGCCAAGACCATCCTGTTCCACCAGGACCTGGCCGACCAGTTCGCGCAGTTCTTCGCGCGCGGCGACACCTTCGGCCTGGGCGTGTGCAACGGCTGCCAGATGATGAGCAATCTGAAATCCATCATCCCGGGCGCGCAGGCGTGGCCCAAGTTCACCCGCAACAAGTCGGAGCAGTTCGAATCGCGCTTCGGCCTGGTCGAGGTGCTCGACTCGCCGTCGATCTTCTTCAGCGGCATGGCCGGTACCGTGGCCCCGATCGCGATCGCCCATGGCGAAGGCTACGCCGACTTCTCGCTCACCGGCGACGAGGCCAGCGCGCTCAAGGCGATGCGCTTCGTGGACAACCGCGGCCAGGCCACCGAAGCCTATCCGTTCAACCCGAACGGCTCGCCGGGCGGCCTGACCTCGGTCACCACGGCCGACGGCCGCTTCACGGTGATGATGCCGCACGCCGAGCGCGTGTTCCGCACCGTGGTCAATTCCTGGCACCCGGACGGCTGGGGCGAGGACAGCCCCTGGATGCGCATGTTCCGCAACGCGCGCAAGTTCATCGGCTGATCGGCCTGCCGCTTCGGCCCGCGCCGAAGCATCGCCCGCGCATGGGGCACTACAGTACTGTCATCGACAGCCCACTGGAGTGCCCCATGATCACTTGTTTCATCCGTTACGAAATCGACCCGTTCCAGCGTGCCGCGTTCCAGGCATACGCCGAGAACTGGGGCCGCATCATTCCCCGTTGCGGCGGCCACCTGCTCGGCTACTTCCTGCCGCACGAAGGCAGCAATGTCGAAGCCTGGGGCCTGATCGCCTTCGACAGCCTGGCCGCTTATGAGCGTTATCGCGCGCGCCTGAAGACGGATCCGGAAGGGCGGGCGAATTTCGCGCTGGCGCAGGAGCGCCGCTTCATTTTGCGCGAGGAGCGCACGTTTACCGAAGTGGTTGACGCGGCCTTCCTGAAGGAGCCGGCATGATCGCCGTGATCTTCGAGGTGACGCCGGCCGCTGGTGGCGCGGAGGCCTATTTCGATACGGCCGCGGCCTTGCGCCCGCAGCTCGAAGCGATCGACGGCTTCCTTGGGGTGGAGCGCTTTGAAAGCCTGGCCACGCCGGGCAAGTACCTGTCGCTGTCATTCTGGCGCGACGAGAAGGCGGTGCGCGCCTGGCGCGAGACGCCCGAGCACCGCGTGGCGCAGCAGGCCGGCCGCAACGGCCTGTTCGCCGGCTACCGCCTGCGCGTCGCCACCGTCCAGCGCGACTACGGCCTGCACGAACGCGCCGAAGTCCCATAAACCAGGGTCATAAACCAGGGTCAGATCGCCCATTGCACAAAATCTTGCCCAAGCGGGCATTTTTTGTGCAATGGGCGATCTGACCCTCAACAAAAAAGCGCGCCAGGGGCGCGCTTTTTTGCTGCTTTGCTGCGGTGGAAGCTTACTGAACCTTGGCTTTCTTGACCAGGGCGTCGCGGTACTCGGCGAACTTCTTCTGCATGATCGACTGGGCGATGCGGTCCTTGACTTCTTCCAGCGCCGGGAACTTGGCGTCCCGCACGTCTTCCAGCTTGATCACGTGGTAGCCGTACTGGCTCTTCACCGGCGTGGCGGTCACTTCGCCTTTCTTCAGGGCCACCATGGCTTTCGAGAACTCGGGCACGTAGTTGCCCGGTGCGGCCCAGTCCAGGTCGCCGCCGTTGGCTGCGGAACCGTCCTTGGACGAGGCCTTGGCCAGGTCCTCGAACTTGGCGCCGCCCTTGAGCTTGGCGATGAGCTGCTTGGCTTCGTCTTCGGTCGGCACCAGGATGTGGCGGGCGTGGTATTCCTTGTCGCCCTGGGCGGCCTTGTACTTGTCGTACTCGGCTTTGACGTCGGCGTCGCTGGGCTTGTTCTTCTTGGCCCAGTCGGCCTGCAGGGCGGAGATCAGGATGCGCTGGCGCATGTCCTCGACCGCTTCCTTGACTTCGGCCTTCACGCCGTAGCCTTGCTTGTTGGCTTCCTGTACCAGCACTTCGCGGCCGATCAGGGCTTGCTTGACTTGCTCGCGCATCTGCGGCGAGTCGGCGCCGCGGCCTTGGGCCACTTCGGCCTTGACGATCTGGTCGACGCGGGCGGCGGGAATGCCCTTGCCGTTGACGGTCGCCACGTTCTGCGCCAGCACGGGCGCGGCGGCGAGGGCGGTCAGGGCGAGGATAGCTGGCTTCAACATCTTGCGTAATTCCTATTCAAAATGGGGGCTTGCAAACGAAACCGGCGCCGCCGGGCGCCGGGAAAACCGTCAACTTACTGGATTTTTGCCTTTTTGACCAGCTCTTCCTGGTAGGCCTGGACCTTGCGCTGGACCAGCTGCTCGCCGATCTGCTGCTTCACTTCCTCCAGCGTCGGCAGTTTGGCGGCGCGCACATCGTCGACCTTGATGACGTGGTAGCCGGCGGCGGTCTTGACCGGGGTTTCGGTCACGGCGCCTTTTTGCAGGCCGGACACGGCCGCGCCGAATTCCGGCGGGAAGGACGACGGCGATGCCCAGTCGAGGTCGCCGCCGTTGGCAGCCGAGCCTTGATCCTTGGACGAGGCCTTGGCCACGTCTTCGAACTTGGCGCCGCCCTTGATCTTGGCGATGGCGGCCTTGGCGTCCGCTTCGTTCTCGGCCAGGATGTGGCGCACGTGGTATTCCTTGTCGCCGGCCTTCTTCACGAAGGCGTCATACTCGGCCTTGATGTCGGCGTCGGTGACCGGGTGCTTGTTGACGTAGTCGCGCAGCATGGCGCGGATGACGATGGTCTGGCGTGCCTCGTCGATGGCTTCCTTGACCTCGGCCTTCTTGTCCTGGCCTTGTTTTTGGGCTTCCTGCACCAGGACTTCCTGGGCGATCAGGTTCTTCTTGACCATGTCGCGCAGCTGCGGCGAGTCCGGCTGCTGGCCCTGGGCGACGATCTGCTTGACGATCGCATCGGCGCGCGCGGACGGAATGGCTTTCCCGTTCACGACGGCGAGGTTCTGGGCGAACGACGGGGCGGCGGCAACGGCGACGAGTGCGAACAGCAAGCGAGCTGGCTTGAAAGTCATTGTGAAATTCCTAAAAGGGGGAGTGACCGGGAAGGGGATTGAACGGTTTGGACCAAGTAAGAGATTGTTCTATAGATTTCTTAAAGCAATCTGAAAACCAAAACGCTCCCGTCACGCTTCGGACGGCGCCAAAGCGGTGATCGCGAGCGCGTGGATTTCTCCCTGCATCATTGCGTGGACTGCATCATACACCAGGCGATGGCGCATGACGAGTCTCAGTCCTTCGAAGCGCGGGGACACGATTTTGACCATGTAATGGCCGCCGCCCGAGGCCGCCCCGGCATGGCCGGCATGCAGGGCGGAATCGTCGCGCACCTCCAGTTCGAGCGGTTCCAGGCTGGCCAGGGCGGCGCGCAGACGGTCGATCCGGTTCATGCGCCTTCCTCCTTGATGTACTTGGCCAGGTACAGGCTTTGGCCGATGACGAAGGCCAGGGTGAGGGCGGGCAGGCCGAAAGCCTTGAAGGTGACCCAGCTGCCGCGGTCGCCCGCGAACAGGACGAAGGCGACCAGCAGGTTGATCACGCCGACGGCGAAGAAGTAGGCGATCCAGCCCAGGCACAGGCGGTCCCACACGGCGGCCGGCAGTTCGATCGCCTCGCCCATGACTTCGCGCACCAGGTTCTTGCGGAAGCCCACCTGCGCCACCAGCAGCACGGCGGCGTACATCCAGTGCAGAATGGTCGGCTTCCATTTGATGAAGCGGTCGTCGTGCAGGTAGATGGTGGCGCCGCCGAAGATGACGATCACGATCACGGACAGCCACAGCATCATGTCGACCTTGCGCCCCTTGGCCACGACGTAGCCGATCTGCAGCAGCGAGGCGATGATCGCGACCAGGGTGGCGATCATCATCGGCGCCAGGTCCGGCGCGATCACGCCGCCCGAGGTCAGGCTGCTCATGTAGTGCTGCACAAAGTCGTTCGCGGCGGCCTGGTTGACGTCGGCGACTTTGTAGACGACGAAGAACAGCAGGACGGGGAACAGGTCGAACAGGAATTTCATAAATGATCAGGTTGGCTCGAACCGCAGGGCGGCCGAATTGATGCAATAACGTTGTCCCGTGGGCGGCGGCCCGTCGGGAAACACGTGGCCGAGGTGGGCGTCGCACACGGCGCAAATAATTTCGGTGCGCAGCATACCATGACTGCGATCCACCTTCTCCACGACGTTGGCCGGGTCGAGGGCGCGGAAATAGCTCGGCCAGCCGCAGCCGGACTCGAACTTGGCGTCCGATTCGAACAGCGGCGTGCCGCAGCAGACGCAGGAATAAATGCCGTGCTCGTGGTGGTCCCAGAACGCCCCCGTGAAGGCGCGCTCGGTGGCGGCGTGCCGGGTCACCTGGTATTGCATGGGGTCGAGCTGGGCGCGCCACTCGGCGTCGGTCTTGCTCACTTTCTTGCTCATGGTGCTCTCCTCAGGATGAACAGCTCACTTCCAGGTGCGCGGCCCAGTCGGGCGGCAGGTCCGCGTAACGGTCGTGCTCAGGCTGTTCGTCGAATGGCCGCTCCAATACTGTCAGGAGGCGCCGGACTTCGGAAAAGTCCTTCTGCTGCGCCTTCTCGATGGCAACCTGGGCCAGATAGTTGCGCAGCACGTATTTCGGATTGACGGCGTCCATGGCCCGCTTGCGCGCGGCGTCCACGCTGCCTTCGCGGCGCAGGCGGCTGCGGTAGCGCTCGGCCCAGGCGTCCCATTCCTCGCGGTAGAGGAACATGTCGCGCAAGGCCGCGTCGCCGTCGGGGCCGCCGCTGGACAGATTGCCAAGCTGGCGGAAAAAGCGGGTGTAGTCCGGGCCGTTGTGCTGGAGCATGGCGAACAAGGCGTTGACCAGCCCGGCGTCGTCGTCCTCGCGCGTGGTCAGGCCGAGCTTGGCGCGCAGCAGGGCGTCGAGCTTGTCCGCGAAGGCCTCCTGAAAGCCGGACAAGGCCTGTTCCGTCTCCTCCACGGAGCCGATCAGCGACAGCAGGGCCTGGCCCAGGGCATTGCAGTTCCAGTGGCAGACCTGGGGCTGGTTGGCATAGGCATAGCGTCCGCCCTGGTCCGTGTGGTTACAGATGTGCTGGCTGTCGAAGGCCTCCATGAAGCCGAACGGGCCATAGTCGAGCGTCAGGCCGAGGATGGACATGTTGTCCGTGTTGAGCACGCCATGCATGAAGCCGACCGCCTGCCAGTGGGCCACCAGATGGGCGGTGCGGCGCGTGACTTCGGACAGCAAGGCGGCGTAGGGATTGGGGCTGCCCGCGAGCTCGGGGTAGAACTGGGCGATGACGTAATCGGCCAGGGTCCGCAGGTGTTCATGCTCGTTGCGGTAGAACCAGTGTTCGAAGGAGCCGAAGCGCACGAAGCTGGGCGCCAGGCGGATCACGATGGCGGCCGTTTCCATCGATTCGCGCACCACGCCCTGGTCGGAACCGGCCACGGACAGGGCGCGCGTGGTGGGAATGCCGAGCGCGTGCATGGCCTCGGAACAGAGGAATTCGCGGATCGAGGAACGCAGCACGGCGCGGCCATCGCCCATGCGCGAGTAAGGCGTGCGGCCCGATCCCTTCCATTGCAGTTCGACCGGCCCGTCCCCGGTCGCGGCGGCCCCCAGCAGGATGGCCCGGCCGTCGCCCAGCTGCCCCGCCCAGATGCCGAACTGGTGGCCGGAATATACGGCCGCCAGCGGCTCGCTGCCCGGGGGCAGCCGGTTGGCCGCCAGCACGCCGAGCTGATCCGGTTCGGCGAATTGCGCCGGGTCGAGCCCGAGGGCTTGCGCCGCCCCGGCGCTGGCCGCGACCAGGTAAGGGGCGGACAAGCCGGTCGGCTGCAGCCGCGTGTAAAAGGCCGCCGGGAGCGCCGCGTAGGAATTGGTCAATTGCAGTGTTTGCATCGCAGGATTCTACCGCGCGGCGGCCGGCCCCGTCGCCAGCGGCGGGGCGGGACGGGGAGATCGGGCAGTAGGCTAGCCGCTGCGCGCTACCGAAAGGCGCCCTGGCCGGGTTACCATGGAGGACCGGCGCGCCGGTCTTGGCGCGCCTTCCGCATGGTCACCTGAGGAGAACTTATGCTGCCGCTGCAAAAGAGCCCATTGATGGGCCAGATGATGGATTGCCCGCTCCTGATCTCCACGATCATCGAGTATGCCGCGAAAAACTATGGCGCCAGCGAGATCGTGTCGCGCCGGGTCGAAGGCGACCTGCACCGCTACACCTATCGCGAGTGCGCCGCGCGCTCCCGCCGGCTGGCCAATGCCCTGGCCGCGCTCGACATCCACATCGGCGACCGGGTGGCGACCCTGGCCTGGAACGGTTACCGCCATCTGGAGGCCTACTACGGCGTGTCCGGTTCGGGCGCGGTCCTGCATACCATCAATCCGCGCCTGCATCCGGAGCAGATCGCCTATATCGTCAACCATGCGGAGGACCGGATCCTGATGTTCGACCTGAGCTTCCTGCCGCTGGTCGCCGCCGTGGCCCCGCATTGCAGGACGGTCGAGCACTTCGTCCTCCTGTGCGAGCGCGAGCGCATGCCGCAGGACGGGGCGATTCCCAATCTCCTGTGCTACGAGGACTTGCTGGCGGCGGCCCCGGAGGACTATGCCTGGCCCCAATTCGACGAGAACGCGGCCGCGTCGCTGTGCTACACCTCCGGCACGACCGGCAACCCGAAGGGGGCGCTGTATTCGCATCGCTCCACGGTGCTGCATGCCTACGCGTCGGCCATGCCGAACGCTCTCAACGTGTCGGCCGCCGATGCCGTGCTGCCGGTGGTGCCGATGTTTCACGTAAATGCCTGGGGCCTGCCGTACTCGGTCCTGCTGTCCGGCGCCAAAATGGTGTTCCCGGGCGCTGCCCTGGACGGGAAATCACTGTATGAGTTGTTCGAGGCCGAGGGCGTGACTTTCTCGGCCGGCGTGCCCACGGTCTGGCTTGGCCTCATCAACCACGCGGTGCAGAACAAGCTGACCTTCTCGACCTTCCGCCGCACCGTGATCGGCGGCGCCGCCTGTCCGCCGGCGATGATGGACACCCTGATGGACCGGTTCGGCGTCGAAGTCTGCCACGCCTGGGGAATGACGGAGATGTCGCCGCTCGGCACGGCCGGCAGCCTGCAGGCCAAGCACGCGGCGCTGCCGGAGGCGGAGCGGCGCAAGGTCCTGCAAAAGCAGGGCCACGCCATCTTCGGCGTCGACATGAAGATCGTCGACGACCTGGGGCGCGAACTGCCCTGGGACGGCGTACAGGCCGGGCATCTGCTGGTGCGCGGCCCCTGGATCATCTCCAGCTACTTCAAGCACGAGGGGGGCGAGGTGCTGGAGGACGGCTGGTTCCCTACCGGCGACGTGGCCACCATCGATCCGGACGGCTACATGCAGATCACCGACCGCAGCAAGGACGTGATCAAGTCCGGCGGCGAATGGATCGGGTCGATCGACCTGGAAAACATCGCCATGGCCCATCCTGCCGTGGCGCAGGCGGCCTGCATCGGCGTGCGCCATCCGAAATGGGACGAGCGGCCTTTGCTGGTGGTGGTCAAGCGCCCCGGCACGGAGCTGGGCCGAGAAGAGATGCTGGCCTGGTTCGAAGGGAAGGTGGCCAAGTTCTGGATACCGGACGATGTGGTGTTCGTCGAGACGCTGCCCACTGGGGCGACCGGCAAGATCCAGAAGAACCGGCTGCGCGACCAGTTCAGCGAGGCCTACAGAAAATAACACGACCGTTCTTTTATATGCGGTATAGTGATCGCTTGTCTACATCACCAACATAAGGAACGACATGACCGCCGAATACCAGGTTCACGGCAGCGTGGCCGTCATCACGCTCAATAATCCGCCGGTCAACGGACTGGGGCACGCGACGCGCACGGCCGCCGTCGAAGGCATGCGCCGGGCCCAGGCCGATGCGGCGGTCAAGGCGATCGTCCTGACCGGCGCCGGCAAGGCTTTCTCAGGCGGGGCGGACATCAAGGAATTCAACACGCCCAAGGCGCTGATGGAGCCGAGCCTGCACACCCTGATCAACGTGGTGGAAGGGTCGTCCAAGCCGGTGGTGGCGGCCATTCATTCGGTCGCGATGGGCGGCGGCCTGGAACTGGCCCTCGGCTGTCACTACCGCGTGGCGCTGCCGGGCGCCCAGATCGCGCTGCCGGAAGTGAAGCTCGGCCTGCTGCCGGGCGCCGGCGGTACCCAGCGTGGGCCGCGCGTGCTGGGCCTGGAACTGGCTCTGAACATGATCGTCTCCGGCACGCCGATGCTCTCCGAAAAGCTGGCCGGCACCGCCATCTTCGACGAACTGCTGCCCGCTGGCGCGGACCTGCTGGCATCGGCCATCGCCTTCGCGGAAAAGGTGGCGCACGCGCGGCCGCTGCCGCGCGTGCGCGACCGCAAGGTGGAGTATCCGAACCACGAAGCCTTCCTCCAGTTTTCGCGCAACACCGTCAAGGCCATGGCCGGCCCGTTCCCGGCGCCGATCGAATGCCTGGAGTGCGTGGCCGCATCGGTCACCAAACCGTTCGAGGAAGGCCTGAAATTCGAGCGCCAGCGTTTTCTGCACCTGATGCAGACGCCGGAATCGAGGGCCCTGCGCCACGCCTTCATCGGCGAGCGCAATTGCAGCAAGGTCCCGGATGTGCCGGCCGATACGCCGGTGCGCGCGATCCGCAGCGCGGCCGTGATCGGCGCGGGCACCATGGGCGGCGGCATCGCCATGAACTTCGCCAACGCGGGCATTGCCGTCACCCTGCTGGAGACCAAGCAGGAAGCGCTGGACAAGGGCCTGGCCACGATCCGCAAGAACTACGAGAACACGCTCAAGAAGGGCAAACTGACCCAGGAGAAGTTCGACCAGCGCATCGCCCTCATCTCCGGCACTCTGGACTACAACGCCATCGCCCAGGCCGATATCGTGATCGAGGCCGTGTTCGAGGACATGGGCGTGAAGGAGACCGTGTTCCGCCAGCTCGACGCCACGATGAAGCCGGGCGCCATCCTCGCCTCCAATACGTCCACCCTGGACGTCAACCGGATCGCCAGCTTCACCCAGCGCCCGCAGGACGTGCTCGGCTTGCACTTCTTCAGCCCGGCCAACGTGATGAAGCTGTTGGAGATCGTGCGTGGCGCGGCGACGGCCAAGGACGTGCTGGCCACGGCCCTGGCGCTGGCCAAGAAGCTCAAGAAAACGGGCGTCGTATCCGGCGTGTGCGATGGCTTCATCGGCAACCGCATGCTGGAGCAGTACAGCCGCCAGGCCGGCTTCCTGCTCGACGAAGGCGCGCTGCCCGCACAGGTGGACAAGGCGATCGAGAAGTTCGGCTTCGCCATGGGCCCGTTCCGCATGATCGACATGGCGGGCAACGACGTGAGCTGGTACATCCGCAAGCGCCGCTATCTCGAGCAGCCGGAGCTGGCTTATTCCAGGTCGGCCGACACCCTGTGCGAGATGGGCCGCTTCGGCCAGAAGACGGGCGCCGGCTGGTACGACTACCAGCCGGGCGACCGCACCGCCTATCCGTCGCCGCTGGTGAACGACATGCTCGTCAAGCACTCGGCCGAGATCGGCGTCGAGCGCCGCCAGATCTCCGACCAGGAGATCGTCGAGCGCCTGGTCTACGCGCTCGTCAATGAAGGTGCCAAGATCCTGGAAGAGGGAATCGCCCTGCGCGCCTCGGATATCGACATGGTCTACCTGACCGGCTACGGTTTCCCGCTGCACCGCGGCGGGCCCATGCTGTATGCGGACACGGTCGGCCTGACCAACGTCCTGATGGCGATGGAAAAGTATGCCCAGGGCCGCCACGGCGAAGCCTGGGCGCCGGCGGCGCTGCTGACCCGTCTGGCCGCCGAAGGCAAGGGATTCAATTCCTAAGCTCAATTCTTGCGCAAGTTTCCCCTCCGGCGTAGCATCGCTCTCTTTGATGCTGCATCGGAGAGGGTCATGGCTACCACGGCTCAGCTACTGAAGAGAGCACTCAGGAAGAAGCGGCAGGCGCTGGTCAAACCAGCCGCGCCCCGGGAATCGGCCTGGGACTGCCTGCACCGCACGGTCGAAGCCGACCGTCACACGCGCGAACCGCGCACCCCGTCGAACCAAGCCTAGAAATAAGAAAGGCCGCCCACGCACGGGCGGCCTTGGGGCTTTGGGGTCTGACCCCGACCGGGGTCTGACCCCGGTTTTGAGGCCAGCCCCCAGTCTCCAGTCACACCACTCAGTCAGCGGCGTAAATGTCGTTGTCCTTCGTCTCGCGAATGAACAGGAAGCCGACGACGGCCGTGATCAGGGCGATCACGATCGGATACCACAGGCCGTAGTAGATGTCGCCCTTCATCGCCACGAGGGAGAAGGAGATGGTCGGCAGCAGGCCGCCGAACCAGCCGTTACCGATGTGGTAGGGCAGGGACATCGAGGTGTAGCGGATCCGGGTCGGGAACATCTCGACCAGCATGGCGGCGATCGGGCCGTACACCATGGTCACGTAGATCACCAGGATGAACAGCAGACCGACCAGCATCGGCTTGTTCATCGCTTCCGGATCGGCCTTGGCCGGGTAGCCGGCGGCCTTGATGTGGTCAGCCAGGTTCTTCTTGAGCGCGTCAGCCTTGGTCTTCGAGGCAGCATCGAAGTCCAGCCCGGCGGCGTTCATGGTGGCGTTGAAGGACTCCACTTCCGTCTCGCCGACCTTGATCTTGGCGATGGAGCCCGGTTCGGCGTTCTGGATCGTATAGTTGACCGAGGAGTTGGTCAGCAGGCCGGTCGCGATGTCGCACGAGGACGGGAATTTCTTCTGGCCGGTCAGGTTGAACTGGAAGTGGCAGGTCGTCGGGTCGGCCACCACCACCACCGGCGACTTGGCCAGGGCGGATTCGAGGGCCGGGTTGCCGTAGTGGGTCAGAGCGCCGAAGATCGGGAAATAGGTCGCGGCGGCGATCACGCAGCCACCGAGGATGATGATCTTGCGGCCGATCCGGTCCGACAGCGCGCCGAACACGATGAAGAACGGCGTGGCCAGGGCCAGCGAGACGGCAATCAGGATGTTGGCCGTGGCCGGATCGATCTTCAGGGTCTGGGTCAGGAAGAACAGGGCGTAGAACTGGCCCGTGTACCACACCACGGCCTGGCCCATGGTCAGGCCGACCAGGGCCAGGAACACGACCTTGGCATTGGCGGCGCGCAGGAAGGACTCGGTCAGCGGGGCCTTCGAGGTCTTACCTTCGGCTTTCATCTTGGCGAAGGCCGGGGACTCGTTCATCGACAGGCGGATCCACACCGACACGCCCAGCAGCAGCACCGAGACCAGGAACGGAATGCGCCAGCCCCAGGCGGCGAACTCCGGCTCGCCCATCGAGGTGCGGGTGCCGAGGATCACGAGCAGGGACAGGAACAGGCCGAGCGTGGCGGTGGTCTGGATGTAGGAGGTGAACATGCCGCGTTTGCCGTGCGGTGCGTGTTCGGCCACATAGGTCGCCGCGCCACCGTACTCGCCGCCCAGGGCCAGGCCTTGCAGCAGGCGCAGGGACACGAGGATCGCCGGGGCCGCGATGCCGATCGAGTCGTAGCTGGGCAGCAGGCCGACCACGAAGGTGGAGCCGCCCATGATCAGGATCGTGATCAGGAAGGTGTACTTACGGCCGATCATGTCGCCCAGGCGGCCGAACACCAGCGCGCCGAACGGACGCACCAGGAAGCCGGCGGCGAAGGTCAGCAGGGCGAAAATGAAGGAGGTGGTCGGGTCGCCCTTGAAGAACTGCTTGCCGATGATGGCGGCCAGCGAGCCGTACAGGTAGAAGTCGTACCATTCGAACACGGTACCGAGGGACGACGCAAAGATGACCTTGCGCTCCTCTTTGGTCATTCCGCCCGAACGGGCGGCGCCGCCAAGATTGGCGGCAGCGGTATTTGCCATAGTTGTCTCCGTTGTTGATATATCCGATTGCGGATAGCCGATTTGTATCGTTCGACTGTGACGGAGTGTGGCGGCTTAAACTTACGGCATGCTTGCGTCAAACTTACGTGTAACTTACAAGTGTTTACCGGCTTCCCGGAGGGTCAGCCCGGACAGCGTGTCCTTTTCCGCCGCCAGGAAGGCCCGGACCGCTTCCGGATCGTGCCAGGCATAGTCGCGCAGGGCCCAGCCGATGGCCTTGCGGATGAAGAAGTCCGTTTCCGGGGCAAGCGTGCGGGCGTAGGCGAACAGGCGGGCGGTGTCGGTGTCGGCCTTCCACCCTTTCTGGTGCAGCATGGCGACGCGGCGCACCCAGAGGTCCGGGTCGCGCAGGCAGGCATCCATCACGGCCTGGGCGGAAGGTTCACGCCGGACCACGGCGCCGATAACGGCAGCCAGGGCGTCCACGCTGTCCCACCAGGCGTGGCGGCGCACCAGCGCCAGCAGGGCGGGCAGGTCGGATGCGTGCAGTTTCTTCTGGTAGCGCGTGAGCAGGTCGATGGCGGCGTAGTGGTATTCGCGCTCCGGCCAGGACCATAGCCGGTCGGCGGCGCCGAGCAGCGCCTCGGCGTCCAGGCCCTTGGCGCGGGCCAGGGCCGGACGCAGCGCGGCGCGCCGCTGCGGCATGCCGATGCCGAGGAAGGGGAAGCGGTCCTGCATGTAGGCCCGCATCGGCGCGGCGCGTTCCGGGTCGGCGAGCGGGGCGAGGGCGGCGCGGCACTGCTGGACAAAAGTGTCGGTCATGTCGTTTTGCGAACGATTGTGCTATTCTCGTCCGATCCTGACGAACAAGGAACCAACATGATAGACGCAGTCATCGTTTCGACGGCCCGCACGGGCCTGGCCAAGTCCTGGAAGGGCGCGTTCAACATGACCCACGGCGCCACGCTTGGCGGCCACGTGCTGGCGGCGGCCATCGACCGCGCCGGCATCGAAGCGGGCGAGGTCGAGGACGTGCTGATGGGCTGCGCCAATCCGGAAGGCGCGACCGGCGGTAACATCGCGCGTCAGATCGCCTTGCGCGCCGGCTGTCCGGTGACGACGGCGGGCATGACGGTCAACCGCTTCTGCTCCTCCGGCCTGCAGACGATCGCGCTCGCGTCCCAGCGCATCCTGGCCGGCGAAGGCGAGATCTATGCCGCCGGCGGCGTCGAATCCATCTCCTGCGTGCAGCAGGAAATGAACACCCACATGTACCGCGAGCTGTGGCTGTCCGAACACAAGCCGGAGATCTACTGGCCGATGCTGCAGACGGCCGAGACGGTCGCCAAGCGCTACCAGATCGGCAAGGAGCGCCAGGACGAGTACGGCGTGCGCAGCCAGCTGCGCGCGGCGCAGGCCCAGGCGGAAGGCCGGTTCGACCGCGAGATCGTCCCCCTGACGACCGTGATGGGCGTGGCCGACAAGGCGACCGGCATGCTGACCACGCGCGAAGTCACCATCCGCGCCGACGAGGGCATCCGCGCCGACACGACGCTCGAAGGCGTGTCCAAGATCCGCACGGCGGTGCCGGGCGGCGTGATCACGGCGGGCAACGCGAGCCAGTTCTCGGACGGCGCCTCGTGCGCCATCGTCATGCATAGCCGCGTGGCGGCGGCCAAGGGCCTGGAGCCGCTCGGGATCTTCCGCGGCTTCGCGGTGGCCGGGTGTGAGCCGGACGAGATGGGCATCGGCCCCGTGTTCGCGGTGCCGAAGCTGCTGGCCAAGGCCGGCCTGACGGTGGACGACATCGGCCTGTGGGAACTGAACGAGGCGTTCGCGGTGCAGGTGCTGTACTGCGCCGACCGGCTCGGCATTCCGATGGAACGCCTGAACGTGAACGGCGGCGCAATCGCGGTCGGCCACCCGTATGGCGTGTCCGGTGCGCGCCTGGTGGGCCACGCTCTCATCGAGGGCAAGCGGCGCGGCGTGAAATATGTCGTGGTGACCATGTGTATCGGCGGCGGCCAGGGCGCCGCGGGCCTGTTCGAGGTGGCGTAAATGTTGAAGCACATCGTGATGTGGAAGTTGAAGGAGTCCGCCGAGGGGGCGGACAAGGCTACCAACGCCCGCCTGATGAAGGAGAAGCTGGACGCCTGCGCCGACATCGTCCCGGGCATCCTCAAGTTCGAGGTGATGCTGGCCCAGCCGGGCCTGGAAGCGACCTACGACGTGGTGCTGTATTCCGAATTCACGGACGCCCAGGCGCTGGCCGCCTACGCCAGCCATCCCGTGCACAAGGCCGTGATTCCGTTCATCGGCGCGGTGCGCGAGGCGCGCCAGTGCATGGACTACATCGCATGAACGCGCGTACCACGGAGCAGCTGTTTTCCCTGCGCGGCAAGACCGCGCTGGTGACGGGCGGCTCGCGCGGCCTGGGCCTGCAGATGGCGGAGGCGCTGGGCGAGCAGGGCGCGCGCGTGGTTGTCGCCGCGCGCAAGCAGCAGGAACTGGACGCCGCCGTCGCTCACCTCAAGGCGCGCGGCGTGGTGGCCAGTGCCATCGCGGCGGACCTGGCGCAGGACGGCCAGCCGGCCGCGCTGGCGGAAGCGGCCATGCGCGAACTGGGACAGATCGACATCCTCGTCAATAACGCCGGCGCCACCTGGGGCGCGCCGGCCGAGGACTACCCGGCCGAGGCCTGGGACCGGGTGATGGATTTGAACGTGCGCGCCATCTTCCTGCTGTCGCAGGCCGTGGCCAAGGCGTCGATGATCCCGCGCAAGTACGGGCGCATCCTGAACGTGGCGTCGATCGCCGGCCTGGCCGGCAATCCCCCGGGGACGATCCAGACCATCGCGTACAATACCTCCAAGGCCGCGCTGATCAACTTCACGCGCACCCTGGCCGGGGAATGGGGGCGCCATGGCATCACGGTCAATGCGATCGCGCCGGGCTTCTTTCCCTCCAAGATGACCAAGGGTGTGCTCGATGCGCTCGGCGCCGACAAGCTTGCGCGCGGCGCGCCGCTGGGACGCATCGGCGACGACGAGGACCTGAAGGGCGTCACCGTGCTGTTCGCCTCCGACGCCGGCAAACACATCACGGGCCAGGTGCTGGCCGTGGACGGTGGGGTCTCCGCCGTCTAAGCCGTCATCCCCGCGCAAGCGGGGACCCCTGCGCGCATCCGTGGCCACAAGTTCTACAAGGGGCCGCACCGTGCGCGGGGGTGACGGATGTTGAAGGGATTTCAGTTCAAATGCAATACCAACGAATCATCCTCGCGGCGCGGCCGCGCGGTCCGGTGCGCCCGGACGTGTTCAAGCTGGAAACCGTGGACGTACCCGCGCTGGGCGCAGGCGAGGTCCTGGTCCACAACGAGTATCTCTCCCTCGACCCCTACATGCGCGGGCGCATGAGCGACGCCAAGAGCTATGCGGCGCCGCAGCCCCTGAACGAGACCATGATCGGCGCCACCGCCGGGGTGGTGGTCGATTCGCGCGATGCACGCTTCGCGCCCGGCGACACGGTGAGCGCCATGCTGGGCTGGGCCGAGATGGGCGTGGCCAAGGGCGACGCGCTGCGCAAGGTGGACACGGCGCGTGTGCCGCTGTCGGCCTTCCTCGGCGTGGCGGGCATGCCGGGCATGACGGCCTGGTACGGGCTCAATGAGATCATCCGGCCCCGCCCCGGCGAAACGGTCGTGGTGTCCGCCGCCAGCGGCGCGGTCGGCAGCGCGGTGGGCCAGCTGGCCAAGCGCATGGGCTGCCGCGCGGTCGGCATCGCGGGCGGTCCGGAGAAGTGTGCCTACGTGGTCGACACGCTCGGCTTCGACGCCTGCGTGGACTACAAGGCCGGCAATCTGGCGGAGGACTTGAAGCGGGCGGTCCCGGACGGCATCGACGGTTTGTTCGAGAACGTGGGCGGCACCGTGTTCGATACGGCGCTGGCGCGCATGAATGCCTTCGGGCGCGTCGCGCTGTGCGGCCTCATCTCCGGCTATAGCGGCGCCCAGATCCCGATCCACAACCTGCGCTCGGTGCTCCTGAACCGGCTCACCATGCGCGGCTTCATCGTCACCGAGCACATGGACCTCTGGCCGCGCGGCCTGGCGGAACTGGAGGAACTGGTCGCGTCCGGCGCGCTGCGCTACCGCGAGACGGTGGCGCAGGGCCTGGCGGCGGCGCCGGAAGCCTTCATCGGCCTGCTCGAAGGCCGCAACTTCGGCAAGCAGCTGGTGCGGCTTACTGGATGAGCTTTTCGTTCAGCACCGCGTCGCCGCTCGCGTACAGGGTGACGACGGTGGAGGTGCGGGTGCCGTAGCCGGGGGTCTCGATGCGCACCGCCGACAGCACGCGCTCCATCTCGATGGCGATCCCGGTGTCCGGCAGGCGCGGATCCGGCGCGCAGGTGGTGTCGGCCAGCATTTCGAAATAGGCGTCCTCCGGCGCGCCCTGGCATAGCAGGCTCGCGAACTGCGCCTTGGTACGCACCACTTTGGGCCACGGCGCGTCCAGCAGGCCATTCGACAGGCCGTAGATGCCCGGTTCCAGCGTCTGCCCGTTGCGGTGGTCGCCGTCGCCCCGGTTCGAATACCAGACCAGCTGCTCGCGGTCCCCGATCACGAGGTTGAAGCCGTTGAACTCGTGCGCCCGCGGCGCGATGTGGGCGATGTAGTCCGCGGCCAGCCAGTCCCCAGTCAGAAAGTCGGATACCAGCACGCCCCGCGTGGGCGCGTCGTCGCGCCAGTCCTGCGGGGCGCGCACGTTGGTGATGGCGGCGAAGCGCGGGCCATGCGGCCCTTCCTTGCTGATGCCCATCCAGGTGCCGCCGCCTTGCAGGTCGCGCCCGCCGAATACCTGCGGGTGGTCGGGCCAGGGGCCGGCGGGGGAGGCGGGACGGCTGTAGTACTCGTCACGGTTGGCGGCGGCAATGAGCGGAACCCCGGGCATGACCCGCCAGGCAAAGACAATCAGGCACATTCAGGTCAAATCCGTGAAGACTTCGGTGTGGCGCGGGCCCTCGATGCGGGCAGAGAGGCCCGCGGCGGCGACGGCGGCGCCAAGGCGGTCGAGGAAGCCGTCCGGCGCGGCCGGATAGACTTCCATCCAGGTTTGCACGCCGTCCTGTTCCTCGGGACGGCGCTTGAGCTGACCGGCGCCGAGGCCGGCCTGCATGGCGCGCACGCGCGGCGCCAGGTCCGCGGCGTCGGCCGCGCGCACCTTGTAATACACGTACAAGTCGTTCATACGTCCAGCGCGTCGAGCGGGTAGGGCAGCTCGCGCAGACGCAGCGGGGCACCGTCGGCGGCGCCCAGGCGCACGTCCGCGTCGAGCGCGGCGAGCTTCATCTCGACCAGCAGGTCGGAGCCGGCGCCGTTGGGCGCGGCATTGACCACCATGCCGCAGGGCTGGCCCGGGTCCTGCGGGTCGAACACCTCGTCGCCCGGCTTGGCGGCCGCCGCCACGCTGGCCAGGGCGGTACGGCGCTTGAGCTTGCCGAGGTACTGGCTGCGCGCGACAATCTCCTGACCCGGGTAGCAACCCTTCTTGAAGTTGACGCCGCCGAGCAGTTCCAGATTGACCATCTGGGGCACGAACTGTTCCTGGGTGGCGGCCGTAATCTGCGGCACGCCGGCGTGGATGGCGGCCAGCTGCCAGGCCGCGCCGGGCGCCGGCCGCAGGCTGGCGCAGGCCGGCCAGGCGGCCTCGGCCGCAGCCAGGCTCGTCAGCCACAGGAAGCGGGGCGCGCCGAACGCATCGGGCAGGCGCAGCAGCACGCCGGATTCATGCTCGAGCTTGCCGAAGGCCTGGGCCGGGACGGCGCCGAACACCTCGCGCAGGGCGGCTTCGGCCTGCTGGCCGCCAAAGCCGAGGGTCAATTCCGGCGTGGCGTCGGCCAGCTTGGCCTTGGCCCGCAGGACATACATGCTCAGGCGCTTCTGGATGGCGGCCTGTAGTTCGCGCGGCAACTGCAGGCAGATGCCGTCGGCGCTGCGCCAATACAGGAAAGTGGCCAGCAGGCGGCCCTTCGGGGTGCAATAGCCGGCCAGGCGCGCTTCCGCGCGGCCAAGGTGTTCGACATCGTTGGTCAGCTGGCTGTGCAGGAAGCTGGCGGTATCCTCGCCGGTGACGGCGATCAGCCCCAGGTCGGCCACGCGCGCGACGAATCCCTCAGCCAGTTGCGCCTCGCTCATGGGGGCGTTTTCCTCAAGCTGGAGAAATTGATTCCACGTATTCATAAATTCGAGTCGTCTGCCGTATTAGGCATTATCATTACGGGCTCATTATAGAGTCGGCCGGCAATTCGCGCCGGAGACCCCCTAATCCAAGAGTGGCATTGCGTTGATCAAGAAACTCCTTTTCCTGGCTGTCGTGGTCCTGGCCCTGGGCGCGAGCGGCTTCGGCTACTGGGCCAAGCAGCCGATCACGACGGCCGAGCCGGCCATCGAATTCACCATCGCGCCCGGCAGCCACGGCGCCTCCATCTCGCAGCAGATGGCGGCGGCCGGGGTGCCCGTCAACCCGACCCTGTTCACCCTGCTGGCGCGGGTCACGCAAAAGAGTGCGCGGATCAAGGCCGGCTCGTACGAGCTCAAGCCGTTCACGACGCCGCTGCGCCTGCTCGACCAGCTGGTGCGCGGCGAATTCGCCCAGGAATCGCTGACCATCATCGAGGGCTGGACCTTCAAGCAGATGCGCGCCGCGGTGGCCGCCGCCGCCTCGCTGAAGCACGACAGCGTCAGCCTGTCCGACCAGGAGCTGCTGGCGCGCATTACGCCCGGCTTCAAGCAGCCAGAGGGCCTGTTCTTCCCTGACACGTATCTGTTCGCCAAGCATTCCAGCGACTTCGACGTGTACCGCACGGCGCACCAGCAGATGCTCAAGCATCTGAATGCGGCCTGGGACAAGCGCGACCCGAACCTGCCCTACACCAACCCCTACGAGGCGCTGATCATGGCCTCGATCGTGGAGAAAGAGACGGGCCAGAAGTCCGAACGGGCCATGATCGCTGGCGTTTTTGTCAATCGTCTCAAGCTGGGCATGATGCTGCAGACCGACCCGACCGTCATCTACGGCCTGGGCGCCAAGTACGACGGCAAGATCCACAAGAAGGACCTGGAGACGGACACGCCCTACAATACGTATACGCGCAGCGGCCTGCCGCCCACTCCGATCGCGCTGCCGGGCGTGCAGTCGCTATCGGCCGCGCTCAATCCGGCCAGGACGGACGCGCTGTACTTCGTCTCGCGCGGCGACGGCACCAGCCAGTTTTCCGGCAACCTGAACGACCATAACAAGGCCGTCAACCAGTACCAACGCTGACCATGACCGAGCGCGGCAAATTCATCACCTTCGAAGGCATCGACGGGGCCGGCAAGTCGACCCACATCCAGTACACGGTCGACTACCTGACGCGCCACGGCAAGCGCGTGATCTCGACCCGCGAGCCGGGCGGTACGCCCCTGTCCGAAACGCTGCGCGAGCTGGTGCTGCACGAGAAGATGCATCTCGAAACGGAAGCCCTGCTGGTGTTCGCCGCCCGCCGCGAGCACCTCGCCCAGGTGATCGCGCCCGGCCTGGAGCGGGGCGACTGGGTGGTCTCCGACCGCTTCACGGATTCGTCCTTCGCCTACCAGGGCGGCGGCCGCGGCTTACCGCTGGCCAAGTTGGAGGCGCTGGAGCAGTGGGTGCACCCGGACCTGCAGCCCGACCTGACCCTGCTGTTCGACGTGCCGACCGAGGTCGCCCGCGCGCGCCTGGACGCCACCCGTACCCTGGACAAGTTCGAGCGCGAGCGCGCGGAGTTCCACCAGGCGACCCGCGCCGGCTACCTCAAACGGGCCGAACAGTTTCCCGAGCGCATCGTCGTGATCGATTCGACCCAACCCATCGCCGCCATCCAGACCCGCCTGGCCGGTATCCTGGACCGCTTGCTCAAGTGATAAACTGCTGGAGAGAATTGCTCTAAGCGATTGTTTTCGTTCATAATCATCGAATGACGCACAACATTTATCCCTGGCAGGAACCGGCCTGGCAACAATTGCAGCAGTTGCGCGGACGGCTGCCGCATGCGCTGCTGTTCCATGGCGCCCAGGGTATCGGCAAGGCCGACTTCCTCGAGGCGTACGCCAAGAGCCTGCTGTGCGAATCGGTGCGCCCGGACGGGCATGCCTGCGGTGCCTGCGTCTCCTGCGGCTGGTTCGAGCAGGGCAGTCACCCGGACTACCGCCGCGTGCGGCCCGAAGCTCTCGAGGACGAGGCGCCGGGCGAAGGCGAGGAGGGCGAGGACGGCAAGAAGAGCAAGACCAAGAATCCCTCGCGCGAGATCAAGATCGAGCAGATCCGGGCGCTGGCCGACTTCATGAATATTTCGACCCACCGCCAGGGGCTGCGGGTGGTGGTCCTGTATCCGGCCGAGGCGCTCAATACGCCCGCTTCGAACGCGCTGCTCAAGACGCTGGAGGAGCCGCCGCCCGGCTCGGTGTTCCTGCTCGCCTCGCACAGCCTGGACCGGGTGCTGCCCACCATTCTGTCGCGCTGCCGCAAGTTCGCGCTGCCGCTGCCCGAGGCGGCCCAGGCGCTGGCCTGGCTCGAGGAGCAGGGCCTGGCCGACGCCGACGGCTGGCTGCGCGAGCAGGGCGGAGCGCCGCTGGCCGCGCTGGAAGCCTCGGCCGCCGGCAGCCGCGAGGACCTGGACGTCCTGCTGGCCTTCCTGGCGCGCCCGAGCGTGGAAGGGGCGCTGAAGGGGGCCGATAAACTGAGCAAGGCGCCGCTGGCGGTCCTGGTGGCCTGGCAGCAGCGCTGGCTGTACGACGTGGCGGCGGTCAAGCTGGCCGGGCGGGTGCGCTATTACCCGCGCTACCACAAGGAACTTGCAGCCCTCGCAAGCACGGTGCACACTGCGAACCTGATGCGGGCTGTAAAGGCGGCCAACGAGCGCCGCGCCGTGGCCGAGCACCCCTTGTCCCCCAAGCTGTTCATCGAAGACATGCTGCTCGATTACACCGCCTGCTGCGCATGAAAGGAGTTGCATGAGCGCCAACCCGCCCGATCCGAACACGACGCTGGCCGCGCCGCGTCCGTCCGTGCTCTCGCTGGCAATCAAGGAAAAGGCCGCCCTGTACGCGGCCTATATGCCCTTTCTCAAGAACGGCGGGATCTTCGTGCCGACCGCCAAGGCCTACAAGATCGGCGACGAGGTCTACCTGATCCTGGCCCTGATGGACGATCCGAACAAATACCCGATCGCCGGCAAGGTCGCCTGGATCACGCCGGGCAGCGCCGCCAACAACAAGGCCCAGGGCATCGGCCTGCATTTCCCGGCCGACGAATCCGGCCAGCGCGCCAAGCTGCGCATCGAAGAAATTCTCGGCGCGGCGCTGCGTTCGTCGCGCGCCACCCACACCCTCTGATCCATGTTCCGTCACCGTCTTGCCCAGCCAGGCGACCTGGCCGCCATCGTCGATATCTACAATTCCACCATCGCTTCGCGCCAGGTCACGGCCGATACGGAACCGGTCACGGTCGAGTCGCGCCGCCGGTGGTTCCTCGAACATGATCCCGCGCGCCGGCCCCTGTGGGTCGTGCATGCGGGCGACGATCCGCGCGTGATCGGCTGGCTGTCGTTCTCCAATTTCTATGGCCGGCCGGCCTACAACGGCACGGCCGAGCTGTCGATCTACCTGGCCGAGGACTGGCGCGGCAAAGGGCTGGGCCAATACTGCCTGACGCAGGCGATCGCCCATGCGCCCGCCATCGGCGTGCATACGCTGCTGGGGTTCATCTTCGGTCACAACGTGCCCAGTCTCGGCCTGTTCGAGAAGTTCGGCTTCGCCATGTGGGCCAACCTGCCGCGGGTGGCGGTGCTGGACGGGGTCGAACGCGATCTCGTCATCCTTGGCAAACGGGTAGACTGACGCCCATGTTCATCGATTCGCACTGCCACATCGACTTTCCCGAACTGGCCGCCCGCATGCCGGAACTGCTGGCCAAGATGGAACAGAACCGGGTCACGCACGCGCTGTGCGTGTCGGTGGATCTGCCGGACTTTCCGCGCGTGCGCGCCCTGGCCGAACAGTATCCCCACATCTATGCCTCCGTGGGCGTGCATCCGGACTACGAGGACACGCCGGAGCCGACCGTCGAGCAGCTGGTCGAGCTGGCGCGCCATCCGAAAGTCGTCGCCATCGGCGAAACCGGGCTCGACTATTACCGCCTGGAAGGCGACCTGGAATGGCAGCGCGAGCGCTTTCGGGTCCACATCCGGGCCTCCCGGGCCTGCGGCAAGCCCTTGATCATCCACACGCGCGCGGCCAGCGCGGACACCCTGCGCATCATGGCGGAGGAGGGCGCCGGCCCGGACCAGGGCGGCGCCGGCGGCGTCATGCACTGCTTCACCGAGTCGCTCGGGGTGGCGCAAGCGGCGCTGGCGATGGGCTTTTACATTTCCTTTTCCGGGATCGTCACCTTCAAGAGCGCCAAGGAGCTGCAGGCGGTGGCCAAGGCGGTGCCGCTCGAACGCATGTTGATCGAGACCGATTCGCCCTATCTGGCGCCGGTGCCGTTCCGCGGCAAGATGAACGAGCCTGGCTACGTCTGCCATGTGGCCGAATTCCTGGCCGTGCTCAAGGAGGTCCCATTGGCCGAGATCGCGCGCCAGACGACCGAGAATTTTCGTAGACTTTTCAAGGTCTTGGATTAACTTCTTGAGGTTTTACATGAAACGTATCGCTGTTGCCTTGCTGCTCGCCGCCAACGGTGCCTGGGCCGACCCGGGCGGCGATTTCCTGCGCGCCGTGTCGCTCGACGACGTAGCGACGCTCACCAAGCTTCTGGCCGCCAAGCAGGTCGATCCCAACCTGGTCGATCCGCAGCGCGGCGAGAACGGCCTGATCCTGGCCCTGCGCGACGACGCCATGCGCAGCTTCCGCGTTCTGCTGGAGCAGCCCGGCATTCGTATCGACCAGCCCGCCGCGAACGGCAACACGGCCCTGATGATGGCCGCGTTCAAGGGCAACAAGCAGGCCGTGCTGGTCCTGATCGCGCACGGGGCCGCCATCAACAAGCCGGGCTGGACCCCGCTGCACTACGCGGCGGCGGCCGGGGAGCTGGAGATCGCCACGCTACTGCTGGACCGCCAGGCCGCCATCGACGCGCCATCCCCGAGCGGCATCACGCCGCTCATGCTGGCGGCGCGCGAGGGCAAGGACGAGGCGGTCAAGCTGCTGCTGGCGCGAGGCGCCGACACTCGGCTCGTCAACAACGAGAAGCTCACGGCCGAGCAAATCGCCATCCGTGCCGACAAACCGCGCATCGCCGCCCTGATCGCCGCCAGGCCGAAATAACGGACAAAACCGCCTCAGTTCCCCGCATCGGCCCCTGGACGCCTTGTCCATAATGGCGGCATCCACCTTGCAACCGAGCAAAAAGGAATGTCGATGCTGAAAGAGAGCGAAATCGAGAGCTGCTACCTCGGGCAGTTCATCCCCGTCCATTACCACCACAACATGTTGATGGACCAGAACCGTATGCACGGGTTCAAATCGGCCATCCACTATGCGGTCAAGCCGGGCATGAAGGTGCTCGAACTGGGCGGCGGCACGGGCGTGCTGTCCTGGTTCGCGGCCCAGCAGGCCGACAAGGTCTACTGCGTCGAGTTCAACCCCGACATGGTGGCCGAGGCGCGCCGCTTCATGGGCTTGAACCCGAACGGCCACAAGGTCGAAGTGGTGCATGCCGACGCTTTCGAATACCTGCCGCCGGAACCGGTCGATGTGGTCATCTGCGAAATGATCCACGTGGCCATGCTGCGCGAGAAGCAGGTGCAGGTGATCGAAGCGTTCAAGCAACGCTACCTGGCGCGCTTCGGCGGTCCGCTGCCGACCTTCCTGCCGGAAGCGGCCATCATGGCGGTGCAGCCCCTGCAGCAGGAATACGACTTCGAGGGTTTCCACGCTCCGATCGTCCAATTCCAGGAAACGGGCGTGATCTACCCGGGCACCGTGGAGATCTCGGCGCCGCAGGTGTACAGCATTCTCGATTTCACCCAACCGAGCGAGCTGGCCATCAGCTGGGAAGGCAAGTTCCTGGTCGATAAGAGCGGCACGCTCAACGCGCTGCGCTTCGTGACCAAGAACGTGCTGGCGGTGGTGCAGGAACGCGGCACCACCATCGACTGGCTGAACCACTACATGACGCTGCCGCTGCGCCAGCCGGTGCCGGTGCACGCGGGTGACGTGGTGCGGATCGGCTTCCAGTACCGCGCCGGCGGTTCGATTCCCTCGCTGGAAGCGACCATGGTGGCGGAAGTGGTGTACGACTCGGCCACGGCCGACGCCGCCGCGGCGGCGCCCCAGCCCCAGCGCGCGCACGCCCTGGCCTGATCCCGCCCCCATTCGCCCCCTGAAATCGACCGGTCGTCCCGTTCCCGGGACCGCCGGTCGCATTGCTTTTGCGGCGCCTCCCAGGCTGGCGTTAAGCTTCCGGCATCGATTTCCACCTCTGGGAGTGTTGCGATGTTCGGTTTCCTGCTCTGGCTGCTTGTGCTGTTCCTGTGCTGGCCGCTGGCCTTGCTGGCCCTGGTGCTCTATCCGGTCGTCTGGCTCATGCTGCTGCCGTTCCGCATGATCGGGATCGGGGTCGAGGCCGTGTTCGAACTGCTGCGTGCCGTGGTCATGCTGCCGGCACGCGTCCTGGGCGGTTCGCCCCGCTGAGTGTGCTCAGGCCGCCAGGCGCTGGCGCGCCGGGCGCTGCACCAGGGCCGGACGGCCTGGCGTTCCCTTGGTGCCGTCGCCCAGGTCGAACACGCTCATGGCCCGCATCAGGGCCTGGGCCTGCTCCTGCAGGCTGGCCGAAGCGGCCGCGGTCTGCTCCACCAGGGCCGCATTCTGCTGGGTGGTGTCGTCCATCTGGGTCACGGCGTGATTGATCTGCTCGATGCCGGCCCCTTGCTCGTTGGACGCCACCGAGATCTCCTGCATGATCTGGGTAATGCGGTGCACGCTGCCCAGGATGTCCTCCATCGCGTGGCCGGCCTGGTCGGCCAGCTGATTGCCCGCTTCCACCCGCTCCACGCTGCGGTTGATCAATTCCTTGATCTCCTTGGCCGCCGCCGCCGAGCGCTGCGCCAGGTTGCGCACCTCGGAGGCGACCACCGCGAAGCCGCGGCCCTGCTCGCCCGCGCGAGCCGCTTCCACTGCGGCGTTCAGCGCCAGGATGTTGGTCTGGAAGGCGATGCCATCGATGACGGTGATGATGTCGACGATGCGGCGCGAGCTGTCGTTGATCTCGCCCATGGTCTGCACCACGCGCGAGACGACCGAGCCGCCATGTTCCGCGATCTCCGACGCCGTCTGGACCAGCTCGTTGGCCTGACGCGCGTTGTCGGCGTTCTGGCGCACGGTGGAAGTGAGTTCCTCCATCGACGACGCGGTCTCCTCCAGGCTGGAGGCCTGGGACTCCAGGCGCGCTGACACGTCGGCGTTGCCCTGCGCAATGTCGCGGGTGGCGGCGCCGATGGTGTCGACGCTGGCGCGCACCTCGCCCACGATCCGGCGCAGGCTGTCGTTCATCTCCTTCAGGGCGCGCAGCATATGGCCGACCTCGTTGTCCCCCGTGACCTCGAAGTCGGCGGTCAGGCGGCCGGCGGCCACATTCCTGGCCAGATCGACGGCCTGGTTGATCGGCCGCGTAACCGAGACCGTGATCAGTACCGTCAGATAGGTCGCCGCGCCGAACGCCAGCAGCATGGACAAGGCCGTCAGCAGGCGCTCCCGGCGCAGGACTTCGATCTTGCGCTGGATCTCGGCGACCAGGAGGTCGGAGGCGAGGGTGCTGCCTTCGAATTGCTGATCGATCGCGGCGGTCGCCGTGGCCACCCATTGCGGGCCGGGCATGCTCAAGCTTTCCGGCTTGACGATGTTCTCGTCGGCGATGCGGGTCAGGGCCTGCGCCATTTCCATCGCCTTCTGGATCGAGGCGCGCAGCTTTTCGTCGAACAGCTTGTTGGCGGTGGCCGCCTTGGCGTAGGCGTTCAGGGTCTGGCCGCTGCGATCGTTGACGCGGCCGATCAGGGCGCTGATCGCGGCCCGCTCGTCCGCCGAGGCCTCGTGCTTGGCCAGCAGGGCGGCGCCGGCCGCGCGCAGGCGACCGCTCTCCTCGGTCAGGGAAGGCAGCTGGTAGTACATCGCCTGGATCAGTTCGTAGGTGTCCTTTTCCGGGTCGAGCGACAGGCCGTAGGCGTCACCGATCAATTCCTCCACCTGCAGCAGCTGCTTGATGACGGCCGCATGGTCGGCATTGCTCTGCTGGGGCGTGATGCGCTTGCCCGAGACGTTGGCGTGCAGGGTGGCCCAGTCGCGCTTGGCTCCGGCCCAGGCGGCCGCCACTTCCCCGTCGCCCAGCGCGCTCACCAGCGCGTCGACCTGCTTGAACGAGGCCTCCGTTTCGGCTTCCTTGGTGCTGCGTTTGTCGGCCACCTCGGCCACGCCACCGAGGAAGAGTGCCGACAGGCCGCGGTGCTGCTGGGTGAATTGCACCGTCTTGAGGACCGCGCGTACCGGGCCGATGCCGGTCTCCTCGCCGACGTAGGCGTCCAGTGTCTTCGATGCTTCCCGCACGTAGAGGAAGCTCGGCAAGCCCGCCAACACCAGTCCGATCAAGCCCAATAACAGGAACTTCTTCGTCAGGGTCATCTGTTCGAGCAGGGTCTTCATCGCAGGACTCGCTTGGCTATGTTTGTGAAGAAATCTTACGCCCAAAGGAAAGCGCTGTAACAAATCCGGACGGGCTTGTCGCAAATATGTGACGCACCGAACAGACCGCACTGTTCACTCGTCCGAAAGTGTTGTTTGTCTCATCATCGAAAGGGGCCTGACATGCAACTCGACATCTACCGCCGCACCGAGCGGGACGGCAGCTATTCCTATCTGGCTGTGCCGGCGTCGCGCGAGATTCCCCAGGAGGCGACCAATACCGACTGGGAAGTGGAGGCGCGCGCCCTCGACGTCCAGGATGAGGCCGCGCGCCTGCCGAATTACGATATCGACCACCTGTGCGAACAAATCGAAGAAAAAGGCTACGCCATGACGGCATTGCACTGATTATCTTAAGAAATATTTACGACAGTAAAACGGACGCCAAGCGCGTCCGTTTTCTTTTTAGATAAAGAACAAACTTATTGTTGTGTGTGCGGCACACGCACATTTGATTGCCCGCGTAAATTCATTATCAAAAGTAGTAATCAAATTGATAACTGAAGAAAATATTTACTCGGGTAATCAAAATGAAGATTGGAAATCTCTGCAGCATATTGCTGTGCCTGTTACTGGCCGCCTGCGCTCCAGCTGAACCAGGCCTTTCGCGCACGTCAACGCGGATTAGCACGAGCGGCGGCGCCGCGCTGATTCATACCGCTGGCACGGTGCAGTCCTTATACGTCGGGGTATTGGGTCGTCCCGCCGATGTGGAAGGTCTGGCTTATTGGATGAGATATTCTGGGGATGACATTGAGAATATATTCCGGAATACAATTGAAGCGAAGAATTATAATCCGCAGGAGAATATTTCCGCTCTGGACTTAAATGGCAGGACGGAAATTGCATCGGCGTTTACCCAAGCGCTGGAGGCACAGGGTTTGTCCAGCGCCTACCGTGGCGCCCGGGTGATCCAGTCCGTGCGCGCCACGTTCGCTGCGCTTCCCAGCGGACTGAGCGTGCCGGACGCGGTCGCGCGCCTGCTCGACGTCGTGCGCGCGCCGGCGCTGCCCCCGCGGCAAGTCTGGTTCGCACCGATGGATCCGGCGGTGCGCACCTGGGCCAACAACCGCAGCGGACCGGCCGACTACATGGACTTGTTCCAGGCCGATGCCCCCTGGACCAACGCGGCCAGCCACGTCGCCGTGTTCAAGCTGTATTCCAGCGTGTTCCTGCTGCCGGAACTGCCCGGTTCCTTGCGCGACGATCAACTGCGCCAGCTGCTGGCCGACCTCAAGCGGCGCAACATCACCCTGGCCGTGGAATACGGCCCGCTCAGCGAGGAAGCGGAGGGCGGCGCCTGTGGTGTCGGGGTCGAAGGCTTTGGCGGCGCGGCCGCCCTGCGTATGGCGCAGAAAATCAGCGCCCTGGGAGGCGACCTGCGTTACCTCGCCATGGACGAGCCGTATCAGCACGCGCGCGACGCCTGCCACTGGTCGGCGGCCGAGATCGCGCGCAACGCCGCGGCCAGCGTGCGCGCCGTGCGCAGCATCTTCCCCCAGGTCCAGGTGGGCGACATCGAGGTGGTGCCCGGCAGCGTCGCCATGCCCGACTGGGCCGGCGAGTATGCCGCCTGGCTCGACGCCTGGCAGGCGGAGATGGGCGAGCCGCTGGCCTTCTTCCACGCCGACCTGAATTGGGCGACGCGCTACGAAACGCCCCTGTTGCGGCTGGGGGCGGCGCTGCAGGCGCGCGGCGTTCCGTTCGGCATCATCTACAACGGCTACTACACGGACACCGCCAGCGAGGAATGGATCGCCAGCGGCATCGCCCATTTCGAGCAGCTCGAGCTGGCCGGCGCCGCGCCGCAGCAGGTCGTCTTCCAGTCCTGGGACGACCGCCCGCGCCGGGTGCTGCCGGAAACCGATCCTGGCGCCATGACCCATCTCGTCGCCTCGTACTTCCGTCCGCGCACCTATCTGCTCGCCGGCGGGGACGGAACCACGCTCGAAGGCAGGCTCGAACGGGACGACGGGCAGCCGCTGGCCGGCGCGCCGGTGACGATCGAGGCCACCCCGCTGTCGGGGCCGGGCGTGGTGTCGACGTATACCGTGAGCGGCACGGTTCCCGCAGGCGTGGCGCAAGGACAGATGCAGATCTGCGTGAATCAGTGCGGTGAAACAGGCCCCCACGAGATGGTCACCTACGCCATCGCCTACGCCGATGCCGGCGGCGCGCGCACCACCTTGCGCTATGGTGCAGGCGTGGGCTGGGGCATCGACAGCGGTGGGACTGCGCAGGTTCGCGCGGTGTGGGACAGCTACGGTCCGGGCCTGCGCACGAGCGCCACCGCCAGTCAGCACACCTACGTCAATTCCCCGCTGCTTTCGGTCACGCCGGGCGCGCGCTTCACCGTCACGATCACGGCCCGGATACCGCCCGCCACGGCCGGCAGCGGCACGTTCAACCTGATCTTCCTGGCGCCCAAGGAAGTGGCGCGCAAGGCCTTGCCGTTTGCGCCCGCGCCGATCCGGCTCGCCAGCGTCACCACCGGCAGTGACGGTGCCTTTACTGTGCCGCTGGCGTGGAACCAGGCCAGCGGCGAATTCCAGCTCGATGCGCGCTACGCTGGCACCGCTGCGCTGTGGCCCGCGCTCGCGCGCAGCCGCGTGGTGCGCTGAGTGTTGAGAGCCGCCTCGGCAACCGCTGCCGCGTCGAGCAGGCGGCCTTCCGCGCCGGGCGCGCACAGGAGCAGGATGCCGGGCGCCAGGCCGGTTGCGGGATCGGCGTGGTCCCAAGCGGGAATCTAGATCGCGGGCAGGTCGCAGTAGTTGGCGAAGGTCAGCGCGGTCATGCGGCGGTTGACACCGGGCTTGAGGGTCTTGCGGTTCATGTCCCCGTGCCGCGGCGCCAGCATGCCCATGGTCGGCAGCACGAGGATGCCGTCGGCGCCTAGCAGGGCGCGGTAGTGGTCGCGCGCAGCGTCGAAGGTCCCGATCAGGCGCGCCAGCTGACGCGCGTTGCGTGGTTTGGTCAGCCGGCCCAGGGTGGCGCCATGCAGCAGCCAGGTGAAGAGGCCAGGGTCGATTTCGCCCCGTCCGCGCAGCTGGCGCAGCGCCTCGCGCCACACGCTGAACGGTTGGCCGCGGTCCGGACTCAGCATCGCATGCCAGCCAGGCTCGCAGTCGTGCAGGATCAGGTCGGCGGCGCGCACATAAAGGCGTTCCACGTCCGCAAAGCGCGGCTGTTCGGAGCGCATGCCGGCCGCCATGAGGGCCCGCAGGGCGGCCGCGTGCGCCGCGCCGATAGCGGCATCGTCGACCGTGAACGGGAAGTGTTCGGGCGTCAGGAGACGCAGACCGGCCACCCCGGCCGGGGCCGGGGTCGGCTGGGTGGCGATCACGTCGTACAGCAGGCGCGCGTCGCGCACGCTGCGTGTCAACGGGCCGAGTGCAAGCCAGCCGTTGGTGTAGCCGTCGATGCGCGGCCAGGTGCCGCGCTTGTCCACCGCCTGCGAAGCCGGCTTGAAACCGACGATGCCGCAGAAACTGGCCGGAATCCGGATCGAACCCAGGATGTCCGATCCGATCCCTGCCAGGCTGGCCCCAGAGCCCACCAGGGCGCCTTCGCCGCCGGTGGAGCCGCCCGCCACCCGGCTTGGGTCGAGCGGATTGTTGGTACGCCCGAAGCGCGGGTTCGTCGTTTCGCCGGTCATCGCGAATTCCGGCACGTTGGTGCGGGCGATGACGATCGCGCCCGCCGCGCGCAGGCGCCGCACCACCGCCGCGTCCTCGGGCGGAGTCTCGGGCTGCATGCGCAGCGAGCCGGCCGTGATTGCGCGGCCGGCCAGGCCGATGGTTTCCTTGAGCGTGATCGGCAGGCCGGACAGGGGGCCGGGCAGGGGATGGGCCGCCGCCCGCCGCGCTTCTTCCGCCAGGATCTCGGTGCTGGCGTTGAGCGTTCCTTGGACCGCGGCCAGTCTTTCGAGCTGCTGTTCGACCAGGGCCGCGGCACTCAGACTGCCGGATCGCAGTTGGGACAATACGTCGGTGGCGTCGGGCAGCATGGGCGGGCGGGAATCAGGTGCGCGGGCGCTGGCGATGGAACACCAGCGGGCTGTAAGGAATCGCGGACGGGGGCGGCGCATGGAGGATGCCCGGCTTGATCGCGCCCACGACATGCATCTCGCAGGGTTTGCAGTCGAAGCGCAGGGTGTAGCGCTCCTCGCCGCTCACGAGCGTCATGGGTTCGGCGCGCACCTGGCCCTGGACTCCTTGCACGCCCTTGGCCTGCTTGGGGCAAAGGTTGAAGGAGAAGCGCAGGCAGTGCTTGGTGATCATCAGCGACACCTCGCCCGCTTCCTCGTGCGCTTCGTAGGCGGCTGCGATCAGCTGCACCCCGTGCTTTTCGTAGAAGGCGCGCGCCTTGGCGTTGTACACGTTGGCCAGGTAGGTGAGCTGGGTGTCGGGATAGGCGGGCGCGGGATCGGCCGGCCCCTTGCGCGGCGGGCGCTCCCACGCCGCCAAACGGGCCGCCTCCTGCGCGGCGATGGCGTCGCGGCGCAGCCCGTTGATGACGGCGGCCGGGACGAACCAGGCCTGGGACAGCGCCAGCTCCACGGTGCCCGCTTCGAACATCGTGTTGCCCAGCTTGGCCAGGCTCGCGCGCAGATTGGCCTCGGCCTGGGCGGCCTGCTGCGCCGGCTCCAGGACCAGGGCGGCGTCGGTGATGCTCTCGATGCCGTCCTCGTCGCGCAGCGTCAGGCGCAGGCCGCCGGCATGTTCGCCCAGGGCCAGGTCCAGCCGGACCTTGCGCTCGGAGGACTTCTTCGTCAACGCGGCTTCCCAGTGGTGGTCGCGGTTGCGGTGGATGACGGTGCCCACCTTGAGCCCGGCCAGCGTGCTCATATGCTCGTTCGGGAACACGCGCCAGCGCTCGCCCTCGGCGTCCTCACCCAGCTTCTCGACCCGGTTGGCCTGGATGCCGGCGGTGGCGCGCTTGAGCATGTAGTTCAGGCCGTCGCCGTTGGCCATGGACGAATTGGTCACCAGGTCGATGTGGTCGGCGCCCAGGCGCACCACCGTGCCGAGCTCCACGCCGACGTACTTGGGCGAATCGAAGGCGCCGATGTCCGGCTGGCGGCCCTGGGCGAAGTAGTCTGTGTGCCCGCGGTGGAAGTTCTTGTCCACGTCCGGCGTGAACAACAGGCGCGTGCTGCCGCTGGAGGCGCGCTGGAACTCGGGACGGCGCTCCAGCATGTCGTCCAGCAGGCGGCGGTAGTGGCCCGTGATGTTCTTCACGTAGCCCATGTCCTTGTAGCGGCCTTCGATCTTGAACGAGCGGATGCCGGCGTCGACCAGCGCCTCCAGGTTGCGGCTCTGGTCGTTGTCCTTCATCGACAGCAAGTGTTTTTCGTAGGCCACCACGCGGCCCTGGCCATCCGTGAGCGTGTAGGGCAGGCGGCAGGCCTGGGAGCAGTCGCCGCGGTTGGCGCTGCGGCCCGTGTCGGCGTGCGAGATGTAGCACTGGCCGGAAAAGGCCACGCACAGGGCGCCGTGCACGAAATATTCGAGCGGCGTATCGACCGCCGCGCGCACGGCGCGGATCTGGTCCAGCGTCAGTTCGCGCGCCAGCACCAGCTGCGAAAAGCCGACGCCGCCGAGAAAGCGCGCCTTGTCCACGGTGCGGATGTCGCACTGGGTGCTGGCGTGCAGCTGAATCGGCGGCAAGTCCAGCTCGAGCAGGCCCATGTCCTGCACGATCAGGGCGTCCACGCCCGCTTCGTACAGGTCCCAGATCTGCTTGCGCGCCGCTTCCAGTTCGGCGTCGTGCAGGATCGTGTTGAAGGTGACGAAGATGCGTGCGCGGTAGCGGTGCGCGAATTCGACCAGACCGGCGATGTCTTCGATCGGATTGCTCGCGTTGTGGCGCGCGCCGAATGCGGGTCCGCCGATGTAGACGGCGTCAGCCCCGTGCAGGATGGCCTCGCGGCCGATCTCGGCGGTCTTGGCGGGAGCGAGCAGTTCAAGCTGGTGGTCGAGCAGGGACATGGTGGGTGGCGCAAACGGCGAAGAGGAGAATTATAGCGAACTAGCGCTACGCAACACGCCTGTCATGTTGACCGGTTATGCTAGGGATCTTCATATTTTCTCGGCAATAGGTCAAGGCGATGTTCGCAGCGGTCGATCTCGGTTCCAACAGCTTCCGGCTCCATGTCGGCACCTTCGACGGCGGGACGCTGCAAATCGTGGAGACGGCGCGCGATCCGATCCGGCTGGCCGCGGGCCTGGACGCCAACGGCATGCTCGATGCGCAGGCCCTGGATGCGGCCGAAGCCTCACTCCAGCAGCTGCGCCGGGTGCTGGATCGCTACCGGCCGGCCGCGGTGCGCGTGGTCGCGACCAACACCTTGCGCGTCGCGCGCAATGCGGCCGCCTTCCTGCCGCGCGCCGAGACGGCGATCGGCTATCCGGTCGAGGTGATTTCCGGCGAGGAGGAGGGACGGCTTATCTACATGGGCGTTGCCTGTTCCCTGGCCGAACCGGACGAACGGCGCCTGGTGATCGACATCGGCGGCGGCTCGACCGAAATCGTGCTGGGCTGCGGCCCGGAGATCCGGGCGGTCGAATCGTTCGGGATCGGCACCCAGCGCCAAAGCGCGGGCTTTTTCGCCGACGGCCGCATCACCGCCGCCGCCTTCGAAGCGGCCATCCTGTCCGCCCGCTCCAGCTTCGAGGACGCAGCCGAGCAATTCGCGCCCCGGCAGTGGACGCGCGCCTACGGCTCGTCCGGCACCATGCGGGCCATCGCCAACGTGATCGCCAAGAACGGCATCGGCGACGGCGTCGTGTCCCTGTCCAACCTGCTGGCCTTGCGCGACCGCTTGATCGAATGCGGCCACGTCAGCCTGTTCGGCCTGGTCGGGGTGAAGCCCGAACGCGTGCCCGTGCTGCTGGGCGGCCTGTCGGTGCTGATCGCGATCCTGCAGGAGCTGCGCTTCGACGTGCTCACCACGGTCAACGCCGGCTTGCGCCTGGGCGTGCTGTGGGATCTGCAGCTGCGCTCCAGCGCGCGCGACCGGCGCGACCTGGCGGTGCAGGACTTCCTGCGCCGCTTCCGGGTCGACGCGGCGCGGGCCGCGGCCGTGGCCGAACAGGCCGTGCACCTGTACCGGCGCATGAAGCCGGCCACCGACGCCTTCGAACGCCATCTGCACTGGGCCGGCTTGCTGCATGAAGCAGGCGCCGCCATCTCGCACACGGGCGCGCACAAGCATTCCGCCTACATGGTCGAGCACGCCGACCTGCCGGGTTTCACCACCCGCGACCAGCGCCTGATGGCCACGCTGGTCCTGGCGCAGAAGGGCAACCTGCGCAAGGTCGCTGCGGCCCTGGCCGAGCCCGACTGTGCCAAGGCCGTTCTGGCCCTGCGCCTGGCGGTGCAGTTCATGCACGCCAAGATCCACGGGGACGGGGACCAGCTGCAAGTGCGGATGAAGAATCGGATCGAGATGGAAGTTGCGCCTGGCTGGCTGCAGCGCCATCCTACGCTCAAGGTCTGGCTCGACAAGGAACGCGACTGGTGGAATGAGATCGGCGTGTCCCTGACCGTTAAGGCCGGGGCGGGCGGCTAGCGCGTCACCAGCTCCGGCCCCAGCACGGCGCGCAGGAAGGACTGGCCAGGCGCCGCCGCCTTCTGGCCGATCCAGATGACGCTTCCCTTGCGCACCGGCCAAGCTTGCTTCTCGTTGGCGATAAGCAGGGCGGCCACCTGCCCGAGCAGGGGCTGGTGCCCCACGATCAGGACCGGCGTGCGCCGTCCGGGCCAGCCGGCCGCCGCCAGGATCGCTTCCGCGCTGGAGTCCGGCGCCAGTGCCGGCACGGTGCGGAACTTGCGGCCCAGGGCTTCGGCCGTCTGGACGCAGCGTAAGGCCGGGCTGCACAGCACGATGCATTGTTCGGGTAACTGGTGATTGAGCCAGGCGCTCATGCGCGTCGCCTGGCGCTGTCCGCGCGCGCTCAGGCGGCGCGCGGCGTCGTCCTCGCCGGGAACGGCCAGCTCGGCATCGGCATGGCGCCAGAGGAGCAGGTCCATGGCTTGCTCCGTCAGCCGTGCAGCGGCGTGGACTCGGCCAGCAACAAGGCCAGGCTCGCCTGGGCGGCGAAGGGTTTCTGGCGGCCGCGCGGCCGGCGTTTCTGATACTTTCCGTCCTGGCCGAGCTCCCAGGCGTCGAGGTTATCCTTCAGGTAGACCATCAGGCCCTCGTCGATGACGCGCTTCTTGAGCGCCTTGTCGAGGATGGGGAAGGCCAGTTCGACCCGCCGCAGCAGGTTGCGGTTCATCCAATCCGCGCTGGCCAGGTAGACGTCGTGCGCCAGGTCGTTGCGGAAATAGTAAATGCGGCTGTGCTCCAGAAAGCGCCCGACGATCGAGCGCACCCGGATGTTGTCCGACAGGCCGGCGACGCCGGGCCGCAGCGCGCAGGCGCCGCGCACGATGAGATCGATCTTCACACCGTCGGCGGAGGCGCCGTACAGCGCGCGGATCACCGACTCGTCGGTCAGCGCATTCATCTTGGCGATGATGCGGGCCGGGCGCCCGGCACGGGCGATGGCCGCCTCGCGCCGGATCGTGTCGATCAAGGCCTGGTGCAGGCCGAAGGGCGCGAGCCACAGGTGCTGCAGCTTGCGCGGCTTGGTCAAGGCCGTCAGGTGGATGAACACCTCGTTCACTTCCCGCGTGAGCTGCGGATGCGCCGTTAGCAGCCCGAAATCCGTGTAGTGCTTGGTGGTGGTGGGATGGTAGTTCCCGGTGCCCAAATGGGCGTAGTACACCAGCTCGCCCTGCTCACGGCGCAACACGAGGGCCATCTTGGCATGGGTTTTCAGGCCGACCACGCCGTACACCACCTGGGCGCCGACTCGCTCCAGGCGCTCGGCCCAGTTGATGTTGGCTTCCTCGTCGAAGCGCGCCATCAGCTCCACGATGACGGTGACTTCCTTCCCGCGCTGGGCGGCGACGATCAGCGCCTCCATCAGGCTCGAATTCATGCCGGTGCGGTAGATCGTCTGCTTGATCGCCACCACGTCCGGGTCCTCCGCGGCGTCACGGATCAGGGCGGTCACCGGTTCGAAGGACTGGAACGGATGATGCAGCAGGACGTCGCGCTGCTTGAGCAGGTCGAACAGGCTGGTGCTGGCCAGCTTGGCCGGCAAGCCCGGCGTAAAGTGCGGGAAATGCAGCTCGGGGCGGGCCTGATGGTTGACCAGTTCCAGCAGGCGCACCATGTTGACCGGCCCGTCCACGGCGAACATGCGGTTCGGATCGATGTTGAACTGGCGTAATAGGAAGCCGGCCAGGTGGGCCGGACAGCTGCGCGCCACTTCGAGGCGGACCGCGAAGCCGAACTGGCGGCTGGTCAGCTCGCTCTGCAGCGCCTGGCGCAGGTTGGTCACTTCCTCCTCATCGACCCACAAGTCGCTGTTGCGCGTGACGCGGAACTGCGAATAGGCGACCACGTCGCGCCCGGCGAACAGGTCGCCGATATGGGCGTGGATGACGGACGAGAGCAGACAGAATGACGCGGTCCCGCCGGTCAGGGCGGCCGGCAACTGGATCACGCGCGGCAGCACGCGCGGCGCCTTCAGGATCGCGATACCGGTGCCGCGCCCGAAGACATCCTTGCCGGACAGTTCGACGATGAAGTTCAGGCTTTTGTTGACGACTTGGGGAAAGGGATGGGCCGGATCCAGTCCAATCGGCGTGAGCAGCGGCCGCACATTGGCGTCGAAATATTCCTTGACCCAGGCGCGCTGCTCGGCGCTGCGCTCCTCATGGCGCAGCAGGCGGATGCCGTGCTGGGCGAGCGCGGGCAGGATGACCTCGTTGAGCAGCGCGTACTGCCGCGCGACCAGGTCATGGGCTTCCAGGCTGGCGCGCTCGAGCGTGTGGGCCAGGGCGGGCGGCGGCAGCGCGGGCTGTCCGTCCACCCCGTCCTGCACCAGCAAGCTGGCGATGCGCACCTCGAAGAATTCGTCGAGGTTGCTGCTCACGATGCATAAGTAGCGCAGCCGTTCCAGGAGCGGCGTGCCTGGGTCTTCCGCCAGCGCGAGCACGCGGCGGTTGAAGTCGAGCAGCGACAACTCCCGATTGAGGTAAAGCCCACCCTGGGTCCCAGCGCTGCACGGCGCGGTCTTGGCCAACATGTCCATGCCGCGAGCGTAGTGTGGTGGGATGACACCTTGATGACAAAAGGCAATCGTGTGCGCCGCCTCGTACGGACAATTTTTGCCAAAATTTAACAATAGACTCTTGAGTTCCCGAGCACACTTGTGTAGCGTTGTCCATATAAGAAATTCTTTTGGGAAATAGTATGCGCGTGCGGTTTTTCCGCCTCGCCCAACGGGCCGTTCCTGCGCTGCTGGCCACTGCCGCGGCGGCCGCCTTGCTGCATTGGCTGGCCGGAGCGGCGCTGCCGGCGGTCGGTCTCGCCGTCCTGGCTGCGCTGCCGGGCTTGCTGTGGGTTTTGCTCATACCGGAACCCGATGCCGGCCGGGGCGATGTCTTCGCGCGCCGCGTCGGTGGGGAAATCGATCACCTGATGATCGGCGCGGCCCAGACTTCCTACTTCGTCGACTCGATCAAGAAGAAGGTCGACCTGGACTTGCGCACCACCGAGACCATCGCCGCCCAGGCCGAGCAGACCACGGGTTCGACCGAACAGATCGCCGACAACGCCGCGCGCGCCGCCCGGGTGGCCACCGAGGTGCGCACGGAGAGCCTGGCCGGCCGGGCCGAGATCGACCAGGGCCTGCGCCAGATCGGCACAGCGCGCGCGGACGCGCAAGCGGCCTCCGAAGTCATGCACCAATTACAGGAGAAATCGCGGCGCATCCATGTCATCACCGAGGTGATCAACGAGATTGCCGCGCGCACCAACCTGCTGGCCTTGAACGCGGCGATCGAGGCCGCGCGGGCGGGCGAGCAGGGCAGGGGATTCGCGGTGGTGGCAGGCGAAGTGCGCCAGCTGGCCGCGCGTACCAAGGCCGCGACGGACGAAATCGGCCAGATGGTGCGGTCCATCAATGAGGAGGCGGAGCGGGCCACGGCAGGAATGGCGGCCCTGTCCGGGCGGGTGACCGAAGCGGCCGGATACGTCGAGCGAGTCCACGACATGCTCTCCGGGATCGAGAAGTCTGCCGGCGAGTCCGAAACCGAGATCCAGCAGATCGCCGCATCGGCCCAGGGCCATGTGAGCGCCGCGCGCGAGATCGCCCAGCTGATCCATACGATCCGCGACGGCATGCTGGCGACGGAAACCGAGCTCCCGCTTGCCTCCAGCTCCGCCATGGTCCTGCTGGAGCATGCGGAAAAGCTGTTCGACGCCGCCACCGAGGCGAACGCGCCGACCTCGCACGACGCCATGCGCGAACTGGCCCAGGCCGCCGCGCGCGAGGTGGGCGGCTTGTTCGAGCGCGCCATCGCCGCCGGCCAGATCACCGAGGCGTCCCTGTTCGACCGGACCTACAAGCCGATCCCGAACACGAATCCGCAGAAGTTCACCACGGCCTTCGACGGCTTCACCGACCGCGTGCTGCCGCCGGTCCAGGAGCGCATCCTCGAGGCCACCCCGCGCCTGGCCTATGCCGGCGCGGTCGACAACAAGGGCTACTTCCCGACCCACAACCGCAAGTTCTCCAAGCCCCTGACCGGCAACTACGAGACCGACCTGGTGAACAACCGCACCAAGCGCATTTTCGATGACCGGACCGGGGCGCGCTGCGGCACCAACACCAAACCCTTCCTGCTCCAGACCTACAAGCGCGACACGGGCGAAGTGATGCACGACCTGTCGGTGCCGATCTACGTGAAAGGGCGCCACTGGGGCGCGTTCCGGATCGGCTATCGTTCTCAGGAAGACTGAGCGCAGTCCAGCAGGGCGAGCGCCTGGCGCCGCGCCGTGGCGCGCATCGATTGGCGCAGAACCGTGTCGTCCGTCGTGCGGGCCAGCACCATGCCGCCCACGCACAGGGCCACGATGGTCTGGGCGCGCTCCTCGCATTCCGGGTGGCCCGCCATGGCGTCCGCATACACTTTGACCAGGTTGCGGATCAGCTGCGTGTAGGCGTTCTGCGGCGACAGGCCGGCGCGCGCCACATCGTTCGGCAGGGCGTACAGCGGGCAGTGGAGATCGACGTCGTCCAGCACCTCGTCGCTCAGGTAGACGTCGACCAGGATGCGTGCCAGCTGCTGCGCGTCCTGCGGTCCGCGCGTGATCACGCTGGCCCGGAACGGGTTGCAGGTACTGAAGCTGGCTACGGCGGCCGCGTACAGCTCGTCCTTGCTGCTGAAGTGGTGGTAGAAGCCGCCGCGCGTCAGCCCCGCCTCGCCCATGATGCGGTCGATCGAGACCTGCTCGAAGCCGTGCCGGTTGAACAGCTTGCGCGCCGATTCGACGATCCGCGCGCGCGTGCGTTCCTTGTGCTCGCTGGTGTAAGGCATGGTCCTCCTCCTGGCCGCATTATCGCGGCATTCCTATTTATGATCGAGAACATACTTCGTGCGGCGTTGTGTTTCTATTAAATTTGCCGCATGATCGCATTCATAAAACCAAGGGGAAAGAGGGGCCGCCATGAGCCTGTCGTTGAGCCGCACGGCCTTTTTCGGCCGCTGCCTGGGACTGTGTCTGTATCCGGTGCTGACTGTCGCCGCCGGCAATGCGGTCCTGATCGGGCTGCCTCAGGCGCGCGAGACCTTGTTCGCGTTCTCGGACTTCGGCGACTTCGGCCTGTTCCTGCTGTCCATGCTGTACTGGAGCGCGGTGGCCTGGTACTGCAGCCGCATCATGCTGGGACGCCGTTTTCCGGTGGACGATCTGCCGCCGTGCGTGGACCGCCGCTTTGCGCGCTGGCTCAACCTGTGGCTGCCGCGCCTGCTGGGCGTGTTGAGCACCTTGCCCATCACTGGCTTCCTGTGGTGGGCAGGCGGCGACGCGACCGTGTGGCTGCCGGCGCTGCTCACCACGGCCGCCTACCTGGCTTTCGTGGTGCTGCGCAGGCGCTTTTCGCGCAGCGCGCGGCGCGGCGTGCGGGCGCGCCAATACGATCCTTTCCCCCGCTTCGACAAACTGGAATGGACCTCGTGGCTGTTCATCGCGCTGGTGTTTGTCGTGTCCTTCGGCGTGCTGGTTGCCGTGTGGGTGGCGCCCGTCGCCGCGCCGCGCTGGCTGGGCGCACCGGTGCTGTTGCTGGTCGCGCTCGGATCCTGGACGGCCTTCGGCAGCATGATCCTGACCTATCTGCCGCGCACTTGGGGCTGGCCTTCGCTGGCGGTGGCACCGTTGCTCGTCGCCTTCGGCGTGTCCTTCCTGCGCGAAAACCACGTGGTGGCGGAGCAGGGGAGTGCGGTCGCCCCGCCGCCGCGGCCCGACCTGGTGCGCGATTTCGTCGCCTGGAACGAAGCGCGCGGCGCCCATCGCACCGATCCGGTCTATCTGGTCGCCGCCGCCGGCGGGGCCTCGCGTGCCGCGTACTGGACCGGATTGGTGCTCAAGCAGCTGGAGGAGGCGGCGCGGGCCAACGGCGTGCCGTTCGCCTCCAATGTGTACGCCATGAGCGGCGTGTCCGGCGGCAGCCTCGGGGTCGCATCCTTTGTCGGCAGCCTGGCGGCCGAGCGGGCGCGCTACGGGCAACATCTGCCGGCCAGGATGCAGCCGGATCCGACTGTCTTTCTGGGCCGCGACTTCCTGGCGCCGATCGTCGCGGGCATGCTGTACCCGGATGCGGTCGCGACGTTTCTGCCGTTTCCCTGCCATGCGTGCGACCGTTCGCACTGGATCGAAGGCGCCTGGATGAGTGACTGGCGCGCCGTCGGCAGCGGAGCGCCGCAATTCTTTGCCCAGCCCTTCCTGGCCGTCGCCGGCCAGCCGGGCCTGCCGCGGCTGCTGCTCAACGCGACGTCGGTGAGCGACGGGCGGCGCGTCGTGCAAACGCCGATGGTCTTTGTCCCGCGCGAGGCGCACGACCTGTTCGGGCCGACCGTGGCCAGCACGGGCTTGACCGTGGCCGGGGCCGTCCATAACAGCGCCCGCTTCACCTATGTGAGTCCGGCCGGCCATGTCCTGAACAAGGCTGGCGGGCCGTGGGACGATCTGGTGGACGGCGGCTACTTCGAAAACTCGGGCACCGCGACGCTCCAGGCGCTGATCAACCAGCTCATCCAGCACAAGGCCGAAACTGGCATGGACGAATCGAAATTCGTCGTCATCCTGATCGAAAATGAACCGGTCACGGATGTCCAGTGGATTTGTCGGGGCGAAAGTGCACCGATCCCGCCTGAACCTGTGTACGAAGCCACGGCCTGGCCGGAAATCGCCGTGCCGCCCAAGACCCTGTACAAGACCCGCACGGCGCGCGCCCAGCTCGCCGAGAGCGACCTGGTGCGCCAGCTGGGCGACTGCAAGGCGTGGCAGGTGTTCGAACTGCGCTACCCGAAGCTGTCGGCCGTCAAACGCGAGCCGCCCATGAGCTGGTACTTGAACACGGCGACCCGCAAGGCCATGGAAGACGTATTGAAAAGACAGGATACGGATCCGGCATTAAAATTCCTGCAACACAACTGGGAGGGGCTGCTGACGCGGCTCGGCGTACACCAATGAATCCAACCATTACGGCTTTTGAGTCGTCCCCGGACCGCGGCCGCGGCCTGGCGCGCGACATGCGCGTGCGCTGGGCGTTCGAGGAAGTCGGCCAGCCATACGACGTGCGGCTGGTCTCATTCGAAGCGATGAAGGCGCCTGGGCACCTGGCGCGTAATCCGTTCGGCCAGATTCCGACGTATGAGGAAGACGATCTGGTGCTGTTCGAATCCGGTGCCATCGTGCTGCACATCGCCGAGCGCCACGCGGGGCTGCTGCCGGCCGATCCGGACGCGCGAATACGCGCCATCATGTGGATGTTCGCGGCGCTCAACACGATCGAGCCGCCGATCGTCGAACGCTCGATGTCCATGCTCATCGAGGGCAAGGAAAGTTATGCCCAGCAGCGACACGGGATGCTGGACGAGCGCATTCGCAAACGCCTGGCGGAGTTGTCGCGGCATCTGGGGGACGCGGAATGGCTGGACGGTGCATTCAGCGCCGGGGACTTGCTGATGGTGTCGGTCCTGCGCCGTGCGCTCAGTTTCGGCCTGATCGATGAACAACCAACCATCGCCGCGTACGTGGCACGCGGCGAAGCGCGGCCGGCGTATCAGCGGGCGTTTGCGGCCCAATTGGCGGTATTCCAGGCCGCCTCCGCTCAATCCTGAATTACGCATAATTTATATTATGTAAAACCACGACCCAAGTTAGAATTGTTCATCGCGGCACACAGACGCCGGTAGTACGCCGACATCATTTGGTGGTGTTTTGCGACATCATCATGGAGGGTAAGCCGGGATACGGCCAGAAATAGCACATAAGCGAAAAAGTAATTAAGAATCCATTATTTATTACTTTATTGCGCAGTACGTCTCACTTTTAACCTTCACGGCCAGTTGATGCTGGCGGCGGTTCGGTTTGCGCCCTGTTGGCCAGAAGCGTGCGTAGTTCGCCCATGATACTCTGCTGCGCAGCTAGCCCGGATTGCTCCGACGCGAGGGAAATTTCGAGTTCGCGTATCCGCCCGGTCAGCGCGCTGACCTGCCCAGTCGCGCTTTCTAGCCGCGCGACAAGCGCCTCCTGTTGGGCGGTCTTGTCCGTTAGCTGTGCTTCCAGCGCTGCGGTACGTCGTACCTCAACCTGCAAATCTTCGATCCGTTTCTCTTGATGCCGGCCAATCGACTGCTGATCGAACAGCGCCTGCCTGGCATGAGACAGCTCGGACACCAGTTTCGCACAATCCTGGTTCAGCCGGGTCGCCTCCTCCTGCTTGACCACCAGGCTCTGCTGGAGCTGGCGATGCTCGGCCTGGAACTGCTGGACCTGCTGTTCATGCCTGCGCTGGTCCTGGTCGCGCTGTTCTTTCACGGATTGCCGGTAGTGCTCTAGGGCGCCACGTGCATGCGTGTGTTTTTCCTCCAGCGATTGACGGTGCGCCTCATTCTCCAACAGACGCTCCTTGAGGTCAGACACCTGCTGTTCCGCCGTATGGCGTGCGACCGTTTCGGCGTGCAAGCGGCCTTGGGTCTGTTCGTGCGACCGCTTTTCGGCTTCCGCTTCGGCGGCCAGTGCGCGCAGATCATCGCGCGCCTTTTCCAACTCGCGACGCAGCACAGCCATCGATTCGGCGTCTCTGCGTTCGCGCTCCACGCTCTCGGACTCGATCACGGCTGCTCGCTCATTGGACTCCTCCTGCAGGCGAGCAGCCAGCCGCTCGACCAGGTCCTGCAGCGCCTCGCTGATCGTCGACTTGCGGCCGCCGGCGCCGCCGTTCTCGGCTTCCAGCTCCTTCAAATACTTGTGGATGGTCGTTTTCGAGCCGGTATTGCCCAATGCGACCCGGACTGCGTCGACCGAAGGATGGCGCCCCTGCGCCAACAGCGCGTCCCGCGCTTTCCTCACTTCAGATTGATACAGTCCAGTGCGTGCCATGATTCGTCCGTTAAATAAGATAATACGTTACATACGACGTTATTACATACGAAAATCAGTAAGGTATCAACATATAATTTCTCATTTTTTAATGCTTGATAATCTGTAGTTATCCCATCTGAGACGACAAAAGGCGTATGATTTATTCATTTCAGCGTGTAATGGCCCGTTGGGCCGCACAAAAGGATCCGCGTGGCCACAAATGCCGCCCCACTCAACGTCAGGACGTTTTCCCTGCAGTCGCCAGCGGACCTGTACCTGAAAATCCATGTCGAAGCGCTGGCCCTGCGTAACGCGCCGCCCGCCGACCTGACGCTGCGCGCCTACGCCTTGATGAACGTGATCACCAGCGCCTGGCAGATGAAAGACTGGGTCTACAGCGCAATGGCCGCCGCCGAGCAGTTGGACCGCCTGCACCGCTTCGCTGGGAGAAAAATCGAAGGGGCGCGGGACTTCGGGAATTTTTTGACCTTCAACAGTCCCTGGATGAATATGTGCTTCCAGCTCGCCACTGCGGCCAAGCACTTCGAGGTCGGCGACAAGGCCGGGCCCGAAGTGATCACCAGCGTTGACTTCCAGTTCGATCCGGCTAGCATGGCCGCCGATCTCGCGGGGCGCGAGGAGCTCATGGTCCGGACGCAGAACAACAGTATCTCCGGCCCTGATCTTGCGCTGCTGGTCGATGAGATCTGGCGCCGCGCCCTGGTCGACCTTGAATTGCTGTCGCACGACGACATGGACTGAACACCACCATGACTAAAATCGACACCTACATCCAGGCGTCCACCCGCGACAATACGCGCCGCAGTTACCAAGGTGCTGTGCGGCATTTCGAGGTCGAATGGGGTGGCTTCCTGCCGGCGACGGCCGACAGTGTGGCCCGCTACTTGGCGGACCACGCGGAATCGCTGGCCATCAATACCCTGCGCCAGCGGCTCGCCGCTTTGGCCCAGTGGCACATCGACCAGGGATTTCCCGATCCGACCAAGGCACCGGTCGTACGGAAGGTCTTCCGTGGCATCCGGTCGCTGCATCCGGTCCAGGAAAAGCGTGCCCGCCCGCTGCAGCTAGACCAGGTTGGACAAGTGAGTCGTTGGCTTGACGATGCGATTCGCTCCGCGACGACGGTCGGCGATTGCACCGCTCAGCGGCGATATACGCGCGATAAGGCGCTGGTCTTGCTCGGTTTCTGGCGTGGTTTTCGCGGCGACGAACTGACCAGGTTACACGTTGAACAGATCGAGGCCGTGCCGGGCCAAGGCATGACATGCTTCCTTCCACGCAGCAAGGGCGATCGCCAGCATCAAGGCACCAGTTTCAAGGCCCCAGCCTTGGCTAGCCTGTGCCCGGTCGCGGCCTATCGCGACTGGATAGAGGCCGCCGGCTTGGATCGGGGGCCGGTGTTTCGTTCCATCGACCGCTGGGGGCATATTGGAGAGTCCGGCATGCACATCAATAGCCTTGCTCCCTTGCTTCGATCAATCTTTAACGACGCCGGCATCGCTTTCTCGGAGCAATTCAGCGGACACTCCCTGCGCCGCGGATTCGCCAACTGGGCAACCTCCAATGGCTGGGACCTGAAGACCCTGATGCAGTATGTGGGATGGAAGGATGTGCAATCCGCGATGCGCTATGTGGAGGCCGCCGATCCATTCGCAAGAATGCAGCAGGACGGGAGACTGTCCGGCCTCGCGGCGCCCGACAATCGGGTGCCTTAATCTAGGCGGCATCTCAGAAAACGGAAAATAAAGCACGCTAAGCCCCTGCCCAGCCTCCACAGAAACCGAGGCGATTCATTTCGGCAGCGACGGCAAGGCTCAGTGAGAGCTAAGTCTGCCTGCGTAGCCTCTCCTCCGTGCAAATCCCTGCACGTTCTGGAGAAGCATCATGCATCGCTACACTAAACTTTCCCTGCTGGTCGCCTTTGCCGCTGCGGGCGCCGTTGCCTATGCCGCTAATGCCACTGACACTGAACAGCACGCCAACGTCAAACCATATACTGGTGAGGAATTTTCCAAGAATGCCAAAATTACGATGGTTGGTGCCCGCGCCATCGCACTCAAGGCTCATCCAGGAAAAATTACCGATGAAGAGCTTGAGAAGGAGAAAGGAGGTAGCGGCCTGCGCTACTCGTTTGACATTAAGGATGCCGCTGGCACACATGAAGTTGGTGTGGATGCGAAGACTGGAAAGGTTTTGGAAAATAAACTTGAAGGGCCAAATCCAGACTGATGGAGGGGCGTGTGACGGCCATTGACGCATCGTTAACTATTTCGAGCAGCACAAATACCTATGAAAACATCCAATGAACACGTCCAGGCCAAAGTCCCCGAAGTCACGCTGCTGTTCTGGCTCATCAAGTAGCGATCACTACACATCAAGATTGCCGCGACCACGTTCGGCGAAACCGGCGAGGACAAGGCGGATCACGATGACGACCACGACAAACAAGACTGACACCTCGCCAGCATGGCCGGCTCGCTCCCTATGCGGCGATCCGGCCCGGAGACCGCATGGAATCAATCAACCACACACTGTTTCTCTGGCTTAACGCGCCGGAGCATCCCAGCGCTTTGGCGCTGACGCTGGCCACCTTCTTTGCCGAGCAGCTCATCTGGGCGGTGCCACTTCTGATCGGTATCGGATGGCTGCGTGGCAGCGAAGGCCCCCGCAAGGCCATGCTCGTCGCAACCGCATCGGGGTTACTGGGCTTTCTGATTAATCAAACCATCGGACTGGCTTGGTCGCACCCCCGGCCTTTCATGATCGGACTGGGGCACACCCTCATTCCGCATGTTGCCGATTCATCATTCCCAAGTGATCACCTGACGCTGTGGTGGGCAGTTGCGTTCAGCCTCCTGCTACAGCAACGACATCGCAGTACAGGCATCGGTTTGGCCTTGTTGGGCGTTCTCATCGCATGGGCGCGCATCTACCTTGGCGTGCATTTCCCGTTTGACATGTTTGGCGCTGCCACGGTTGCGGCACTTAGCGCCTGGCTGACATTGCGTGAAGTCCGCTGGTATCTGGAGTCAAGTTACCGACTCGCCACCGGAATTCATCACCGGCTTTTCGGCAAGTTAATCGTGCTCGGATGGGTACGTGAGTGAGCCTATGGGCGGGCTAAGTCTGTCCAGCCAGACTGATGCCAACCATTTCAATTCGGCAGGAGAACACCATGAACAAATTGCCCACGGGCAGCTCCACAGGCTGGCTAAACAAAGTCCCGGAAGTCGCGCTGTCGTTCTGGATCATCAAGATCATGTCCACCACGGTGGGCGAGACGGGAGCCGATTTTCTGGCGGTCAACGCAGGCTTGGGCCAAGGCGTGACTCGATCCGTCATGGCGGCTCTGTTGGCAGCCGCCTTGTTCATGCAATTGCGCACTCGCCGCTATACCCCTTGGATTTACTGGCTGACGGTGGTACTGGTTAGCGTGGTCGGTACTCAGATCACCGACTTGCTGACCGACGGCCTCGGCGTCAGCCTGTACATCAGCACCTCGGCGTTCGCCGTGGCGCTTGCTGCGATCTTCTTCGTTTGGTACCGGGTCGAGCGTACCCTGTCCATCCACGACATCGTGACGCGCAGCCGAGAGCTGTTCTATTGGGCCGCCATCCTCTGCACGTTTGCGCTAGGCACTGCCGCTGGCGACTTGGCGACCGAGGCATTGAGCCTGGGCTTTACCTGGGGAGCGGTGGCGTTCGGTGCGCTGATCGGCATCACCTATGTCACCTGGCGCATAGGCGGCAACGCCGTGCTGACTTTCTGGATCGCCTACATCCTGACCCGCCCCTTCGGAGCCGCGCTCGGCGATTTGCTGACGCAGGCCAAGACCTATGGCGGCCTTGGCATGGGTGCCATGTGGACGAGTGCCCTGTTCCTCTCGGTGATTGTCATGCTGGTGGCTGTCGCGCAGATCGGCATGAACGCAAGCCACTCTACCCAGATCGCTGAATAGCCTACTTCCCACTACGTAAGGAGAAAAATATGACCAATCAGCACTCAATCGCTCGCCCTATCGTCGCCGTGTCAGCGGCCGTACTCTTGGCTCTGGCAGCCGGTTGTTCCAAGCCAGCCGATCAAAACAGCACGAGCGCAGCATCGACCACACCGGGTCAGAGTATCTCGGCCTCGCAAGGCAAATCCGCCTCTAAGCTGGGCGACCTATCAGCCTTCCGCAGCATTGCTGCCGACGTGGCCGCCATCGTGGATAAGGGCGACCTGCCCGCTGCCAAGACCCGTATCAAGGACTTGGAAGTCGCATGGGACTCCGCTGAGGCGGGTTTGAAACCACGGGCCGCCGATGACTGGCATGTGCTCGACAAGGCCATCGACAAGTCGCTTGCGGCGCTGCGCGCCGACACGCCGAGTCAGGCCGACTGCAAGGCAGCGATGGCCGCCCTGCTGAAAACCTTCGACTCCCTCGAAGGCAAAGCCTGATCTGTGAGCGAGCCCCATGAAAACATCCACTGAACACGTTTTGGCCAAGGTGCCCGAAGTCACACTGGGATTCTGGCTCATCAAGATTGCCGCCACCACGCTCGGCGAAACCGGCGGTGATGCCGTCTCGATGTCCATGAACCTAGGATATCTGGTCGGTACGGGCATTTTCGCGGTGATCTTCTTGGCCGCCGTGATCGCACAGGTCAAAGCAAAAGGCTTCCATCCATTCTTGTACTGGACGACCATCATCGCCACCACGACGGTCGGCACGACACTCGCCGATTTTGCGGATCGTTCGCTCGGGATCGGGTACGCTGGTGGTTCGAGCTTGCTGCTAGCCCTGCTGCTCGGCTCGCTGTTCGTCTGGTATCGCACCCTTGGCTCTGTGTCGGTGAGCACGGTCAGCTCACCCAAGGCGGAAGCTTTCTACTGGTTGACGATCATGTTCTCCCAGACGTTGGGCACAGCGCTGGGCGACTGGACGGCTGATACGGCGGGCCTGGGTTACACGGGCGCGGCCGTCGTGTTTGGCGGATTGCTCGCGTTGGTCGTGGCAGCCTATTTCTGGACGAGCGTGTCCCGCACGCTGCTGTTCTGGGCGGCCTTCATTCTGACTCGCCCGCTGGGTGCCGTGGTCGGCGACTTTCTCGACAAGCCGCTGAGCGCTGGCGGTCTGGCACTGAGCCGCTATTCGGCATCGGCCGCACTGCTGGCGTTCATGCTGACTGCGATCCCGCTGTTCAGGCAGCGAGCAGCCAGGACGGCACATTGAACAACGATTGAACGGAGGGGGAATGCGGGTATTGCTGGTTGAAGACGATCCCATGATCGGTGACGCGATCCAAGGCGCATTGAAGGATGCGTCCTACGCCGCCGATTGGGTAAAGGATGGACAGACGGCGCTCACGACGCTTAGCTGTCAGCACTACGATCTGGTGCTGCTCGACCTGGGACTGCCCGGCAAGGATGGGCTGGAGGTGCTGGCCAGCCTCCGCGCCAAGGATAACCCCGTCCCCCTGCTCATCATCACAGCGCGAGACGGCTTGGATGATCGCCTACGTGGTTTGGACGGCGGGGCCGACGATTACGTATCCAAGCCCTTTCAGATGGCAGAGCTGCTGGCCCGGATGCGCGCCGTTCTGAGGCGCAAGGGTGGCACGGCAACACCTGTACTCAGCAATGGGGTGCTATCGCTCAACCCGGCCACCAAAGAGGCCTGCGTCAACGGTGGTTCCGCTTTACAACTGTCCAACCGCGAGTTCTCGCTGCTGCAAGCCCTGCTGGTGCGACCAGGGGCCATTCTCTCGCGCAGCGCACTGGAGGATCGCATCTATGGGTGGGGGGAAGAGGTTGAGAGCAATGCCGTCGAATATCTGATCCATGCCTTACGGCGCAAACTGGGAAGCGAGATCATCAAGAACGTCAGGGGGGTCGGATGGATGGTCTCAAAAGGCGCTTGAACGAGTCGGTTCAGCTCAAGCTGTCTTTCACCCTGTCGCTGGCCATTCTCGTGGTGGCCATCGTGGCGGGTGTCTTCTCGTTCCTGTCCGCCTTCGATGAAGCCCACGAACTACAGGACGATGTGCTACGTCAAGTGGCGCAGCTCATGGACCGTCAGCGCCTGTCACCGGCCGCGCCAACCACCGATACCCGTCCCAAGGACGCCGATGAGGAATCGCGCGTGATCGTCCAGCGCTTGGGGGAGGACAGTCTCTCTGCGGTAGGCGTGGATGCAGGAGGAACACTCCCGCTTCCGGCCACACTGTCCGACGGACTACACACGTTGGAGGTCGGCGGCGAAACCTTCCGCGTGCTGGTCAAGACCACGGCGGCTGGCGAGCGCATCGCCGTGGCACAAGAATCCGGTTTCCGCAATGAAATCGCCCGCGACGGGGCACTACGTACGGTGATGCCTTTCCTGATTCTCATGCCGGTGCTGCTGTTGATCGTCGCCGACCTGGTGCGCAAGATGTTCCGGCCCATTGCCGCGCTCTCCAAGGAGATTGACCTACGCGCAGAGCAGGAACTGCACCCCGTCGAAGACAGCCACCTTCCGGTCGAGGTGCGTCCGTTTGCTGTAGCCATCAATCGCCTGCTCGCCCGTGTAGGTCAGTCGATGGAATCTCAGCGCCGCTTTGTGGCGGATGCAGCGCACGAACTGCGTTCGCCGTTAACGGCTCTGTCGCTGCAAGCAGAGCGGCTGGCAGACGCAGAAATGTCCTGTTTGGCACGCGAACGACTGACAGTGCTGCGCCAAGGGATCGAGCGCGGCAGAAGTCTGTTGGATCAACTTCTGATTTTGGCCAAGGCGCAGTCGGCTACCGGCTTGCCACAGTCGCCGGTATCGGTGCAGAGCGTCTATCGCCGCGTACTGGAAGACCTCATGCCGCTGGCCGAGGCCAAGCACATTGACATCGGTGTCGAAGGCACGCAGGACGCAGAAGTGTGGGTGAGCGAGTTGGAGATGATCGCCGTGGTCAAGAACTTGGTCGATAACGCCATCCGCTACACGCCGGAGGGCGGGCAGGTTGATCTTTCGGTGGATGTGTCGGACGGGAAAGCCAAGCTGCGCATCCAGGACAACGGGCCAGGTATTCCATTGGCCGAGCGGGACAGAGTTTTTGATCCCTTCTACCGCACGCTAGGCAGTGAGCAGATTGGCTCTGGCTTGGGGCTTTCCATTGTTCAAACGATTACTCATCGCATCGGTGCCGAAATTCGCCTCGACTTCGCAGACGAGGCTCAGCAAACCGGCTTAATCGCTACTGTTATCGTTCCCATGAGATAACGACTAAAACCTTGGAGAGGGGAAAAATGGTGACTTCATTTGGGTGGTTTTATTGGGCGCTGCTGTCCGCTGTCTTTGCGGCGCTCACGGCCATTTTTGCCAAGGTTGGCATTCAGGGAGTTGATTCCGATCTGGCCACCTTAATCCGAACGGCAATCATCATCGTCGTCCTGTCGGCGTTTGTCGCCTACACGGGAAAATGGGCCAACCCCTTGGAGTTATCACCCAAGACTTGGGCTTTCCTCGGACTGTCCGGCTTGGCTACAGGCGCGTCGTGGGTGTGCTACTTCCGTGCGCTCAAGATCGGCGATGCATCCAAGGTCGCGCCGGTAGACAAACTCAGTCTCGTACTGGTGGCGGTGTTCGCGTTCACATTTTTGGGCGAACGTCCGTCGCTCCGGGAGTGGTCTGGTATCGCGATGGTGGCTGGTGGCGTTCTGTTACTCGCATTTAAGCGTTGAGATGTCAGATTGCAGCATACCCTATCCTGATGTCAGGCACTCCACACGCGCAGCGTCAGAATAGGCTTGTTGTTTGCAGTTTATTGACACATGCCGCAAAACGTCATAGATTTTTTCCTGACACATTCAGTCTCGGAGGCGTCTTGAAGCATCGGCTATGTCCAGGTCAGCAGCTTCGACCAGAACCCTGAACGACAACTTGAACAAGTCCAGGTGGACAAGGTGTTCACCGACAAGGCATCGGGCAAGGACACGCAGCGGCCAGAACTCGATGCCTTGCTGTCGTTTGTGCGCGATGGTGACACGGTTGTTGTGCATAGCATGGATCGGCTGGCACGCAATCTGGATGACTTGCGCCGCCTGGTGCAAAAACTGACCAAGTGCGGGGTGCGCATTGAGTTCGTCAAGGAAAGTCTGACCTTCACCGGCGAAGACTCGCCAATGGCGAATCTCATGCTGTCGGTGATGGGCGCGTTTGCCGAGTTCGAGCGTGCCTTGATTCGAGAGCGGCAACGTGAAGGCATTGCGCTGGCCAAGCAACGCGGTGCGTATCGAGGACGGAAAAAGTCCTTTAGCGAACCGCAAATTGTCGAGCTGAAGCATCGCATTGCTGACGGGGAGCAAAAAGCGACGGTCGCCCGCGACTATGGCATCAGCCGCGAAACCTTGTATCAATACTTGAAAACTGGGTAGCTACCTGTGGCGCAGCAGCGCCAAGATCGGCGCGGGCAAGTTCAGGCCGCTACGGCCTCCGCAACCGGCTTAGCGTGCCTTATTTCCCGCTCTTGAGCATAAAAAATAGATTGACCGCACGAAAGGTAGCTAAAGATGACGGTTGATAACAAAACCATGAATGGCAATATTGCTCCGGCGATCAATATAGACGCTGAACCTGCGTCAAGCACCAACATCGAAACTGGTCTTTCCGCGGCCGAAGCGACTGTCAGGTTGCGACGGGACGGCACGAACGAAGTCCCGGAGAAGAAGCGTCATCCGGTGCTTCTCTTTCTGCGGAAGTTCTGGGGGCTGTCGGCATGGATGATCGAACTGATCGCGCTGCTCTCCTTCTTACTTCACAAACGCGCCGACTTTCTGGTCGCCTTGTCGTTGCTGCTCGTCAATGCGGTCCTCAGTTATTTGCAAGAACAGCGCGCAACGGCGGCCGTTGCGGCGCTGCGTCAGCAACTCGACGTTCTGGCGAGGGTGCTGCGCGATGGACGCTGGGCACCGATCCCGGCGCGCGTGCTCGTCAAAGGCGACGTGGTGCGCGTGCGCGCCGGCGATTTGATACCAGCCGATTTGCAGCTTGTCGAAGGCGGGGTGACGCTCGACCAGTCATCGCTCACCGGCGAATCGCAAGCAGTGCCCAAGAGAATCGATGAGGTGTTGTACGCAGGTTCCACCGTGACCCAAGGCGAAGCAACCGGGATTGTGAGGGCAACCGGTACCTCGACCTATTTTGGTCGCACCACGCAACTCGTCGAAACCGCGCGGCCGCGACTGCACGTCGAAGACGTTGTGTCTCGTGTAGTCAGGTGGCTGTTCATTATCGTCGGTGCGTTGGTGATCCTGACGCTGGGCGTGTCAGCCCTGCGCGGGCTGCCGCTGCTGGACACCCTGCCAATCGCCTTGGTCGTTTTGATGAGTGCGATACCAGTCGCATTACCGGTGATGTTCACGATCAGCATGGCGTTGGGTTCCACAGAGTTGTCACGCCACGGCGTCTTGATCACCCGTCTGAACGCCGTGGAAGATGCCGCCACCATGGACGTACTGTGCGCCGACAAAACGGGGACGCTGACCATGAACCGGCTTGCATTCACCGGTTGCTTTTCGCTTCCCGGTCTTTCGGAAAGCGATGTGGTGCGGATAGGAGCGCTGGCGTCCAACGAGGCGAATGCCGACCCGATCGATCTTGCTTTTCTGGGCGCGGCGAAGGATCGCAAGATCACGGCTGTTGGCCGGACGCTTTCTTTTTCCCCGTTTTCCGCGGCAACAAGGCGCACCGAAGCCGTCGTTGAACTGGATAGACGCACGGTGCGGTGCGTCAAGGGTGCATTGCGCACGGTCGCGGAAGCGGCAGGTGTCGATGCAGCGGAAATCGCCACGTTGGAGCAAACCGCCAACACCGAAGCGTTAAAAGGGGTGCGCACCTTGGCGGTGGCGCGGGCGGATGGTGATGGGCCGCTGAAATTGGTTGGGCTGGCCTATCTGCATGATCCGCCGCGTCCCGATTCCAAACGCCTGATCGATGAACTGCGCTCCCTCGGCATACGGGTAAAGATGTTAACCGGCGATGCGCTGCCGGTCGGGCGGGAGATTGCTCGCCTGCTGGGCCTGGGCCAGATTGTACGTGGCTCCGACTTGCGTGCCATATCGCAGGACGTCGGTACTCAGGCCGCAGTTGTTGCCGCCGATGCCGGCGGCTTCGCTGAAGTGTTCCCGGAAGATAAATTTTTGGTCGTCAAGCGCTTGCAAACCGCGGGGCATATTGTGGGGATGACGGGCGACGGTGTCAATGATGCGCCGGCCCTGCGCCAGGCAGAGGTCGGTATCGCCGTCAATCGCTCAACCGACGTGGCCAAAGGCGCAGCAAGTGCTGTGTTGACCACCGATGGTCTCGCCAATATCGTCGATCTCGTCAAGATTGGCAGGGCGATCTATCAACGTGTTCTGACCTGGATCGTGAACAAGGTCAGCCGGACCATCCTGAAGTCGGGGGTTGTCGTGGTCGCTTTCCTGGTCAGCGGACAGTTCGTCATTTCGGCACTGGGTATGGTGCTTCTGGTGTTCATGACCGATTTCGTGAAAATCACATTGGCAACCGACCGCGTGGAGGCTTCCAAAACACCGGAAACCTGGGATATCGGCCCGCTAATTGGCGTCGCGGTTTGCTTGGGATTTCTGATGCTCGTTGAGGCGCTGGGCATGCTTGCCTTTGGCTGGCACAATTTTGCGCTGGGCAACGGCGATGGCCGTTTGCAGACCTATACATTTCAGATACTGCTGTTCTTCGCTCTGTTTTCAATTCTTTCCGTGCGCGAGCGGCGCGCGTTCTGGTCATCCCGACCAAGCACGGTGTTTGCGGTGGCGATCGCGGCCGACGCAGTGGCCGGTTGCGCGATCGGCGCCTTTGGCTTGGGCGAAATGCGGCCGCTGCCGCTTTCTTATAGTGTGCTCATCGCCGCATGTGCCGGCATGCTGATACTTGGTCCAAACGATTTCATCAAAACTGCGCTGACCAAGCGCGCTATTGAGAAGATGCATCCATCGCCTTCGCCAGAGATTCAATCGTTGTGACAATGAAATCCTTAACGTGCTTTATTTTCCGAATTCTGAAACGACCCCTACAGCTTTTGATGTCGCCGACGCGCGCAGCGTCACCGAAGTCGGGGTCGATGCCAAGACCGGCGTCGTCCTGGAGAACCACCCCGAGGGCAAGAACTCGGATTAACGCCCGCGTGGTGCCGACGTGCTTTATGCAGGCTTAGCTGGTGTCGCGTTCGCCTTCGCCGCCTCGGCCTTGGCTGCCAAACGCTGTGCCTGGTGGTCGCCGTTCCTCGCTTCGGCGGCCGTTTGAGCTGGCGTTTCGGACGCTTCCTGGAGTGCCGCAGCGCGCGCGGCAGCGCTGATGCTCACAGTAGTGGAGCTGCCTTGTGCCTTGGCGGCAGGTGCAGGTGCTTCGGCCCCTTCAGAGGCCTTTGTGGTTCCCGATCCCAACGTGACCGGCTTGGAGCCAGCCTGTGCGGGTGCCGCCGCGACGCCTGCGGATGCAACAGGTGAAATGCTCATGACTGCTCTCCTTGAACGGACAAAATGGCCTCAAATGCGCCCTCATATTTTTCTATATCGGCTAGGTCCTTCTTTTCTTGAGCTAAAGTCCAGTGCGCCTCAACGATATTGGCAATTGCGACGGCAACTTGTCCGAATCAGTGCAAATAGATAAATACGTCCAGGCGTTTTGCCATACACTTGCCATTGCGCCAATTGCAGTTCCCTCATCATTCGGCGTTACTTTCGAGACTTCTTTAGGAGACGTGCGCGAATGGCGAGTATTGAACGGACTGCTTATCCCCGATTTCCCCGAACCCTGACACTCAAGGACCTGCAGGTCGCATTTTCGCCAAAACCGGAGGAGATGGAATGGGCAATGGGCTACTCCCGCAGCCCTGACCGGCGCCTGGCGCTTCTGGTCCTATTGAAGTGCTTCCAGTTCATGCGCCATTTTCCGGCGCTCGATGAAATTCCCCAAGAAGTTGTCGAGCATATCGCCGCGACGCTCGCCATGCCGGCAGTGCAGACGATCAGCTACCCCGCAAGTCTGACGGCTCTGTACCGGCACCACAAGGCGATCAGGACGCTGCTCGGAGTGAAGGCGTACACGGACGCGCAGGCCCGTCCCGTGGCGATTGAGATCGCCCGTAATGCTGGCGACGTGGTCGACACCCGTACCGACATCATTAACATCACCATCGAGGAATTGATCCGCCTGGGCTATGAGTTGCCGGTGTTCCGGACGCTTGACGACATCGCCGAGCAGGCGCATACGGCGGCGGAGATCCGGCTCAACGAGCGCGTAGCGCAGCGGCTGACGCAGGCGCAGCGAGATTGGATCGACAAGCTGCTGGTGGCGGAACTGCCGGTCAGGCGCACGCTCTATAATCAAATCAAGCGCTCCGCGAAAAAAGCGTCGCGCAAGCATCTTGATCTGGTTCTGGATCAGTTGGACTGGCTCGAATCGCTGCCCGACAGCGATGCGATTCTCGACGGCGTCCCTGCCACCAAACTGAAACACCTGGCGGACGTCGCGTCCTCCCTGGACGCGGGCGACATGAAAGACTTCCTGCCGGCCAAACGGCATACCCTGATCTTGGCCCTGATACGGCAGATGCGCATCAGCGCCCGTGACGATATCGCCGAGATGTTCATCCGCCGCGTCGGCATGATGCACAAGAGCGCGCGCGAAGAACTACAAAGCATCCAGGCCCGCCAGCGCGAGCTCAGCGAGGAACTGGTCGCCACCCTGGAGCACGTGATCGAGATTCTTGCGGAGTCGCTGGACGATGCGGCGACGGGGCAGAAGGTGCGTGAACTGCTGGCGCCGCAAGGGGATCTCGAAAAGCTGCGCACCGACTGCGAGGCGATCCGCATCTGGAGCGGCGGAAACCATTTATCGCTGCTTTGGAAGCCATACAGCAGTTGGCGTGCGGCCATGTTCCGAATGGCGAAGGTGCTGCAGTTCGAAGCCGCGACCGAGGACCACAGCCTGCTCGACGCGCTGGCCGTGGTGCTGGCCAACGAGCACAAAAAGACCGAATGGGTGGCCGACGAGGTGGCACTGTCTTTCGCGTCTGAGCGCTGGCGCAAACTGGTCCGCCGTTCGCATGGCCTGGGAAATCCGACCAACCGGCGCTTTTTGGAGGTCTGTGTCTTCAGTCACCTGAGCAGCGATCTGCGATCGGGCGACGTGTGCATTGAAGGCTCGGGTACCTTCTCCGACTACCGCAAGCAGTTGTTGCCGTGGGATGAGTGCTTGAAGCTGATGCCCGCCTATTGCGACCGTATTGGCATCGCCGACAACGCCAAAGACTTCATCGATGGCCTCAAAAAGCTGCTCGCCGACACCGCTGCGGAGATCGACAAAAGCTACCCCGCGAACGCGGGCGACTTCACGATCAACAGCAATGGCGAGCCCACCGTCAGGCGCGGCACCGCACGCGAGGTGCCGGCGTCCGCGATCGCATTGCAGGCGGCGATCGAGAGCCGGACCGTCCCGCGCAATTTGCTCGATATCCTGGCCAATATCGAATACTGGACCGGTTTCACCCGCAACTTCGGCCCGCTGTCGGGTGACGAGCCGAAGCTGCGCAACGCCCGTGAACGATATCTTCTGACGGTCTTCGCGATGGGCTGCAATCTTGGCCCGAACCAGGCCGCGCGTCACCTGTCGAACGGGGTGACGCCGCACCAACTTTCGTATTCGAATCAGCGGCACATGGGACTGGAGCAGCTCGACAACGCATGCCGGGATCTGACGGAGCTGTATCTCCGTCTGGACCTGCCCAAGCTGTGGGGCGAAGGGAAGAAGGTCGCGGCCGATGGCACGCAGTATGAGTTCTACGATCAGAATCTCTTGGTCGGCATGCACTTCCGCTACAAAAAAATGGGCGCCGTCGCGTATCGCCACGTCGCGGACAACTACATTGCCAACTTCCGTCACTTCATACCGCCCGGCGTCCTGGAGGCCGTCTATGTGATCGAGGGCCTGATGAAGGCCGGCCTGAGCGTACAGGCCGACACCGTGTATTCGGACACGCATGGCCAGTCCGAAACGGTTTTTGCTTTTACCCACCTGCTGGGAATTCAGCTGATGCCCCGCATCCGGAACTGGAAGGATTTAAGATTTTATCGGCCGGACAAGAGCACGCGATACAAGCACATCGATCGGCTGTTCTCTGAAGTGGTCGACTGGAAGCAGATCTCGGATCACTGGAAGGACTTGATGCAGGTCGCCATATCGATCCAGGCCGGTCGGATTCCTTCCCCGATGCTGCTCCGAAAATTGAGCCATGAAGGCCGGCACAACCGGCTGTTCGGCGCCGCCCGCGAACTGGGCCGCGTGCTGCGGACGGTGTATCTCTTGCGCTGGATATCGCAAAAGGAAATGCGGCAGGAAGTCACCAGCACGACCAACAAAATCGAGTCCTACCATGCGTTCACCAAATGGCTCGATTTCGGCGGCGACGTTATCGGTGAGAACGATCCAAACGAGCAGCAAAAGCGGCTCCGCTACATCGACCTAGTGGCGTCGGCCGTCATCCTGCAAAACACTGTCGACATGATGCGGATTATCCAGGAGATGTTTGCGGCAGGCGAAATCACGTCGGCCGCCGACGTGGAATACCTGAGTCCATACGGCACCCATGGCGTGAAGCGCTTTGGTAATTATCATCTCGACTTGAAGCGGCCACCGGAAGCCTGGCTCAAGGAGTCCCAGTTCCGTCAGGCGGCAAAGCTGGCGAAAGCCGCGACCGACGAGAAAAAGCGCACAGGAAAATCTGGAGATGCCGCGTGAGCGATCAAGAAAAGATCATCGCAACGGCCTTTGGCCGGCTTGATCGCGTCGAGCTCGAACGTCTGCAGGATGCCTTCGACACCAGTTCGCTGCTGGGCGCCGTGGGCAAAGTCGACGAGATTGCCTTGGCCTTGCTTGGCGAGGACGGGGTGAGAGAGATGGTGCTTAGGCTGCACGGCATGCTCAACACCGTCTTTAATGGGGCAGGGCTGACTGTCATCGCCGAGGACGAGACATTGCCTGAACTGGTATGCGACCTGACCCTGGAGTTGCAGGAAGCGATAACGACCCTGCGGGGCCTGGTAAAGCTGATTGAACCCTTGATAAAACTCAGCCCTGAAAGCTAACCGCTTCGTTATTCCTCAAAAGCATAACATTGCATTCCAAAATTACTTTTAGGATTATGTGCTATTACTGGCCGTATCCCGGCTTACCCTCTAATTCTCGCGCCCATTCTTACCTAACCTACTCATCGAAACTCCATGGCTGTCTGCGCCATCCTCGTCGCCCCAGCCGTTGGTGCCATACTTGAAGGACGACGCTTCCGGCTGGTCGTTCCCGCCGTGCCCGGCTGGGCGCGGGCCAGTGCGTGGCATCGCTATAATCCTGTCATCAATAACCCCCGCAGGAGTTCGCGATGTTTTCCATGGATCTTGCATGGTGGGAGTTCATGGCCAGGGGGGCGATCATTTATCTCGCCCTGCTGGTCATGGTGCGTTCGTCGGGACGCCGCACCGTCAGCCAGCTCGCACCGTTCGACCTGCTGATCATCATGCTGCTGTCGGAGTCGGTTTCGAACGGTCCGTCCGGCGGGGATACTTCCGTCAGCGGCGGTTTGATCATCGCCGCAACATTGATTGCATTGAATGCGAGTGTCGGCCCCCGTTGGCCAGGCAAATTCCCCCACCTCCGGCCGGGTCAAATTCCCCCACCCCTGAGCGCCTGATCGGGTTGTAGAGTGGGCGCCGCCGGGGAGC